>Ga0187817_10001616_pt1 | contig 11153 bp, 8 predicted proteins | sample NC_wetland_sal_i_17_FD_132431 | JGI IMG/M metagenome (GOLD analysis project Ga0187817, IMG submission 132431) | Wetland sediment microbial communities from Neuse River Estuary, North Carolina, USA - SO4_2 | ecosystem: Environmental > Aquatic > Freshwater > Wetlands > Sediment | place: USA: North... | reverse complement strand
TGATATTGATCCCGCGCATCGTCGAGCGGTCGCCGAACGGCTCAAGCTCCAGGCGGGCGATGTCGGTCAGATCGACGCCGCTCCAGCTTGATCGTGTCAATTGCCGATTGGCGCGCGCCAGCGCCTGAAGCCGCGCCTCGAAAGCCGCCTTTGCATCCGCCAAGGAATATTCGCCGGAGAGACTTCGGTGCGCAATCGCCTGAATGACCGCTAGCAGGTTGTTGCTTCTGTGCTGCACTTCGCGAACCAGATATTGCTCGACTTCCTCGGCGCGTTTGCGTTCGAGATAGTCGGCCGTCCGCCGCGCCAAGAGGTCCAGGAGACCCAATTCTCGCTCCGCCGGACGATGCGGCTCCATGAAATGAACCGAAATCATGCCCAAGAGGCCGCCATCGCCGCTCGTCAACGGCGTGGATATGACAGCGCGCACGCCCGCGTCGACCAACACCTTCTGAGAGGTTGGAGCAGCGGCAAACATCTCGCTGCGCGTCACGTCCTCGACGATCACGCGTGTCGCCGACCGCATTGCTTCGGCGCAGGCGGTATTGTCGTTACGCACCTCCTCGAAAAATTTCACGAAGTTATCTTCGAAGCCGCGCTGCGCGGCGATGGTGAGCGCGACGGCGTTGCCGTCGAACAGCTGAACATTGCCCTTATCTGCGCCAGTGATCGCGATCGCTGTTTCAAGCGAATGATTCAAGCATGTTTTAAGATCCTTGCCTTCGCGGACAAGGAGGTTGCTTAGATCGTTGAGCCGCGTCATGCCGGCGAGGTCGGCAGTCACGCTCGCAGCGAGCGCAGCCGACCTTTCCTGCTCGGCGTTGGCGCGCGCGGTCGCGAGCTGCAGCAGATGGACAAGCGTAACGCCGGCGATGCTGCCGAAAGCGAAAGTCGCGAGCCCGACGGCCGTATCAAGGCTGAGCGCAAACGAATAATATGGCGGCAGGAAAAAGTACCAAAGCGCGATGCCGGACAAGAAGGTGGTGAACAGTCCAGGCCCGAGGCCGGCGCAGAATGTGACGAAAAGGATCGCGGGCAAAAACACGATGATGCCGCGATCAGAAGACAGCCATAACGTCAGCGCTTCCCGAAGAAGAAAGCTGACGAGAAACGCCGCCAGCGCGATCCCATAACGCGCCCAGGCGCTCGTCGAAAGATGACGCAATAGCCGAAAATTATCTGCTGTATTCACCTTGCTCACATCTACTCTTTATCGCCGCAATTAAGGCAAGCGAACGACAGTTGCTGCGTTTGTGGTGGACGACTCCCTCTCGATGGAACTCGTAACCATAGCATGGAGTTCCCGGAGATACTTTGCGTCCGCGCACACCAATGTGATGGAATGTCGCTGTCGTCGGCGGAACGGCAATAATATTCTCGAATAAATCTTCGCGGTGGAACGTATCGCGCATCTGACCGTGTTGCGTCGCACACTAAATTTTAGTTGCTAATCTGCGCTGCATCTCGAAATATGCCTGCACGCGCGCATGCGCGGCCACAGGACGCATGCCAGCGACGGGTGCCGATCAAACACAATTCAATTGATGCGCTAACCGCCTGGCACAGCGTGCATGCACGCGCATAATCACCACGTGCACAATGAGGGCTGGGGCTATGACAGCAGACGCCGAGCGGACCTGGGATGAAAGCAGCGAGGGCGCAGAGCCGAGGCGTCTGGGCTGGAAAGAGCTTTATCTCAAGGAAGACTGGTGGGCCGTCTGGCTCGGTTTTGCCCTTATGGCGCTCGCCATTTTGCTGTCCCAGGCCGGCGACAGCAACATCCTCAAGGCGCTGGCCATCAATCCCGGCGGTCTGAAGTGGACCTCGCTCGGCCAGCTCGCCGATCACTTTGCGCACAACGCGCATCTTTATCTTTTTCAGTTCTTGTTCTGGCTCATCTTGTTTGGGATAGGCGCCGCGATCATGGGTGTGAACTTGAGGGAGTTCGTGCCTGCGTTTATCTTTCTCTATGTCGGTTCGGTCATCATGTTCGCCATTGCGGGCTGGGCGAATGCGGCGCAGTTCAATCTTGAAGCTCCATTGGTCGCGCTTATTCTCGGATTGATCGTTGCCAATGTGTTTCACCTGCCGGCGTGGATGGATAGCGCGTTCCGCGTCGAATATTTCATCAAGACCGGCATCGTGCTCCTTGGCACGACATTCCCACTCACCCTCGTGCTGACGGCTGGACCGGTTGCCATCGTGCAGGCGACGATCATTTCGATCGTCACCTGCCTCGTGATTTATTTCATCGGAACCCGCGTTTTCGGCATCGACAAACGGCTCGCCGCGGTGCTCGGCGTCGGCGGAGCTGTGTGCGGCGTGTCGGCTTCGATGGCGATCGCCGCGTCAGTCAACGCCAAGAAGGATCATCTCTATGCCTCGGTGACGCTTGTTGTCCTCTGGGCCCTTGTCATGATCCTGATCCTGCCGTTTGTCTCGCGCGCGATGGGACTGCCGGCGGGCGTCGCCGGAGCGTGGATCGGCACATCGGAATTCGCCGACGCCGCCGGATTCGCGGCGGCAACCACCTATGGCAAGATGGCCGGCAACGAGGACGCGGCCATCAAGTCATTTACGCTGATGAAGGTCATCGGCCGCGATTTGTGGATCGGCATCTGGTCGCTTGTATTCGCCACCATAGCGACACTGGTGTGGGAGAAGGGACAGAGCGGACGCAGGCCCGATGCGCTCGAAATCTGGTGGCGGTTTCCGAAATTCGTCATCGGCTTTTTTGCCGCTTCGGTGCTGATGACCGCCTTTACCGGCAGCTTCAGCAGTGCGGACTTCAACAGCGCGGTGCGGCCGAACGTGCTGGCTCCGCTGGTGTCGCTACGGACCTGGACGTTTATCTTCTGTTTTCTGAGCATCGGGCTGACCACGCGCTTTCGCGACCTGCATGCGGTCGGCTGGCGGCCGTTCTGGTCCTTTACCGCCGGCGTCGCCGTCAACGTCATATTGGGCTACATCTTGTCGGTGATCGTCTTTGGCAATTACTGGGCGGCCATCAACTGACCGCGCCGCGCCGTCTGGCGTCGCAGCGCGGTGCGGCGCGTGCCGGTTCTTTACCGGCGCGCCGGCAGCGCTCGAGCGTGCCATTCCGGGGCTCAATATTCTGAGCTCCGCCTATGGCGCGGTGCGCGGCGATACCGGGCTGTGCCAGCTGCGCGAATCGTTTACGACCGCGACCACTTCGGCGTGTCCTCGATTCGAGGAGACGAGGTCAGGCCCTTCGCGCTCGCGATGATGGGTATTGCGGTGGCAATGATCCGGATTTGGGGCGCTGCGATGCGGGAATCGGCTAAATCGAAACGGCGAAAAAGCGATGGCGACGTTCTCAGCCACTATTCCTGCGCCTGCTTTTCATTTTTTACCGCCCCTTGATTTAGATCAATGGCGGCGCCTGGCCGGCGTGTTTAGATGATTGACGATCGTGATTTGCCCGACATCGGCTCGACCGGGCGGCACCCCATCCCCCGACACCCCTGTCGCCCGGTTCGTAGCCTAAGCTGAGGCAATGACTCAGCAACCCCAAGCGCTTAAACTGCTTGGGGTTCTTTTTTGTGGCGCGATTGCCTTAATCGCCGTATTCGCAAGATTTTTGACGCGCTGTGGCCGCGCGGCCACACTCGGCCTGCGATACAAAACATTCTTTGCACCTTGCAAATAAGTGGCGCCGGCAATGGTGGCGGCGTTCACGCCCATAGCGGATCATGGCGATGCGGCAGCGGTATCTGGACGATTTCCAATGCGGCGAAGTGTTCGAATCCTTGCCGCGGACACTGACGCAGAAACATTTTGCCGCGTTCGTCGACATGACCGGCGATGCGCATCCCATTCACTACGATGCCGATTATGCGCGCGGTAAGGGATGGGACGGGCCGATCGCCCACGGCCTCATGCTTCTCGGCTTGTGCGCGCTTGGCGCCGCGCCGATCAGCGCAGAGGTCACCGATTCGATGGTGGCCATGCTCGGCAACGAAGTTCGATACAAGCGGCCGGCCTTCGTCGGCGATACACTGACCCCAAAATTCACGGTATTAACGGTAGAACCGAAGGACAACGAGCTTGGAATCCTCCGTCTTGCCATCACGCTCTGCAATCAACGCAGCGAATTGGTGCTCGAAGGCACCCATGTGCTGATGTTGAAGCGCCGAAGCGCTCGCGTCGGCGCCGCGATCAAATAAAATGTGACCATTCCTGGCCGATAGCGCGGCCCAATTTAGAACAGTGCCGGCACGGTCCCGACTGGAATAACGCCAACGTAAATGATGCCGTCCTCGACGCGCAACGGCAGCGCAATCGCCGGCTTGTTGTCGATCTGCGCCGGCTTGCCCATTTTTTTGATGGTCTCGATCAAGCTTGCATTGGCGCTTTCGCGGACTGCACCGCCCAAGCCAGGCAACAGCCGATCGAGCACGCCGAGACCTTGCGCCGGCGAACCGGTGCCGCCAGTGAGCCGGTCGACGCCTTGTCCGATCAATTGATCGACACCCAAAAGCGGAATGATATTCTCGACACCGGCGACCGTGACTTCGAGTTCTCCGTCAAGTTTGCCGCGCGCATTTACGTTCAACGTTCCGTCGCCAACCACGACCGCATCGGCGCGTTCGACGCGCAGCGACCTGATCTCAATGCCGCCGCCGGACGCCTGCATCTCACGGAACAAAGATGGCCATGGCTTTGGCGAGAAGTCCTTGAAGCCGCGCATGACGGCATCGATCTCGCCCGTGAGTGGCTGGGCCAACAGCGGATGAAACCGCGGCGCCGTCGCCGCCGTGAATCGTGCACTCGCTTCGATCACGGGATTGTTGCGCGCCGAACCTTGGATGATGCGGCCGTCGACGTCGATCTGATCGGCCTGAAAAATCATATTGCCGTCCCCCCCGCCGGGACGATCAAGGCGCGGCGCGGCGAGCGCGACCGTCGCGCGCTCCGGTTCGGGTGGCAAGCCGAGCAGCGTGAGCTGGGCTTCCGACCAATTGGCGGTGAAGATCGGCGGGCCGCCCGGATCGGCAACCGTTACCGGGCCGTCGATCTCGCCGTGGAGCAGCGTCGGGCGAAACAACTGAGCCGAGAACGTAAAGCCGCTGGCATTGACATCGAAGGGCGGTCGATTGCTGTTGAAGGCGGCTGCGGCCTTGTCACAGCGCATGACGATATCAAAGGGAAAACCGCCGGTCGTTTGCGAGCCGCAGGCATAGACTCGGCCGAGCGCCGCCTCCCGATTGATCCAGCCGGCAAGCGTCTCGTTTGCAATCGAAGCGGCATAGGACCACAACATATTCCAGCCGACCGGTAGGGCGATGAAAACGATGGCCAAAACAACGAAAGGCCAAAGCCGTCGACGGCGCGGCACGGCTTGGCGCTTGCGCAACGGCCGCTGCGCCGACCGCATCATGCTCGAGGGCGATTGCCCGGACATTGCCTATCTTCGCCTCTATGGAATGATCCGGAAAGCGCCGGCTCGGACGTAATCCGGGGATCGGAACCGGCACTGCGGCAGGAACATGCGCCACCAAACGATAAAACGACAATCGATTCAGTCTGAAGAATTGCGTCCTAGTCGTGGCATTGCAAGGATTGGGCGCAAAGGCTTGTTCCAACAAGGGCCTGGATATGGGGCATAGTGTCTTTCCAAGCCTCAGCAAGCCGGAAGCGGCCAACCAGCACAATGGATAAAGCAGTCGCGCAGAATACGGCAGTCAAAACCGGTGACGAGGATCTTTGGGTTTTCGCCTATGGCTCGCTGATGTGGCGTCCGGGCTTTGACTTTCTCGACCGGGTCCCCGCCCGGCTCATCGGTCTGCATCGCGCCTTGTGCGTGTTTTCGTTCGTGCATCGCGGCACGCCGGAGCGGCCGGGACTTGTGCTCGGGCTCGACCGCGGCGGCATGTGCCGCGGTATCGCCTATCGGGTCGCCGCGGCCTCTCGCGCCCAAACCGTCGCCTATCTGCGCGGCCGCGAACAGGTCACGACCGTCTATGTCGAAAGCATGCGCCGGATCGAGCTCGAAGACCGCGCCCGGCGGCGCGTGCGCGCGCTTTGTTACATCGTCGACCGCAGTCACGTCCAATATGCCGGGCGGCTCACACTTGCCGCAAGCTTGCACCATGTGCGCCAGGGCCACGGCCAATCCGGACCGAACCGCGATTACGTGCTGGAGACAGTGCGGGCGCTCGAGGCGCTCGGCTATCGCGAGAGCGATCTCCATTTGCTGGCGCAGCGGCTGACCGGGACACATGAATCCTCAGGCGGTCATCAAGACGCCGGAAGCGAAAATCAGCTGCCGGGTCCACTGCCAGGTCCATGACTGCCATTTGCTGATGCCGCGTTGCCGGTCGCCGGCGCCCGATTTTCCGATTCCCGGATCAGCCGCGCACTGGCCTGTTCGATTGCGTCCTGCAGCCGCGCAAAGAATGCGGTTTTGTCGAGTCCGGGCGCGATCGGATCCAGAACCTCGGCGATGATGGTACCGGGAAATTTGCGCAGCGAGCGGCGCGGCCAGAACAATCCCGAATTGAGCGCCACCGGAACGCAAGGCACGCCGGCCTTGCTGTAAAGGTGCACGATGCCGGGTTTGTAGTCCGGCGCGGCGCCGGGCGCGCGGCGTGTCCCTTCGGGAAAAATGACGAGCTGTCGCGGATGGGCGCCGACAAGAGCCGCACGCGCGCGGGCGGTCATGCGGGCGAGCGCCGCCATGCCGGCGCTGCGGTCGATCGGGATAAGGCCGGCCTTGCGCATGTACCAGCCGAACAGCGGGATCCACATCAGCTCGCGTTTGAGGATATAGACCGGATCGTGGAGCATGGCGTAGAACGCGAAGGTTTCCCAGGCCGACTGATGCTTGCTGGCGACGATGCACGGCCCTTGCGGAATTTTGTCCGTTCCCCGCCACGTGACGCCTATGCCGCAGACGACGCGTAACAGCCAAAGGCTGGTGCGGGAATAGGAGCGAATGAAGACTCGCAAAACCGGACGGGGCAGCACCAGGGCGGGCAGCGCCACGATCAAGTGAATGATCAAGTTCGCGTAGAACAGTGCGTTGAAAAGAAGCGAACGGACCAAAATTACTGACGATCGAGACACGGAAGACCTTCGGAAATTTTCCGCCTTGCCGGCTTTCGAAGAAACACGCTTCAGGCCGGTTTCGTCTGACAGTCGCGATCAGCTTGTTGTCGAGACCGAGTCGAAATGCATGCGCACTTTGGCGGCAAGGTATTTGATATATTCAGACAAGACCAGCTTCGTGGTCGCGCTGTTCGACCACCATGGTTCGATTCGCAGCCGATCGGAAACGACCGGATACGGAATCAAGGCGACATCCGGCAGCTGGTGAGCCAGTTCGGCCAGCGCGCGTGGCATGTGGTAGGCGGAAGTGACGACGATCAGGGAATGAAAGCCGTGCTGGACGGCCCATCGCCGTGCCTGCACCGCATTGCCGAATGTGTTGAGCGCGGAATAATCGAGGTCGACGCAACAGGCCAGGATACGGTCGTAGTTGACGACTTCACGCCCGATATCGCCGGTCGTGGTGCCGGCATAAACTCCGGTGATCAAAAGCCGCTTGCCACGACCTGACGCCAGCAATTCGAGCGCGTCGTTGACGCGCGAATCGCCGCCCGTCAGCACGACGATACCGTCGGCGTTGCGGTCGAGCGCAATTTCCCGGCTTGGCAGCAGCCAAATGAACAAGCCAAAACCGACGGCGAGCAGAACCGCACTCAACAGAACGAGCTTCAATCCGATTGATCGGATGCGCCTTGTTCTAACCGCGCTTCTCAGGCTTGGCATTGCTGCGAGCATCCCCGCCAACGGTCAGCGCCGGAATCAGCTGCGACTATGGTGGCAATTATACGCGCATTTGGGCTATGGCTGAATCTCTCGTGGTGCCTCAGTCGACAGTCTGCAACGTTTGGCCGACGGTGCGGCACGACGCCCATGCGGTGACGAGGGCCATGGCCACGATCAGCACCAGGATCGCGACATAGCCGGCAGGTCCGATCGAGAGGCTGCCGAACAGCGCCGTCATTTCGTCGCCGCCCGCAGTCCCAGCAAGCCACGTATCGATCGCTTGCAGGAGACCGAACAGTGCCATGGCGACACCGCCGCCGATAGCGCCGCCTTTGAGGCCGAGGACGAGAAAATGACGCTGGAACTGGCTGGCGACGAAATTGTCGGTCGCGCCGATGTAATGGAGCACCTCGATCGTCGGACGGTTGGTCGCCATCGCGCCGCGGGTCGCGAAGGTGACCGACAGCACCGTCACAACCATCACCAGCACCAGCATAATGAGGCCCGCGATCACGGCCGTGTCGGCCATGGTGCGCATGCGAGCAATCCAGCCGCGGTGGTCGTCGAGGCTGGCGCTGGGAACCTGGTCGGCTAGTTGTTTTCGCAAGTCCGGGAAATTCGGGGCAGCGCCCGAGGCAAGTTTGACGACCACCATGCGCGGAATCGGCAAATCGCTGAGCTGCAGGCCGGAGCCGAGCCATGGCTCGACGAGTTGCGCCGATTCCTCCTTGGTATAGGCGCGCACGTCGGCGATGCCCGCGGTTGCGCGCGCGAGCGCGACGGCGGAGCGCACATCCGCCTCCAGATCGCGGCCGGAAACCGGCCGGACTTGAATGGTCACCTCGCGCGCGACGTCGGATTGCCAATCGCTGGCGGCGCTCATCACCATCATCACCGCGCCGGTCGCCAACGCGGCAAGGAAGGTCATGATGGCGACCACGGCGGTGAGCGAGCGTCCGGCAATCGAGCCGCCCGGCACGATCGGCGTCGGCAGTCGTTGCTCGACTTCGCTCGACGCCGCAACCTCCGGATGGGTCCATGTCTGCGCCATGGCGTCGAAGCGCTCACTCGTAGACATGCAGCCGGCCCTCGTGCAGGACCAGGCGGCGGGCGTCGTATTCGTCCATCAGCGCGATATCGTGGGTGGCGATCACAACGGATGTGCCCAATCTGTTGAGCTCGATGAACAGCCGCAGTAAGCGCTGGCCGAGATTCGGATCGACATTGCCCGTCGGCTCGTCCGCAAGCAACAGCTGCGGGCGCGCGATGACGGCGCGGGCGATCGCCGCGCGCTGCTTCTCGCCGCCAGAAAGCACTGGCGGTAGCGCGTCCATGCGCTCGCCAAGACCGACCCAGTTCAACAGCTCGACGACTTCATTGCGGTAGGAGGCTTCTTCCTTGCCCAAGACGCGAAATGGCAGCGCCACGTTCTCGTATGTCGTCAGGTGGTCGAGCAGGCGGAAGTCCTGGAACACGATGCCGATGTGCCGGCGCAGCGTGGCGCGGTCGTCTTTCGTCAGCGTCGCGGTATCCCGGTCGAACATGGAAATCAGGCCGCGCGTCGGTTTGAGCGAAAGGAACATCAGGCGCAGCAAGGAGGTCTTGCCGGCCCCCGAAGGCCCGGTCAGGAACTGAAAGGAACGGCTATTGATATGAAAGCTCAAGTCGCGCAGGACCTCCGCGCCAAAGCCGTAGCGCAAGCCGACATTCTCAAATCGGATCACGCCGTCCTCCGCAAGGCCCCGCGCCGCCGGAATCGTCCCGCCCGGCGCGCTTTGATATCGGCGTCTAACTTAACACTAGGCGCCAAGGGACTGGAGCGCGGCGGCTTGGTTTCCAATCCGTTAACAAATCCACGGTTAGGCTTGCCAATATCGCTTCTCAGTCGCCCATGCGCGTCGTTTGCCCGAACTGCGCTACATCCTACGACGTTGATATTGCAAGCCCGCGAGCCGCCGGGTGGCAGGTCCGTTGCCCGAGCTTGCCGAGGCGTTTGTCAAGCCATTTGCCATGCCGAACTGCCCAAGGCGACGAAACTTCTCGCCGCAGCCGATGCCTTGGCTCCGGTGCGGCGCGCGATCGAAGCCGTCGCGCTGCCATTGCCGAGGAGTGTGCATTGGCGCCGGAGATGGGGGCGCCTGCCAGGTCCAATGACGGATGATCAGGGAACCCGCGGCCGCCGGCCTCGAGCGGCAAATCGGTGTGGCCACGGCCGAAATGACCTACGACGAAACACCATGGGATGTTCCGGCTGACCCTCCAGGCACAGTAGCCGGCGATCCCATATTCGCCTTTCTCGACTTCTGTACCCGGCGGTGCCCGCCGACATCGCGCTGGCGGCCCCTGCTCCAGCAGTTGGATGGTGATCGACGTCGATCGCGCCGATTCTCAGCGCTGACGGAACCGCGATCAATCGTCGTCGGAAACGGCATAAGGCCGGGGCAAAGGCTCGGCCGGCAGGTCGGGATGCGCGCGCCCGAAATCGGGCGCCGGGGAGTCCTGGCCGATTTCAACGATACCGCGGCGGATCGCGCGCGTTCGCGTGAAATGTTCGAACAAGGCCTCGCCGTCACCGCGGCGGATCGCGCGCGTCAATTGCGCAAGGTCCTCGTTGAACGTGCCCAGCATTTCCAGAACCGCGTCCTTATTGGCGAGAAAGACATCGCGCCACATCGTCGGATCGGAGGCGGCAATGCGTGTGAAATCGCGAAAGCCGCCGGCAGAGAATTTCAGCACCTCGGAGCGCGTCACTTCGGCAAGCTCGTCGGCGGTGCCGACGATCGTATAAGCAATGAGATGCGGCAAGTGGCTGGTGATCGCGAGAACGAGATCGTGGTGTTCGGGTGGCATTGTTTCGAGATTGGCCCCGAGCGCGCGCCAAAAGGCGGCGAGTTTCTCGACGGCGGCGGCATCGGTGCCCGGGGGTGGCGTGAGAATGCACCAGCGGCCGACGAACAATTCGGCAAAGCCGGCGTCGGGACCGGAATGTTCAGTGCCCGCGACCGGATGCGCCGGGACGAAATGCACGCCGGCGGGCAGGTGCGGACCCATGTCGCGCACAATGGCCGCCTTGACCGAGCCGACATCGGAGACGATGGCGCCGGGTTTGAGATGGGGCGCGATTTCCTTGGCAACCTCGCCACAGGCGCCGACCGGGACGCAGGCGATGACGAGATCCGCGCCCGCCACGGCCGCGGCGTTGCTTTCGACCACTTGATCGGCGAGGCCGAGTTCGGCAACGCGCCGGCGCGTCGCCGGGGACCGTGCGGTAGCGACGATCTCGCGAGCGACGCCTTGCGCGCGCGCCGCCCGCGCAATCGACGAACCGATCAGGCCGACGCCGATCAGCGCGAGGCGAT
>Ga0187817_10001615_pt1 | contig 11154 bp, 10 predicted proteins | sample NC_wetland_sal_i_17_FD_132431 | JGI IMG/M metagenome (GOLD analysis project Ga0187817, IMG submission 132431) | Wetland sediment microbial communities from Neuse River Estuary, North Carolina, USA - SO4_2 | ecosystem: Environmental > Aquatic > Freshwater > Wetlands > Sediment | place: USA... | reverse complement strand
AGGGCACCCATGATGAGGTGCTTGGGCAGCCGCGTGGCGAAGTGGACGTCGTCGACCAGCGCGGCGAGGCGGTCGGCCGAGGCCTTCGGCATGTACCAGGACCGCATGGTCATGTCACTGGCGGCCGACGCCCGGGCGGGAGCCTCCGAAGGCGGCTCCTCAGCAGGCCTATCAGGCCTATCAGGCCTGCTCAGCGGCAGCGCTGCGGGTGCCGGGGGCGAGCTGGCGACCAGCGAGCCCAGGGTCTTGCGCTGGCCGGGCATCAGATCCTCCCCAGCTCGAGCAGCAGTTCCGCCTGCAGAGGCCGGACGTCGGCGAGCGCCGCAGCGGCCGACCGGTCGCCGCGGTAGTCGGTGATCATCCGGCCGTCCAGCTGCGCCAGGCGGTCACTGCCCGGCCTGGTCGCCCGGCCGCTGGGCTGCGCGGCCGCGCAGCGCGCCTGCCACGAACTCTGCGATCTCGTCCTCGCTTGCCATGGCAGTCAGCTCCCATCGACACCTTCTTAAGACCCGATCTCACGATGCTCAGGTTGTCACTGCCCGGGAAATCCCGTGAGCGCACGGCTGCGCGGCCCGGGGGCCGCCTCCAGCCGGGTCAGCTTCATAGCGCCCTCGCGCCGTCCGGCGATCTGCTCGAGCGCGGCCTGGGCGGCACCGGTGTCCTTGCGGGCAGCGTCGAGGGCCTCGGCCAGGGCCGGGTCCCGGCTGCGCCTTGGTGCGGGCGGGTCAGCCGTCCGCGCCGCCAGCCGTGTTCAGCACCAGCATTTCCCTGACCCAGTCCAGCTCCCCGGCGCCGGTTACCACGCTGGTCCACTGCCGGATGACCTCATCGCCCGGGGCGGGATCGCCTTCAGATCCCTCGAAATCACCAGGGATGGTCACGCAGATCCACACGTCGTCGCCGAGCAGGCTGGCGGCCTCCCTGACGCGGCGCACGCCCGGCTCGGCGTGCAGGCTGTGCCCCGTGTCCAGGTCCTCGATGTCGATCCCGTACTCCGCGCGCACCTCGTGCACGGCGGCCAGCCCGGCGGTCAGGACGACGGCATGGCCGGGCCGCTGCTGCGCCGGCGTGATGCGGTGGCCGGCCAGCTGGGCGCAGGCCTCGAACGCCTGCTGGGGGTGGGTTCCGAGCAGTCCGGCCATTTCCCGCCAGTCGGTGCCGCCCGTGAGCGCCTCGCGCAGCAGCGCCTGGCGGAGCTGCCGGGCGGCCAGCTCGAGCCGGCTCACCTGGCCGAGCGCTGCCCGGTAGTCTCCGGCCGCTGCGGCCTCGACGGCCCTGGCTGGCGCGTCGGTGAAGACCCCGGCCTGCCCGCGGAACTGCGGGCTGCCCGAGTCGGTCCTGGCCGCGGTCATCGGGGCTCCCTTCGGCATCTCAGGCTGGCGGCGGTCATGGCGAGGAGGCTTCCCCGGCGTCGCCTGTCCCGGCGTGCAGGCTGATCCGCCGGGTCATGTCGATCTTGACCTCTCCGTACGGGGAGATGTGCGACCAGAACAGCGGGGTGATCCCGCGCCGGTCCTCGCTGGTGAGCTCGATCAGGCCGCCGGCGAGCACGTCCTGGATCAGCAGGGTGTTGAGGTAGCTGATGGAGGCCTGCAGCACCCGCAGGCACAGCACCGACAGTTCCTGCTCGTCGCGCCGGTTGCCGGGCAGGTCACCGCCCTTGCCGAAGTACACCATGGCGTTACCGCTGTTCCAGGACTCGCCCACGTTCAGCCCGGTGCCGATCTCCCGCTGCAGGTCCCGGTCGCGCAGGTAGCGGCAGGCGAAGATGGTCCGCTGCGCCCGGCCGGTCTCCTGCATCGCCTGGTAGACCGGGTGCAGCCGCCCGGCCCGGTGGAACCGGCGCAAGATCGCGGCCGTCGATGCGGTCTTGTTCCGGATCGAGGCCGCGTACTTCATCATGTCGTCGTACTGGCGGCCGATCAGATCCCAGTCGATGGCCCGCTGCACCAGCGCCGGGGCCAGGTTCGGGTAGCTCTCGCGGTCCTTCCACTCGGGCAGGTACAGGCGCAGGTGGTTGATCCGCTTGATCCGCGGCAGCAGGTCAAAGCCCAGCAGCCGGGTCAGCCCGAACCCGATCACCGACTGGCCATGCGTGTCGACATAGTTGGCCCTGACGTCCATCTCGGTGCCGTGGTGGATCGCCCCCTCGATCATCGCGGCGACCTCGGAGGCAGTGCAGTTCAGCAACTGGGAGTGCACGACCACCGACTTGCGCTCGACGTGCCAGTAGATCAGCACGCCGCGGCCGCCGTAGCGGGAGTGCCACTCGGTGAAGATGTTCTGGTCCCACGCCCCGAAGTGGGTAGAATCGCTCGCCACTGCAGAGGAACCCTCGCCCCAGATGGACCGCTGCCGGGCGGCGAAGGTGGCGTTGGCGATCTGGATGGCCAACGCCTCAGCGAGCTCCCGGTTGAGGTACCAGCGGCGCACGTAGTACAGGTCGTGCTCGCTGTGGCCGTGCTCTCCGGCGGCCACCGCCCGGATCCCGGCGCCGGTGCCGTAGGCGTACAGCACAAGCAGCAGCCGCTCGGCCAGTGCCTGCAGGCCGAGCTTGCCGCCGCGGCCCACCTTGGCCTCGATCACCTGCAGGCAGCCGCTGCGTAGCACCGCCTCCTTGGCCACGTCGATCAGCGGCAGCATGCCCCACCGCTGGCCGATCGCCTTTTTCAGCCGGCCCAGGTTCGGCGGCTCGGGCAGCGCCTCCAGTGGCGTCAGCCGGATCGCCCCGTGCGGCCCGCGGGCTGCGATCTCCAGCCAGGGCAGGCCATCGCCATCGAGAGCGGCGCCGAGGGCGGCCATCTCCCGGCGCATCTCCCTCCCGCAGATCGCCGATGAACACGGCCGGGTCCAGCGGCTTGCGCAGCTCGGCGTAATGCTCGGTGCGGCGTGCGGCGAAATCGGCAACCAGGTCCTCATCGGGGTTGCGGAACTCCTCCGCGCCGACCACCCAGATTCCCTTGCACCGCAACTGGTCGCACAGCGCCTCGAAGGTGCGGATCTCATAAACCGTGCGCACCACCCGGCGCCGGCCCTGGCCGTCGGTGCGGTACGTCAGCTCCTGCCAGTCCCCGGACAGCCCGTCGTGCACCGGGACCGTCTCGCCTGCCGGGTAGTAGGTCAGGCTCGACGCGCCGACGTAGCGGCGGACCAGCGCCAGCGCGTCCAGCACCGGCCGGTGCGAGCTGCCGCTGCGGAACTCGAGCACCTCCAGCAGCCTGATCAGGCCGCGGCGGTAGTGGTTGGTGTACGAGGCCCGGTAGGTAGTCTGCACCGTGCGCCGCCAGGCTGGCCCCGACGACTTGTACTCCGCCACCAGGTGCCGCAGGTTCTCCTCACCCACCACCGGGAACACCACCGCGCGGACCGGGTCATCAGGGCGGGCCAGCGACGCGTCGGCCACCCGGAACAGCAGGCCCTCTTTCCCCTGCACCCGCCGGAACGCGTTCACCAGCTCGGTGGTCACCTTCCGCTCAGCCCGGGCCCCGATCCTGTGCACCGTCGACAGCAGCACGGTCACCAGCGCATCGGTGACCTCCCGGCGGCGGCAGAACACCAGCGCCGCCAGCAGCGCGATCATCAGCTCAGGCGGATGCGAGCACAGGTGACTGGGCGACTCGATCATCGCCTGATCCCGCCACTCCTTCAGCGCCGCCGGACTCACATCAGCGAACAAGCCGGACGGCAGACCGAACGAGGCCAGCGCCGTCAGCTTCTCGGTCTCGGCCAGCATCGTCGACAGGCTGACCGCGCCCGGAGAGGACTTGATCCGGCGAAGCAGATCCGGCTCCGCGTCATCCCCGGGATCCTCGCCCGCCCCGGCCAGCGCCAGCAGCCGGGCGATCGTCTCCGGATCCAGCCTGGCCGCGATCCGCCCGGCCAGCCGCTTGCCAGCCTGGAACAACGCTGATCGCACATACCGCTCCACCTGATCCGGCGACGGCGGCTCCAGCCTCCGCACCTGGCACTCGGCCAGGAACTCCTCCCTGACCAGCTCATAACGCCGCTCCCGCTGGGCCACGCCATCAGCCAGGAACCCCGCGAGCTTGGCCCCGTCCTCCTTCCCGCACACCCGGAACCCGAAGTGGCCCCGGATCTCATGCCGGTGCCGCTCGATGGTGCGCCCCGACCAGTCATAACCCGTCAGCTCGGCTTGGTCGGCCCCCACCGCGCGGGCCATGAACTCCACCGCATCCGGATGCAGCTCACCGCGGTTACGGGGGAAACGCCCGTACCGCCCGTAGAACCGCAGCAGCAACGCGAAGGCCAGCCTGCTGTCGCCGTGCTTGACGGCCACTAGGTCGGCCTCATCCTCGCGCAGAGTCCAGTGCTCGATCAGCTCACCGAGGCTCAGCGGAGCAGGAGGGCTCACAAAAGCCCATAATCCAGGACAGGCAGTCTCGACGGGCACATGATCACGAATTTGGCGGCCGGGCGCACGCTTCTTACTAACGGCCCTAGTGCGGCGCGGTGTCGAAGGCCCGGATGCCTGCCGCCCACGCCGCCTCCAGGGTCGCGGCCGCCTGATCGTCGCTGACCGGGGCGTATAGGCCGCCGATCGGGGCGCCGCCGAAGATCATTTCAGAGACTCGAACGCCTGTGCTTCCGAGCGGGATCTGGCGCACGTTCACGCTGGGGTCTTTGTATTCATTTCGAGTTTCAGCCGAACACGCGGCGCTGGATCTCGCGGCGGTAGTCCTCCAGGGTGTTGTCCAGGTGCACGGAGGTGGCCTGGGCGGCTGCTTCGGGATCCCCGTCCCGGATCGCCCGGTAGATTGCTTCGTGCTCGTCGACGGCGGCGTCGGCGTGTCCGCCCACCCCGCGCAGGCCGATCACGCTGGCCTGGCGCTGCAGCATGCGTGCTTCGCGAACCGCGGAGACGAGGAAGAAGTTGTGCGAGGCGGCGGCGACGCCGAGGTGGAAGGTGTCATCTCCCTGGTCGAACTCCGCGTTGTTTCCGATGGTGAAGCCGTGACGGCAGGTCTGGACCGCGGCCTCGATGACTCTTAGTTCGGACGGGCTGGCGCGTTTTGCCGCGAGCCTGCCGGTCTGCATCTCCTGCAGTCGTCGGAACTCGAAGAGCATGAAGATGTGGTCGAGGTTGGTGGGCACGAAGAATCCGCCCCATCGCCTGGCCCCGAGCATGCTTTCGCTGTCCGCGACGTATAGGCCGCGGCCCTTCTGGGCGCTGACCCGGCCAGTCGCGGAGAGGATCTTGACTGCCTCGCGTACCACGGTGCGGCTGGCGCCTAGGCGGGAGGCCAGGTGGTTCTCCGTTGGCATCCGGTCGCCCGGCTGCAGGGCAAGCTCGCCGATGAGCTGCAGGATCTGCTCCGCAACAAGCTCGTAGCGGGGCCGGTAGACGCCCGATATCTCGTGGTCGGCGTCGTCGGCCGCGGCCGAGTCCGCGCGGTCGTTCGTCACGGGGGCACCGTCCACGGCTCCTGCCTTCCATCGTCACCGGGCACGCACACGCATGACCTGCCCGGAGTTCCACGCTGAGCATACCCATATCTACCGTACTACGTTAGATAAATACTACTTATTTTGTCATGAAAATGGGTATAAAACGGATTTTAAGCACCGATTAGCGCAGATCAAACGGTAACAATCTGACATAGGTGTTTCGGTAGCCTTGACGGCGTGTCCTCGCTGGCTCCTAATTATGGATGAACATGCAGCTTAAGGTTCACGCCCGGTGGATGGCTCGCAGCGGGCGGACCGCTCCGGACGCGCTCGGCACATAGAGCGTGATAGGTAGTACTTATCTGGCGAGTGCTGTAGCCCGCCGTGGCGACGGGACAGGGCGATCGCACGACGTAATGGAGGTAGCAATGGCCCTGGTCATCCGCGCTGTCCGCGGACGGAGACATCCCAGACCCTCAATCACGCGGGCCGTGCTCGCCATCGGCGTGGCCGCGCTTCTGGCAGGAACCGTCGCCGCGTGCGGCAACGGGAGTTCCGGGAACGCGAGCTCTTCCGGCGGCACGAAGGACGGCTTCACGCAGGCACCGCAGTCGTCCGGCACGCTGACGGTGTGGGTGGACTCAACCCGTGTGCCCGCCGCCCAGGCGTATAAGAAGGCGCACCCGGACGTGAAGCTGAACATCGTCACATACGACGGCGATGCCAACGGCTCCAACACGTTGCAGACCAAGGTGGACCTTTACGACCGCACCGGCAGCGGCTGGCCGGACGTGGTGTTCAGCGCCGAGAACAACGAGATCAGCTGGGCCGTGAACGCTGGGTTCACCGCCCCGCTGAATGAGGGCTTGATCCCCAGCTCGACCCTGAACAACTTCGCCACCGGTTCGCTGGCCCCGTGCACCGTGAACGGCAAGGTCTACTGCCTGCGCAACGACCTCGCCGCTGACGTGCTGTGGTACAACGCAACGCTGATGGAGCAGTGGGGCTACCAGGTCCCTACGACATGGCCGCAGTACGAGCAGCTCGGGCTCGAGGTCGCCAAGCAGCACCCCGGCTACCTGGTAGGTAACGCCGGGGACACCTTCACCCCGGAGATCTACATGTGGGCCAGCCAGTGCCAGGCCAACCAGATCACCGGCCTGCGCGCGGTGACGGTGAACGTGACCAGTCCCAGCTGCACCCGGATGGCCTCGCTGCTCGACACGCTGATCAAGGTCGGCTCGATGTCGAAGCTGAGCGTATTCAGCACGGCGTTCGACAAGAAGGAGAAGGGAAAGGTCCTGATGCTGCCGGGTCCGGCGTGGTTCGGCGGTGCGGTGTTCGATAGCAGCTCCGGCTTGAACACGCCCAAGGGCCAGATAACGGTCGCGCCCATGCCGCAGTGGCCCGGGTCGGCCACGCCGAGCACCGGTGACGTAGGCGGTGGCCTGTGGCTGCTGTCGGCGCATTCGACGCACCTGGCCGAGGCGGTGAACTTCATCACCTGGGTGACAGGGAACAATGCCTACCAGGCCGACCTCGCTCCAGGTTTGCCGGCGTACGTCCCGGCTGCCGCGGCGTGGCTGGCCAACCAGGCCAAGTCGGGCTACTACGACGGCAACATCACGTCGACCCTGCAGCAGGCTGCCGGCCAGGTGTGGTCGGGCTGGGGTTACGGCCAGTTCAGCCAGGAGGCGATCTGGGCTTCGGCCATCGACCCAGGCCTGACCGCGGGCAAGACGATCACCTCGATGCTGCCGGCCTGGCAGTCGTCGATCACACAGCACGCCCAGGCCGACGGCTACCGGGTTAGCCAGTGAACCTGGCGCCTGTCACCGGGTCGGCCAGCACGCGCCCTAGGCGCGCGCCCAGGCCGATCCGGGCCGTTCGGGGCCTGAAGGCCGGCCACGCCTTCGTGGCCGGCTACGTGGTCCTGCTGGCTGCGTTCGGGATCGTGCCCAGTGCCTACGGGATCTACTTCGCGTTCACCAACTCGGCGAACTACTTCGCCGGACTGTCCAACTTCACCGCTGCCGCGCGGGACTTCCGGTACCTGCCTGCCGTCGGGCACGTCGCGGGATACCTGGTGATCTGGCTGGTCGCTCTCGTGGTCTTCGTGACCGCGCTCGCGCTGGTGCTTCATCAACTGCCCGCACGCCGGATCGGCAGGCTGGTGCGCTTCCTTTACTACATTCCGGGGGCGCTGGCGGGGGCGGCCAGCGTCATGGTGTGGCTGTTCATGCTCGATCCCACCGTCAGCCCGGCCTCCTCGTTCCTGCGCCTGCTCGGCTACGGCACCTTCGGCCAGGTCATCGAGCCGGGCCACCTGGCCATCTTGTTCGCGATGATCGCGTTCTGGACCGGTGCGGGCGGCTGGATCGTGGTGATGTACGGGGCGCTGAACAACATCCCTCTCGATGTCATCGATGCCGCGCGCATCGACGGCGCCGGGCGGTGGCAGATCGCCCGGCGTATCCAGATCCCGATGTTGCGCAAGTGGATCGTGTACATGGTGATCCTGGCGTTCGCCACCGGTACCCAGCTGTTCGTCGAGCCCCAGCTGATCTCGGAGGCCAGCCTCGGGGTGGCGGGCCGCGACTACTCGCTTAACCAGCTGTCCTATGATTTCGCGTTCCAGAACAACAACGTCAACTACGCCGCGGCGATCTCCGTGGAGCTCCTGGTGGTCTCCCTGGTGGTGGCGGCCGTGTTCGTGACCCGATCGAGATTCTTCGATGCCGACTGACACCGCCGCGCCCACCGTGACCCGCCTTGCCCCCCCGGGCGCCGGGCGCTCTCGGCCGCGCCGCCGGCGCCCGGCACTTGCCGCCGGCCAGATACTCCCCGGGCTGCTGCTGATTGTCTTCCTCGTCTTCTTCGTCCTGCCGGTCATCTGGCTCCTGCTGGCCGCCACGAAAACGGACGCGCAGCTCGTCCAGGACAACCCGCTGTCGTTCGGGTCATGGCATGCGCTGCGGCAGAACTGGGACGCACTGACCGGCTTCCAGGGCGACGTGATCCTGCTGTGGCTGCGCAACTCGGCGCTGTACGCGTTCGTTGCCCTGGCGATCACCCTGGTGGCGGGCATACCGGCCGGCTATGCGCTGGCGATGACGGAGTTCCGCGGCCGACGCGCCCTGCTGGTCACCACGCTGGTGGTCATGCTCATGCCGACCACGACCCTGGTCGTGCCGCTGTTCCTTGAGATCAACGCGGTGCACCTGATCGGGTCGCTGTGGTCGGTCGTGCTGCCGTACTCGTTCTACCCGTTCGGCGTCTACCTGACCTATATCTACTTCAGTACCGCGCTACCGCGTGACCTGCTGGACGCGGCCCGTATCGACGGCTGCACGGAGTTCGAGGCGTTCTGCCGCATCGCGTTGCCGCTGGCCGTCCCGGTGATCGCGCTGGTGGGGTTCTTCAGCTTCGTGGCGAACTGGACCAACTATTTCCTGCCGTACGTGATGCTGCCGGAAAGCAACCAGTACCCGGTCCAGGTGGGCCTGGGGTTGCTGCTGACCGACGTCCCGCAGTTCAACCCGACCGCGGGCACCGCTGCGGTGCTGCGGCCCGAACTCGCGCTGGCCACCCTGGTGGCGATAAGCCCGGTGCTGATCGTGTTCCTGTTCGCTCAGCGCTTCCTGATCTCCGGGCTGCTGGCCGGGGCCACGAAGGAGTGAGATGACGCATGCCGACATCGCAGCCTCGGTGCCGCTGCTCGAGCCTCCCGGCTGGGCCCTGGCCCAGCGGGAGCTGTTCGACCTGCTCGACTCGGCCTGGCGGCGCTTCGCGCTGGACTTCACCGGCCCGGACGGACGGCTGACCTACCGGGGCACGCTCACGTCCCGCGACGGCGTGGACGACTTCTACGAGACGTTCTTCAACTGGCCGCAGCTGTACCTGCTCGGCGGGGCGGACGACCTGCTGGCTGCGGCCGGACGGCACTGGGAGGGGGTCACCGCGCAGCTGACCGGGCTCGGCATGCTTAAGGATGAATACGAGCGCGGATACGACTGGTTCCACCAGGGCGAGAGTCTGCTCCTGCTGTACTTCCTGACCATGGCCGATCGGGCCCGGTGGGCCGATCGGGCGGTCCGGTTCGCCGAGCTGTACGTCGATCCCGCCCACGGCAACTACGACCCGGCCCGCCGCATCATCCGCCGCCCCCACAACGGCTCGGACCCCGGGCGCACCGGCCTGTTCGACGGGACGCACTACCCCTGGCTGGCCCGCGAGGCCCGCAGCTACGGATTCCCGCTCGATTGGCTGCTACCCGACGGCGCGCCCGAGCCCGACCGCGCGCGGGACCCGCGGCTGACCGGGGAGATGACCGCCCGCATGGGCACGGGCGATACCGCGGTGAACCTCGCGGCCGCCGGGCTCGTCTTGAACGCCTGGATCCTGACCGGCAACCAGCGGTACCGGGACTGGATCGAGCAATACGTCGGCGCGTGGCGGGAGCGCGCCGCCGCCAACGGCGGAATCGTACCGGACAACGTCGGCCCGGACGGGACGGTCGGCAGCCTGCTCGACGGGCGCTGGTACGGCGGGCACTACGGCTGGTCCTGGCCGCACGGCTGGTACAGCGTCGGCTCCGCCGCCGCCGTCGCCGCGCTGGCCGCTGGCGCCGTCACCGGGGACGACGGTTACCTGGACCTGCTGCGCCCGGCCCTGGACACGATGATCGAGAACGGCAAGGTGATGGCGTTCACCGAATCGGACTCGTCGCTGCCCTCCAAGTGGTCCCCGCAGCTGGCCGAGACTGTGGCCGTGCCGACGCTGCTGGTCCCGTTCCGGCGCAGCGACTGCGGCTGGTTCGATTACAACCCGATGCTGGCGGCTATCCCGATGGCGCTCTGGCACCACGGCTGCAACCCGGACGACCGGAGGCGGCTGGACGAGCTGCGCGAGGCAGCCGGATACGACTGGCGGACCGTCCGCTCCTTCCGCAGCAAGGAGGAAGCCGGCCACGAAGAGCCATGGTTCGCATTCCTCGTCGGCGACAACCCGGACTACCCCGAGAAGATCCTGGCCGCCGCCCAGGCCCAGGTACGCCACCGGCTCGCCCGCATCCAGGCCTGCCGTGACGTTGACGTATCCGAGGCTGACATCCACCTGTGGCAGCAGTGCAACCCGGTTGTCACCGAGGCCCTGGTCCAGCTCACATGGGGCGGCCCGCAGGTGATCTATAACGGGGGGCTGCAGCAGGCACGGATCCGCTACTACGACGCGGCCCGGCGGCGCCCCGGCTTGCCCTCCTCGGTGGCCGCCCTGGTCTCCAGCATCGACCCGGCTGCCACCGTCGTCGACCTGGTCAACCTCGACCCCGAGCACGACCGTACGATGACCGTACAGGCCGGCGCGTTCGCCGAGCACGCTATCGAGGCCGTGCGCTACACCGCCTGCACGGACCGCTCCTGGATCGGCGGCCTGTACGATTACGGGCACAGCGAGCCGACGGTCATCGAGCAGCACGTCGAGGTCGGCGGGCCGTGGCTGACGGTACGCCTGCCCCCCTCCACCCGGATACGCCTGACCCTGACACTGGCTCTGCGCACCCGGAATCCGTCCTACGCCACGCCTTTCGACGGGGATCTTCCGGGCAGCAGATGAGACATTGAGTTCGTGCGCCAAGGAGTGTCAACGTTTTCACGTCAGGAGGAACGACCGCCGGATCTCGGGTCCCTTCGGGCGGCTCGGAGGCAGATTCTCGCGGCCGCGTCCCAGCGCGGCTTGCGTGACGTGCGT
>Ga0187817_10001614_pt1 | contig 11154 bp, 10 predicted proteins | sample NC_wetland_sal_i_17_FD_132431 | JGI IMG/M metagenome (GOLD analysis project Ga0187817, IMG submission 132431) | Wetland sediment microbial communities from Neuse River Estuary, North Carolina, USA - SO4_2 | ecosystem: Environmental > Aquatic > Freshwater > Wetlands > Sediment | place: USA... | reverse complement strand
TCATCAAGATGCTTCCGGCCGTGCCCATGAGTTTGCCTTGTGCTACGCCCACGGAATCGGCTCGACCCGCGCCGGCGTTCTGCAAACCACCTTTAAAGAAGAGACCGAGAGCGATCTATTCGGCGAGCAGGCGGTGCTTTGTGGCGGGCTGACTTCGCTGATCAAGAAGGGGTTCGAAACGCTGGTCGCAGGCGGCTACCAGCCGGAAGTGGCGTACTTCGAATGCCTGCACGAGATGAAACTGATCGTGGACCTGATCTACGAAGGCGGGCTCGGGCGCATGCGGTACTCGATCTCGAACACCGCCGAGTACGGCGATCTTACCCGCGGCAACCAAGTCGTGGGCGACAGCACTCGCGCCGCTATGCAGGACATTCTGGCCCGCGTCCAGGACGGCACGTTTGCTCGGGAGTGGATCGCTGAGAACAAGAATGGCGGCCGCAAGTTCAACGCCCTGCGCGAGCAGGAAAAGGAGCACCCGATTGAGCAAATCGGAGCCCAGTTGCGCGGCATGATGTCGTGGTTGCCGAAAGAATCCCAGAAAGAAGCCAGGAAAGCCGGGACGGCGGTGCGTCCCGCACCGCGGGTTGTGAATGCTTAGAGGAGCCGAAATCGTTCTGCAGTGCCTGCGCGCGGAAGGCGTGGACTTGGCATTCGGCTATCCCGGTGGCGCGATTATGCCGTTGTACGACGCGCTGCGCGATAGCGGAATCCGCCACGTGCTCACTCGCCACGAACAGGGCGCGGTATTCGCCGCCGAAGGACACGCGCGCGCCACCGGCAGAGTCGGGGTCGCGATCGCTACCAGTGGGCCCGGGGCGACCAATCTTGTGACCGGCATCGCCGACGCCAAAATGGATTCGGTTCCGCTGGTCTGCATTACCGGGCAGGTACGCAGTTCGCTAATCGGCAGCGATGCGTTCCAGGAAACCGATGTTTTCGGCATGACGCTTTCGCTCACCAAGTGGAATCGCCTGGTCCGTTCGATCGAGGAGATTCCGCTGGCCATCGCCGAAGCTTTTCACTGGGCGCGCAGCGGGCGTCCCGGGCCGGTGGTGGTAGATATTGCCACCGACGCCCTCAAGGCCAAGATGGAATTCGCTGGGCCGGTCAAGTTCCAGCCGCATCCCAAGCCGGCGGATGTGCACGGCGATTCTACATTCAGCGAAACGCTGATCGCGCTGCTCGAGACTGCCAAACGTCCCGTGGCTCTGGTCGGAGCCGGGGCAAAGTTGTCCGGGGCAATCGCCGATCTACGGCAACTGCTCGATCATCTGCAAATCCCCACGTTTGCTACCGTGCACGGGTTAGGCGCTGTCCCCGTTGATGCGCCCTATTATCTCGGCATGGTGGGGATGCACGGTACCCGTGCCGCAAACCTGGCGCTGGACGAGACCGATCTGTTGTTGGTTTTCGGTGCCCGCCTCGACGATCGCGTTACCGGCGATCCCACGCGCTTTGCGCCCCATGCTCGCATCGTGCACTTTGAAATCGATCCGGCGCAGCTCGACCGGGTGCGGCCTTGCGAGCTGGCCGTCATCGGCGATTTGGCCGAAACCATCCCGTCGTTTTATGACGAAGTCCGGCGAGTTTCCTCGCCTGACTGGAACAGTTGGCGGGCAATCGCGTGTGGTCCAGAGCGGGCGGAGCAAGACCCGCGCGGGCTGGCGGCTCCGGCCATTCGTTTTCTCGATGAACTCTTCCGCCGGCTGCCGCAGGATAGCGTCGTGGTGGCCGATGTCGGTCAGCACCAGATGTGGGCAGCGCAGCGTTTTCGTGCGTCGTCACCCCGAGGCTTCATCACTTCCGGCGGTCTGGGCGCGATGGGTTTCGCTCTGCCAGCAGCCATCGGCGTGCAGCTGGCCAAACCGGATACCACGGTGCTTTGCATCTCCGGCGACGGCGGCTTCCAGATCAATATTCAGGAACTGGCCACAGTGCGGCGCCTGGGCGCGCCCATCAAGATGGTCATCGTGGACAACAAGTACCTCGGGATGGTGCGGCAGTGGCAGCAACTTTTCTACAGCCGCAACTATGCAGAAACCGATTTGAGTGACAATCCGGACTTCGTGGAGATCGCGAAGGCCTACCGGATCAACGGCAGGCGTCTGGACGAAGAGGCGATGAGCGAGGCGAATTTTGCGGCCACCTCGCAAGCGCTGGATTCGTTCTTACGTTCTCCGGAGCCAGAGGTGCTGACGTTTGAATGCCATCCGGAAGCCAACGTGTTTCCCATGGTGCCGGCGGGGGCCAGGCTGTCAGAAATGGTTTTCGAAGAGTAACGAATTTTGGGAGAAGGAACATGCAAACCTTTCACATTCACTATCGCAACACGCAAGGGACTCTGATGCGAATCCTGAACGCAGCCTCGCGGCGCGGGATCGACATGCCTTATGTCCAAGCCATTCCGAACGAGCAGGCCCACGCGGTGACGCTTTTGCTTGATGTAAACCCCAAGCAAACCGGGCAACTCTGCCGCGACTGGCGCGCGATTGTCGATGTGATGAACGTTCGCGCCGGTGCGGTCGCGACGGAGATGGCGAACCCTGGCGCGTGGACTACGCCTCATCCGCCAGCATCGGTCAGCGCTTCCGGAAACGCCGCCCACTCCGCGATGGCCTGAGACGTGGGGCTCCGGTTTCGCGTCCCATAATTTCAATGTCATCCTTCGCTTTGCTCAGGATGACAATTCCAAGAAGACGGAGACGTTGCCTGCAGCGTCTTCCGCCGTTTTCGTTCCATCCTTTTCTGCCGTACACTTTCACATCATGGATCTCAAACACCGCAGCCGCGGCATCACCGACGGGCGCGACCGGGCACCTTCCCGCGCCATGTTCAAAGCCATCGGATTCACTGACAGCGATCTTCGCAAGCCGCTGATCGGCGTCGCCAACACCTGGATCGAAACCATGCCGTGTAACTTTCATTTACGGCGTCTCTCCGCCAAAGTGAAAGAAGGAATCCGCGAGGCCGGCGGCACGCCCATGGAATTCAACACCATCGCCATCTCTGACGGCGAGACCATGGGCACCGAGGGCATGCGCGCCTCGCTGGTGAGCCGGGAAATCATCGCCGATTCGATTGAGCTGGTTTGCCGGGGACAGATGTTCGACGCGCTGGTGTGCTTAGTGGGATGCGACAAGACCATTCCCGCTGCAGCCATGGCGCTGGCCCGTCTCGATATCCCCGGCCTAGTGCTTTACGGAGGCACCATCGCCGCCGGAAGTTTTCACGGCAAGGACGTGACCATCCAGGACGTGTTTGAAGCCGTGGGCGCGAATGCGGCGGGAAAAATGAGCGACGCGGAATTACTTGCGCTGGAGAATGTCGCCTGTCCTGGCGCGGGAGCATGCGGCGGGCAATACACCGCCAACACCATGTCGACGGTGATGGAGATGATCGGACTTTCCCCGATGGGATTCAACAGCGTTCCGGCGATGGATCCCGCCAAGGACCAGGTTGCATTCGACTGCGGCAAGCTGGTGCTGAACTTGTTGCATGCTGGAACCACTGCCAAGAACATCCTCACGCGGGCAGCATTCGAGAACGCGATTGCCGCGGTCGCGGCCACCGGCGGATCGACCAACGCCGTGCTTCACCTGTTGGCGATCGCTCGCGAAACCGGAGTACCGCTCGAGATCGACGACTTCCAAACCGTCAGCGAGCGTACGCCTCTGCTCGCGGATCTGAAGCCCGCAGGCCGTTTCGTCGCCGCCGATATGCATCGTGCTGGAGGTGTGGGTCTCCTAGCCAAGCGCCTGATCCAGGGCGGGAAGCTGCAGGTAAAGACCATCACTGTCACCGGTCTCGATCTCGGAGCGGAAGCGGAGAATGCGCACGAGTCTTCCGGACAAGAGGTGATCGCATTGCTCGACAAGCCATTGAAGAAAACCGGCGGTCTGGTGATCCTGCACGGGAATCTGGCGCCAGAGGGATGCGTGGCGAAAATCAGCGGGCATGAGCGCCTGAGTCACAAGGGCCCGGCCCGCGTATTCGAATCGGAAGAAGACGCCATGACGGCCGTTACCTCGAAACGCATTCGCGCCGGAGACGTTGTCATCATCCGCAACGAAGGTCCGAAGGGTGGGCCGGGCATGCGCGAGATGTTAAGCGTTACGGCAGCCATCGTAGGGGAAGGACTCGGCGAGTCCGTCGCGCTGCTGACCGACGGCCGCTTCAGCGGAGCCACCCGCGGCCTGATGCTCGGGCACGTTGCCCCCGAAGCCGCTCTGGCCGGGCCGATTGCGTTGGTTCGCGAGGGAGACATCATCAGCATCGACGTTTCCAAGCGCCAGGTGAACGTCGAAGTCAGCAAGGAAGTTTTGCAGCAACGGGCAAAAGAATGGAAGCCGCGTCCGCCGCGTTATGCGAGCGGCGTGTTCGCGAAGTATGCGGCGCTGGTTTCATCGGCGTCGGAAGGGGCAGTGACACGGCCGCGATAGCCCTTAGTTCTCCGGGGACTACCATATGTCGATCCCGTCTACTTCGCTCAGGGCAAGCTCCTCCCGTCGACCCCAGCTCGGGCGAGGTTTGCAGCCTGCCCTGAGCAGCTGAGCCATGCGAAGCTGTCGAAAGGGCCTGCGCCCACACTGACCCGCCGTTTGCCGGTAGCCAACTGCCATTCGCCGAAAACTCCGGGACACTGCAACCGGTGCGCCGTAACCTTGCCTCAGAACGAAAGAAATCCGGGAAGGAGACGGCATATGGCAAAGCGAAAACAGCCCGATCGTTGGGAGTCGACGATGCTGGCCGCCGTCCTGGCAGTGGCAGGTACGTTGTTCTTATTTGATAAGCTTAGCTCCCTGATGCGAAACAGCACTCTTTCTTTGCAGACCATCGGACATTCCGCGCCGCTGCTCCTGGTGGTGATGGCGGTGAGCCTCATGCTGGCGGATCAGAGCGCAGGGGCAATCGATCCCCGCGAGGAGCGCGCGAAAGAAGGCCACCGTGAGCGACACTAAGAGCGGAATCAACCCCGCGGTCCTGAATGGCGGAGCATTGATCCTGGTCGGTGTGCTGTTGTTGCTCGACCAGATGAACGTCATCACCTTCGACTTCTGGGCGCTGGTTTTCTTCGTGGTCGGCCTGCTCAAAATCCTGCAGTCGGGTAATACGACCGGACGGCTGTGGGGCCTGTTGTTGATGGCGGCAGGGGTAGCTTTCGAACTTGACCATCTGGGCAAATTGACTGTGCACCTGGACCGAACCTGGCCAGTGTTCGTGATCGCCGCCGGTTTGATCCTGATCTGGCGCGCATACCAACAAGCGCCGACGGAGACAGGCGGCGTGCTCTCCCCGCACCTCAATGTTTTTGCGGTATGGGGAGGCGGAGAATATCGTATCCGCGCCAAGGATTTTCGCGGTGGCGATCTGGTCGCTTTCATGGGCGGGTTTGATGTCGACCTGCGCGATGCGGACATCGAAGGCAACGAGGCAGTCATTAACGTGAATTGTTTAATGGGTGGTGGCGTCATCCGCGTTCCGGAGACCTGGGCCGTCTCTATGCGGGTTTCTGCCTTTATGGGAGGACACAGCCTCAAGGCTCGCGAAGGCCCGCAGCCCACCAAGACTCTGGTGGTGAAGGGCATCGCCATCATGGGTGGCGTGGAAGTCAGGAACTGAGGACGACCGATGCATCCCCTCCTTACCCGGCCACGGCAATTAGGGTTGTACCTGCTGGCTTGGCTTCCACTGGCCGGGATATTGGTGTACCTGCTGACCGGATCCGGTGGGCTGAACTGGCGCGAAGGGCTCATTCTCAGCCTACCGCTTTGTGTGGTGTATGCGTTTGCCTGTTTGTCCGCCTGGTATCCGTGTCGAGCCTTGCCGCTGGAGCGTTCGGGATTTGGCAAGCTGGCGCTGGTGCATTTGACCGATGCCGCCCTGGCCAGCGTACTGTGGGTGCAGATCGCGAAGGGACTTGCCATTGCTCTGGTGCGCTGGGGAGGATTCGCCGGGCTGGATCAGCGCCTAACGAAGTACACCCCTCTTCTATGGGTGACCGGCGTTCTGTTGTATTTGCTGTCGGTAACCTTTTATTACATTCTCCTCGCCGAACAAGTTTCGCGGGAGGCTCAGGAGCGCGCGCTCCAGGCTCGCGTTCTGGCGCGGGATGCGGAATTGAAAGCTTTGCGGGCGCAGGTGAATCCTCATTTCCTGTTTAATTGCCTGCACTCCATCAGCGCTCTCACCAGTTCGGATGCGGCTAAGGCCCGCGAGATGTGCATCCTGTTGGCGGATTTTCTGCGCGCAACGCTGCGTCTCGGCGGCCAGGAGAGCATCACTCTGGAAGAAGAGATGGCGCTGGTTCGCGGGTACTTGGCGATTGAAAAAGTGCGTTTCGGAGCCCGTGTACATATGGAAGAGGACGTTCAGAAAGAGACGTTGGCGGTTCCCATCCCTCCATTGTTATTGCAGCCGCTGGTGGAAAATGCCATCCGCCACGGGATCGCCAATCTGCCGGAAGGAGGAGTGATCCGCCTACGCGCGCAGCGGAACGAGGATTCGGTCTCCATTCTGGTCGAGAACAGCTTTGATCCCGACTCGCCGTCTTCCCTGAAAACCGGCTTGGGGCTCGACAACATTCGGCAGCGCCTGAACACCCGCTACGGACCGGAGGCTAAGATCTCGGTTCGCACCGACAATAATGTCTTTCTGGTCGATCTGCGCTTGCCGGCGCAACGGAACGGAGACGAGGCATGAGCGGAACCAGGGAAAAGATTCGAGCGGTGATTGTCGATGACGAGGAACTGGCCCGGCAAATGCTTCGGGAATACTTGTCGAGTCATCCCGAGATCGAGATCCTCGCCGAATGCCAGAACGGATTCGAGGCGGTAAAAGCGGTCACGGAACTGAACCCCGATCTCCTTTTCCTCGATATTCAGATGCCCAAGTTGGACGGCTTTGAGGTGTTGGAGTTGATCGGCGCCGATCGCGCTATTGTGTTCGTGACCGCCTACGACGAGTACGCTATCCGGGCCTTTGACATCCACGCGGTGGATTACCTTCTGAAGCCATTTGGAGCGGAGCGCTTCGAAACCGCGCTGCAGCGGGCCAAGCAGCGCCTTGGTGGGAAACTGCCCGCACCCGCTGAACTTTCATCCAGCGCCCGGCCGCCGGATCGATACCCCGAACGCATCGTGGTTCGCGACGGCACCCGCGTGCACATCATTCCGGTGAGCAAGCTTGACTTTGCCGAAGCCCAGGACGACTACGTCGCACTGAGCACAGAAGGCAAGAAACATCTGAAGCAGCAAACTATTTCCAGCCTGGAGACGGTGCTTGATCCATCGCGCTTTCTGCGCATTCACCGTTCCTACATCGTGAATCTGGAAAGAGTAACGAAAATCGAGCCCTACAGTAAGGATAACTACGTCGTGGTGCTGAGTAACGGTGCCCAGCTGCCAGTGAGCCGAAGCGGGTATTCGCGTCTGCGCGCGGTGCTGGATCAGAAGACGCAGCGTCCGGGTTCTTAATGTTCCCCTTGAAATCGGTAGCGCCCCTTGCGATCGCGGGCGAAAGTCTCCACCACCTTCAAGAAAGCACGTGCCGCGTGCGATAAACTGGCCGACTTCCGGTAAATCAGGCGCAGCTTGCGATGAAGACGTAGCTCGCGCACCGGAATGCGTACCAGCTCTCCGCGGGCAAGCTCGGCTTCCACACTCATCTCGGGCACCAGGGCCACGCCGTTTCCCATGGCGACAAAGAGCTTGATCGCCTGGAGCGTGGGCAATTCGATGTTCATGTGCAAGGGCGTCTTATGCCGTTGGAAGGCTTCGATGACCTTGTCGCGGTAGGGCGAGGGCACGTTATGAGCCACAAACGACTCCGTGCCCAGTTGCCGGATGCTGACCTGCTGCTGATTGGCCAAGGGGTGGTTCGGAGGGACCACGAAGATCAACTCATCCAGATAGACGACCATCGAGCGCAACTGTGTGTCTTGCGGGTCGTAAGTCAGGACTCCCAATTCGGAGTTGTGCCGCAGCACGTCAGCGGGGATACGGCTGCCCAGAGAGCGATTGACGGTGATGCGAATCATGGGGTGGCGAAGGCGAAACTCCGCCAGGAGCGGCAAAAGGTAGAGCGCGGTGAATTCATTGGCGGAGATGACCAGTTTCCCTTTGTGCAGCTCTTTCAGTTCGACCAGGGCTTCCCGCGTCTCGGTGCGCAGATTCAACAGCCGTTCGGCGTACTCCCGCAGGACTTGCCCGGCGTCGGTCAGCAGGCCATCGCGCGAGGAGCGGTCAAAGAGCGGCTCGCCGAGTTCATCTTCCAGCTTGCGAATCGATTGACTCACCGCCGATTGCGTGCGGTAAAGTTTCTCGGCCGCGCGCGAGAATCGTCCCTCCCGAGCTACCGTCAGGAAAACCTCCAGCTGTGCCAGATCCATATTCGTTACCCTTTAGCAGGACTTATCGATTCATCAGTTCTGCTTATGCTGTAAGTAGTACTAATGGTAACCTAAGAAGTATAACCTTTTCTTAATTCTTCGGTTACCCTAGCATATAGATTCTGATTCCACCAGGAGGGTCCGGAGATGGAGCGGGCGCGGATCACGGTTTTCGACACTACGCTGCGCGACGGCGAACAGTCACCGGGATGCAGCATGAATGTGCAGGAAAAGCTGCACCTAGCACACCAGCTTGACCGCCTCGGAGTGGACGTAATCGAGGCCGGCTTCCCCATTGCCTCGGAGGGCGATTTCGCGGCAGTGCAAGCCATCGCGGCCGTCGTGCGCCGTCCCATCATCGCGGCTTTGGCGCGCGCCTGTGCGCTGGACATCGAGCGTGCGTGGCACGCGGTTCGTGGCGCTGCCCGGCCACGCATCCATGTTTTTCTGGCTACCTCGGATATCCATCTGAAATATAAGCTCCGAATTTCTCGCCAGCAGTGTTTGGAACAGGCTGCGGAATCGGTGCGCCTGGCGCGAACTTTTTGCAATGACGTGGAGTTTTCCCCCGAGGACGCGACTCGGACCGATCCGGAGTTTTTGTGCCAAGTAGTACAGGCAGTGGTCGACGCTGGGGCCACCACGGTGAACATCCCGGACACGGTTGGCTACACCACGCCGGACGAATTTGCCAGGCTCATTCAGACTCTTTGCCAGCGGGTTCGGGGAATTGAAAATGTTGTCCTCTCGGCTCATTGTCATAACGATCTCGGCCTTGCGGTCGCGAACTCTTTGGCCGCGATCGCTGCGGGAGCACGCCAGGTGGAGTGCAGCATCAACGGGATTGGGGAGCGCGCCGGGAATGCTTCGCTGGAAGAGATCGTGATGGCCATGCGCGTCCGTCGCGACCAGTTTACCTACGACACGGGAGTGGTCACGGAACAGCTCTATCCGACCAGCCAGATGCTCTGCGAGATTACCGGCGTGGCAGTGCAGCCGAACAAGGCCATCATCGGGCGCAACGCCTTCGCTCACGAGGCTGGCATTCATCAGGATGGAATACTCAAGAATCCTCTCACTTACGAAATCATGACGCCACAGTCGGTGGGCGTGCCCGACTCTACGTTGGTGCTGGGAAAGCATTCCGGACGGCATGCTCTCGGCCTGCGTTGCGAGCAGCTGAGTTACCAATTTGATCGCCGTGAGCTCGATGATTTGTACCGGCGCTTTGTTGCCCTAGCCGACCGCATCAAGCATGTGGAGGATCATCATCTGCTGGAACTGATCGGCAGCATGAAATTGCCGGCGCAGCGGGCCCTCGCGCCCGAAGTGAAAGCTCGTGCCATTGCGGCAGCAGCCGGCTCTGCCGCGAGCAGCAACCATCCACAGTCTCATCCATCGTCGGCTTTTCCTCCGGCGGCGGAAATCAGCCTTTCCAAAGTCGCGTTGAACGTGATGCCGGAGCATCATGGCGAGCAGGAAGACTATCTCTGGGGTGTATAGTTCCCGGTAGGTAATCCACATGCTGCTCAACCTCACCATCCTCCCAGGGGACGGCATTGGCCCGGAAGTCACCGCCGAAGCGGTCCGCGTGCTTGAGAGTATTGCCGTAGCGTTCGGACATCAGCTCAAGCTGACGCAAAAAGACATCGGGGGCGCCGCGCTTCTGGCCAGCAACGATCCGTTGCCGCAGGATGCGATTCAGAGTTGTCTTTCCGCGGGTGCCGTGTTGTTGGGTGCTGTTGGCGGGCCTGCCTTCGACAAGTTTCCCGCCCAGTTACGTCCCGAGAAAGGTTTGTTGCGACTCCGCAAGGCGCTCGGCGTTTTTGCCAATCTGCGGCCAGCCACATGCTTTTCCTCTCTGGAGGGATGTTCCCCGCTACGCGCCGATGTGGTGCGAGGAACCGATGTCCTGATTGTCCGGGAATTGCTGGGAGGGATTTACTTCGGCGAGCCGAGATCGACCCAAGGTTCAGTCGGCCATCGCACGGCGATCGATACGATGCGCTATGGCGAAGCGGAGATCGAGCGTATCGCGCGCGTGGCCTTTGAGCTGGCGCGGTTGCGCCGCCGCAAAGTCACTTCTGTTGACAAAGCCAACGTATTGGACTGTTCTCGCCTTTGGCGGGACGTGGTCACACACGTGGCCGAGGAATACGCCGACGTGCAGCTCTCCCACATGTATGTGGACTCCGCCGCCATGGCGCTGGTATCGCATCCCTCCAACTTCGACGTCGTGCTGACGGAAAATATGTTCGGCGACATCCTCTCGGACCAGGCCGGCAGCGTGGTGGGATCAATCGGCATGCTGCCTTCGGCGAGCATTGGAGGCAAGGTGGCGTTGTACGAGCCCGTGCACGGTTCGGCGCCCGACATTGCCGGACGCGGCATCGCCAATCCGCTGGGCGCTATCCTGTCCGTCGGCATGATGTTGCGACATTCATTCCAGCGGAACACCGAGGCGACGTGTGTTGAGGCTGCGGTGAACTCGGTGCTGGCGAGCGGGCATCGCACCCGGGATTTGGCGAAAGCAAACGAGGTGGTGATCACCACTTCGGAAATGGGACGCGCGGTGGCCGGGGCGGTGCGAGAGCGTGCCAAGGCCACGGACCAAGTTGTGCTCCAGGCATCTAACGATTAGGCGAAATGGCGAAACAACGCACACTCTTCGACAAGATCTGGGACGAGCACGTAGTCTGCGTTCCCGACGGCCGCCTCCCTCTTCTTTATATCGATCTGCATCTGGTTCACGAAGTCACCTCGCC
>Ga0187817_10001612_pt1 | contig 11158 bp, 7 predicted proteins | sample NC_wetland_sal_i_17_FD_132431 | JGI IMG/M metagenome (GOLD analysis project Ga0187817, IMG submission 132431) | Wetland sediment microbial communities from Neuse River Estuary, North Carolina, USA - SO4_2 | ecosystem: Environmental > Aquatic > Freshwater > Wetlands > Sediment | place: USA: North... | reverse complement strand
GGCTTCGCAGCACCCCGAACAAGTTCGCCAGCAGAGCCAACCGGGCCAGGCGCAACCGCCCACCATCTCCGTCAACGTCAAAGTGGTCAATGTGCTTGCCACGGTGCGCGACAAGCACGGAGAAATCGTGCGCAATCTAACCAAGGATGATTTCGTGTTAGATGAAGACGACCGTCCGCAAGCCATTCGCTATTTTTCTCGCGAGACCGACCTTCCCCTGACGCTAGGTCTGCTGGTGGATACAAGCATGAGCCAGAGGCGCGTTCTCGACCAGGAGCGTAGCGCCAGCTCCACATTCCTGGATCAGGTGCTCCGCGTGGACAAGGATAGGGCATTCCTGATCCACTTTGACCGCGAGGTAGAACTGCTTCAGGATCTCACTTCTTCCCGCCAAAAATTGGAGTCGGCGCTGGCGTTGCTTCAGACGCCGCAGCTCCACCGGGCCGACCGCGAGGGCGGAGGGAATTCGCCCGGAGGAAACTCGCCCGACTCGTATCCTGGCTCCGGCCGGAGGGGCGGTGGCGGGGGCGGGGGCACTTTGCTCTATGACGCAGTCTACCTAGCGTCGAATGAACTGATGAAAAAGCAGCAGGGCCGCAAAGCCCTCATTGTGCTCTCCGACGGCGTTGATCGCGGCAGCAAAGAGACTCTGGCCAGCGCCGTCGAGGCAGCCCAGCGCGCCAACACGCTGGTCTATTCCATCCTATTTACCTCTGAACAGCCCTACGGAGGAGGATATGGTGGTCGCGGCATGGGGGGAATGGGCCGGCGCGGAGGCTGGCCCGGGAGATACCCCCAACAAGAGCGTCCGGACGGCAAAAAAATCCTCGAGCAGATTTCCAAGCAAACGGGCGGCCGTCTCTTTGAAGTTTCCAAGAAGTTGCCGATCGAGCAGATCTACGCGCAAATTCAAGACGAATTGCGCAATCAGTACAGTCTGGGCTACACCCCCGACAGAGCGGACGTCGGAGCAGGCTATCACAAGATTCATCTCACAACTAAACAGAAAGACTTGATCGTCCAGGCGAGAGACGGATATTATGCAGCGCCGTAGGGGTCCAGCAGATGACGCCACTTGCTGCTAGGCACGAGGGTTGCTACGCGATGGGGCTGCGGTATATATTTTAATATGGTAAATTGTCGGGAAGTAGGAAATGGAAACTCTCCTCTACGGGCTTTTGTCCCTCAGCTTTGTTGTGTGTGCCGCTTCTGCATCAGCTTTGGCCTCCCAAACCGGCAAATCGTCACCGCAGCAGCCCACTCCCCTCGCCCGCGCCGCTGAAGAATTCAAGGTTCTGACCCGCGATTTGGGCATGCGCCCGGGCAGCCCGGTGGCTGCGCAAAAGCATCGCGGGCGGAGAATGCTCTGGCACGGACGTGTTTATGAAAACTTCCGAAACGATGTCCTCGATGCCATACCGCACCAAGTGAAGCAAAACGGCGAGAGCGTTTCTCCCTTGCGCCGCAATCAGTTCGGGTTCAATGTTGCCGGCCCGGTGCTTATCCCGCCCCTGCTTAAGAATTCCAAGAACACGTTCTTCACGCTTTCCTACGAGGGTGTCCGCGAGCTTATCTTCCACGCTTCGCTGCACACCATCCCCACCGCAGCACAACGTACGGGCGACTTCTCGCAAACCGTGGACGAAGCCGGCAACCTGCTGCCCATCTACGATCCGGCCACTACGACTCCCAATCCCGCTTACAATCCCAGCCTGCCGGTCTCCACCAGCAACCTTCAGTACCTGCGGTCTACCTTTCCCGAAAACCGAATTCCTGCGAACCGCCTGGCTCCGAGCGTGCAACAAGCTCTGGCCCTATATCCTCTGCCCAATACAAACATCGGCCCCTTTTTTCAGAACAATTACTTCGTCAACGCCCCAGCCACTGACAACGCTGACGGCATCATCGCCAAGCTTGAACACCAATTCGGTGAGCGGCACCGGCTTACCTCCGCGAGCACCCTTTCCAGCGGATTCCTGAGTTCCACGAAGTACTTCCCAAACATCGCCAGCCCGACTGCGCCGGCGCAGCATTTCTCGAACCGCCGTACGGAGCTCGATTACATTTTTACTGCCAACCCCAACACCGTCAACTCGGCCAGTTTTACTGCGATCTCCGACACGGCATTGGCTGGCAATGCCTCCCAGCCCGCTTTCCCTAGCTATCAGTTCCTCAGCAACTATCTTTCGATGGGCACTGCCTATCCCAACACTCGAGACGCCCGGAACACCTTCGAGGTTCAGGATGGGGTTTCGACTCGAAAAGGCAAACATTCCCTCGGGTTGACGTTGCAGGCGGATGGCTATCAGGTGAATTCATTCAATCCCGCTTATCCCTCCGGTTATTTCCAGTTCTCCGCGGATATCACCAGCTTGCCGGGGATTATCGACACAGGCGATCCGTTCGCCAGCTTCCTTCTCGGTCTCCCGGCGTACGCGGAACGCACTATCACCACGGCGCCATCCTACTTCCGCGACTCCTACCAATCCCTCTCTGGACGTGATAAGTACGAACTCTCGAAAGACTTGACGCTCAGCCTTAGCCTCAATTTCAGCCGCCGCACGCCGCGGGTGGAGAAATACAATCGCCAGAGCACCGTCGATCCCTCCGTGATCGACCCCTCGGTCAGCCTCCCCGGCGCGCTGGTATTTGCCGGTCTTGATGGCATCCCTCGTGGCCTGCGCCCCGGCAATAGCGATCTCGATCCGAGCGCCGGCGTGGCATGGAACCCGCGCGGCGACGCCAAAACTGTGGTCCGCGCTTCCTTCAGCCGCGCCCACGGCATGATCCCGACCTACAACGGCCAGTGGGGCACGCAGGGCTTTTATGCCCGCCAGACTTTCATTTCGCCGAACACCCAACTGAGCCCGGCGCTCGACCTGACGGCCGGCATGGCCCCGTTTACCACTCCCCTGCCTGACTTCAGCCCGTCAGCGGCCGATAACACGGTGGCGGATTTCGTAGATCTGAGTGGGCGCGAACCCGTCTATCAGTCGGCTTCGCTTTCCATGGAGCGCCAGGTGCCTTTCTCCATGGTGGTTTCCGTGGGTACGAATTACAGTATGGGGCGAGATCTTCTGGTGGGCGATGGTACTGCCAACCCCAACGCCATCAACCCTAGCTTCCTGAGCGATGGCGATGCGCTTTACAACTTGGCCTTCCGCGACGCCCTGCAACCCTACCCCCAATTCCAGGGCCTCGAGCTTTACGGTCACTACGCTTGGGGGCGCTACCAGCGTACCTCCGGCTTCCTGAGAGTCGAAAAACACGCCTCCTTTGGCCTTTCCTTTACGGCCTACTACGAGTTGTCCAAGCAGCTCGACGATTATTCGGGCCCTTACGGGAACCAGGACTTTTTCAACTGGCGCAACGACTGGGCTCTCTGCTCTTATAATACGCCGCAGTATTTGCAGCTCAGCTATATCTACGAGCTACCTTTCGGGTCCGGAGAGCCTCCCTTCCCCTTTTTGAACTGGGGGAGGCCGCTGGTCAGCGGCTGGTCAGTGAGCGGAACGGCCTATTGGAATGACGGAACGCCGCTGGCGCTTCATCCTGAATTCAACAACACCGGAGGCGTGCTCCCCACGCTCAACGTAAATGTGGTCCCCGGCGTGGATCCGCACGTGGCCCATCCGGGGCCCGCCTTGTGGTACAACCCGGCGGCTTTCGATCAGCCGCCGGACTTCACGCCTGGGAACGGGCCCCGCACCGAGCCGGACTTGCTGGGCCCCGGTTATAATTCCATGGACCTCAGCGTGACCAAGCGCATGCCCATGGGAGGCGACCGTGCCCTCGAGTTCAGCGCCACCGCGATTAACATGCTCAATCACGCGAACTGGAACTATCCCGATCCGAATATCGGTCCGGCGAGCGCGCCCAATGTGGATGCGGGCAGGATCATCGGTTCCCATGGCGGACGCGTAGTGCAGATTGGGCTGAAGTTCAGCTTCTGATGCTGCGATTTTACTCCGTTGCACTAATTCGTGCGATCTGGTCGTACCGTGAAGGTTCTTGCTTCTCCGTGTTCTCCGTGGTCAAGAAAGAACCAAACACAGAGGACGCGGAGCACCTCCGTGCTCTCTGCGTTGCGGCTTTGGAGGCACGAAGGACACGGAGAAGTCCGTTTTGGTCCCGGCACACGACCTGCGTGGTAGCGCTGGCCCTGCTTTTCGCCGTTTGCACCCTCGGCACCCTGCATGCGCAAACCATCAAGGTCTCAATTCCCGCCTGGGTTGAGACGAACGGCTGCGCCCTCCCTCCCAAGTTCGAAGCTGCGCTCAACGGCAAGACGGTGCCCGTCACGGCACAGTTGGGTCCCGGCAGTGACCAAGTGATCCTGGTGGTGTTGGATTTGACTGGGGATCTCACCTTAATCGACGCTGCCAAGCAGGCGCTGATTGCCGAAATCTCCAAGCTCCCCCCCAATGCCTGGGTGGGGCTTTTGCGCACCCAGGATGGGCTGCACGTGTTGGCCGACCCCGGCGCGAGTCGCCAACCGCCCATCGACGCCATCCGTTCCTTATCCAACAGCAGCGAACCGGATTTGCTCGAGACCGTACAATCGGCTCTCTCGTTGGCGGATGGCCTAATGCGCAAGTCACCATTGCGCGTCTCAGTCCTGTATATTACCGACGGCAGCATTTATAGTTACCGCGAGGACTATACAAATCCGGTTATTAACGAGAGCGATCCACACGATCTGAGCCGGCGTTTTCCCGAGGCGCTGATCAACGCCAAGATTTCCAAACTGGTGGAGGCGAGCAGCTCGCTGGAGGCGCCCCTGTTCGTGGTCCATCTCAATTACCGGCGGGATCGGCTCAACGCGGCATACCAGAACGGCCTGCGAACCCTCGCTGAAGCGACGGGCGGCCGAGGTGATATTTGCCGCTCGGTGGCCGAGATCCCGGAAGCGATCTCCGCAATGTTCGCGCGAATATCAAGCGCGTGGAGACTTACTCTGGCGCTGCCCACCAGGATTCACTACAACATCCAGATTCATTTGAGCGCTCCGTGCGGCGATGGAGAGCTGCGAATCTCGTGGCGCACGCACCTGCGCCCGAAGGAGGGATAAAAGGATGCGGCGGGAACATCTACAATTCGCTGTGGTTCTGACTCTGGCCGTTGCCCTGGTTGCCTCGCTGGGCATGATTTTGCGTCAGTCCCGGCGGCTCGCTTTCCTCGAGCGGCAACAGGCCACAGATTTGCAATCTATGCGCCAGTTAATGGCGGCCGTCCGCCAACGCGAGTTTCAGAAGGCTCCTGCAGAGACCGAACCCCCCAATCCGCCAGGTGACTACCAAGCCGCGCTTGCTAAACGCAATGTGACCATCGAACGGCTCGACCGTGAGCTGAGCGAAGCGCAGGCCAACATCTTGGGGCTGCAGGCGCAACTCTCGAATTCCAACGAGGAGCGTGACAAGGCACTCGCCAGCGCCAACGAGCGCCAACAAAAAGAGAAAGAGGATTGGCAGGCCCAGCTCGATGCCTTGAAGCAGGATCTCGAATCCGCCCAGGCCGATTCACAAGCCTCCCGCCAGCGCCTCGCCGCTGTGGAAGCGGAAAACGCCAAGCTGAGCGGCAATAACAACGCGGCCTCCGCTCGCGCCGTCGATCTGGCGCGTGTGGTAGTCGAACTGCAAGACCTCGACAGCCGCCGCGATGCCCTCTTGACTTCCATCATGCGCCGCTACCGTGACATCACGAGCCAATTCCGCGCCATGAGCGGTATGCTGGGTTCGAACCGCGATTCAAACACCAGCAGCCCCTTCACGGATGCAGCGCTCACCCGCATCCAAAGCGCCGTTTCCTCCGCCGACGATGACCTTCGCCAGTTGAGCGAGTTGAACGCCCAGGCACGCCAACTGGAAAAAAAGCTGGCGAAAAAGTAGCCCTCGAGTGCGGCAGCGGAGCTGGCGAAGTTGCCGCCCTGAGGTGCGCGCTACTCCCCGGCTAGTTCGTCATCCTCAGGGCATGTGACTTTTTTGCAGAGTTGCACGGGTGGCGCATACATCGTTCTTTATGTATGCGCCGCAGTTTCGCTGCAGGACTGGGACTCAAGTGGCGCATGCATAAAAAGCAATGTATGCGCCACCCGTGCAAAAAGTCACAGACGGCTTGTCCACGCGTCTTCGAAAGAGCCGCGGACCCCAAAACCGGGGGTCCGCGCTACCCGGCGGGAATCCGCGAGAAGTCAACCCGCAACAAAAGATCCTGATCCGGACATCTCATTTCAAGGTACATCGCATCGGCGCTTACGCTCCGAAAGATTTGCGTGCAGTTGATCTCCTGCCATTCGAGAGCCAGGGTGCGAGGGTCCCGGAGAACACCCGTGGCCTGGTGGAAATTACCAGAATTCTCAAACCAATAATAGCGATACTGGCCGGATTGCTTGTCCCAGGCAAAGATGGCATGCGCCTCGGCGATCATCTCCCCGGTGGCCTTCTCGATCATCTGGTAGTCGAAGGTGAGGTAGGTAGCGTTGAACAGAAAGCGCAGCGACCCGGTTCCCCGGATCGTCTGGGTTGTGTGGCCGTTCTGAGTCACGGTATAGTCCAACTCCCACTCGCCGATCATGAAGCTCAATGCGCGCATGGGCGCATCTGTTTTGGCTCCCAAGATTCCCCTCCTCTGCGTTGCCGTAAGGGCCGCGCCCCAATGTGGAACGAACGTCTTGTTCCCTGATCATCACCAGTGTACAATGAATCCGAGGATTAGCCTTTGAAACGCTTGACGTTTATTCTGCTGGCGGTGATGTTGCTCCAGATGTCGGGCTGGCGTGAAGTCTGTTTCGCGCGGCCCCGCACCGGCCATGACTGCTGCCCAGCCCCAAAAGGCAAGTCGCTTCCAAGCCCTTCTTCCTTCCCTGATTGCTGTCTGTCGATGGCTTTGACTCTTCAGGCTTCCGTGGCGGAAATCACGAGCAGTACCGGCCACTCCATAACCTTGCAGCCGATTGAAACGAAGCCCGCGATTGACATCGCTCCCGCACTTGTCGAACGGCAGGCCGAAAGGCTTACCTCTTCCGGCCTCACCTTACCTCCTCTAACCCCGCTGCGCCAGACGTGTCTGCTTCTGATCTGAAACCCTCCCGATTACACACCCATTTGCATGTCATGTCACCAAGGGATTTTGTGTGATCACCCCAGTTTGCGTGTCATTCCGAGGAGCCGCAGGCGACGAGGAATCTCGCCCTGCCTTGAAGACACTCAGTGCGAGATTCCTCTCCTGCGACTGCGGGATCGGAATGACAGCCTAGGCAGGGTTATCACACAGACCCCCAAGGTGAAACGGGTTGATTTTTCCCACAGACCTCAGAGGAAAGGGCATGAGCCGAGTTCGAAACGGGAATGGAGATTCGAGCATGCGTCCCTGGATTGTCTTTCTGATTTTTCTATGTGCGCCCTCGCGCCTCGTATCACAGGTTGAAGGACCAAGTGTCGCGCCGGCTGAGACCAGAGGAGTTGTGAGCCTTAAGGCGTTGGTTCAAGAGACCATGGCGCGCAACCCGGAGATTCAAGCCGCATGGCGCACTGTTCAGGCCAAGCGGGCCCGCATTCCGCAGGCTGGCGCCTGGCCTGATCCCAGGCTTTCTGTGAGCTACGGGGGCAATGTTGTTCCGCCATTTACGCTCATGGCCGGTGATCCCTCGAGCGCCCGCCAAGTGATGGCCGAGCAGGAGATTCCCTATCCGGGCAAGACTCGGCTTCGCACCGAAATCGCCTCGCGCGACGCTGACGCGGAAGCCTTGGCCTATGAGGATGTGTGGCGGCGCATCGCGGCGGAAGTGAAGCAGGACTACTTCGACCTCTGGCTCACCGACCAGAGCCTCTCCACCCTTCGCAAGGACCGCGAGCTTCTGGAGAAGTTCGAGAAAATTGCCGAAATCCGTTACTCCGTGGGCAGAGCAGCGCAACAAGATGTTCTCAAGGCGCAAGTGGAGTTGACGCGGCTCCTCGAGCGGCAGACCGTGCTCGAGCAATCGCGCCAGACCCTCCAGGCGCAGCTTAACAGCCTTCGCAACCTCCCCGCGGATGCGCCCTTAAGTACGCCCGACGAACTTAAGGTCAGCAACCTCGGGACCTCGCTCGAGGAGCTTCAGGCCGCCGCCCAGGCGAACTATCCGGCTCTGAAACAGCAGCGCACGATGGTGGCAGAGAAACGCCTCTCAATGGATCTGGCGAAAAGAGAGGTGCGTCCGGACTTCAGCGTTGGTTACACCTATATGCAACGAGACCGTCTGCCGGATATGTATGGCATCACGCTTTTCACTTCGCTGCCGCTTTTCCGGCACAGAAAGCAGGCCATGGCCATCGCCGAAGCGGCGGCGAATCTGGAATCTTCCCGGCAGATGGAAGCCGGTGAGCTGACTATGCTCCGCTATCGCGTCAAACAGGAGTTTCTGGACGTACAAGCTTCCGAGCAGCTTGTGAAACTCTACTCGCAAGGGATTGTCCCGCAGTCTTCCTTGGCCCTGGAATCTTCAATTTCGAGCTATGAAACCGGGGCCGTGGATTTCCTGAACGTGCTGAGCAATTTCACCACCGTCCTCGATTATGAACTGAGCACCAAGCAACAGACCGCCAACCACGAGAAAGCATTGGCGCGTCTGGAAGAGCTTACGGCCTTGAGGTTGATTCAGTGAGGATTCAGGATTCGGGATTCAGGACCGCAAGGTCACGCTGTCACATTGTGGTGAGGAGGTAGATGATGCAAGAAACAACAGGAACTGGAAGCAGGATTAGCGCATTTCTGGCGGGCGCCGGTTTGGTTGGTTTAATCGCGACGCTGGGGCTTATCTGGCGGCCCGCCCGCGAAAAACTGGTTAGACTCTTGGGCCAACAACCAAGTTCTCCGGCCGCACTGGCGCCCAAGGTGGATGCCACAGGCCGGAAGATTCTCTATTACCAGGATCCCATGCATCCCTGGTACAAGTCCGACAAACCCGGCATTGCCCCCGACTGCGGGATGAAACTCGTCCCGGTCTACGCCGACGAGCAGCAGACCGCCGCCGCGGGGCCGTTGCCGCCTGGCGCGGTTCAAATCAGCCCCGCCCGGCAGCAGCTCATGGGAGTCACCACCGCCTTGGCGGAGTATCGCCCGATTGTAAAGACGATCCGCACGGTGGGCCAAGTGGCTATTGACGAAACCCTTCTGGCCCAAGTGCACGTGAGGGTCAGCGGCTGGATCCAGAAAGTCTTCGTAGATTACACCTGGCAACCCGTTACCAAGGGAGAAGCGCTTTTCACTGTTTACAGCCCCGATCTCCTGGCCACCGAGCAGGAGTATTTGCTGGCGCTCCGGGCCCGCCAGTCATTAGGATCTAGCCCCTACCAGGAGGTTTCGTCAGGCACCGAGTCGCTGCTCGAGGCTGCCCGCCGCCGCCTCACGCTCTGGGATTTGACCGATGCACAAATCGATCAATTGCAAAAAAGCGGCGAGGCTCAGCACGAGATTGCCTTTTATGCGCCCGCCTCCGGCTACGTCATGGAGCGTAAGGCATATCCGAATCAATATGTGACACCGGACACCGAACTCTACAAGCTAGTGGACCTCAGCCGGATCTGGGTGCAGGCGGATGTGTACGAGTTTGAAATGCCTTCGGTCAGCCTTGGCCAGGAAGCCACCATGACCACTGAATCCCTGCCTGGGACGACTTTCGAGGGGCGGGTGGTGTTCGTTTATCCCGACGTCAAGGCCGATACGCACACGGGAACCGTGCGCCTGGAATTTCCCAACCCGGAATTGAAGCTCAAGCCCGGGATGTTCGTGAACGTAGAGCTGCACAAGTCTTTTGGCCGGCAACTGACCGTGCCCGCGGATGCCGTACTCGACTCCGGCACGCGCCAACTGGTTTTTGTCGACCTTGGCAATGGTGGGTTCGCTCCGCGGGAAGTACAAGTAGGCGAGCGTACTCAGGATTACATCGCCATCCTGAGAGGGCTGCGAGCCGGCGAACGCGTGGTCACACGCGCCAATTTCCTGATCGACTCGGAAAGTAATCTTCGCCAGTCAATGGAAGGCATGGCAGGCATGCCTGGGATGCCCTAGCGCGCGGCCAGCCCTCTCCCCCTTGGGGGAGGAGGGCTGGCCCACCGCCGGCGTCTTCTTCAGCCGGGGCGGGCCGGGCCTTCGCCCGCCGAAGGGCAATGGGCGCTCAGGGCATGCGACCGGCTACCGCCCGCAGGCGGGTGAGGGGGTCGCGAGCTTGCATGTAAGAAAGGGGGAAATGGTGATCAACCGCATCATTGAATTCTGCGCAAAAAACAAGTTCGTGGTGTTCCTATTTGTGGGTGTTGGCATCCTGGCGGGCTGGTGGTCACTTCACAACGTCCCGCTGGATGCCATCCCTGATTTATCTGACACGCAGGTGATCATCTATTCGCGCTGGGACCGAAGCCCGGACGTCATGGAGGACCAAGTCACCTATCCTGTGATCACCGCCATGCTCGGTGCGCCACGGGTCAAGGACATCAGGGGCTTCTCCGACTTCGGGTATTCGTATGTGTACATCATTTTCGACGAAGGCACGGATATATACTGGGCACGCTCGCGCACTCTGGAATACCTCTCCAAGATCACTCCTCGGCTGCCTGCGGGCGTGCAGGTGGAGTTAGGCCCGGACGCTACCTCCATCGGGTGGGTTTTCCAATACGCGCTGGTGGACGCTACCCACCGATACAGTAATGAGGCGTTGCGCTCCTTCCAGGATTGGTATCTGCGCTACTACCTGCAAAGCGTACCGGGCGTCGCGGAGGTGGCTCCGATTGGCGGTTTGGTTCGCCAATATCAGGTCCAGGTCGACCCGAACCTGCTCGCTGCCTACCGAATCCCACTCCAGAAAGTGTCCGAGGCGATACGGCAAGGCAATGACGACGTAGGCGGGCGGCTTGTCGAATTCTCGAACCGTGAATTCATGGTGCGTGGTCGTGGTTACGTGCGTTCGGAGTCAGATCTGGATGCGATTGTTGTGGGGGTGAATCCGCAGACGGGCACGCCGGTGACCGTCAAGGACATCGGGCAGGTCACGTTAGGCCCCGACATTCGCCGCGGGGTCGCCGACTTGGACGGCAGGGGCGACGCGGTGGGGGCCGTAGTCATCATGCGCTACGGAGAGAATGCGCTCAAGGTGATCGAACGCGTCAAAGCGAAGCTGGACGAG
>Ga0187817_10001611_pt1 | contig 11159 bp, 10 predicted proteins | sample NC_wetland_sal_i_17_FD_132431 | JGI IMG/M metagenome (GOLD analysis project Ga0187817, IMG submission 132431) | Wetland sediment microbial communities from Neuse River Estuary, North Carolina, USA - SO4_2 | ecosystem: Environmental > Aquatic > Freshwater > Wetlands > Sediment | place: USA... | reverse complement strand
TGACACAGTGGGATGAATGTGCATCGCACGTTGCATGACCGTGTAGGGCGCCTTGGCGTACATGAGATCGATGATGCAATGGACGGCCTCGTCGCCTGCGAGTCCAAGGAGCGAGGCACCGAGAATCTGTTTGCTCTCTCGATCTATTAGGATCTTCATTAAGCCCTTGGTCTCGCCTTTCTCATACGCGCGACTGACGTCTTCCATTGCCATGGTCGAGATCAGCGCGGGCTTGCCGGTCTTGCGGACCTCCGCTTCCGTCATCCCGACGCGGCCGAGCGGAGGATCGGTATACAGCGCATAAGCAGTGATTCGATCAGACACACGTCGTTGCTCGTTATCCAAGATGTTCGCTGCCACGATCTCGAAATCATTCCACGATGTGTGCGTAAACGCGCCTCGGCCGTTGCAGTCTCCCATCGCCCAGATACCGGGTACGTTGGTGCGCAACTGGTCGTCCACCTGAATATAGCCATGCGGATCTGTGGCGATACCGGCCTTGTCCAGGCCAAGATCGTCCGTGTTCGGCCGCCGACCAATTGCTACCAGCAGATGAGTTCCAACGACCTGTGAAATCTTCCCCGCCGACTCGATCGTCACGGCAATCGAGTTTCCTTGCTTCTCGACACCGATCACCCGGCTGTCGACGCGCACGTCGATGCCTTCCTCTTTGAGGAACTCGGCAACCGCGCGTGAGATGTCCTCGTCTTCGCGCGCGATCAGGCGAGGTGCGAGCTCGATCACTGTTACCTCGCTTCCGAAGCGCCGATAGACCTGTGCAAATTCGAGGCCAATATAGCTGCCGCCCAGAATGATGAGATCGGACGGTAGGAAATCGACGTCCATCATTGAGCTGTTGGTGAAGTATGGAACCTGGTCGAGGCCGGCGATCGGGGGAATCGACGCTCGCCCACCAACGTTAATGAAGATGCGATCAGCATCGAGTTCGAAACCGTTCACTGCTACTTTCTTGTCCGCGACAAATTGGGCATGGGCTTCGTAGACCGTGCAGCCTTTCAGCGTTTTGAGCGAGCGCTCGACCCCCTGCCGCGATGCCGCCGCGATGGCGTCCTTGCGCGCCTTGACGGCCTGCATGTCGACTCCGACCGGGCCGCCAATGGTCACGCCATAATCGCCCGCACGGCGCGCCAAATAAGCCGCGTAGGCGCTGGCGACCAGCGTTTTGGTGGGCGTGCATCCGGTATTGACGCACGTGCCGCCAAAGAACTTTCGCTCGATGACCGCTACGTTCTGGCCGACATCGACGAGACGCCGCGCCAGCGCCGGGCCGGACTGTCCTGTGCCGATTACGATCGCATCATAATTGAGCATGATCTTCCGGCGGTAAGCTCAAGCGTTCATTCCGCAGCCATCGCAACATCAGGCATCGACTCGTGGAGGATTACGCCTTCGATCGGATCGAACTCGCCCTGCCAAGGGGCCTGTGCGAGTGCGCGCATTGTGGCCTCGTATCCTGCCTCCCGGCGCACGCGGATTCCTGAGGGAGTGAAATCGATGTCCTTGGTATGGTTCTCGTTCTCGAGACGCGGCGCCAACAAGCGCATGACGTGCATCTGCGTTACGCAGCCATAGCCGGCCAACTCGCGCACTGCGTCGCTCTTGCGGACATCATCGGGAATATAGCGGACCAGCTGGCTCACCACGTGGCGCAGTCGATGAGTCTGCTGCTGCCTAGTAATATGGCTCGCGATACGACTCGAGTACTGGACGTCCTTCTGACGGTTGAGAACTTCCCAGATCGAACGCGGTTCCGCGCCTGTCGGATTCCACAAGTGAACTGCGAATATGAGTGAGTTGCGGCGAGGGTTATCATCAAAGATCACTTCGGTCGGCGTATTGGAAAGGATGCCGCCGTCCCAATAGTATTCATCCTCGATGCGGATGGCCGGAAAAGCCGGCGGCAGCGCTCCGGACGCCATGATGTGCTCGGCAGTGATCTCGCAAGCGCGGCTGTCGAAATAATGCATCATGCTGGTGCGCACATTCGCGGCGCCGACGGTCAGCCGCGGCGATTGTTTGTTGACGATCGAGAAGTCCACCAACTCGGCTAATGTTCCGCGCAGCGCCGCGGTCGAATAAAATCCGGCACGATCCGCCTGCAACGGGACATGCGCGCCCCAAAATGCGGGCGGATTAGGCTCGAAAAATCCTGGAATACCGTTAGCAAGGGTCGCCCAATACGACCATGTTTCCGAAATTCGGGTCCAGGCTGGTGCGAACGGCCATGCGTCGCGCCGCTCCACTCTCCTCCAGAACTCGTCGAGCCTAGTGAGGCGATCTTGAGGCCTGTTGCCTGCAATGATGCTCGCGTTGATGGCGCCGATCGAGGTGCCGATGATCCAATCCGGTTCAACACCCGCCTCGTGCAGCGCCTGGTATACACCAACCTGGTAGGCGCCGAGCGCTCCGCCGCCCTGGAGAACGAGCACCACCTGTCCCTTGGCATTTGTGCGAAATTCATCGACCGCATCTCGAACCATTGCCTTAGACGCGTCATTCATCACGGTCTCCCTCATATTTGCAAAAGGGCCGTTGCAAGCGGCGACGCTGCTGCGCCAATTTCAGTGTGCGGTCCAACCACCATCCACGGGTAGCGCAATGCCGGTAATTGAGCCGGCCGCGTCGGAGGCGAGGAAAACCGACAACGCGCCGAGCTCTTCAACAGTTGCGAAGCGCTTATTAGGCTGCTGTGCAAGCAGTACATCGCGGATCACTTTTTCACGCGGGATGTTATGTGCCCTGGCTTGGCCATCGATCTGCGCCTCGACCAGGGGCGTATAGACATAGCCGGGACAGATGGCATTGCAGGTGATGCCCTGTTCGGCAGTCTCCAGTGCCGTGACTTTGGTCAGCCCGACAATTCCATGTTTGGCAGCGACATAAGCTGATTTGTATGGCGATGCCACCAAACCGTGCGCCGACGCTATGTTGATGATGCGGCCCCACTTGTTGGCGAGCATCGAAGGGAGCGCCAATCGGGTGGTATGAAAGGCCGAGGACAAGATCGATCGCGAGGATTGCGTCCCACTTTTCCGGTGGGAAATCCTGCAACGGGGCCACATGCTGGATGCCCGCGTTGTTGACCAGAATGTCGAGCCGGCCGGACGATTGTATTGTCTTTTCGATCATCTCGCGGATCGCCGTGGGCTTGGACATGTCCGCCGGCGAGAAGGTTACCCGAACCTTGAAGTCCGCGGCGATCTTCGCCTGCACCTCGGCGACCTCTTCCGGCTTGCCGAAACCGTTGAGAACGATTTCTGAACCAGCTGCGGCTAAGGCGCGGGCGATGCCCAAGCCGATCCCACTCGTGGACCCCGTAACCAGCGACACCTTGCCCGCAAGTGCTTCTCGATTATCGGTATTTTCAGGCTTGACGGCGATGTTCATGACAACCCTTGCTGTTGAGGAGAATGTTGCTGCTCTCTTGCCATCAATCTGCCGGAGGCAACGCCTGCAACACCAATGCCTATTGGCTACTGAATTGATACAATCAAGCTATGGGCAATGCGTCAGGTTCGAATTGCTCTCAGCGGCATCAAGGCGTTACGTTCGCAGAGAACTGCCATTCAGTCGCTCGCCTGAATATGCGTGAAATGGCCTGCGTCGGTGAGCGCCGGATCCGTCGACACGATCGAGCCCTGAAAATGCGCTAGCGCGGAGTGCGGGTATGGAAATGCATCAAGTCCGCTACTTTCTTGCCGTCGCGCAGGAATTGAACTTCTCGCGTGCCGCTGAAAAGTGCAACGTTTCGCAGCCTTCACTGTCGCGTGCGATTCAGCAGTTGGAAGGAGAGCTTGGCGGTCCTCTTTTCCACCGTGAACGGCATCTTACGCATCTTACCGACCTCGGTGAGATGGTTCGACCCCACCTGGAAACAGTCTTCGCTGCGGCCGTGAAGGTAAAGCATCTGTCTCAAGATCTCAGTCAGCTGAAGAGAGTGCCCCTCAAGCTTGGAATCATGAGCACAATATCGCCGGACGAGATTGTTGATCTTATCGGTGCGCTTAAGGTGCGGCACGACGGTCTTGAACTACACCTGTGTGATGCCAACGCCAAGGACTTGCGCGAGCGTCTGCTTGCCGGCGAACTGGAGGCCGTCATCTATGCGCTGCCGGGCGAAGAATTCGATGAGCGCACCCACGTGATGCCGCTGTTCCAAGAACAGATGGTTATCGTGATTCATCGCGATCATCGCCTTGCAGGCGAGCGTGGCTTTCCAGTCAAAGAACTGGACGGTGAGTGTTATATACATCGAATGAACTGCGAGTTTGCCGGTTACGCCGACCAAATCCTTCAGGAAAAAGGCGTGACATGCACGCCGACTTACTGGAGTGAACGCGACGATTGGACCTTGGCCATGGTTGCGGCGGGGCTCGGTTTTGCATTTATGCCCGAAAATGCTGCTAGGCATCCTGGCGTTCTCGCATTGCCAGTAATCGAGCCCGAGTTCTGGCGAAAAGTGAATTTGGTCACTGTCAGGGGCCGACCGTACTCGCCGGGTGTAGGGGCGTTAGTTCGAGAAGCTATGCGAAAAAAGTGGTTTGGCAGCAAAGCGATCGCCGCACGCTTGGCTGAAGAAAACCTGACGGGCGCAACCAAAAGCTCGAAACGAGTTGCTGGCTAACAAATCAGCTTCTCATCGCGGCGATCATGTCGGCAATCATCATCCGTTTGCGGTAATCTGGATCGATGAAACGCGCTCTGATGAGCCCGTCACGGCCGACAACGAAGGTGGCGGGGATCGGGAGCATCCACGAGCTGTTTCCCTGAAAGGTCGGAAGATCCAGGCGGCCTTCCATCATGTTCTTTATCTCTGCACCCACCCAAATGGTGAGATTTAAAGAGAGAGCGTATCCGTTGTCCGTATCCGACAGGATGGGAAACGGCACATTCGACTGCAATTTGAGATCCGCCACGAATTTCTGCTTGTCCGGCATAATGGCCACGATTTGGCCTGCATCGGCAGTCAGCTCCTTATGCGCCTGCGCCAGCGCATTGATGTTGATGCGGCAATAGGGACACCAATGGCCGCGATGAAAGGTCACAGCAACAGGTCCCCGGTTCAGGAGCTCGTCGAGGCTGACCAACTGCGCGGTTTCGTCGGGCAGAAGGAATGGGGGCATCGGCTCGCCGACCTGCGGTGCCGACTCGCCCGCCCCATGTTGATGAAGCCGCGTTACGAGCCGATCCACTGCAGCGGCAAATTCCGGTCGATCGCGCCTTACCGTCTCAGCAAAGGTGCGAAGCTGCTCGCGCAAAGATACGTCCAGGTCGCGCACGCGCCTGAAAGCGTCGTCCAGGCTCTCTCTCTCGATATTCGCGTTCATGGCAAGGTTTTGCCGCAAGCATTTGCTGTTCCGAAACTAGAGCCTTCCGGCGTGATTTTCCAGAAGTCAGGCATGCTGTGGACTCCGCTGTCGATCGACATTGTTGTACCGCTGAGCCTTAGAGACGTGGTCCGGGCCAGAGTCTCCAGCGTCGACTCCCACGGGTGCGGTCGTCACAGCCAGCATCACATCTTCAATACGTGAGCCAGAAATGCCGGTGATCAACCGGGTGCCACGTTGAAATGTCACGTAGTTCCAGCACCAGTTCATCGCCACAGCGAGACGGTTGCGAAAGCCGATCAAGAAATAGATGTGGGCGAGGCTCCATAGCAGCCACGCTACTAGCCCGGAGACTTTGAACGTCCCAATCTGGGCGACGGCGCGCTTGCGGCCGATTGTGGCCATCGACCCGAAATCGCGATAGCGGAACCCCGGGAGCGTTCTTCCCTCCACTCGTGCCGTCAATAAAGTTGCCACATAATGGCCCTGCTGCTTCGCAACAGGTGCGACGCCGGGCAGCGGCTTGCCATCTGCTCCGGTCGCTGCTGCGGTATCACCGATCACGAAAATATTCGGATGGCCGGGCACTGACAGGTCCGCCATCACTTCTACGCGGCCGGCACGATCGCTTTCGGCACCCAGCCATTCGCCGGCCGGTGAGGCCTTGACGCCGGCGGCCCAAAGAATGGTTCGCGCTTGCAGCCGCTCTCGACCGAGCGAGACTCCTGAGCAATCGCAATCGGTAACACTGGCTCCGAGGCGGACTTCGACGCCGAGCTTCTGCAGTGATCGCCGTGCGGCTTCTGACAGCGCTGGATCGAAAGGCGCAAGCAGTCGCGGACCGGCCTCGACCAGAATGATCCGCGCACAGCGCGGATCGATGGACCGAAAATCGGCGGCGAGCGCGCGCTTTGCCAACTCGGCGATCGCGCCGGCCATCTCCACCCCAGTTGCGCCGCCGCCGATAACAACGAAATTGAGGAGTCGACGCTGCTCATCCGCATCCGGCTCGGTCTCGGCACGTTCGAACGCGAGCAGGATCCGGCGGCGCAAGTAGGTCGCGTCGTCGATCGTCTTCAGGCCCGGCGCGTAGGATGACCACTCGTGTCCGAAATAGGCATGCTCGGCGCCAGTCGCGACGACGAGATAGTCGTAGGGAATGCGGCGGCCTTCCGCGAGCACCTGGCTGCCCGCCGTGTCGATACCCGAAACTTTCGCGAGAATGACCTTGGCGTTCTTCTGCCGATGCAGAATGCCGCGGATCGGAGAGGCAATATCTGCAGGCGACAGGCCGGCCGTGGCGACTTGGTAGAGCAACGGCTGAAACAAGTGATAGTTGTGGCGATCGATGATCGTGATGTCAAAAGGCTTGTGCGCCAACTGCTTGGCCGCCGAAAGTCCGCCGAATCCGGCTCCAATAATTACGACCTTGGGAGAAGCGACATGGTTGGAAGTCATTTTAAGATCACCTCTCTGCGTGTTAAGCTCTTACGAGCACGAAACGACGGCGCACCGACCAACCGGCGAATGACGAGATAACGGGCGGCCAAAAGCTCGCTCGGATCAGAACGAGCCAAAGCTCTGTCGTCGGTCCGTCGAGCGATCCCCGGAAGCCTGGATCGTGGTCGCAGCGCTGGCCCTTTCAGCCACTCTGACGTCGGCGTTTCAACCTCAATGCCCCTTAACGGGTGATTCACAGGCGTCTCCTTGGGGGAAACCATCTCCCCGGCTCAGAACGCAGCCAGTGAACAACGGCCAGTCCGATTACGAAAATATCGATTGGCTATAGAGCCGATAGCCGCTTGCTATGCGTGTTCTCGACGGCCGAATGCTCCATAGCGAGAAGGTATCGAAATCGAAGCCAATCGGCATTTACGTTTCGCGGGGCAAAGCATCATTCTGGTCGCCCATGCACACTCGCATTGTCAGCAAGCAGGAGAACAAAGCCATGCCCGCCCGCCTAATGCAGCTTTGTTCAGCTTTTTTCTTCGCGGTCGCCGTGACGGTATCGTCGCCAGCGCTGGCCGGTAATGACGGCGTCATCGCAGTGAAAAGCGCCTTTCCGATCGGAGAGACCATCGAGCGCTTAAAGAAGGACATTGCCGGCAAAGGCATCAAATTCTTTAACGAGATCGACCAATCCAAGCTGGCGGCGGACGCGGGCATCACGCTCCGACCATCGGTGTTGCTGATCTTCGGGAATCCGCCGCTCGGCACGCAATTCATTACTGCAAACGCCAATGCCGGACTCGACTGGCCGGTACGGCTTCTCGTCTACGAGAACGATAAAGGCGAGGTGTGGACTGCCTATACCGATTTTGACTGGATCGCACGGCGGCACGGGATCGAAAACCGCGCAGACCAGTTCAAAATGGCCTCGAGTGTGATCACGTCAATCACGTCGAGCGTCAAAGCAAAGTAGCGATTGAGTGGACCAGCGTGTCTGGTTGCCACGGCCGCTTCTGATGCGGGCAATGCACTGTCGACGGCACCGATAGGTCGACGCGATCAACGTCAAGAGTTCGAAGCGGTCGGCGAAGCGGGATCGTGATGTGTCACCGCGATAGCTATTGCGTATCGATTCAAGAGCCATTCGGCATTTCCGTTCGAAGAGCGTTCGGTCAAATCTCGGTATTTAAAGCGCTCTCCCTCCGGGGGGCCCCAACAGAGGAGATCACGAACATGTACGATCGGATCACAGGTGGCCGGAGTTTCGGCCGAGACATCATCCTGGCCGGCATCACTGCTGGATCTACGCTAATGGGCGTGTCAGCCGCGTTCGCCGGTAGTTGTCCAGCCGACAAGATGCAGGCCGACGTACGCCCACAGGTCAACTACGCTGCGAAGGGCGTGACCGATACCACACTCGCTGCCATCGATCTCGAAAAGGAGCCGGCGAACATCAAGGGACGTGAGCTCCGGTTTCGCAAACTCACGATCGAGCCGGGAGGCATCGTACCCTGGCACAGCCACGCCGATAGACCCGCGATCATCTACGTTTCGGAAGGCGAGATCGTCGAATATGCCAGCAACTGTTCAGTTCCGATCGTGCACAAAGCCGGTGATATCCGGTCGGAGACCAGCGGCACCTCGCATTGGTGGCAGAATCTGGGAAACAAGACGGTCATCTTGTTTGTAGGCGATGTGATGCACGACAAGAACGACCATAACATGTGATTTGGGTTCGGCGTTGCTTGAACCTGGTGTGGCGCCTGAAAGCCCTGTCGCTAGGCGAGGCGTCACATTACTCCTGAGCACCTGAGGATTACGACATGGCGCAGGCAGTGCCTTTGGAAGCGGTCCAGGTCGAGATGCAGGGCCATTCTTCTGGAGTGCTGCTGCGCACGATCGTGATCGGCTTGACTGCTTTTCTGACAGTCGTGGATCTGTTTGCGACCCAAGCCATTCTTCCGTCGCTGACGCGCGCCTATCAGGTCACCCCCGCGGCGATGGGCTTTGCAGTCAATTCAAGCACCATGGGCATGGCGGTTGCCGGATTGGTGGTTTCTCTATTCAGCCAGCGCATCAACCGTCGGCTGGGCATCCTGATAAGTCTGTCAATCCTCTCGATCCCGACCGCGCTGCTCGCGGTCGCGCCGGATTTGACCACATTCACCGTGCTTCGGATCCTGCAGGGCCTTTGTATGGCATCCGCCTTCACACTCACGCTCGCTTATCTGGGCGAGGAGTGCAGTGCAGCCGACGCCGGCGGCGCTTTTGCCGCCTACATCACTGGGAATGTTGCAAGCAATTTAATTGGCCGGCTGGTCTCGGCCGCGGTCGCTGACCACCTCGGCCTCGCCGCGAATTTCTATTTCTTTGCGGCCCTCAATCTCGTGGGCGCGGTGCTTGTCTACTACACCGTCGCGCTGTCCTCTCCGATGATGCAAATGGAGCCTACCCGCTCGCCGTTCGCCGCGTGGATTGCGCACTTGCGAAATCCGCGACTGCGCGCCGCTTTCGGATTTGGTTTCTGTATCCTGTTCGCCTTCATCGGCACCTTCACCTATGTCAATTTCATCCTGGTGCGCCCGCCCCTGGCGCTCGGCCCCATGCAGCTCGGATTCGTTTACTTGGTGTTTCTGCCCTCGGTCGTCACGACGCTATTGGCCGGCCGCGCAGTCCATCGTTGGGGTACGCGACCGACGTTGTGGGGTTCGCTGCTCTTGGCTGGAGCCGGATTGCCGCTGCTTCTGCTCCCCAATCTCGCCGCGGTCCTGCTTGGCATGGTGCTCATCGGCATTGGGACGTTTTTCGCTCAGGCGACTGCAACCGGATTCGTAAGCCAAGCGGCCACTGCAGACCGCGGCTCGGCTAGTGGCATCTATCTCGCTTGTTACTTCGCCGGCGGCCTAGTCGGTACTGCAATCCTTGGTCAAATCTTCGATCGAGTCGGATGGCCGGCTTGCGTCGGCGGGATCGGAATATCGCTTGGCGTGGCCGCACTTCTTGCCGTCCGCCTGAAAATGACGCCTGACAACTAGGTCCTCGCCCATGGCACACTTTGCGATCGTCACGGCCAATCCAAAGCACCCGCCTGCGGGCCAAGCCGCACACGACTTGCGTAATATCCTCGCGAGCATTTCCCTGCATCTCGAAACGCTACAGCGCCTGAGCGGGCCGAGCGGGGTAAAGGCCGCAGATGCTGTCTACGTTTTGCTGACGCGAGGCGCTGTTTTGCGCAACAGCGCTTTGGATTGCTCCACCGGTGCGGGTAACCACGCGCGCCGGCGCCGCGTCGACTTGGTGCGGACCGCGCAGCAAATTGCCGGTCTTCTGGAGCCAAGTGCGCCCAAGGACTTTTCATTCGATATTGACAAGAATTGCGCAGGCTACGTTCTCGCCGACCCGGACGACGTATTCCGGATCCTATTCAATCTGATGAGCAATGCCGTGAGTGTTGCGAATCGCCCAGCAAGCACGATGAAATCAGTGACGATCCGCGTTAGGACCGAAGGCAAGGTCGTGACAGCGCAGGTCAGCGACGATGGCCCGGGTTTACCGGCTTGCGTTCAGTCACGCTTATTCAGATCACAATCAAAGCAATCGAGGTCGACCCGACACGGTTACGGCCTCGCCATCGCGCGCGAGCTCGCGGAGCGAAACGGGGGCACACTCACGCTCGCCCCTGCGGCTAAAGGCGTCAACTTTGAATTGAAGCTCGCAGCGTTCATTTCAGTACTCCCGCGAAATGGACGACGGTACTTTGGGCCTAGCGTCGCGGCCTTGTAACCAGCGGTCCGATCGCGCATAGCCCCGTCCTTGAAATATCAACATCTGTTACTCGCCCTTGAGAATCCGCCCGGCGTAGATGCCGGCTAGGCGATAGCCATCGCGTATCAAATCGAAAGCCATTCGGCATTTCCGTTCGAAGAGTCTTTGATCAAAAATGCTGATCAGTGGCGCAGCAAAAAGCTGCGGTCCACTTGGGCCCCAAACTCGGGGCGATCAACGTCTAACCTTAAAGGAGTTCGAACCATGACCTCGAAGAAACTTATTGTCGCGTTAGCGCTTCTGCTATCCGCGACATCGGCCACGTTGGCAATGGGCGGCTACCGGACCGACGGCAGCTATGTCACGTCCGGTTACGATCCGGGCCAAGAGACGCAACGTTAATGGCCTTCTCGCCAATTAGCGCGCTGCAGTGAGCTTCAACCGCGAACCCATAGAGATCCGCATGAGCGCCAACCTAGAGCGGATTCCGGTCACGTGGAAGCGTAGCCTGCATGTCGGAAGTAATTGGTGCATTCTTGCGGGCTGAATGCGGTCACGATGGCGCCAATCCTGCGCGAAAGACGCGGGATGGTTCGT
>Ga0187817_10001610_pt1 | contig 11164 bp, 12 predicted proteins | sample NC_wetland_sal_i_17_FD_132431 | JGI IMG/M metagenome (GOLD analysis project Ga0187817, IMG submission 132431) | Wetland sediment microbial communities from Neuse River Estuary, North Carolina, USA - SO4_2 | ecosystem: Environmental > Aquatic > Freshwater > Wetlands > Sediment | place: USA... | reverse complement strand
CCGGATCGAACAGCTCGGTGCAGCCGGTCGCCGCCAGTCTCGCTTCCGTCGCCGAATCGATGATTTCAAGTTCGAGCCCGACTTCTTTCGCCACCCTAGAGCGAAACTCCTCGCCATTTTCGGCGGCGCGACAAGCCGCCGTGGCGATCAGCCGGGCTCGGCCCACGCCGCGGGCGCGCATTTTCTGGCGGCAGACCAGAAGCGCTTCGACGGCGCGCATGATTGCCGCTTCGCTGATGCGCCCGGAGGCGGCGACACCTTCGCCGAGACGGATAATGCGGGAGAATGCATCGACGACGCGAAAGCCATCGGGGGTCGGACGCGCCACCAGCAAGCGACAATTATTTGTGCCAAGGTCGAGCGCCGCATAAGTCGCAACGTCGCGTGAAGCGACCGGCGCGCGCCAATGCTCGCGAGGCTCGCGACGAATGCCATATGGCGTTCTTCGACCCCAGCGAGGCCGGCGCTTGGCCCCATTGGCGTCGAGGCCGCCGCGCGGGGCCTCGTCGTTCATTCCAATGCCTTCCTGCCGCACCGGAACCGCGATCAAACGGGCTCGACGGCAACGGTCTATTGTTCCAAAGCCTAAGTCGACAGAAATGTAACAGGGGCGGAATACAGGGCAATACCGTGCTTGGCGCGCCTATGAGCTATGTTGGGCGCCCGGTTGCCGGGGTGGGCTAAGTTCTTTATCTCAAACGGGTCTAAGACCTTCCGGATCTGATCGTCATGAATCTGCATGGAATCCCCAATCGGGCCGAGCAAGCGGCCGAGGACCGACTGGCAATCGAAAAGTTTGCCGTCGGACAATCCGTGCCGCGGCTCGAAGACCCGATGCTGGTGCGCGGCCAGGGACGCTACACCGACGACGTCAGTCTTCCCGGGCAGGCCTATGGTGTCATGGTTCGCAGCCGTAATGCGCACGGCATCATCCGCGGCATCGACACCAAAGCGGCTTCGCAGATGCCCGGGGTGCTCGCGGTCTATACCGGCGCCGATCTGAAAGACTACGGCCCGCTCAAATGTCTTGTCGGCCTGAATAACCGCGACGGGTCGCCGCTGAAAAAACCGCGGCGCGATGCGCTGCCGACCGATCGCGTGCGTTACGTCGGCGATCCCGTTGCCTGCGTGATTGCGCAAACGCTGGCGCAGGCAAAAGACGCGGCTGAAGCAGTCGTGGTCGATATCGAGACTTTGCCGGCGGTGATTTCCGCAGAGCAAGCCACGCGCGATGGCGCGCCGCGGCTCTACGACGATGTGCCGGGCAATGTCGCGCTCGATTATCACTACGGCGACGCCGAGGCGGTTAAAGCCGCATTCGCACGCGCGGCGCATGTGACGCGGCTTAATCTTGTGAACAGCCGGCTCGTGGTCAACTGCATCGAGCCGCGCGTTGCGGTTGCTTCATATGATGGCGGCCGGTTCACGCTTTACGTTCCGTCGCAGGGCGTATTCGGGATGCGCTCACATCTTGCCGAAGCGCTCGGCGTCGACGCCAAGCAGATGCACGTGTTCACCGGCCAGGTCGGCGGCTCGTTCGGCATGAAGGCCGCGGTGTTTCCGGAATATATTTGTCTCCTTCACGCCGCACGCGCGCTCGGCCGGCCGGTGAAATGGACCGACGAGCGCTCCGGCAGCTTCGTATCGGACGGCCATGGCCGCGCCAACGAAGTGCTCGGAGAACTGGCGCTCGATGCCGAAGGCAATTTTCTGGCTGTGCGCCTGACGAATTTCGCCAATATGGGCGCCCATCTGAGCCAGTTCGGCCCGCTGTTTGGCACGCTCAATTGCGTGAAGAACGTCCAGGGCATGTACCGAACGCCGCTGATGGAAGTCTCGACCAAATGCGTGCTCACCAACACGACGCAGGTGACGGCCTATCGCGGCGCCGGGCGGCCCGAGGGCAACTATTATATGGAGCGCTTGATCGACACCGCCGCCGCCGAAATGGGAATCGATCGCGTCGCGCTGCGGCGGCGCAACCAGATTCGACCGCAGGAATTGCCGCGGCAAGTGGCCTCCTCTTCCAATTACGACAGCGGTGATTTCATTGCGCTGACAAAACACGCGCTCGAATTCGCCGACAGCAAAGGCTTCGCGCGCCGCAAGCGCGAGAGCCGTAAGCATGGCAAGCTGCGTGGACTGGGCGTGACCAATTATCTCGAAGTGACCGCGCCGCCGGTGAAGGAGCTGGCCGGCATCACTTTCAATGCCGACGGCACCGTGACGCTCACCACCGGCACGCTCGATTTCGGCATGGGCCACGCCACGCCATTCGCTCAAGTACTAAGCGATCAGCTCGGCGTTCCGGTCGAGAAAGTGAAGCTGGTCCAAGGCGATAGTGACAAAATCCCAGTCGGCGGCGGCTCCGGCGGTTCGAAGTCGCTGATGCATAGCGGCACCGCGATCATTCAGGGCGCGGCGAAAGTCGTCGAGAACGGCAAACAGCTCGCGGCGTATGTGCTCGAAGCCGCGCCCGCGGATATCGCATTTGAACGCGGGCGCTTTGTCATTGTCGGAACCGATCGCGCCATTTCCATCGTGGAGCTAGCGCAAAAACTGCACGGCGGTCTCAAGCCGCCCGCCGACGTTCCGCAGTCGCTCGACGTGGTGCACATCAGCGACGGACCGGGCGCGTCGACCTATCCGAACGGCTGCCACGTCGCCGAAGTCGAGGTCGATCCGCAGACCGGCTTTGTCGAACTCGTCAAATATTCCTGCGTCAATGATTTCGGCACGCTGGTCAATCCGATGATCGTCGAAGGCCAGCTGCATGGCGGCGTCGTGCAAGGCATTGGCCAAGCCTATATGGAGCAAGCGGTCTATGACGAGGAGGGTCAGTTATTGACCGGTTCCTTCATGGATTATGCGATGCCCCGCGCGGCCGACGTTCCATCCTTCGCAGTCGCAGATCATGGCGTACCGACCAAGACCAACCCGCTGGGAGTCAAAGGTGTCGGCGAAGCTGGCTGCGCCGGCGGTTTGCCCTGCGCGATGAATGCGGTGCTCGACGCGCTGGCCGATTCCGGCGTGCGGCATGTCGACATGCCATTAACTCCGTTCCGGATCTGGCAGGCGCTGCAGACGGCAAAATCATCCCGTCCGCAATGACGCAATTCACTTCAGTACGCGCGATGCCGTCGGCCGAGTCGCGGTTGATTGCCGGCGTCTGCGCCGCACACCTGATGAGTCATTATTATCTGCTGATGCTGGCGCCGTTGCTGGCTTTTGTGCGCGCCGATTTCAATGTCAGCTACACCGAGCTTGCGCTGGCGCTCACAGTATTCAATGTGGTCTCCGGCGTATTCCAGACGCCGGTCGGATTTTTGGTCGATCGGATCGGGGCGCGCGTTGTCCTGATCGTCGGCCTGGCGCTGAGCAGCGCGGCGTTTGCGATCGCCGGCCTGTTCAATTCATATTGGGTCTTCATTGCCATGTATGGCGTCGCCGGGCTCGGCAATACCGTTTATCACCCCTCGGACTATTCGTTGCTTTCTCATCATTCTCCGCCCGAGCGATTGAGCCAGATTTTTGCGTTTCACACCTTCGCCGGGATGCTCGGTTCCGCCATCGCGCCGGTGACGCTCTTGGCGATGCAGAGTTTCTTTGGCTGGCGCGGCGCCTATCTCGGCGCTGCGATTTTCGGCTTTATCGTTCTTGCGGTACTGCTCGCGCAACCGGAACCCATTGCCGAACAGCGTCGCGCCGGCAGAAGCGGCAAAAGCGCCTCATCCGCTGCAGTGGGCTGGCAATTTCTGCTTTCGCCCGCGATCCTGCTCAACCTCGCATTTTTCGTTCTGACCTCGCTCATGGGCAACGGGCTCAATACGTATCTTGTGGTCGCACTCGGCGCGCTGCACGGCACGCCCACTGCCATCGCCAACATCGCGCTCACGAGTCTCCTCACAATGAATGCCATCGGCGTGCTGGCCGGCGGCGCGCTGGCCGGCCGCATCCGCCAGCATGCCCTGATCGCCGCCTTGGGCCTCACCATTGCCGGCGCAGTGACGGCGCTGATCGGCCTGTTTGATCTTCCTTCTGCTGTCCTTATTGGCTTGACCGGGTTAAGCGGCTTTTCCGTCGGCACCACCTATCCGTCGCGCGACATGCTGGTGCGCGCGGTCACGCCGCCCGGGGCTTTCGGCACGGTATTCGGTTTCGTCTCGACGGGATTCAATATTGGCGCGAGCATTGCGCCGATCGTCTATGGCATGCTGATGGATCATGGGCAGCCGCGCGTAATTTTCTTTTTGTCCGCTGCGGTCAGCCTGGTTTGCGTATCGACCGTGACGTTTGGATTGTCCCGCCGCCAGGCGGAGTGAACTTTCGACTCTCACCGAGCGCTTGCCAGAAATTTGCAAGCGCGAGACAATGTAGCGAGACAATGCCGCGCGACAACGGCGCGAGGATTGTCCAGGGATCGCCCATGAAGCTTTGCCGTTACGATGATGACAGGCTCGGGATCGTGCGCGGCGACCGCGTGCACGATGTCACACAGGCGCAAACCGAAATCCGAAACGCCGCACCCTATGCCATGAAGGGCGATGCCGTCATTGCGGCGCTGCCGCAATGGCGCGAGCAGATCCAGCGGCTCGCCGACAAGACGCCGGGCAAAGCTTTGGCGCAGGTGAAGCTTCTGGCGCCGGTGGCACGACCCACGAAATTGTCCTGTGCGCCGACCAATTATCAGGCCCACATCAACGAAATGACCGCGGCCGCCGCCCAGCCCGGTTCGCAAGTGGTCACGACGCAATCGGCCAAGATCGGCGAAGCCGGCATGTTTCTTAAAGCAAATTCGGCCTTGATCGGTCCGGCCGAAGGCATTGCCATTCGCTTCCCCGAACGCCGCAACGATCACGAGGGCGAGTTGGTGATGGTGATCGGAAAAGCCGGTAGCGACATTCCGCGCGCACGCGCGCTCGACCATGTCGCCGGCTATTGTCTCGGCCTCGATATGACGGTGCGCGGCCGCGAGGACCGCAGTTTTCGTAAATCGATCGACAGCTATGCCGTGCTCGGCCCGTGGATGGTCACCGCGGATGAGATTGCCGATCCCGACGCGCTACCGCTGTCGCTCACGGTCAACGGTGAGACGCGGCAGAACAGCAATACCAATATGCTGATCTACGACTGCCGGCGCCTGATCGAATTCGCCTCGTCGTTCTACACGCTTTACCCGGGCGATCTGATCTATACCGGAACGCCGGAAGGCGTCGGTCCGGTCAAGCCCGGCGACACCCTCGTTTGCCGCTCGAGCCCGATACTGGGCGAACTGAAGGTCACGGTACGCGCGCACGACGACGCCGGTGCACGGGATACTGTTAACGTAGTGGCGGAAGCCTAATCGCAGAGGTTCGCAATGCTGCAAGTCAAACGCGCCGGCCACTCGACGCTGACGACGCCGGACATCGGACGAATGGTGGACTATTTCACCCGCATTGTCGGACTAAGCCTGGTGGCGCGCGACAAGGACCGCGCGATCCTCGCCACCAAATCCGGGCTGGAAGCGATCGCGCTCGAACGCGGCGACGCCGGCGAAGCACCGCGGCTGTCTTTTCAAATCGCGCCCGGCAGCGACCTTGACGCGATCGCCGCACGGCTGACGCAAGCCGGACTCAAGAGTGAGCGGCGCCACGACATCACGCCCGGCATTCGCGAAGCGCTGGCGTTCAAGGATCCCAAGGGGACCACGCTCGAAATCTTCCCCGACTGCAACTTCGCTGCGGACGACGACACCTTCACCGGCGTGATGCCGCTCAAACTCGGCCACATCGCCTATACCTGCCCCGATGTCGCCGGCATGGTGAAGTTCTATTGCGATCTCCTCGGTTTTCGCGTTTCCGACTGGCGCAGCGACTTCTTCGCGTTTCTGCGTTGCAGCCGCGATCATCACACCGTGAATTTTCTCCGTGACGCCAAGACCGCGATCCATCATATCGCGTTTGAAGTGCGCGACTGGTCCGATATCAAGCGCGCTAGCGATCTTTTGGCCAAGAACAAGATCACGCTCACCTGGGGACCGCTCCGGCATATCATCGGGCACAATATTGCGATCTATCACAAGAGCCCCGACGGCGTCGTGGTCGAATTCTTCTGCGAGATGGACCAGATGTACGACGAAGAGCTCGGCTTTTTCGAGCCGCGGCCGTGGCATCAGGACCGGCCGCAGCGACCAAAGGTGTGGGGCGACGATACGCCGTCGAATTGGTGGGGACCGATGTCGCACAGTCCGAACCGCGCCCATACCGAGGAAGCGTCGCGATCGGCGCTCAGCAAAAAATAGGTATCGCTAAAGCGAAATGATTTTAGGTTGATCGGTATTTCGCTTTAGCTTCTTGTTTGAGCATGATCTTTTCCGAAACATCCAGACAGTGATCGTTGTAGGAACCGCGGCGCACGGCGCCGTGATGTACACCGCGAGTGAGGCAGCGTTCCGGGGCATGAATGTGATTGTGCCATTGGACGGAATATCGGCCGAAAACACTTATATCGAGCAGTATGTCGCCCACAATTTTACAAGCGCGCCAGGCGTCGCCGGCAAAGTGACGCTTACTAGCGTCGACATGGTGAAGTTCTAGGTAAGTGCAATTTTTCTACCTTTTTCACGTATACCGTGGCCCGACTCAAAGCTGCGATCTGAATTGGCCCTGATGTCTGCGTTTGGCCCAAAGCAGACATCCTGATCGCGTGGGCGAATGTCCGCTTTCGGGGGTAAAGCGGACACAAGTCAGACATCGCTAAATGTCAGTCGTCTGAGTTAGGTCCGAAATGTGGACGATAGCGGACATCGACGACGAGCCTTTTAAACGTTCCAAATGGAACGCCAGCATAATTTCCTGAAGAAATACAAATTACTTTTTCTACGCACGGCAGCATAGTTATCAGCGGTTAACAACGTCCTCGATAATCGTAATTGAAAGATTCCTGATGTAAATTGTCACTATTTCTCGGGCGGAAGGATTTCCTGCGTGCATACCTGATCAATTAGGTGTTCTCGCTTGAGATCGATCAGATGTGCTCTCTTCTCGTCATTAGTTAGATTTGCGCCGATTCCTTGCGTCATGACCATGACAAGTGTGCGGTCATTCATGTCCATCCAATATCCGCGGCGAACGAGTTTATTCGCCGCATCTCGAACGAACGGACTATTGGGATCGACCGTTAAATCGGGCTCATAATAGCGAGGCATAGAGAGCGAATCCCTATGGGGAGAGAGAAGGCGCCTTTATCGTCTCTGCCGCTGCTTTAGTATATATCTCGCCGATGGTCTTCGCCTGCTCGTTAAACGAATTCATTTGCGACGCCATAAACTCGGTTTGAATTGTGACGACGTCTTGAAAATTCTTGGCTTGGCTAAGTTTTTGCATGAACGCAAAAGTAGCAGTAACGTTTTGCGTCGCGTGGTTCAGAAGTATTCTATTTAGATTCGTGCTACTCCAAGGGAGCGCTGATATGGTCTTTTGAAGCCAACCAAAATAACTCCCCATCACCTCCTGAGTTTGTTTCGTGATCTGTTCAGCGGTTGCCGCCAACTGAAAAGGTTCATTAGCATTTGGCATGATTGCCTCTGTCGTTAGAGTGATCGAAGACTACGCGGCTACAGTTGGGATAACGGAATCCGAGCTGTTGAACAAATACACATAATTTCATCCGACACCTCGCAATACAACGCCGTCGTTGCGAGATGCCGATGCCCCATTAATTTTTGTATCGTTTTCATCCCGATGCCCTTCTCGTTTAGTCGCGTCGCAAACGTGCGTCGCCCCGAATGTGAGCTCGTGCCTAAACTGATCTACCGAGTTGTTCCATTTGGAACGACTGGCTCCAAAGGGCAGAACTGGGGCGTGTACTCATAAAAGCGCTGGCAATGCCGTGACGCCAAACCGCGCTCCCGATGTGCTTAAAGCCGCTAGCGCTGGCGATAGTGCAACGCCACGATGCCCGATTTGAGTCGTGTCGCGGCCACGAACTTCAGGCGCAATGATGGCTGCAGGCCGGAAAACAAGAACGGACCGTGCCCGGCCACCACGGGGTGGACCACGAAGCGATATTCGTCCACGAGGTCCAGGCGCTGAAGCGCGGCCGAAAGTTTGGGGCTACCCACCAGCAGTCCGCGCGGCGTGGCCTTCTTCAACGCCTTCACCGCCCGTGTCAGGTCCCCTTCGACGTGATGCGTGTTGCTCCACGAGAAGTCGCGGCGGGTCGTCGAGACCACGTACTTGGGCTTGGCTTCGAGCTTCTTCGCCCAGTCCCGGTTAGACGGTGTCGCCTTCGGGTCTCGCGCTACTTGGGGCCAGGCGTCCTCCATCAGCTCGTAGGTCCGGCGCCCAAAGAGCATCGCTCCCGCCGCGTCCATCACGCGCGTCCAGTAGCGGAGCATCTCGTCGTCGGCGACCATTTCGCGGTGGTCGCAACACCCGTCCAGCGTCACGTTGAGCGCGAAGGTCAAAAGCCCCATGGCGCTGACTCTCTCCAGGCTGCGTATCGCTTCAAGGCTTCTTTTTATTGCGGCGCGGAATGTCCGAGTCTGCCCAAAGCGCGCAATTGTGTCCGAGAGGCCACGACCAGGACGGCGGGAAGCGACGAGATGTCACTTCGACCCAATGTGTATGTGGTGCCGTTCGGTGGACATCGGAGCGCACCACGTGTGATCGCTGCTCTTGCAGGCGTTGTTCATAATCCTGCCGGCCACGAGCACAATGACGATGAGGACAATCAATAAGGGGACTTTCATTGCGCATCGTTCCTACGTGGCGCTCGGATTCGCAGGCGCTCCTTGCGTTCGCGCAATAAGTGATTGCCTTCGAGTGCGTCTAATTTCCCGACAAGCTTAAGCAGACTGCGCGGCAGTTCTTCGGGGGCTTGGTAGCGTTCTCTGAGGCTCCGCCCAATTCGTTGTCTGGTGAACCACCAGGCAACTGGCTCATACCGCGCGCGAGCATTTCGCGTCATCGGGCACCAAGCGGTTGGCACCCTCACATACTCATTGTGCCAATCGGGGAACCCAAAGCTCGTTCCCGGACCTCGTCGGCACAATTTGAGTTCCGATGGCAGATATCGGAACTGGCTGGCGCAATCTCGAAAAGACGTGATTGACCCGGAACTGGTTCCAGGAACCTCCCTCGCCAACAAAGCGTTTTTCGTTTGTAATGAGTGGAGGTGCAACATGTTCAAAAGCCTGGACATTCAGAAGGACATGGAAGTTGTGGGCTTGGACGGCAAACACGTTGGTACCGTCGACCACTTGGAGGCTGCCGACCGCATCATATTGAGCAAGAACGATCCGAAAGCGGGCGGCCGGCAACACCTCATCTCGATCGATTGGGTCGATTACGCGGACCAGAAAGTCCATCTCAATAAGCCGTCAACAAAAGCAACATCGGAATGGCAGGCGGCTGCCTAAGCCTTTCGCCCCAGAATAATAGCCCGGCCTCTGCGCCGGGCTATCCGCTTAATTCGCACCGGGGCAACGTGATGCTCATCAAGAAACACGACAAGAGCAGAATCGTCGAACTTGAAGATGGTTCTTTGTGGCGGATTTGGCCGGGCGATCTTGCTTTGACCTTAAGTTGGCTACCGACCACCGACCTTCGCGTATCCACAGTTGCTGACGAGTTTTGCTCACACGCGCTTATCGATCAAGCTGATGGCTCACGGGTGCGTGTGATCGAAGCAAGCAAGGACTGGCCTGTTGAACAGGTGCAGCGGTTCATGAAGAAAGGATAGTCTCGCGAAGCACCGACCGGCGCTGTCGGTCACGATAAAGCAGGCCTCCAATTCTTCAATTGACCAGGCGGCGGAAAACGGCGATTAGGCATGAGCATTGCCGATTAGAAGTGGAGCTATTCCGATTTGTGGGGCAACAAGCATTTGGTTCCGTCATTGGCAATGTGGGGGTACCAAAGAAAGGGTACCCACGATGCAAATCCGTAGAGAAAAAGAAAACCGATCCAATTGGCAGTTCACCGTGGAACACATTGGGCGGGAACTCCGAAAACTTTATCCGCCCGCAGACACGCCGCCGAGGTTGCACGCTCTGTTCATAGAGGAGCGTCGGCGGGCAAGAGCGATGCGCCGAAATCAGGAACGGGGGAAGAACAACGGCGAGCGTAACCGCGCCCGTCGCCGCGCCTAGATAATCTAACGCGCGTTCGGACGAGCCGCTAAAGCCGCCGTGCGGGTCGGCGTCCCGCGCGGATAGTCCAGTGTGCGCGGCTTAATGAACCGGCGTTCGTTGCACTGCTGGCCTGCGCCGCAGTCGCACGGCCGTAGAGCGCGTGGCTTTACCACCACCAGCGATAGAAGTGCCGGCAGACGGGACGCCCCACGACGAATTCCCGGTAGCACTTGATGACGCCGTGCCGAGTAGGACGCGCGTAAAACTGCGCGTCTTGCGTTATTGAAGCGGCGGTTGCAGCACGCTTCATGGCTGCTGCGTCGGCCGGAACGGCGTCTGCACTTTGATAGCAAACAAGACTCAGAACGCCGGCGAAAGCTAATCTCGTCAATGGCGATCGCATGATTTCCTCCCTTTTTAGAGGACGCGGGCGGACGGCATAGGTTCCAACGCAATTTGTGGCAGTGGGGAACAAGCTTTGAGTTCCCTGATTAGCATTTGGGGATGCGTGAGGGCGCCAAACGTGGGTGCCCGATGCTGGCGAGCTCGCCATACGAATCGTCCGCTTGGATTCTCACCAAAGAACGGATTGGGGGGAGCCTTAGAGAACGCTATCAAGTCCCCAAAGAATTGTCGGCCAGCTTGCTCGCGCTCGTCAGGAAATTAGACGGGTCGAAGGCGACCAGTTCCGCGAAGAATCATCACCTGCTACGCCTTCGCTTCTCAGTAAATTGGACGCCGTCGAGGGTAATCAGTTGTTACGCGCATGCAGGACACGTCTGCACGCCCTGTGTTGTCTTCAGCGATTCGGCTCATTTGCGTGAAAGTTCTCGGAGTTATAGCTTTCCTGCTCGCCAGCACTATGGCTGTGATGGCAGAGATGATCCCACTGCCGCGCGCTCGTCCGGTTGATATTCCCGGGGATCCATCAACCATCGGCACGGAGGCGGCCGTGTCGCCGTGCCGGTCACGGCTCGCTGAAATTGCCGCCTTCAAACCTTTGCCATCCATTACAGGCCCCGGGGACTGCACCGCAACGGATGTGGT
>Ga0187817_10001609_pt1 | contig 11165 bp, 7 predicted proteins | sample NC_wetland_sal_i_17_FD_132431 | JGI IMG/M metagenome (GOLD analysis project Ga0187817, IMG submission 132431) | Wetland sediment microbial communities from Neuse River Estuary, North Carolina, USA - SO4_2 | ecosystem: Environmental > Aquatic > Freshwater > Wetlands > Sediment | place: USA: North... | reverse complement strand
CTCGGCTGCCAGCGCCTGCACCGCCCGCCACGCGACCGGGCGCAGACCGGCCGGACCCGGGCGCCCGGTTGTCGGACCCGATCACCTGGCTGATCGCCGGTGGCGTGCTCGCCGCCTACGCCGTCATCTCCGTCTTCCGGTACTTGCGCCGCGATCCCACCTCCTGGGATCTGGGCATTTTTACCGAGTACGTCAAGCAGTACGCCCACCTGCGGGCGCCGATCGTGGACATCAGGGGTGCAGGCTTCAACCTTCTGGGCGACCACTTCCACCCGATCGTGGCGCTGCTCGCGCCGTTCTTCCGCCTCTTCCCCTCCCCGGTGACTCTGCTGGTGGCGCAGGCTCTGCTGGCGGCGGTGTCGGTGCTGGCGGTGAGCCAGGCCGGCCGCGCGCTACTCGGCGCGGCGGCCGGCCGCGCTATCGCCGCGGCCTACGGCCTGTCGTGGGGCCTGCAGCAGATGGTGAACTACGACTTCCACGAGATCGCGTTCGCCGTGCCACTGCTTGCGTTCTCGCTGTCGGCGATGGTTCGGGGCCGGACCCGCGCTGCTGTCCTCTGGGCGCTCCCGCTGGTCTTCGTGAAGGAGGACCAGGGCCTCACGCTGCTGGCGATCGGGCTGATCATGGCCTTCGGCTACCGGCGGTACGGCGCAGGCTTGCTGCTCGGGTGCTGGGGACTGTTCTGGTCGCTGCTCGCCGTCCTGGTGCTCATTCCGCACTTCAACTCGCAGCACAGCTACCAGTACTGGAGCGAAGCGGGCGCGTTCGACCCGCTCGGCGGGCACTTCGGCAGCGGCGGGCTGTGGGCCACGCTCAGCGCAGGCGCGGCAACCAAGCTGCCCACGCTGGCGATGATCCTGCTGCCGACCGCGTTCATCGCGCTGCGCTCGCCGGTCGTCTTGGCGGCGCTGCCGAGCCTCGCGCTGCGGGCCGTGGACACCAATCCGTCCTACTGGGGCACGGCCTGGCACTACAACGCGACCGTGATGCCGATCTTGTTCATAGCAGCCGTCGATGCCATGGCCCGGATCCGGGCCCGGCAAGGCAGCGTGCCGACCCGGCCGGCCTGGCTGGCCAGGCTCGGGACAGCGGCCGAGCGATACGGCGCTGCGGCCATGGTCGCGATCTGCGCCGCGCTGGCGTTCCAGTTCCCGCTCAGCGCGCTGTGGACGCCGTCTACCTATGCCCTCGGCCCGCATGTGTCGGCCGAGAACAAGGCGATGGCGCTGGTGCCGGGCGGCGCCACCGTCGCTACCGACCTGGACTTGCTCGCGCCGCTCGCGGCCAGGACCGATACCTACTGGCTCGGCAACGCTCGCACGAACCCGGCCGCTCAGTATGTCGTGTTCGACACCCTGAGCACGGACTGCACTGCCTGGGAGGCAATCTGCCAGCACCCGTCGCAGGAATCGCTGCTTGGCCTCATCGAGAATCTGGACCGCGGGGCGCGTTACCAGCAGATTTTCGCCGATGACGGGGTCTTCGTGTTCCGACGGAGCTAGCGCACCGGGCTGCCGGGCGGCTCGAGCTAGAAAACCGACGTCGTCGCCAGGAAAAGCCAGCCAACGATCGCCATCGACGCGGCCAGCAGCCCGACGAGCGCGTCATGGATTCCCTGCCGCCGTCCCAGCCGGGCCAGGGGCCATACCAGCGGGAAGATCGTCACCACATACCTCGGGTCGCTCACCAGGGGTCGGCCGGGCCAGCCCTCCGACAGCATGAGCAGCAGGCTGGCCCAGGCGTAAACGGCGTAGACCGGGCGGGCCCGGACCGCGACCCACAGTCCGAGGGCGAGCCCGGCAGCTACGAGCACGAAGTCGAGCATCCACCAGCCATAGCCACTGACCGGCCCATACCTCCACGCCATGGTCAGGCCGTGCCAGAGCGTCTGCCATGGCGCGCTGAATTCTCGTCCCCAGACGAGCTTCTCGAGCCGGATCGGGCGGTACCAGTCGTGGTAGCGCAACTGCCAGAACAGCAGGTAGCCGCCAGTTCCGGCGAGCGGGACAGCGCTTGCACCGAGCCGGATCGCCCCGCGGGTCAGCAGACCATCTCGGCTGGCTTCGCCGTGTTCGTCCTGTCGACGGTGCTGTTCGACGGTCTGGTGGACGGCTTCCACGGCGAGAGCGAGCGCGACTACGACGCCCAGGCTGCGGGTCAGGGTGGCGCCGATGCCGACCAGGCCGGCCCAGCCCCACCGGCCGCGTCGCGCCAGGGCGAACGCGCCGGCAGCGGCGAGCAAGAAGACAGACTCGGAGTAGGTGTCGAATAGGAAGAACGCCGTCGGGAACAGGCACAGGTAGAGCACCGCGCGGCGCGCGGTGCGTACGTCGTACTCGCGCTCGGTCAGCCGGTACAGCACGACGAGGGCGGCTAGCAGCGCGATGTTCGACACGAGGTAAGCGGCCAGCAGCGGGTGGCCGAAACACACGTAGCCGACGACCCGGATCAGGATCGGGTACCCAGGGTAGAAGGCGGCGCTGCTGTTGTGGCTGCTGTAACCGTGCTGGGCGATCTCGAGGAACCAGAGCGAGTCCTGCTTGTTCCAGCCTGTGATCGCGTTATGCCAGCCGTTGGTCAGGGTCGCTGGCGGCCCGTTGGGGGTCACGGACGCCTGCTCGCGGGTCAGTCCCCACGCAGCGGCGCCAAGCAGGAAGAGCGCGATGCGCACGACGACGTAGACACCCGCGCAGTAGCGCAGCGCGGGAAGGCCACTGCGGAAGCGCTGCATCCGGTCCGATGTCCAGGCGGCCAGGTCGTCGCGCTTGGCGGCTGCCCTCGTGGTCACGGCTCTCCTGGCTGCCAAGAGTTCTGGTGCGCTCACCCTATGCGCCTGCAACGTGTCCTGACGGCCGAGCTGTGAGCAGGGCCTGGCTTGCGGGACTCAGGAAGATCACCGTCGTGATTCCGCGTACGCTGTCAGCCACCGTTGTCACAGGAGGTTGCCTTGGCGGTGCGCATCATTATCGGACTCGCCCTGACGGTCGTCGCGGGCGTGATCGCCGGCCGCAGGCTGTGGTGGCTGTTCCGGCTCGGCCGGTCCGGGCAGCCAGCACCAGAGCGGATCGGGGCGCTGCGCGAGCACCCTGCCCAGGGCGCGGAGACGCAGGTAACCGAGGTGATCGGACAGCGCAAGCTGCTCCAGTGGTCAGTGCCCGGCGCTGCCCACGCGCTGACCTTCTGGGGTTTCCTGGTCTTGCTGCTCACCATCATCGAGGCCTATGGCGCGCTGTTCAGCAAGCACTTCGCGATCGTCCTGATCGGTACGTGGGCGTGGGTCGGCTTTGTCGAGGACCTGTTTGCCGTCGGGGTCCTCGTCGGCATCATCACGTTTGCCATCATCAGGCTTAGCTCAGACCCGAGGCGCGAAGGGCGCAGGTCCAGGTTCTCCGGCTCACATACCGGCGCCGCCTGGCTGGTCCTCCTTGGCATCTTCCTGGTCATCGCGACGCTGCTGATCTACCGCGGCGCGCAGATCAACACGGGCGACTTCCCCTACCCCCACGGCGCGTTCGCCTCTCAGATCGTCGGGCACTGGCTGCATCCGCTGGGCGCGGCGAACAAGGGCATCGAGACCACCTTCATCCTGCTGCAACTGGCCGTGATCCTGGCCTTCGCGATATTCGTCACCTACTCCAAGCACTTGCACATCGCCATCGCGCCGATCAACGTGCTGTTTGCCCGTCGACCCAACGGCCTCGGGCCGCTGCAGCCGATGCGCTCGAACGGGAAGGTGCTCGACTTCGAGCAGGCTGATCCCGACGAGGACGTCTTTGGCATCGGCAAGGTCGAGGACCTGAGCTGGAAGGGCATGCTGGACCTGGCAACCTGCACCGAATGCGGCCGGTGCCAGTCGCAGTGCCCGGCGTGGGCCACCGGTAAGCCGCTGTCGCCGAAGATGATCATCCTCGAGCTGCGCGACCACGCTTTCGCGAAGGCGCCGTATCTGCTGGCCGGGTCAGCCGATGAGCGGGCGGCGCTGCCCGAGGCCGTCCGGGCCGAGGCGGAACGGCCGATCATCGGCGACGCCGATGCCCACGGCGTCATCCACCCGGACGAGCTGTGGTCGTGCACCAACTGCGGCGCCTGCGTGGAGGAATGCCCGGTAGACATCGAGCACATTGACCACATCACCGGGATGCGCAGGTATCAGGTACTGGTCGAGTCCGCCTTCCCGCCCGAGGCGGCCACGATGCTGAAGAACCTGGAGAACAAGGGCGATCCGTGGGGGATGGGCGAGTCCAAGCGCACGGACTGGATGAGTGATCTCGACTTCGAGGTACCCGTCGTGGACGGCAAGATCGGTGACGACGTCGAGTATCTGTTCTGGGTCGGCTGCGCCGGGGCGCTGGAGGACCGAGCGAAGAAGGCGACCAAGGCGATAGCCCAGCTGCTGCACAGCGCCGGGGTCAACTTCGCGGTGCTGGGCCCCGCCGAGGCCTGTACCGGCGACCCCGCCCGGCGGATGGGCAACGAGTTCGTCTTCAGCATGCTGGCGCAGCAGAACATCGAGACGCTGAACGAGGCGGGCGCCCGGAAGATCGTCGCCAGCTGCCCGCACTGCTTCAACACCATCGCCCGCGAGTACCCGCAGCTCGGCGGCGACTACGAGGTTATTCACCACACCCAGCTGCTGGCCCGGCTGGTGGCCGACGGCCGCATCACTCCGGTGACGCCGATCGAGGAGAGGATCACCTATCACGACCCGTGCTTCCTCGGCCGGCACAACCGGGTATTCACCGCGCCGCGCGAGATTATGGAACAAGTACCAGGCGTGCAGCCGCAGGAGATGCACCGGTGCAAGGAGCGAGGCTTCTGCTGCGGCGCCGGCGGGGCCCGAATGTGGATGGAGGAGCGGATCGGCAAACGGATCAACACCGAGCGGATCGACGAGGCCCTGGGTACCAACCCGGACACCATCTCTACCGGTTGCCCGTTCTGCCTGGTGATGCTCGGCGATGCGGTGGCCGCGAAGAAGGGCTCGGGCGAGGCGAAGGAGACGCTAGAGGTGGTCGACGTGGCCCAGCTGCTTGCTCGGTCGATCCAGCCAGCCGCCGTGGCGGCCGCCCCAGCCAGCGACGGGCCGGCGGGGCCGGTCCCGGATAGCGAAGATCGCGAGTGAGTGGAGTCCCGGCGGGCTGAGTCGTTCAGCGACGGCGTCTTCGCCGTCGCGATCACCGTGCTGGTGTTCAACCTGCTGCCGATCGCGGACCAGACCACCGGCATCTCCCCAGTCTTGCCCCTCACCGCCGGCAATCTCGGCCACTACTGGCCCGCCTACCTGGCCTATGTCGTCAGCTTCCTGACCATCGGGATCATGTGGCTCAACCACCACGGCCTGTTTGCCCGGATCACCAGGGTTGACCGGCCGCTCCTGCTACTGAACATGTTTCTGCTGATGGGCATCGTCGCGATCCCGTTCCCCACCGCACTGGTCGCCGATCACCTGAACGAGACCAGCCAGGGCGAGGTAGCAGCCGTGACCTACGGACTGGTGATGATCGCGATCTCGATCGGGTACGGGGCCATCTGGACCTATATAGTCGCCCACCAGCAGGCGCTGGGTGCGCTCGGCAGCCTCGGCATCCGGCGGGCATCGACCGTGCGGTTCACGGCCGGGAACGCGGGCTACGTGGCTGGCACCTTGATCGCCCTGGTAGTGCCGGTGGCGGCAGTGATCATCTTCGGATTGCTGGCGATCTACTACATGTTCGAGCATCTGCCTGAGCCGACCGCCGACAGCGAGGACAAGCCGGGCGACTAGCCAACAGCGCGTACCGGCAGCCAGACGCGCACCCGGGTGCCGCTGCCCGGCACGGACTCCAGGGTCGCCCGGCCGCCGTGAGCGGTCGCTATGGCCTGGACGATTGACAGGCCGAGGCCGCTGCCGCTGGTGCGCTCGCCCCGCTCCGGCGGGACGCTGTGTCCCGCGACACGGCGCGAGCCGCTCCGGCCCTGACCGGATTCCCGGCCCGCCGAGTCGCTCTCGCCGACCGCTGCGGCGCCAAGTCCCGGAGCCACCGGGACGCGGTGGGGCAGAGTCGCCCGGTCAGCTTCGTTCCCATCCGTTACAGGGTTTGTCCTTGCACTCGACCAGTCGGCGGCGGCCGGTCCGGCGGGCCGCTCTGCCGCCCGGTGGAACCGGTCAAATGCGCGGGCGGTGTCCTCCGGCGCCATGCCGGGCCCCGCGTCGGCCACCTCGATCAGTACGCCACCGGGGATCTCGCCCAGGCGGACGACCGCCGGCGTGCGGGCAGGCGTGTGCTCGCGCACGTTGCCGAGCAGGTTGGCCAGCACCTGGCGGATCCGCGCCTCGTCCACGACCGCGACCAGCCGCGGGGGGGTCTCCGCGCGGACGGGACGCTCTGGCTCCACCGCGACGGCGTCCGCCACCGCATCGCGGACCAGGCTGGCAAGGTCTGTCTCGGCGAGGTCCAGCGATGTCGTGCGGTCCAGCCGGGCCAGCTCGAGTAGCTCGGCCACCAGCATGCTCATCCGCTCGGATTCCTGCTCGATTCGCCGCATCGCGTTCGGCAGCTCGTCTGGGCCGAGTGCGCCCTGCCGGTAGAGCTCGGCGTACCCGCGGATCGTCGTAAGCGGCGTGCGCAGTTCGTGCGACGCATCCGCGGCGAACTCGCGAACCTTCTGCTCCGACCGCAGCCGCGAGGTGAAGGCGTGCTGGATGCGATCCAGCATGGTGTTGATGGACGCGCCGAGCCTGCCGACCTCGGTCTGGTCGTCGGCGTCCGGCATTCTGGCGGTCAGGTCGCCGCGGGTGGTGATCTCGTTCGCGGTCTTGGTCATCTCGTCCAGCGGCTCCAGGCCGCGGCCGATCAGCCACTCGCCGCCGAGCGCTAGCAGCACGATCAGCGCGGTACCGGTGATCAGCTCGGCGATGACGAAGCCCCGGACCTGGTCGCTGCTGGAGCTGACCGACTGGCCGACGAACAGGATGGCTCGGCCGTCGGGGACCGGCACGCCGTCCAGGAAGGCAGGTACCCAGCGGCTCACCGCCTCGAGACCGGGGGCCAGCTCGACCGGCTTGCAGCCGGCCCGCGGGAAGACCTGGCATCCGCTGCTGCCGAGCAGCCCGGCGGCCCGCGCCAGGTGGCCTGCCTCCGCGAGCGCGACGACTTGGCTCACGCTCGGGCTCTTGAGCCACTGGGTGACGGCAGCCGATAGCTGGCTCGTCAGCGTTCCGGAGGTCAGTGGCACCACGGACGGCTGCCGCCGGAGCGGGATCTCGACGGCGGCGTAGCCGGCCGGGCTCGCGTTCTGCGCCAGCAGCGGGTCCTTGGCCAGCAGCGCGGCCGCCCCGTTGAGCCGTACGTCGTTGGACGCGGTCTGCGCGTCCGTCCTGCTGGTCACCAGGTAGGCGCTGACCGTGCCCATGATCAGCAGTAGCACTATCGTCACGCCGACGAGCATGACCAGCATCCGGCCACGAAGGGATAGCTTGCGGTGGCGCACCTAGGTTGCCCCGCCCTCAGCCGCTGCTCCCGGCTCGGGCGCGGGCCCGCGTTCCGGTCGCAGGCTGTAACCGACCCCGCGCTGCGTGTGGATGAGCGGCGGGCCGAGGGGGTCGAGCTTGCGCCGCAGATAGCTGATGTAGGTCTCCACGATCTGGGAGGCGCCAGAGTAATCCCAGCCCCACACCTTCTCGAGTAGCTGCGCCCGGGTCAGCACCAGGCCCTCGTGCCGCATCAGGTAGGCAAGCAGGCGGAACTCCGTCGGCGATAGCTCCACCGGGACGCCCGCGCGGTGCACAGTCCAGCGATCCTCGTCCAGTTCGAGGTCCGCCACCCGCAGGACCGCGGCGGCCCGGTCCGGGTGCTCGCCTGCGCTGGACCGTGACGCTCGCCGCAGCACGGCCCTGACCCTCGCGACCAAGGCCTCAACTGAGAACGGCTTGGTCACGTAGTCGTCTCCGCCGATGGCGAGGCCAGTGACTGTGTCCGAGGAGGTGTCGCGCGCGGTCAGGAAGATGACCGGCACCTCGTTCCCGGCCGCCCGGAGCCTGCGGCAAACCTCGAATCCATCCATGTCCGGCATCATCACGTCGAGCACGATCAGATCCGGCTTGATCGCCTCGGCCTGTCGCAGTGCCTCCCGGCCGCTGCCCGCGGCGCTCACCGAGCAGCCGTGAAACTTGAGCGCGACCTGCACAAGCTCGCGGATGTTCGGCTCGTCGTCCACGACGAGCACTTGCGGTATGCGGTCGTTGTCTGTCATGGCGTCCTGCTCATGGCTTCCTGGCGTCACGAGGCTACCGGGTTATCCGGGCAGATCGTGATCGGCGAGCAGCGGTCGGTACCGTGCCACGCCGAGCGCACGAGCAAGGACCCACCCGCGGCAGGTCCTCGCTTGTGCGCTCCGGGCTAGCTGCTGCTGCTGGTGCTGCTGCCGCCGCCGCCGCTGGTGCCGCTGCTGCGGACCCGGATGAGACGCGCGTCGTTTGCACCGTTCACCACGGTGCCCGCGACGAACACCTGATCTCCGTTGAGGTCGCTGGCTGACACCTTGCCGCCGTTCTGCCGGGCGACGGTGCTGCTGGTGATGTCCCAGCTCCAGGTCGTGTTGTCGGCCGCAGTGACGGTGATCACCGAGCCGTTGTCTGACTCGACCGTGCCCCGCTCAAACAGGGCCGTCGTGGGGCCGTTCTTGGTATTAAAGGTCACCGTCCCGTGCTCGCCTCCGACGAGGGCGAGACGCAGCAGCGGCCTAGTGCACAGCGCGTGGAGCAGGCGAGCTAGCCGGGGGTGGTCACCGGCGACCAGTTGCTGCACGAGCTCGGCGCATCGGGCGGCGCGCGGGCTGCCCGATCCTGTGGTCGTGCCCGGGCTCGCTGACGCTGACGTGGACGGTGCGGTCTGCGCGGTCGAGGCCGAGGCGCCGCCGGTCAGCGCGACACCTATGCCCGCACCGGCACCCAGCAGCACCGTGCTCGCGGCCGCGGTGGTGACGATTCTCCTGGTCCGGCCCGACCAGCGGCGGGGGGCCGCCGGACCGCCCTGGCTGCCCGGGTCGGAATTCATTGTGTTCATGACCCCGATAGTTGCCCCCGACTATGGGTAACGAGGTCAGCCGACCTGAGAGCTTCCTGGGAACTCGCGGCGAATATCTTCAGGACGGGAACGGGGCAGCTACATGCGCTCCGGCACGCTGATCCCCAGCAGCCCGAGGCCGGTGATCAGGACCTGCAAGGTCAGCGCGCAGAGCGCCAGCCGGCCCTGGCGGATCTCGCCTGCGGCAGCGAGCACCGGGCACTGCTCGTAGAAGCTTGTGAACGCGCTCGCCGTCTCGAACAGGAAGCCGGCCAACTTGTGCGGCTCGGCGGCCGCGGCTGCGTCCTCGACCGCGCGGCCGAATCCGAGCAGCCGGAGCGCGAGCGCCCGCTCCGCCGCGGCGCCCAGCACGATCGGGCCGGTGGCTGCCGCGGGGTCTAGTCCAGCCCGGGCGAAGATCGACCGGATGCGCGCCGCGGCGTACTGGAGGTAGGGGCCGGTGTTTCCGGTCAGCGCGAGCAGCCGGTCGAAGTCCAGCACGTAGCTGGAATCGCGGGCGACCGACAGGTCACCGTACTTGAGGGCACCGATCCCCACCGCCTCAGCGATCTGGCGCCGCTGCTGCTGGTCGTCGTAGCGGTCCTCGATGACCTTCTCAGCCCGGTCGACCGCCTCATCGATGAGCGTGATCAGCTTGACCGAGCCGCCCGACCTGGTGCGGAATCGCTTGCCGTCTTGACCGGCCACCATGCCGATGGTGGCGTGCTCGGCCCTGACCTTGTCGGTGAGCCAGCCCGCCTGCCGGGCGACCGCGAACACCATGGCGAAGTGCAGCGACTGCTCGGAGCCGACCACGTAAATCAGCCGGTCGGCGCCTAGGTCCCGCACCCGGTATCGGATGGCTGCCATGTCCGTGGCGTCGTAGCCGTAGCCGCCGTCGCTCTTTCGCAGGATGATCGGCAGCGGGCTGCCGTCCCGCGCGGTGAAGCCCGGCGGAAACGCGCACAGCGCACCGTCGCTGATGACCGCCACGCCGAGCGCCCGGAGCTCGTCGCAGACATCGGCCAGCATGTCGTTGTAGAAGCTCTCCGGCGCCAGGTCCGCGTCGGTCAGGGTGATGCCGAGTCGCCGGTAGATCGCGTTGTAATACTGCTCGGTGTCACTCACCAGGATCTGCCAGAGCCGCAGCGTCTCGGGATCTCCGGACTGCAACTCAACGACCCGCAACCGGGACCGGTCAGCGAACTCCGCGTCGGCGTCAAACTTCTGCTTCGCCGCCTGATAGAAGGCGTTGATGTCACCGGACGCCAGTGCCTGCCGGGTGGCCGGCTCCCCGGCGTCAAGCATGTGCTCCAGCAGCATGCCGAACTGAGTACCCCAGTCGCCGATGTGGTTGGCGCGGATGACGTGATGACCCAGGTGCTCGAGTACGCGCACGACCGCGTCACCGACGATCGTCGTCCGCAAGTGCCCGACGTGCATCTCCTTGGCGACGTTGGGCGATGAGTAGTCCACGACGACGCGCTGCGCGGATTCGGCCAGCGGAACGCCGAGCCGCGGGTCATCGAGCTGCGCGCTGGCCTGCCCGGCGATCCAGTTGTCGGCGAGGGAGATGTTGATGAAGCCGGCTCCGCTCAGCTCAGCCTTGGCCACCGGATCCGAGACAGCCAGCCGGTCCGCGACCGGCCCGGCGATGTCCCGCGGCGGCCGGCCGAGCCGCCTGGACAGTGCCATGGCGGCATTCGACTGATAGTCGGCAAAACCCGACGGGCGGATCAGCGGATCGGCTGCTGCGTACTCAGGGCCGAGCTCAGCTGCCAGTGCCTGCTGCACGAGCTGACCGAGTGCCGCCTCCGGATCTTTCATCTAGCCAGCTTACTGGGCTGGCTAGCGGTTATTCGGCCTGGCGGCTGGGCGCGGCCGGATGTCCGCTCCCGCCGGAGCTGGTCGCTCCGCTGATGGTTCCCGCTGCGCCGCGATCCGGTCTCCGCAAGAAGTGCGCACCGCGGGCCGGGCCGAGCCGTTCCCTGATCCGATCGGTGATGCGCCGGTCGGTGAGCTCAGCCGCTAGCTGGCAGGCAGCCGCCGCGCCGCGCGCCGTCACCGATCCGTGTGCGATCACCACGGTGGCTTCCAGGCCCAGCAGCGCCCCGCCGCCAT
>Ga0187817_10001608_pt1 | contig 11168 bp, 11 predicted proteins | sample NC_wetland_sal_i_17_FD_132431 | JGI IMG/M metagenome (GOLD analysis project Ga0187817, IMG submission 132431) | Wetland sediment microbial communities from Neuse River Estuary, North Carolina, USA - SO4_2 | ecosystem: Environmental > Aquatic > Freshwater > Wetlands > Sediment | place: USA... | reverse complement strand
TGATGGGGATGGGTGTGGCCGTCGGCGATTACGACAACGATGGCTACGACGATTTGTTCGTGAGCGCGATGGGACAGAGCCACCTGTTTCACAACAACGGCAACGGAACCTTCACGGATGTAACGCAAAAGGCCGGGCTGATGGGGCCCAAGGAATTTAGCACCAGCGCCGCGTGGGTGGATTACGACAAGGATGGCAAGCTGGATCTGGTGGTCGGGAATTATGTGCAGTGGTCGATTGCAGGCGATTTGTACTGCACCTTGGATGGGAAGAGCAAATCCTACTGCACGCCCGAATCTTACAAAGGGATTTCGGTGAGGTTGTGGCACAACCGCGGCGATGGCACATTTGAAGACGCGACCAAGAAAGCCGGGTTGGGCGATCCCACCTCGAAGACCCTCGGAATTGCCGTGTTTGATTATGACAACGATGGCTGGCCGGATTTGCTGCTCTCGAACGACACGCAACCGAACAAACTCTATCGCAACAATGGCAATGGAACGTTCACGGAGAAGGCCGTGCTGGCGGGCGTGGCCTTCAGCGAAGATGGCGTGGCGCGAGCGGGCATGGGTGTGGATGCGGCGGATTACGACCGCACCGGCGTTATGAGCCTGCTGATTACCAATTTCTCGAACCAGATGATTTCGCTGTATCACAACGAGGGAAAAGGACTGTTTGTGGATGAAGCGCCGCAATCGGAGATTGGGCGCGACACGCTGCTGACGCTGGGATTTGGCTGCTTCTTTTTTGATTACGACCTGGATGGGTGGCCGGATATTTTCATCGCGAACGGCCACATTGATGGCGATATTCAGCGCGTGCAGCCCAACGTGAAGTACGCCATGCCCCCGCATGTGTTTCGGAACATGGGTAAAGGTAATTTTCAGGAAGTGACTAAGAGTTTGGGAGCGGCGTTTGCAACACCTCGTGTCGGGCGGGGCGCGGCTTACGGGGACGTGAATAATGATGGGCGTCTGGATTTGCTGCTGTCCACCAATGGAGGGCGCGCTTATTTGTTTGAGAATGACGCAACAGGAGATGCAGCGCGTCAGAAGAGCCTGCGCATTAAGCTGTTGGGCACGAAATCGAATCGCGACGGGATTGGATCCATGGTGAAACTCACGACCGCTGGCGGAACTCAGATGCAAATGATGAGGAGTGGATCGAGTTATCTGTCGGCGAGCGAGTTGGTGCTGACCTTCGGCCTGGCACAGCAGGACAAAGCGGATGCGATCGAGATTCGCTGGCCCAGCGGGCAAATCGATCGCCTGTCCAATGTGCCCGCGGGCCAGACCATTGTTGTCAGCGAAGGCAAAGGGATTGCCGCCAGCCGGAAGTACGGGACACCGTAAACTTCCCTTAGCTTGATCCAGAACTCAGTCGATGGGCGGCGACTAAAGCTTGACCCAAGCTGATACCGCCGTCGCCCGCCGGAACTTCCGAGTGGAAGTAGACCTCAAAGGATTTGGCGCGCAGGCCATCCAGCATCAACCGAAATAACAACAAATTTTGGAAACAGCCACCGCTGAGACAGACGCGATTCAGTGTGCTTTGCTCGCGGATCTTCTCCGCAAGTTCGATGAACCCGCCCGCCAGACCGGCATGGAAACGGCGAGCGATGTCCGCGACAGGTTGCTGGCGGCGAAGATCCCCCAGGATCGCCTGAAAGAGTGGGAGCGTTCCGATTTGCCAGCGAGAGTCATCGGGAATCAACTCGAACGGATAAGCGCCTTCGTCAGTGGAATCGAACGCAGCCATTTCCAATTCGATGGCAGCTTGCGCTTCGTAATTGACGGTGGAGCGAATGCCGACGAGCGCAGCAACTGCATCGAACAGGCGCCCGCAACTGGACGTGCGCGGTGAATGGACCTGGCGATCGATCATTTGCTGAATGACGTCGCGCCTGCGCTCGTCAATTCCGCGAAGAACCGGCAAATCGAGGCTGCTGAGATCCTTGACGTAGTGTTTCACCAAATAGCTGAGCGCAACCCGCCATGGTTCGTGAATTGCCGCGGCCCCGCCAGGCAAAGGTACGTACTCGAAATGGGCGACGCGTTCGAAATCGTTGTAATCCGCGAGCAGCACTTCCCCGCCCCACACGGCGCCATCGGTGCCGTAGCCGGTGCCATCGAGCGCGATACCGATGACTTTTCCGTCGAGATGATTTTCCGCCATGCAGGAGGCGATGTGTGCGTGGTGGTGCTGCACGCCGATCAGGCCAACATTCTTTTGCTCCAGCGCCCATTTCGTCGAGAAATAATCGGGGTGAAGATCGTACGCGATTACTTTAGGATGAACTTCCAGGATGCGCTGGAGATGGTCCACAGCTTCGCCAAAAAAGCTGTAGCTCTCCAGATTTTCCAGATCCCCGATGTGTTGGCTGAGGAACGCTTCGCTGCCGCGGGTGATGCAAATGGTATTTTTCAGTTCCCCGCCTACCGCGAGAATCGGCTGCGACTCCTGCTCGAGAGGAACCGGAACAGGAACGAAACCGCGCGAGCGGCGCAGAATCTGCGCGCGGCCAGCGGCCAACCGAACGACGGAATCGTCGCAGCGTCGCAAAATTTCGCGATTGTGAACGATGTAAGCATCGGCGATTCCCTGAAGCCGGCGGACCGCTTCCTCGTTATCGATGGCGATGGGCTCCTCGCTGAGGTTGGCGCTGGTCATCACCAGGGCATCGAATTTGCCACTGGCAAATAGCAAATGGTGTAGCGGAGTGTACGGCAGGAAAACGCCTAAGAAACGATTGCGCGGGGCGATGCTATCCGCCAGCCCGGAATCCGCTTTACGCGGGAGCAGCACGATGGGCCGCTCCATCGAGAGAAGTAGTTTATGCGCGGCATCATCCACTTCGCAGACGCGATCAACATCTTCGATTCGCCGAAGCATCACAGCAAAGGGCTTTTCCACGCGCCGCTTGCGATCGCGGAGCGTACTCACCGCAACTTCCGAACGCGCATTGCACGCCAGATGAAACCCGCCGAGTCCTTTTACTGCGACGATGCCATCCTTTTCCAGCAGGCGGGCAGCTTCGCGAAGTGCCTCGGCGATATTGATGTGCGATCCGTCAGCAGCCCAGAGCTGCAACTGTGGACCACAATCCCAGCAGGCATTGGGTTGCGCGTGGAAGCGGCGATTAGTGGGATCGTCGTATTCCGCCTGGCAAGCAGCGCACATGCGAAACGACGCCATGGAAGTGCGCGCGCGGTCGTAGGGAATGTCGCGAATGATGGTGAAACGCGGGCCGCAATTGGTGCAGTTGATAAAGGGATAGCGAAAGCGGCGATCGCGGGGATTCATCATCTCGCGAAGACAATCGGCGCAGACAGCAACGTCGGGAGAAATCAGGGCTTTGGGAGGTGCATCGAGACGGCTGGAAACGATTCGGAAACTGGTTTCGGTCTGCGGTTCGGCGTCGCGAGAAAGGAGCGAAGTGATTTTTGCCAGTGGCGGAAGTTCGGCGGGAAGCCGCTCCAGAAAGCGGTCCAGCGATTCCAAATCGCCTTGAGCTTCGATAGTAACGCCAGCCGGTGTGTTGGCGATGAAACCGGAGAGATGACATTCCTGCGCAAGACGGTACACGAATGGGCGAAAGCCGACACCTTGTACGATGCCAGTGACGTCGATGGCTTTCCGCACCACCACTGCGCGAGATGACTCCTCCATGAAGTGATTATCGCAGAGTCTTCAGGAATTGATAGCTGCGGCAGGCTGTGGGAATTTGTGTTGCAGGGCATTCAGCCAGTTCAGCCATTGATCGAATCCTTCGCCGGTGCTGGAAGAAAGGGCGATGTATTCGATTTCGGGATGGATTTTGCGGGCATTTTCCAGGGCGCGATCAACGTTGAACTCGACATACGGAAGCAGATCGATTTTGGTGAGAATCATGAGCGAAGCACGATGAAAAATACCAGGATACTTCAGCGGCTTGTCTTCACCTTCGGTCACGCTGAGCAGGACGATTTTCGCGGCTTCGCCAAGGTCGTAGCTCGAAGGGCAAACGAGATTGCCCACATTTTCAATAAGCAATAGGCCGGGGCCGTGAAAACCCATTTCGTTGAGATGGCGGTCGATCATCCTCGCATCGAGGTGGCACGTGCCTCCCGTGACGATCTGACGAACGGGAAAACCATAGTGCGAGAGGCGACGGGCGTCGTTGTCCGTCTGGATGTCTCCGGTGAGAACAGCAATAGATTGTGCGAGGGAAAAGGAAGCGAGGGTTTTCTCGAGCAGCGCGGTCTTCCCGGAGCCCGGTGAGCTGATGAAATTCACGCACAAGATATTTTGGTCGCGATAACGCTGGCGCAATTCCGCAGCGATGCGATCGTTTTCGCTGAGCACTTTTTTCTCTACGGTTTCGCGCACGGCTCCTCCAATTCCAGGTAAGCAATGTCCAGTTCGGTGCCGCCGATGCACGTGGACTTTTCCGCGCCGCATTTGGGGCAGGCTAAATTCAAATCGGGGACGGAGAATTCTTGGGAGCAGGCCAGACACTTTTGGCGCCGTGGACACCATTCCACTTCCAATTTGAGGTGTTCCCATTCCGTGTCGCGGGTGATGCATTCAAAGGCAAAGCCTAGTGCATCCTTGTCTACGGCGGACAATTCTCCAATGCGCACGCCGACCGCAAGAACCTGTGCATTGGGATGCCGCTGCACTTCCGCAGCAACGCATTCGAGGATGGAAGAGGCGATGCCGATTTCGTGCATGATGATTCCAATTCCTCAACAGATGCGCGGCAACTGATCGCCGGCCAACATGTCGACGATACGCGTGGTGCCTAAAAGCGTGCGCATCACAACCATGCGCGGATGCTCGGCGTTCACCCGGCCAATGATCGCTGCATCTTTCCCCAGCGGATGATTTCGCAGGGCGCGCAAGGCATCCTGCGCGGCCGAAGGCGCAACAATCCCAACCAGTTTGCCTTCGTTGGCTACATATAAAGGATCCAGGCCCAGCATTTCGCAGGCACCGCGCACTTCCTCGCGTACGGGAACAGCGGTTTCGTCGAGCTCCATGCCAACACGGGAGCCGGCGGCAATTTCGTTCAGCGTGCTGGAAAGACCGCCGCGGGTGGGATCGCGCAGGCAGCGAATTTCGCGAGTGCCCGCGAGGAGGTGTGCCACGAGATCGTGCAGCGGAGCGGAATCGCTGTCGACCTGCGTTTCGAATCGCAAGCCTTCGCGCTCGGCCAGAATAGCGATGCCGTGATCGCCCAGGAAGCCGCTGACGAGAATGGCATCGCCCGGCCGTGCATTACTAGCGGAGAGCGAAACACCATCGCGGACACGGCCAATTCCCGTAGTGTTGATGAAGAGGCCGTCGGCACTTCCCTTCTCAACTACTTTCGTATCGCCGGTGATGATCTGAACGCCGGCGCTTGCGGCGGCTTCTTGCATGGAATCGACGACACGCTTCAATATTTCCAGGGGCAAGCCTTCTTCCAGAATGAAAGCGGCACTGAGCCAGAGCGGTTCAGCACCACCCATGGCGAGATCATTGATGGTGCCGTGCACTGCAAGCGAGCCGATATTGCCGCCTCGAAAGAAAAGTGGCTTGACGACAAAAGAATCGGTAGTGACGGCAAGGCGGATTCCATTCAGTGAAACGACCGCCTGATCGTCCAGGCGGTCGAGAATCGGATTGCCGAGCGCTGGCAGAAAAATCTGCCGAAGCAAATCGGCGCTCAGTCTTCCGCCGCTGCCGTGGCCGAGAAGAATGCGCTCGCGAGCGGGAAGCGGCACGGGACAAGAAAAGCCAGTCAGGTCTTTGGGCTCGTCGGTGCTCACGGCCTCAGAGTGTAACGAGGTGGCGTTTGTATTGATAGTACGCGGCACACGCACCTTCCGAAGAAACCATGGGGGCCCCAAGAGGCTTGTCCGGAGTGCAGCGGTTTCCGAAAGCCGTGCAGTCCGTGGGCTTTTTGTGGCCCAGGAGCACTTCGGCGCTGATGCACTCGGGAGGCTCTTGGGCGCAAATGTCATGCAGATTGAATATGCGTTCGGCGTCGAAGGCCGCGTACTCGGGTTTCAGGAACAAGCCGCTCTTGGGAATGGAGCCGATGCCGCGCCATTTGCGGTCGGCAGCTTCAAACACGCGCGCGACGGCAGCTTGCGCTGGGCGATTGCCTTCGTACTGCACGGAGCGAACGTACTGATTCTCCAACTCGGTGCGCCCGGCTTCGAGTTGAATAACGAGCATGCGAATCGCTTCGAGGAGATCTACGGGCTCGAAACCGCCAACGACGATAGGCACACGGAATTCGCTTACGAGCTCCTCGTAATCGCGGCAGCCTACAACGGTGCAGACATGGCCGGGGGCGATAAAACCTTGAACACGATTCTTGGGAGAGCGGAGCAACGAGCGAATGGCGGGCGGCACAAGTACATGAGAAACGAGCAAGCTGAAATTGTTTAGTCCAAGGCGTTCGGCTTGCAGGACCGCCATCGCATGAGCGGGAGCGGTGGTCTCGAAGCCAATTGCGAAGAAAACGACTTTGCGCTCAGGAAGACTTCGCGCCAGATTGACGGCATCCGTTGGTGAGTAAACGATGCGCACGTCGCCGCCTTCGGCCTTAAGGTGGAAAAGATCGGTGTCCGAGCCAGGGACGCGGAGCATGTCGCCATAAGAAACCAGCGTAACCTCGCGGCGGCGGGCCAAGTTAATGGCGCGATCAATGAGTTCCAGCGGAGTTACACAAACAGGACAACCAGGGCCATGAACGAGTTCCACGCTGCCACGCAACAGCTCGTCAATGCCGTAGCGCATCAGCGTGTGCGTCTGGCCACCGCAAATTTCCATGAGCACCCAGGGACGCGAGGAGCAGCGCCGGATTTCAGCGGCAAGTGCACGCGCGATGCGCGCGTCGCGATATTCGTCCAGGTACTTCATGATTCCGCCGGCGCAGTTCCATCGGACTCTAGTTCATCCGCGAGAAGCCCCATGCTCTCGAGCAGAGCGTAAGTACGCTCGGCCTCTTCTTTATCGACGACGCTGATGGCGAAGCCGACATGCACCATAACGTAATCGCCTTCCTGCGCTTCGGGGACAAAATCGAGGCATGCCTGGCGCGTAATCCCGCCAAACTGCACGCGGCCGGTGCGAATGCCATCTTTTTCTTCGATAACGGCGACCTTACCCGGGATAGCCAGGCACATATCAGCCCTCTCTGCCCATCAACACATTGCCGACACCGACAACAACGATTCGCGCAGCAACGGTCATGAAGCCGGCGCTTCCTGCTTGCTGAGAAATTCTCCAAAGGCCGCGTCTTCGGTGGCGATGTGATGGAGCAGCCAATCGCGCAATTCCAGAATGAGCTGCAGGCTGGAAACATTTTCTCCGTGAATGATGTTCTCGCGGATGTCGCGGATTTTTTTCATCAGCCGGGTGTGCTCTTCCAGATGAGCTTCATAAGCAGGATAGTTGTTCAGGCGCATGATCAGCTGTTCGGACAAGAAGTGCATGTCTGAGAATTCGATGAATTGTTCGAGGATGTGGCGCGTAGGCGAAAAATCACCGCCCTTAGCCAAGGTTTGAGAAAGTGTATCGAGCAATTGCATTTGCAGCTCGTGCTCGGCATCGATGCTGCTCTCGCCGATTCTTATTGGTGTGGAGTTCAACGTCTCGTGCATGAATCCCCCTTTCAGGAAACCTCTCCGTCGAGATCGAAAGTGTAAATTGCGTAGCGTAGCGCCTTGGCTTCAGCCCGGCATTTCCTGGAATGCGGAAGCCCAAGATGTCGGCCTGGAGGCGCGGCGCTACCCATCGTTGTATGCATAAATGACGCCGTGACCTGTTTCTTCCAGATGGCGGAGACCCAGTTAATAGCTTGGCCAGCCCACTTGATTGTGAGCTTATGCCGCTGCGCGTAGCCAATCAAGGCCTGCGGCACAGCATACTGCGCACGAGAGATGCCTTCGCCGATCCCGCAGGCCAGACGGTCGCGTTGCGTCTCGGGAAAGCGCGGTGCACCAAGAGTCGAGAAACGTTTGCAGCGCACAGTTACACCTGGCAGAGTTACAGGCATGCGCGAAACCAAACCGGGTCTCGGCTCCAGCTGCGCTATGTCACTGATAAACATGGTAGTTGAGGTGAGGCAGAGGTTCGGTCGCCCGAACACAAATGTGCGATTGAGCGCACCGATTGATGTGATTTTCATCAGTCTCTGTGTGAATTCCCTCGAATCCACCTAGCTCCGAACCCGTTCGCAAACCGTCGCCTAGAGCTTCCGACCGGCGTGTGCTAATGTCGCATTTCGGAAATGTTCTCTCAGCGAACGAACTGGAAGCTCACGCCGAATAAATACACGCGCGCATTAGAGGAAATGCGTGCTTCCGGGGAACAACTAATTGATTTGACGGTATCTAATCCTACCGAATGCGGGCTGGAATACGATTCGGCCGCCATTCTGCGAGTCTTTCAAAACAAGAATTCGCTTGCGTACGAGCCACAGGCGAAAGGGCTGCTCGCCGCGAGAGAAGAGGTGGCGCGCTATTACCGTGACGACCACGGAGTACCAGTAAATCCGGAATCTCTGGTTCTAACCACCAGCACAAGTGAAGCGTACTCGTATGTATTCCGATTGCTTTGCGATCCGTACGACGAAATTTTGGTGCCCAAGCCGAGCTATCCACTGTTCGATTTTCTCGCCGACCTGCAAGAAGTGAATTTGATTCCCTACGTGCTGCAATACGCGCACGGTTGGTTCATCGATTTTGAATCGGTGCTTCACGGATTGACGCCGTGGACGCGAGCGGTTCTGTTGGTGCACCCGAACAATCCCACGGGGTCGTATGTAAAGGCCGCGGAAGTGGCGCGATTCAATGCATTGTGCCGCGAACGGAATGTAGCGCTGATCGTTGACGAAGTATTTCTGGATTATCGGTTGGCCGGTGAGCCGCGAAAAACATTTGTGGACAACCATGATGCCTTGACCTTTACATTGAGCGGGCTCTCGAAAATCGCCGCACTGCCACAGATGAAAGTAGCTTGGGTAGCAACCAGCGGGCCAGAATCGCTCACGCGGCCTGCCTTGGAGCGGCTGGAGATTATCGCGGACACGTATCTGTCGTTGAGTTCGCCGGTCCAATGGGCGTTTCCTGAGCTGCTGGCCCAGCGTCGAAAGATGCAGCCGCAATTACAGGATCGTGTTCGAGCGAATTGGACGAGGCTGAAAGCGCTAGCAACCGGGAAACGTTGTTGCGAGGTGCTGGACGCAGAAGGCGGGTGGTATGCAGTGTTGCGAATTCCGGGAGGAGTCTCCGACGAAGATCTGGCAATTGAGATTATGCAAAAGGAGCACGTGCTGGTGCACCCGGGCCACTTCTATGACTTCCCTTCCGGAGTGTACCTGGTTGTAAGCCTGATCGTTTCTGGCGATCAGTTCGAGCAGGGCATTTCCCGATTAGTTGCGATGTTGGACAGAAGATAGAGCTGCCGCCATTTTGTGACCACAATCACTATCTGGAGTGATTGCAATCATAAGACTTGAGTGAGCAAACGCGGTAAAAGAACGTACGTTCGTTACATCGCCTCGCTCCAGTTAGGCTTTTCTCTATGGTTTCGGGTCTCGACCTGGAGCTCGCCGCGCCAATCATCGTGTGCACCTCTTGCCAAATTGTTATCTGCTTGCAATGCGTCGCGCCTAGCCCTGCCGGGAAAAAGAGTTCGAAATGAGCAAATTTAAAGATTCCGCGCACCTGATTCGCGTGGCTGCGGTGTTTCTGTTGGGTGGCGTCGCATTTATAGTGCTGCGTGCTGCGGTGATTCCCAAAAGCTTCGGCGAATACGGCCCTTATCGCGGAGATGCGCTGAAGGAGATCAGTAGCCAGCCACTGCGGTATGCGGGCCACGAGACCTGCGAGGGTTGCCATCCGGACGTGCTGGAGGTGAAGTCCAAGGGCGTGCACGCGCACGTGAACTGCGAAGCGTGCCACGGCCCATTGGCGAAACATGCCGACGACCCGGCTTCAGTTGTCCCGGTGCTGCCAGATGTCGCGCAGCTGTGCGTACGCTGCCACGCGGAGAACAGTGCGAAACCCAGCGGCTTTCCTCAGGTGGATGCGAAAGAACACGCGCAGGGGCAATCCTGCAAGACGTGCCACCAGCCGCACAGCCCAGGATTCGATGCGGGAGGCAAAAAGTGACTCTGAATCGCCGTCAAATTCTGTTGCTTTTGCCCGCCGCGGCGGTTGCGTGGGACTTTGTTTTGGCGGGAACACCCGACGAAGCGCCGAACTACAAAACCACTGAACACTGGTGGGGCATGCTGCTGGACATTACCAAGTGCATCGGATGCGGGAACTGCGTGCGAGCATGCGCGATGGAAAACAATGTTCCCGACGGATATTTCCGAACCTGGGTGGAACGCTATCACGTGGAAGATTGGCATATCGAAAATCCCAGCGTGGACTCGCCAAACGGCGGGAAGGATGGATTCCCGGCCAGCGACAAGACCGGCGGAAAGAACTTTTTTGTGCCCAAGCTGTGCAATCACTGCGTGGATTCGCCATGCACGCAAGTGTGTCCCGTAGGCGCTACGTTTCATACCGCCGATGGAGTGGTGCTGATCGACTATAACTATTGCCTTGGTTGCCGGTACTGCATTCAGGCATGTCCTTACGGCTGCCGCTTTTTCCACCCGCAAAGACACACCGCGGAGAAGTGCACGCTGTGTTATCACCGCATTACCAAAGGTTTGACGACGGCGTGTTGTGAAAATTGTCCAACGGGCGCGCGGCAATTGGCAGACCTGAAGAATCCGAACGATCCGATTCACGCATTTCTGAAAACGCATACGGTGCAGGTGCTGAAACCGCATTTGGCGACCGGCGCGAAGATGTTTTACAACGGGCTGGACGGGTCGGTGCGCTAAGGAGAAGCCGGATGGAAGGATTCATGTATCCGAACGAAGTTGAGCTTCAGTGGAGCGTGCTGATCGTGCTGTATCCATTTTTGACCGGACTGGTCGCCGGGGCGTTCATCCTGGCGTCGCTGGAACGCGTGTTTCGCGTGGAAGCGGTGAAGCCGACGTATCGCCTGGCGCTTTTGACCGCTCTGGCGTTTTTGATTGTGGCGCCATTGCCGCTGCAACTCCATTTGGGACATCCAGAACGCTCGCTGGAAATGTACCTGACGCCGCATCGAGCTTCAGCAATGGCGAT
>Ga0187817_10001607_pt1 | contig 11175 bp, 4 predicted proteins | sample NC_wetland_sal_i_17_FD_132431 | JGI IMG/M metagenome (GOLD analysis project Ga0187817, IMG submission 132431) | Wetland sediment microbial communities from Neuse River Estuary, North Carolina, USA - SO4_2 | ecosystem: Environmental > Aquatic > Freshwater > Wetlands > Sediment | place: USA: North... | reverse complement strand
GGGCCCGCAAGATCAGCTTCTTTGTTCGATAGATTTGCATTCATTGATTCGTCCTTTTCCAGAAACCCGGCCTCCTATGCCAACTTCCAAGGAGCCTGTGTGATAATCGCCACTGGGTGACCGAGCGGGAACCCCTCGCACACGGGTAGCGCAGACGTGCCGTCCTTTGGCATGTCTGCGCTATCGGGCAGGAAGAGCCACCCGAGAGGCCCATACATCCCGACAAAAAGCGTCGGGACGTATGCGCCACCCGTCACGCAGTTCTCACAAACCGATCCTTTATGCCAGTTCCCACGGCGCGCGGCGCGGCGGATTGACTTGCGCGTTGGCAGTCTCGAGGTCGCCGGTACGGCTCTCTGCCATGCGCACGATGCGCTCATTTCCGGCATCCCATTCCAGCTCGCTGCTCATCCGCACCGCGATGCTGCCTAGCAGAACAGTTTCCACCACCTTTTGCTCGAACTCGAAGTTCGCCCGCGGCGGCGCACCTCCTCGGATGGCGCTAAGCCACTCCTGGTAGGCTCCCGGCGATTTCGGCAAATCGTCCGGTGGCGGCTCGAACGTTTTCATCCGACCGGCCGGAATCAAGCGCGGATTCTGGCCCTCAAACCCACACAAGATTTTGCCATGGTCTCCCACCAGCAGCATCCCTTCCCCGTCTTCGACATCGCTCATGTGCTCGTCCGGCTTGAGTTCCGCCGGACGGGGTGGGCGAAGATCCCCGTCATACCAGTGGATGGTCACCGGCGCCCGGTCTTCGCGCGCGGGAAATTCCCAGTGGATGAGCGAGCCCACAGGATAGGTCTCTGGGAAGCGAGGGGTAGAACTGGCCTCAACGCTGACCGGCGACGTTAGCTTGAGCGCTCGGAACATCGTGTCAAAGCTGTAGTTGCCCATATCCCCGATGGCGCCCACACCGAAATCAAACCAGCCGCGCCATACGAACGGCAGATACACGTGACTGTAGGGGCGCGAGGGTGCGGGGCCCAACCACAAATCCCAATCCAGTCCATCCGGCACTGGCTCGGAATCCTTGGGCCGCTCGACTCCCTGAGGCCAGTACGGCCGCTGGGACCAGTTGTGCACTTCGTGCACCTGCCCGATCACTCCCGCCGCCACCCATTCGGTGAGCAACCTGGTCGCCTTGGAGGCTTCGTTCATCACTGCCACCTGCGTGGCCACTTTCGTTTCCCGCGCCACTTGCGCCATGAGACGGGCTTCGTGAATATTGTGAGTCATGGGCTTCTGGCAAAACACATGTTTGCCTCGCCGCATGGCAGTGATGGAAATCTGGGCGTGCCAATGATCAGGCGTGCACACCACGACGGCGTGCAAGTTATTCTCCTTATCGAGCAGTTCGCGGAAGTCGTTGTACGCCGCGCATCCCTCATAGGCGGGGAGATTTCGCACTTTGCGGTAATATGCGTCCACCAAGCCCCGAGCCGGCTCGCTGCCGCAAGTAGGGCCTTTCCAATTCGACCCCCATTGCGCGTCGTTCAGCAGCCTGCGCTCCTTCCCCAGCAGTTCGCCCTGGCCCCATTCGGAATAATCACTGCTCTCGCGGTTGACGTCGCAGACCGCCACCACCCGCACGTCAGGCATTCTCAAAAAGTCCATCATCACGCGCGTGCCTTGCGCGCCCACACCGACGCAGGCGATTGCAATCTTGTCGTTCGCCCCTACCCGCCCGCTCAACTCCCCTGCCTGGACTTCCTGCCTCGGCAGGATGGTGAAGGCCGCCGAAGCGAGGCTTCCCTCGAGAAATTCCCGACGCGTGGCTTTTGTGGTTTGGGTCTCTTTTCCTTTCATTATCGCCTCCTGAGCCCGTCGGACAAGGCTCCTCCCGAGCGCTTGGCTCAGGCCGTTCGGCCCGTCGTAGGGACTTAAGTTTTGCCGAACTTAACCGACTATACGCAAGGAGGGCCGTGGAATGCCACATCCGTACGCATGCGAAGAAAATAGGCCGGCCCAAGGGGCCAAACTTTACTAAACCCCGCGGTCAAAAACAACTGGTTTGGAAAGCCGGCCAGTCTGAACCCATGTATAAACTCGACACTGTAGTACGAATGTACTATTGGAACCATCCGTATCCTGAGCAATAACATAAGCGAAGAGCTATTAGCCCGTGAATTGCTAACGGGTGGCAGCGAGGAGGCCAAAATGCGCGCAGCCTCATTCTTGTCTGGTCCACGTTGGAAAATAACTTGAACAAATCGAGGAGGATACCTATGAACAAAGGGGGTCATGTGTTTCTGTCATAGCGATGGCCGATGCCGTACGCCATGACTTTGGGCACAGCGTGATCCCAACCACAGCCGAGTCGTCCGCGAGAGTTAAGGTCCCCTGAAGAGTGAAGAAGGAACCGTGTCTGGAAAGAGTTTGTCCCTGGTTCGAGCGTATGGAAACTCTAAGCTTATCTGACAGATCTTGGAAAGGTCTTCCGAAAGATTCAGCGCAAACTGGCGCCGAAGATGTCCAGGCGCTTCGCCAGAGCGTAACGCGTAAAGGGCAATTCCACGGGGTAACGGGCCTGCTGGCGAGGGCTCGCCGCATCCGCACTCAGCTCCACAGTGAAAAATGGGTTTTCAGCCGCGAGAGCAGTCGCGTTGTCATAGAAATTCCAATCACAATCAGCGGCATCGACGAGGACGGCCACATCTTTAGGGAAGAGACGCGCACTTTAGACGTTAGCCGGCGAGGAGCGAAAATCGCCGCGTCCAATCTTCATGCCGTGGGTACCTACCTTTGGGTTGAAGGTCCCAGCATAGCGAAACCTACCGTTGCCAGGGTGGTCCGGCACGGCACACAAAACCAGGCAAATGGCGCCCAAGAGATTTGTGTGACATTGCCTGATCTCGATGCAGCAGAAAGCATCTGGGGCATCAAGACCCCGCCGCAGGACTGGCAAACTGGGTCAGTGACGCCAACCGCCGCAAAACGCCTCGAGCGTCTTTATGCGCGTGATTGGGCAGCAAAGTTCGAGTCTCTCTCCCACGCCCCGGCCCCACCTCCTGAAGTTGCCAAGAGCGTGGAGCCTCAACCCGAAGCTACACCTGCCTCGGTCCATCCAAACGAGCCTCCCCTCCCGCAAACGCAGTTGGCAGAGCGTCTCGTCTTTGTTATGAGCCAGGAGGAAAAGCCAGTCCAGATTAGTGCCTCAACCGTTGTCCGCACCGAAGAAAAAACGCTGTCGAGCGCTGCACAGACCCGCGAGGTGCCAGCTTCTGACATTGAGGAACGCCTGAAGCGAGTGTCCTTGGCGATGGAATCGCTGGAGGGGCGGGTGAGGGAGCTGGCCGAGAACTTCCAGGGTCAAATGGAGCGAAGTCTTCAGGCTTCCCGTGAAAACGGCGCAAGGCAGGCAGAGGATTTGGAGAAGATCGCGAAGGATCTAGGGGAGCGATGGTCCCAGCAGTTTCAACAGCAAGCTGAGGCGCAGTTGACCAGCTTGGCCGAGCAGAAACTAGCCTCTCTGAGTCAAGCCACCCGCGACGAACTGGGCCAGCAACTAGCGCAAGCAATCCAGGAGCGCACGCAGGAAATCCACACGGCAGCAGAGGGGGAGGTGAAATCCGTTAAGCAGGCTGCCGAAGAGGCGATCGCACAACTGCAGCTTGCCGAACAGAAGAGGGAGACGAGTTTGCTGGCTCAGGCCGGGGCTGCAGAAGAGCGCCTGGCGGGGATATCCTCTGCGGTAGAAGCGCTGCACCAGCGTGTTGGGGCGCTGGTGGACGACTTTCAAGGCAAGCACGCGAAGCAAGCGGAGGATTTGGAGAGGATTGCGCAAGAGTTGGGCGGGCAGTGGTCACAGCAATTCCAGGAGCAAGCCGAGGCAGCGGTGGAGAGGCTGCGCGAGGAAGCGAAGAACTCAGGACAGGCGGTCGAGGAGAGCAAGCAACAATTGGCCAGCTTGGCCGAGGAGAAACTGGCCACCCTGAGCCAAGCCACCCGCGACGAATATGGCCAGCAACTGACGCAAGCATTCCAGGAGCGCGCACAGGAAGTCCACGTGGCAGCAGAGGGGGAGGTGAAGTCGATTAAGCAGGCTGCCGAAGAGGCGATCGCGCAACTGCAAAGCAAGTTCGAGCAGCAAGCCGAGGCAGCGGTAGAGAGGCTGCGGGAAGAGGCGGGGAATTCGGGGCGGGCAGTTGAGGAGAGCAAGCAACTATTGGCCAGTCTGGTCGAGGCGAAACTGGCCTCCCTCAGCCAAACTGACGGCGATAACTATGGCCAGCAACTGGCGCAAGCATTCCAGGAGCGCGCACAGCAAATCCACGCGGCGGCAGAGGGGGAGGTGAAGTCGGTTAAGCAGGCCGCCGAAGAGGCGATCGCGCAACTGCAAAGTAAGTTTGAGCAGCAAGCCGAGGCAGCGGTAGAGAGGCTGCGGGAAGAAGTGCAGGATTCGGGGCGGGCGGTGGAGGAGAGCAAGCGGCAACTGGCCGGCTTGGCCGCGGCGGGACTGGCCTCTCTCAGCCAAGCTACGCGCGACGAATATGGCCAGCAACTGGCGCAAGCATTCCAGGAGCAAGCACAGGGTCTAGAGAAGATTGCGCAAGAACTGGGCGGGCGGTGGTCGCAGCAATTCCAGGAGCAAGCGCAAGGTTTAGAGAAGATCGCGCAGGAGTTGGGCGGGAGATGGTCGCAACAATTCCGGGAGCAAGCTGAGGCGGCGGTGGAGAGGCTGCGGGAAGAAGCGAAGAACTCAGGGCGGACAGTCGAGGAGAGCAAGCAACAACTGGCCAGCTTGGCCGAGGAGAAATTGGCCACCCTCAGCCAAGCCACCCGCGACGAATATAGCCAGCAACTTACGCAAGCATTCCAGGAGCGAGCACAGGGTCTAGAGAAGATCGCGCAAGAACTGGGCGGGAGGTGGTCGCAGCAATTCCAGGAGCAAGCCGAGGCGGCGGTGGAGAGGCTGCGCGAAGAAGCGAAGAACTCGGGGCAGCCGGTCGAGGAGAGCAAGCAACAGTTGGCCAGCCTGGCCGAGGAGAAACTGGCCTCCCTCAGCCAAGCTACCCGCGACGAACTGGGCCAGCAACTAGTGCAAGCAATCCAGGAGCGCACGCAGGAAATCCACACGGCAGCAGAGGGGGAGGTGAAATCCATTAAGCAGGCTGCCGAAGAGGCGATCGCGCAACTTCAAGGCAAGTTCCAGCAGCAAGCCGAGGTGGCGCTGGAGAGGCTGCGGGAAGAAGTGAAGAATTCCGGGCAGGCGGTGGAAGAGGGTAAGCAACTATTGGCCAGCCTCGCCGAGGGGAAACCTGGCCCCCTCAGCCAGGCCACCCGAGACGAATATACCCAGCAACTGGCGCAAGCGGTTCGAGAGCGAGCGCAGGAGATCCACGCGGCAGCAGAAGGAGAGGTGAAATCCATTAAGCAAGCTGCCGAGGAGGCGATCGCACAATTGCAACTTGCCGAGCAGAGGAGGGAAACGAGTTTTCTGGCCCAGGCTAGCACTGCAGAGCAACGCCTGACGGGAGTGTCCTTGGCGCTGGACGCATTGGTGGGGGAACTCGAGGGGAAGCATGTGAAGCAGGCTGACGAGTTGAAGAAGATCGTCCAAGAGTTGGGAACGCGCTTCTCCCAGCAGTGTCAGAAGCAGGCCGAGGCCGCGGCGGAGAAACTGCGGGCAGAAATGAAGAACTCGGGGCGGGTGGTAGAAGAGGTCAAGCGGCAACTGGCCGGCGTGGCGGACGCGAAATTGGCCACCTTCAGCCGAGTTGCAGCTAACGCTGCGGCGGGGCTCGAGGCCGAGCAAAGGCAGTTGAAGCAGCAGTACGAGGCCTCTCGAAAAGAGCTCGAGACTCTCGTGGCGAGACGGTTGGCGAAATTTTCCGCCGGTTCAATCAACTTTCTCACCCCTTCAAGGGGACCAGGGATCGCAGTGAAGCTTGCGCTGGTGGCAGGCCTTTTTCTACTCATGGTGGCTTCTCTCTTGGGCGTGTCTCTTTCAACGACACACGCTGTGATCCAACTACAGAACGACCCTCCCGCGGAATTCATTGATGACAACCCAAGCTATAATGCCAAGCGGCGCGCCCGGGAGGAGGACGTGGCCCAGGCGTTTTGGCGGACAGCAGTAATGGATTTACAAGAAAGGTATCCATTCGGCAGCCAACTGCCATTTGACCCCCCGGACGAGTTTCAAATCGATAAGAAATATGCTCCGACGGGCGGCTCGAAGGCCCTTGCCGATATGAGGTCTCTCTATTGGGATAAACTTCGCGATATGTGGGGCCAGCGCAGGTTCTGGGTAGAGAGCCAGGAGGCGGACTCCGGGTTCGGTGCTCGCCTTCGTCGCATCTGGGACGCCATCAAGGGCAAACCCGCTTAATCGAGAATAAGTGCTTAGTGCCTAGGGCCTAGGGCTAGTGCTTAATGCCTAGACGTGCGTTGCGACCCCCTCACCCGCCTGCGGGCCGAGCGGGTTGTGCGCTGGGAGCGTCCATAACCCTTCGGCGGGCGCAGGCCCGGCCCACGCCAGCTGATGAAAACGCTGTCGCGGGCCACCCTCTCCCCCAAGGGGGAGAGGGCTTCGTTATCGAGGAAGGGAACGAACCGCCGCACGAGCCGCAGGGATTCTTCGGCCTCACAGGCGCGCCTGACGGTCACCTGTCTGAATTACGGCCGCAAAACTACCCTCCAAAACCACCCTTGACAACCTCCCCGCCCCCACCCTACACTCCTAAGCGTCTTAGGATATGCCCGGGAGAGCCCATTCATGAAACTCTCTGCATCGCTCCGCACCCTTTTCGCATTTGTCTTCCATCGACCCCGAGTCGAAAAGGAAATGGACCAGGAACTTCGCTCCCACTTGCAAAGCCGCGCCGACGACCTCGCGCGTCAGGGGTTGTCACGCGCCGAGGCGGAGCGGCAGGCGCGCCTGGAATTCGGCGGCTTCGAGCGTTACAAAGAAGAGTGCCGGGAAGCGCTCGGCTCGCGCTTGCTCGGAGAACTCATCGCCGATGCACGCTACGGCCTGCGCCAATTGCGCCGCAGCCCAGGATTTGTGGCCGTGGCTGTGGCCACCTTAGCATTAGGTATCGGCGCCACGACGGCCATCTTTAGTATTGTGGATGCCGTGCTGTTGCACGGCTCGCCCTACCGGAATCCCTCTCAACTCGTCGGGATCAGCACCAAAAACCCCCAAGGAGAAGAGCTGTGGGTTTCTGGGGGAGACTTCAATGATTGGCAGTCATTACCCCAAGCGTTTGAAAGCCTGGCAGCGTATAAGCAATTGGATTTTCGCGTTCTCACCGGGCCTGGCGAACCCGACGAGGTGTGGACCGCGCCGATGTCCGGCAATGCTTTTCACCTGCTCGGTGTCAACGCGGTCCTGGGACGCACTTTTGCGGAGCATGAGACCCAAGCCGTAGTTTTGAGCCGTGCCTATTGGCGCAGCCATTTCGCCGCGGACTCCAAGATCATCGGCAAAACCTTGACCCTCGACACCAAACCGTACACGGTGGTCGGCGTCGCTCCGGCTGCTTTCGAGTTTCCAGATCCCCACATCCAAATGTGGGTTCCCTTGACGTTCACCGCCGCCGAAAAGGCCGATCACGAGCATCGCATTGTCAGCGTCATCGCGCGTTTGAGCCCAGGCAGTACCTTGAAACAGGCTCAAGCGGCGTTGGACGTGGTTACACGCCGGCTCGCCCTCGAGTACCCTAAGACAGACGCGGGTTGGAGTTCCATCGTCAAGCCCTTCCAAGGCCGGGAAATCGGCAGCAACTACCGCCTGGCTATCTTGGCCTTGCTGGCAGCAGTGATCTTTGTGCTGCTGATTGTTTGCGCGAATATGACCAGCATGCTCCTCGCCCGCGGCACAACGCGGCAAGGGGAGATAGTCATCCGCGCGGCCTTGGGCGCCGGCCGGTGGAGGTTGATTCGGCAACTCGTGGTCGAAGGCACATTGCTTGCGGTGGGGGGCATAGGTGTGGGCCTCATCTTGGCGTGGTGGGGCCTCGCGACCGTCTTGAAGCTACTCCCCAAATACACCCTGATCGAGCCGGGCTTGTACCGGACCTCGCTTAATCTGCCGGTGCTCGCCTTAGCTGTAGCGCTGGCCCTGCTGACGGGGGTCGTGGTGAGTCTGCTTCCCGCCTTGCGCTTCTCGAGCCCCAATTTGAATGAATCTCTCAAGCAGCAGGGTCGAACCCCGGGAACGGGCGCAAGAGGATCGCGGCTTCAGCGCGTGCTGATTGTGTCCGAGGTGGCGCTCGCGCTGGTCCTGCTGGTAGGAGCAGGACTGATGATTCAGACTTTCGCGCGCCTGGAAACCGCACCCACGGGCTTCAAGCCTGACCATCTTTTGACGGTGCGAGTGCCCCTGGTGAATTACAAGTATTCGCCAGGCGCACAGTCCGCGGCTTTTTACCGCACCGTGCTCGAGCGTATCCTCGCTATTCCTGGCGTAAGGGCAGCCGGGATGGCGAATAACCTGCCGTTCATCGGATTTAACACTTCGGTTGTTTTCCCTGCCCCGCCGAACGGGTGGGGGGAGCACGCCTCCTATGTTCACGCTCGCAGTGTGAGCCCTGGGTATTTTCAGGCCATGGGGATTCCGCTCAAAAGGGGACGTGATTTCACTGAAGCCGACAACCAGAAGGACGCGCCCTGCGTGCGCATCGTTAACGAAACCATGGCGCGCCTCTACTGGCCGGGCCAGGACCCGGTGGGTCGGCAAATTGACAAGGATTGCCGGAACGATACTCCCTCTTTGATTGTGGGCTTGGTTGCGGACTCGAAAATGGTCTCCGTGGGATCGAAGGCGGAGCCCGAGCTGTACATTCCTTATGCCAAGCTTCCGTTTGCATCCTTCCTGGTGACTTTCGTAATCCGCACCTCCTCGAATCCGACCGATGTTGCCGCCGCCGTGCGCCGCGCGGTGTGGGATCTGGACCGGGATCAGCCCGTGACCCAGGTACGAACGATGGAGAACGTGGTTTCGGAATCACTCTGGTGGGAGCGCGTCTCCGGGTTAACGCTCGGAATCTTCGCGGCCATTTCCCTTCTGCTTGCGGCGGTAGGCATCTACGGAGTGTTCTCTTACTCGGTCACGCAACGGACGCACGAGATCGGCGTTCGTACGGCCTTGGGCGCCAGTCGCGCAGATATTTTGAAGATAGTGTTCGGAGAAGGACTGCTTCTGACCTTGATTGGTGTGGGCGCAGGGATCATTGCCACACTCGCGCTCACGCGGCTGCTCGCGAGTTTACTGTACGGTGTTCGCCCAAGAGACCCACTCACCTTTGCGGTCCTGTCGTTGTTATTGGCTGGCGTGGCGCTGCTCGCCTCTTACATCCCCGCCCGCCGCGCCACGAAGGTCGACCCCATGGTCGCGCTGAGGTATGAATAAAGCAGTGGTTAGTGGTTAGTGTTTAGTGGCTAGCGCCTGTCATTCTGAGCGAAGCGAAGAATCTCTGCAGTTCCCTCGCTCTCGAACTACTGAGATTCTTCGCTTCGCTCAGAATGACAGGCGGCGACCGACGCGGGCAGGGGGAGACCGGGAGCGAGGAGGAATATTCGACCCCGCAGGGGTCGAAGGTCCTGGGCGACATTTCCCGTGGGTTCCACCCACGGCTACTGATGTTCGGCCCCTTCGGGGCCGGGAAGCAAGATGCCGAAGAGGCGCAGTCAAATGTAAAGAAATGTCCGACGCAGTACACTGGTTACACCTTACTGCCTACGATTCGAGGGAGATATGAAGCTCTTGTATTCGCTCCGCGCGTTTCTCGCGTTTGTGTTCCGCCGGCCGGGTGTCGAACAGGAAATGGACGAAGAGCTTCGCTCCCACCTGCAAATCCGCGCCGACGACCTCGCGCGTCAGGGGTTGTCACGCGCCGAGGCGGAGCGGCAAGCGCGCCTCGAATTCGGCGGCTACGAGCGTTACAAAGAGGAATGCCGCGATGCCCTCGCTTCGCGCTTGTTCCAAGAACTGCTTGCGGACGTGCGCTACGCCCTGCGCCAATTGCGACGCAATCCGGGATTCACGGCCGTCGCCGTGCTCACGCTGGGCTTGGGCATTGGAGCGAACACGGCAATCTTCAGCGTGGTGAATGCCATCTTAATACGCCCGCTCCCTTACCGTAGCCCAGATCAACTGGTGCATATCTGGGAGACTGACCTGAAGAGCCAAACCAGCCAGGTGCCGCCCTCCTATCCCGACTTCCGTGATTGGCGTGCGCAGAACCACGTGTTTGAAGCCATGGCAGCGTACAATTGGGCTACCTTCACGCTCACCGGATCGAAAGAACCCATGCATGTCAGCGGCCTGATTACTTCGGCAAATTTGTTTTCCCTGCTGGGTGCCAAGCCGGCGTTAGGCCGGCTCTTCCTGCCCGAAGAGGAACGGCCGGGCCAGCGTGTGGTGATACTCAGTCATCATGTTTGGCGGCAACAGTTCAACTCCGACCCGGGAGTGCTCGGGCGAACGGTTCAACTCAACCGCATGGGTTTTGTGGTGGTGGGCGTGATGCCAGCGGGGTTTCAGTTTCCTATTCAGGCGGAACCCATGGACCTCTGGGTGGCGCGAGGCATTGACTCTGAGGTTCCTAACCGCGATAGCCATTATTTCGAGGTGATGGCCCGCCTGGGGCCGCAAGTGACACTTCAGCAGGCCAGGGCCGAGATGGCCACCATCGCTGCCCGTCTGGCCAGGGAGTACCCCAAGAGCGACAGGGATGTCACCGTGAAGCTGGTCCCCGAACATCAGCAGTTGGTCGGAGGTGTGCGCGCCGCGGTGCTCATCCTTTTCTCTACCGTCCTCCTGGTGCTGCTGATCGCCTGCGCCAACGTCGCCAATCTGCTGATGGCGCGTGCCACCAGGCGAGAAGGGGAGATTGCGGTTCGCGCCGCACTGGGAGCTGGACAGCGCCGGCTCGTCCGGCAGCTCCTGACGGAGAGCTTTCTGCTCAGCGTTTTGAGCGGAGCTTTGGGGTTGTTTCTGGGTTGGTGGGGAACAAGATGGCTGGTGAGGCTCGGCCCTCCGGATACCCCGCGGCTGGCGGAGATTAGCCTCGACCCTCGCGTGCTCGCCTTTACCCTAGTGTCGATTCTGCTGACGGGAGTGATATTCGGCTTAGCGCCAGCCTTGCGCGCGGCAAAAACCAATCTGATCGAATCGCTGAAGACAGGAAGAGCAGCCCAGGACGGCTCGCACTGGCGCCGCCTGCG
>Ga0187817_10001606_pt1 | contig 11176 bp, 9 predicted proteins | sample NC_wetland_sal_i_17_FD_132431 | JGI IMG/M metagenome (GOLD analysis project Ga0187817, IMG submission 132431) | Wetland sediment microbial communities from Neuse River Estuary, North Carolina, USA - SO4_2 | ecosystem: Environmental > Aquatic > Freshwater > Wetlands > Sediment | place: USA: North... | reverse complement strand
GGTCCGACTACAACCTGCTCGGAAATGTCTTCATGAGTTGGTGGCGGATTGCGCAGGCGTTTTTCTGGTGCGCGGTTGTTGCCATCCCGCTGGGCATTCTGATGTCCAGCTACCGCTGGCTGTTCGAACTCATCAACCCTGTCGCTGCTCCCATGCGCGCCATGCCGCTCACCGCGTTTCTTCCCGCCTTCATCGCTCTTTTTGGCATCGATGAAACCGAAAAAATTGCCTTCTTGTGGTTCGGAATGTTTTTTTACCTCTTGGCGGTGGTCGTGGAGGAGGTCAATCGGGTAGACAACGCGCTGCTGGAAACGGCTTACACCCTGGGAGCTAATCAGCGGCAGGCGTTGTGGCTGGTGTTTCGTGCATCGTTCCCGGCAATCTTCTCCTCATTTCGGATCCTCTATGACATCGGCTGGACCTACGTGATTCTGGCGGAGATGTTGAACGCCCGTAAGGGTGTGGGCTACATGGTCGAGGCCGCTCGCAAAGTTCTGGATTTCGACCGAGTCTATGCCGGCATCATCGCCATCGGCGTCGCCGCATTCCTATTCCGATTCCTGCTGACGTTTCTCGAGGGCCTCCTGTTCCCTTGGCATAAGGCAGCGGCTGCGCTATCGGGCGGAGGTGCTGCGGTTCCCAGCGCGACTGCACATCTGAAGGCGGCGAAGCATGGAGCATAAGAAATCCAAGATCACCGTCCGCAACGTCAGCCGGACCTTTCCCGCGCCGAACGGCGAATGCGTCAATGCCCTCGAAAACATCAACTTTGAAATCGAAGACGCCTTCTCGCCTGCCGGCCGCGATATTGGGGAGTTTCGGGTGCTGCTTGGCCCGTCCGGCTGCGGCAAGTCCACTCTGCTGCGCCTGATCGCCGGACTGGATCAGTCTGATACCGGCGAAGTTCTCGTGAACGAGCAGCCCGTGCATGGGCCGGGCAAGGACCGGGGCATGGTTTTTCAGAAATACACTTCATTCCCTTGGCTCACGGTCGCTGGTAACATAGCCTACGGCCTAAAGATCAACGGCGTTCCAGAAGAGAAGCGTAAGGAAACGGTGGCGCAGTTGGTTCAGGCGATCGGGCTGAGCGGTTTTGAGAATGCCTATCCGGAGACGCTTTCTGGGGGCATGCAGCAGCGAGTCGCGATTGCGCGGACGCTGGCGCTTCGTCCATCCGTCATCCTGATGGACGAACCCTTCGGCGCGCTCGACGCCCAGACTCGCAGCGAGATGCAGCAGCTCTTGCTCAAAGTGTGGGACGAAACCGCCAGCACGATTTTGTTCGTCACGCATGATGTGGAAGAAGCGATTTATCTGGCGGACCGAATCTTTATTATGAGTGCGCATCCCGGAACGATTGTCGAGGACGTTCAGGTACCGTTCGATCGTCCGCGCGATTTGAGTCTGAAGCAGCGCAATGAGTTTCACGATTTGCAGAGCTACGTCCTCAGCCGCTTGCGCAAAGCTCCTGGCACGGGACAGGTGCGGGTGAGTGTCTAGATGGCTCCCGGCTTCCAGGATCCGCCGAGCGCACAGCCTTCCGCGGATAACACCAACTACGTCAAAGCTGCGTTCCATTTGCAGTACAACTTGATTTCTCTGGCGGGCGCTGGACTGTTTGCCCTGATCAGCGGCACCGCTTTGCCAATCTTTCTCGCGGCTGGTCTCGAATTGATGTACCTCGCGATTGTGCCGCAGAATCAGCGCTTCCGTCGGCTCGTTCGCTCCTGGCATCTCGCAGAAGAGCAACTGAAGCATCAGCAGAAGCTCAACGAAATGCTGCAGAATCTCTCGCCTGAAATGCAGAGCCGGTACGTTCATTGCGCCCAGGTCTGTGGCTCCATCCGGGCGAACTTCGCGCAGCTTTCCTCGCAGTCGCAGGTTTTTCTGGAACAGATTGACACCAGCCTGCAGGGACTGCTCACCGGCTACGCACGCCTGCTCGTTGCCGCGGCACAGCAGCAGCAATATGTGAAAAGCACCGGCCAGGATGAGATCAAACGCGAAATTGCCTCTCTGCAAAAAGCCTTAGCCACCGACCCTCCGCGCGTGAAGGAGATCAACCAGAAGCGCATCGAAATTCTGAACAAGCGCCTGGAGAAGTTCGACAAAATTTCCGAGAATCGCAAGGTCGTAGATGCACAGTGTTCGGCGGTCGAGGATGTACTGATGCTGGTTAGAGATCAGTCGGTGACCATGCGCGACCCGCAAGAGGTCAGCGACCGGCTCGACAGCCTGGTTCACGATGTCGAGCAGACTGAGCAGACAGTCCAGCAGGTGGAAACAATCTTCAGCGACCTTTCTCCCGACCTGGACGGGCTGATGTCGCTCGACGACACTTCAACCTCCTCCGGCCCGACACGCACCCGGATCACGAGCTGAAAATGGTCACTAGTCCGACTAACACGGGGAAGTACCTCGACGCGCTCCCGCCATGGGCGCGGGAACTCTCCGAAAAATATTATTCGCGTTCGTTTGCCATGTTCGTTCTTTACGGTAACGTCCGCGATCTCGTCCCGCAGCGCACGCCAGAAGGCGCCAGCTTTGTGTCGTTGGACGATTTTCTGTCCCATGCTTTGTTCGGCCAGCGCGACCTGGTCCTGCATTATGACCGCGGCGGCCTGAGCTTCGGCACGCCCGCAACTCAAAGCGACTTCCGACGTGCCCTTGAAGGCTATGACAGCTTTCACGGCACGAATTATTCTCAAGGGGGGCTGCCACGCAATCCTGACGCCGCGTTGAATCTACTTGATAATTACTTGCGTCTTCGCATTGCCGACGGCAAGAAGATTGGACTCGTCATCGACTTCGCGGAGACCATCGCGCCCGCCGGTGACGTTTCCAGCATGTCCGCAGACGATCGCAACGCCCTTGTAATCCTCAAACGCTGGGCGCGGAACGTGGCGTTTCTCGACGCCGACGTCACCATCTGCCTGATCTCCGAAAACCAGATTGAGTTGAATCAAGGCATCGTGCAAAATCCGGGCGTCGCTTCTATTGGAATTCCTTTGCCGGATTACGCAGACCGCCTGGAATTTATTCGCGCCCAACTCAAATCTCACGAACTGCCCGCCGGTTCCGAAGTCAATGATGAGACTCTAGCCAAGCTGGGGGCTGGGTTGAAGCGTGTTCAACTGCAGGGCATGATCTCGCATGCGGTCGAGAACCGGCAGCCACTCACGCTGAAGGTTCTCTCCCAGCGGAAAAAGGATCTGATCGAGGCCGAGTCCGGAGGGCTGCTCGAATTTGTGCAAAGCAGGTTCGACCTCTCGTTTGTGGCCGGCAACGATCAAGCGAAACGCAAGCTCCAGGATGCCGCTTCCGCAATCCGGGCCGGCAACACCGACGTGCTGCCGATGGGCTACGTCATCTGCGGTCCGGTTGGCACCGGCAAGACATTCATCACGACTTGCTTTGCGGGCGAGGTGGGCATCCCCGCGGTGACGCTGAAGAACTTCCGCAGCATGTGGCAGGGCGTGACGGAGGGAAATCTCGAGCGAGTCTTGAGCCTGCTCAAAGCAATGAGCCCAATCGCAGTCATCGTGGACGAGGCCGACGCTCAACTGGGCGATCGCTCCAGTTCCGGCGATAGTGGCGTGGGAAACCGCGTGTTCGCCCAAATCGCACAGTTTATGGGCAACACGGAATATCGCGGCAAGGTGATCTGGTTTCTTCTCACCTGCCGTCCCGACCTTCTACCGGTAGATCTCAAGCGTCAGGGCAGGGCCGAGGAGCACATCGCCCTGTTTTATCCCGACACGCCCGAAGAGCGATTGGCGCTATTACGCGCGATGCAGCGAAAGATTGGCATGAAGTCTTTCCCAGATGACATCGAGAAGTTCTTTCTGGATCGCGCCCACAGTCTGTCGGGCGCCGACATCGAAGCCGTTCTTGTCCGCAGTCACATGCGGAGCAGCCTGCAAAACAAATCCGCCGTGGACTCCCAGGATTTGGAAGCCGCACTGGACGACTTTATCCCGCCGTACTATCCGACGGAAATCGATTTGCAAAACCTGGTCGCCGTGCTGGAATGCACCAGCAAGAGTCTGCTGCCCAAGCAATACCGCGATCTTGAACGTGCTGAATTGATCCGGCGCACCAACGAATTGCTGGCGTCTTCCAGACGCGGCGAAGGCTAGCTTCCGGCATTCCGTCAAATCACAACTCCATCCATGCGGAATACTCGCTTCTTAGGAACAAAAGGCGGAATGGGCTTGGGCGCGACACGCGGAGCATCCCTGCGCCAAAACTCGTGGAACTCCCGCTTCTCTCCCGTGCGGTAAAAATGCAGCAGGTAGGCTTGGTCGCAAGCTGTGTAATCGGAGAACCAGCCATCAATCGCGGTAATGCCGATGTCGTGAAGCATCGCCAACCCATACGACGCGGCCTCGCCTTCGTACGCGATCACTGCGGGAATCAACTTCTCATCCACCGGAGGCTTGTACTGCCGTCCGATTTCGAAGGCCGTGGGATTCGTATTCCATTGGACGGTGTGTCCGAAGAGATGACCAAGCAGGAACAGCCGCTGTTCCGCAGTCACGGCGTAATCAATGTGGATCTCCGTCCCGTTGAGGTCTCCCGTTAGAGGATCAGGAATATCTCTGGTTACCACGCGAATCGCGTAGTGCTGTTCGAGATGGTCCTGCACCTTCGCCGCATACTCCGCAAACGGGATCGGCATTCTCCTATTGTAAAGGTCCAGCTTGCGCAGGATCGTGTTGCAGGAAATGCGGTCCCTCGCGGAGTTTCACGGATGTTACTATCTATCCGAATCCGGACCACCTTGATGGCACACTCGCAGAGAAAGCGGAACCGCTCGGTCGAGTCTCCGCGCGTCGTTTGCATCGAAGACCTTCGGCCGGTGGCGCGCCGTCGAGTTCCGAAGTCCGTCTTTGATTATCTCGATGGCGGCGCTGAAGGCGAAGTGACGCTGCGCGAGAACTGCCGCGTGTTTGAAGACGTTACGTTTCGGCCGCGTCATGCCGTCGCCGAGTCCGACTGCAATTTGCGCACGCGCGTCCTGGGCTTTGACCTCTCAGTACCGTTCCTGCTGGCGCCGGTCGGCTATAGCCGCCTGATGCATCCCGGCGGCGAGATCGTCGCCGCTCGCGCTGCGGGAAATGCTGGGACAGCCTACATTCTCTCGACCATTTCCGGCCACAAGCTGGAAGATGTGAAAGCAGGCTCGACCGGGCCGGTTTTTTATCAACTCTATTTGATGGGCGGGCGCGCCGCGGCAGAAGGATCCATCGAGCGGGCGCGGGCAGCGGGATATTCAGCGCTGGTGGTCACGATTGATACGCCGGTCTCAGGCATTCGCGAACGCGATTTCCGGAACGGCATGAAGGAACTGATCAGTGGAGGGCTCCTGGAGAAAATCCCGTTTCTTCCCCAGATTCTTTCGCGACCGAGTTGGCTGATTCAGTTTCTACTCGATGGCGGATTGCCGTGCCTTCCGAACGTCGTCGTTCCAGGCAAGGGCCCGATGCCCCTGATTGACGTGGGTGCCGCGCTCGCAGAGTCTGCCGTGACGTGGGCCGATTTTCAGTGGATTCGCGAACATTGGCGCGGCCCAGTCTTAGTCAAAGGTGTTCTTACGGCAGACGATGCGCGGCGTGCCATCGATCATGGAGCCGCCGCGATTTCCGTTTCGAACCACGGCGGCCGTCAACTGGATTGCGTGCCCGCTTCCTTGCGCGCCTTGCCGGAAGTTGTGAAAGCCGTGAATGGCCAGGTCGAAGTGTTGATGGATGGAGGCATTCGCCGCGGAACGGACATCGTGAAGGCCATTTGCCTAGGCGCTCGTGCTGTACTCTGCGGGCGAGCCTATGCTTACGGGCTTGCCGCTGCGGGCGAGGCGGGAGTCGTACGGGCTCTCGAAATTCTCCGCACGGATGTGGAGCGCACTCTCAGGTTGCTCGGGTGTCCGTCGGTTGCGGTATTGGATCGTTCGTATGTGAATATTCCCAAGTATTGGGAAACCGCCTGAGAGGAGAATCCGCAATTCCCACCGCGTGAAGTCCCTTTCGTATCCGCGAGCGTGGTTCTCGCTATGCCAAACTAACCGGTTATGCACATCGACGCTCATCAGCATTATTGGATTTACAACCGTAACGAATATGGCTGGCTCGACGATTCCATGGCCGCACTGCGCCGCGACTTCCTTCCTGAGCACCTGAAGCCGGAGCTCGAAAGCAACGGCTTCGACGGGTCGGTGGTTGTCCAGACTCGCCAGACACTCGAAGAAACTCGCTGGCTGCTGGAGTTGGCGGATCATTCACCCACAATCCTCGGAGTGGTCGGCTGGATAGACCTTCAGTCTCCTCGCGTTCATTCCCAGCTGACCGAGTTCACGAAAAATCCCAAGCTTGTCGGAATCCGTCATATCGTGCAGTCCGAACCCGACGATCAATTCCTTTTGCGGCCAGATTTTCTTCGCGGCATGTCGTCGCTTGAAGAGTTCGACCTTGCTTACGACATCTTGATCTACACGCGGCATCTCACCGTGGTCGCAGAATTTGTGGAGCAGTTTCCCCGTCAGAGATTCGTTCTCGATCACCTTGCCAAGCCGCCGATCAAAAGCGGTGACATTGAGTCTTGGGCGTCAGGCATTCGCCGCGTCGCCGCGTTTCCGAATGTGTTCTGCAAAATGTCGGGATTAGTGACCGAAGCCGATTGGAAGCATTGGACGCCGGAACAGATTACTCCTTACCTTGATGTTGCGTTCGAATCGTTTGGGTCTGACCGGCTGATGATTGGCTCCGATTGGCCAGTGTGTTTGGTGGCGGCATCGTACAGACGTGTAGTGGATGTGGTAAAGAACTATCTGAGGCGTTACACGCCCGAAGTGCGCGCGGCGGTTTTGGGCGGGAACGCACAACGCTTTTGGCACCTGCGACTGAAATAAGGATCTCCCTTACTTGCGGCCAAATTGCGGGCAGCATCGTGAACGTTTACAATCCCGAGAATCCTGCGATTCTCGGCCTGACTGGCGATGAATTCCCGCGTTCTCCAACTCGACTCTCGAGACAACGTTCTGGTCGCGCTGACGGACCTGAAGCGGGACGAAGTGGTCGAATGTGCCGGCAGAAATCAGATTCTGAGATCCGATGTCCCTGCGAAACACAAGTTCGCCGTCGCAGCCCTGGAAGCGGGCGACGAGGTAGTGATGTATGGCGTTCTGGTCGGTAAGGCCGTCAAACCTATCGCGGCCGGAGAACTTCTGACGACGAGCAACATTCGACATCAAGCCGCGCCTTTTCGTCCACAATCAGAAGAACGTCGCGCGTCTCCGCCAGACGTCTCGCGCTGGAGGTCCGTGACATTTGACGGGTACCGACGATCGGATGGTCAGGTTGGGACGCGAAACTATTGGCTCGTGGTGCCGCTCGTCTTCTGCGAAAACAAAAACATTCAGGTTCTAAAACAAGCCTTCGAGGAAGAGCTGGGATTCGCCGCACCCCAGCTTTACCATCGGCAAGTCGCCGAATTGGCCAGACTTTATCGCGAAGGTAAGATTGCTGAACTGCAACGTCAGGTTCTTCCCGACGCGGGATCGGCGCACACCCGTGAACGGGTCTTCAAAAACGTTGCGGGCGTCCGATTTCTCCTGCACGAAGGCGGCTGCGGTGGTACGCGCGAAGATTCAAACAACCTCTGCGGACTGATCGCAGGCTACATTCATCATCCGAACGTGGCCGGAGCGACGGTGCTCAGCCTCGGTTGCCAGCACGCACAGATCGAGATTCTCCAGACCGAAATCCGCAAGCGCAATCCTCACCTTGACAAACCGTTGTTCATTTTTGAGCAACAGAAGAGCGGCTCCGAGTCCGCGATGATGCGCGACGCGATCAGCCAAACTTTTCTTGGATTGGTCGAAGCGAACAAGGCGCAGCGCGCGCCCGTGCCTCTCGCCAAGTTATGCGTCGGCTTGAAATGTGGAGGGTCGGACGGTTTCTCCGGCATTTCTGCAAATCCCGCAATTGGACACACCTCTGACCTGCTCGCCGCGTTGGGAGGCCGAACGATTCTCTCCGAATTTCCCGAATTGTGCGGCGTGGAGCAGGACTTGATCAATCGCGGCAAGAACAAAGAAGTTGGCGACCGCTTTATGCAACTCATGAATGAGTACGCCGCCCGAGCCGCGGCGGTACGATCCGCGTTCGAGATGAATCCATCTCCCGGCAACATGCGCGACGGGTTGCTCACGGACGCGATGAAATCGGCCGGCGCCGCGAAAAAAGGTGGAACCTCCACCGTAACTGCTGTGCTCGACTACCCGGAATACTCCACTGAGCCCGGACTCAATTTGCAGTGCACTCCGGGCAATGACGTTGAGTGCGTCACGGCGCAAGTGGGAGCTGGCGCCAGCGTGGTGCTGTTTACCACGGGGCTCGGCACACCGACCGGAAATCCGATTGCGCCCGTCGTGAAGCTTTCCACCAATTCGGCGCTTGCCCAACGCATGCATGACATCATCGATGTCGACACAGGACCGATTATTGAAGGCACGCAAACGATCCAGCAGATGGGCGAGACGATCCTGGATTTCGTGGTTCAGGTCGCGAGTGGACAAGTGCGAACCAAGGCTGAGCTCAAAGCGCAGGAAGACTTCATTCCATGGAAGCGGGGGGTTTCCCTCTGACCCTCGGCGATCACACCGCGCGCGATTTCCGTCTTGACGGCAAAGTTGCCGTGATTACCGGCGCCGGAAGCGGAATCGGCCAAGCGATCGCTCTGCGGTTCGCGGCACACGGCGCAGCGGTTCGCGTCATCGACGTAAATGAACGAGCCGCCGAAGCAACCTGTGAGCGGATTGCGGCCGCTGGTGGCCAGGCCTCCGCTCATGCTTGTGACGTAACCGACCAGGGATATGTGAAGAAGACCTTTTCAGAGTTAGCCAAACCGGAGCGCATACAAATCCTCGTAAATAACGCTGGCATCTCACACATCGGCACCGTCGAGAGTACAACCGAGGAAGACTTTGATCGCCTGGTTCGAGTCAACGTCAAGGGCTTCTACAACTGTATGCATGTTGGGGTTGCCCACATGCGCTCTCACGGCGGAGGAGTCATCCTGAATATGGCGTCGATCGCCGGCTCATCGGGCTTGGCCGATCGTTTTGCGTATTCGATGACCAAGGGAGCCGTCATCGCCATGACGTTTTCGGTCGCACGGGATTATCTACCCCACAATATCCGCTGCAACTGCATTTCGCCGGCAAGAGTGCACACTCCTTTCGTTGACGACTATTTGAACAAGAACTATCCCGGCCGGGAGCAGGAAATGTTCGCAAAGCTCGCCAAGTCCCAACCGATCGGACGAATGGCCGAGCCCTCAGAGGTCGCTTCCCTGGCTCTGTTCCTCTGCTCGGACGAAGCTTCTTTCATCACTGGTGTCGACTATCCGCTCGACGGCGGCTTCTTCAATCTGCGAGGGTAGGGCATGGATCTGAAGCTGAACGGCAAAGTCGTGATCGTCACGGGCGGCGCGAAGGGAATAGGAGCAGCGATCGTCCACGCGTGCGCGGCTGAAGGTGCCCTGCCCGTCATCGTGGGTCGCGATGCCGAAGCCGGCAAGCGTCTGCAGTCCGAGGTGCAACACAATGGTTCCACCTGCGGTTTGATTACGGTGGATCTATCAACGCCTGAGAGCTGCGAACAATCAGTCGCACAGACGCTAAGAGAATTTGGCCGTCTCGACGGCTTGGTGAACAACGCCGGCCGCAACGACAAGGTAGGCCTCGAGCAAGGCACCCCCGCCGAATACGTAGCTTCCCTGAACCGCAATCTTGTTCACTATTACAGCATGGCCCACTATTCGCTGCCCCATCTGAAACTGTGTCGCGGAGCGATTGTCAACGTTGGCTCAAAGACTGCCGTCACGGGACAGGGAAGCACGTCCGGTTATGCCTCGTCAAAGGGCGCGATCATGGCGCTCACTCGCGAATGGGCCGTGGAACTTCTGCCCTACGGAATCAGAGTTAACACCGTCATCCCCGCTGAGGTCATGACGCCGCTCTATCGCAGCTGGCTCGACACATTCCCAAATCCTGAGGAGAAACTGAATGTCATCCTCTCCAAGATCCCTCTTGAAAAGCGAATGACGACAGCGGAGGAGATTGCCTCGATGGTGGTCTTTCTGCTCTCCGAGAAATCGAGTCATACAACGGGACAGCATTTGTTTGTGGATGGCGGCTACACCCACTTGGATCGCGCACTGACGTAAGAGCAGGTCAGGATATCTGAATGACGACATCTGCCCCCATCACAGAACGTCGCTACATAGCGCCGCTGGTCCTAGTCACAAGCTTGTTTTTTTTGTGGGCGATTGTCGTGAACCTCAATGACATCCTGATTCAGCATCTGAAGAAAGCTTTCGGCCTTACCCATATTCAGTCCTCTCTGATCCAGTCGGCGTTTTTCGGAGGCTACTTCCTGGCCGCTCTTCCCGCCGGATGGCTCATGCAGCGGATCGGCTACAAGCGCGGGATTCTGACGGGGCTGTTGGTTTGCGCCACCGGCACGATTTTGTTCATTCCCGCCGCCTCGGTCCGCGTATACGCGTTTTTTCTGTTTGCACTGTTTGTGATGGCATGCGGCCAATCGGTTTTGGAAGTAGCCGCCAATCCCTACGTGACCACACTGGGTCCCGCGGAACGCTCAGAGCAGCGGCTGAACCTTGCCCAATCTTTCAATGCGACCGGCGCAGTTCTCGTCGCCCTGCTCGGTTCGAGGTTCATTCTCTCCGGCGTTGAGCACACGACCAGCGAACTCTCAGCGATGTCCCCGCAACAGCTGTTGAGCTATCGCGTCTCCGAAGCGAACATGGTGAGGACTCCTTACCTGGTGATCACCGGGGTCTTTCTGTTTGTCGCCTTTCTGATTTTCCTGATGAAACTGCCTGAAATCCACGAACCAGGCGCAGGACCAGGCGCACAGAGCGCCAAGCTTAGCGGTACTCTTGCATTCCCACATCTGATCAAGGGAGCAGTCGCACAGTTCTTCTATGTGGGTGCGCAGGTCGGAGTCGCGAGCTTCATCATCCGATTCAGTGAATTCACCATGCCCGGAACGCACGAAAAAGCAGCGGCTCATTATCTGCAGGCGCACTTGGCAGGTTTCATGATCGGGAGGTTCTCTGGCTCCGCAATCATGCACAAAATTGCTCCCGCCAG
>Ga0187817_10001605_pt1 | contig 11177 bp, 7 predicted proteins | sample NC_wetland_sal_i_17_FD_132431 | JGI IMG/M metagenome (GOLD analysis project Ga0187817, IMG submission 132431) | Wetland sediment microbial communities from Neuse River Estuary, North Carolina, USA - SO4_2 | ecosystem: Environmental > Aquatic > Freshwater > Wetlands > Sediment | place: USA: North... | reverse complement strand
CCTGGTAGTACAGGTTGGTGTCATCCTGCGGGGTGGAGTACGGGATACTTCCACTCCCGATGTTCTGGATTTGAGTGACGGCCAGCGTGGCCCCATCGATGCGGTACAACTCAGTCGCCGGGGTGGTAGCGTTGGTGGTCACTGTGAAGAACTCTTCGGGAATGCTCAAGGTGGCTTCGTCTAAGACGCCCGTAAGATAGCTGACGCCGCTCAGGCCCGTGATCAACTGTGTGGGGGACGTGAACGTGTCATCGCTATAAGCGTCAAACGACTTCGTGGTTGAATCGTACAGCAGCAGGGCAGACAGTTTGCCGTTCTGGTACACCGATTGGATGTCGGTTGTGTTGATGCTCACCACGACCGGAGCCGTGGTCGCCGAATCCGTGTAGTGGACGACCTCGAAGGTGCCTCCACCCGCGCCGCACTGCGTTGACGTGCCAACCTCGATAACCACGAACAGCGTTGTCGGCTGCGTGACGTCAGTCTCCGAGGAGAAACCGGCCTGGCAAATCTGTTGGGTCGAAGTTAGCGCCAGATTGCTGATCTGGGTTGGCGTCGGAACGCTCGAGGTGCCGGCCAGGGTCAGGCCAAAGATGTTGGTGGTTCCTTTCGAGTTGGTGTCGGCATACATCATGATCTGAGGCGAGTAGGTCGCCACGCCGCCTTTCGTGGAAATTTGCGTTCCGATTCCGAGAAGCTGCGTGTTGTCAGTCGTCACGAAAGTTGGAGCGGGCGACGAGGTGAGCTTGTCTGAGGGGATCAGGAACAGGCCGTTTTTCCCGGCCGGCGTTGCCTGCGGAATCGGGGATGCGGTATAGGGGATCCAATACGCGCCGCCGCCTCCGCCGGAACCGGAAGAGCAGGCGACTGCGACGTTGGTTACGTTGGCTGTGCCCACCGTTCCTGAACCGTTGGTGACTGTGCAGGTTTCGCCCGTGGGTTCAACGCTGACGGTGACGCTGTACTTCGCGCCGCCGGCCAAAGCTGTCTTAAAGGTGAATGAGCCGTTGGCCGTCACCGTGAGCGCATCGGCGCCGTTGTCGAGCAGCGTCACCGAAGTGCCGCTGTTCAAACCCGAGACGGTACCGCCGATGGTGTAGGTCTTGGCGGGCGCGCAGGAGACAGCAACGTTGGTTACGTTGGCTGTGCCCACGGTGCCCGTGCCGTTTGCGACCGTGCAGGTTTCGCCGGTGGGTTGAACGCTGACGGTCACGTTGTACTTCGCGCCGCTGGCCAAGGCTGTCTTAAACGTGAATGAGCCGTTGGCCGTCACCGTGAGCGCATCCGTGCCGTTGTCAAGCAGTGTTACCGAAGCGCCGGTGTTCAGCCCGGAGACTGCGCCGCCGATGGTGTAGGTCTGGGCTTTGCAGGCGACAACAACGTTGGTTACCTTGGCTGTGCCCACGGTGCCTGAGCCGTTTGTGACCGTGCAGGTTTCGCCGGTGGGTTGAACGCTGACAGTAACTTTGTAGGTAGAGCCGCTCGCTACAGGTGTCTTAAAGGTGAATGCGCCGTTGGCCGTCACGGTAAGCGCATCGGTGCCGTTGTCGAGCAAGGTTACCGAACGGCCGGCGATCAACCCCGAGACTGTGCCACCGATGGTGTAGGTGGCTTTGCAGGCGACAACAACCGTGGTCACATTGGCTGCGACCACCGTGCCTGAACCGCCCGTCACCGTGCAGAGTTCTCCCGTGGGTTGGACGCTGACAGTGACGTTGTACTTCGCGCCGCTGGCCACAGCTGTTTTGAACGTGAATTTGCCGTTCGCAGTCACCTTGAGCGCATCGGTGCCGTTGTCGAGCAAGGTCACAGAAGTACCGGTATTCAGCCCGGAGACTGTGCCGCCGATGGTGTAGGTCAGGGCTTTGCAGGAAACTTTGACGGCGGTGATATTGGCTGAGCCCACCGTGCCTGAGCCGCCCGTCACCGTGCAGGTCTCGCCCGCGGGTTGCGTGCCAACGGTGACGTTGTACTTCGCGCCAGTGACCAAAGCTGTTTTAAAGGTGAAGGTGCCGTTGGCTGTCAACTTGAGCGCATCGGTACCGTTGTCGAGCAAGGTCACGGAACGGCCCGTGATCAACCCGGATAGTGTGCCACCGATGGTGTAGGCGGCTTTGCAGGCGACAACGACATTGGTCACGTTGGCTGCGACCACTGTGCCTGAACCGCCCGTCACCGTGCAGAGCTCGCCCGTGGGTTGGATGCTGACGGTGACCTTGTAGGCAGAGCCGCTCGCCACAGGCGTCTTAAATGTGAATTTGCCGTTGGCGGTCAGCTTCAGCGCATCGGTGCCGTTGTCGAGCAGCGTCACCGAGCGGCCGCTGATCAACCCCGAGAGTGTGCCGCCGATGGTGAAGGTCTTGGCCTTGCAGGAGACTTTGACGGTAGTGACATTGGCTGAGCGCACCGTGCCCGAACCGCCCGTCACCGTGCAGGTTTCGGCCGTGGGCTGAACGCTGACGGTCACGTTGTACTTGGCGCCGGTGGCCAAAGCCGTTTTGAAGGTGAACGTGCCGTTGGCCGTCACCTTGAGGGCATCGGTGCCGTTATCGAGCAAGGTCACCGAACGGCCGCTGATCAATCCCGAGACAGTGCCACCGATGGTGAAGGTGGCGGCGTGTGCGTACGTCGCCGATGCAAAAACCACAAGGCAGGCTATGACGGATGTAAATACCTTCATACGATCGATGCGCATCTGATCCTCCGGGTGATGTCGGGCCTCCCATTCGAGAGGCGTAGCCACGGCTCTCAGGCCGCGGCAATGGCATTTGAATTAGGGGCCGTCAATTCTCCGTAGTTTCCGAGGAAACGAATATTGAGGCAGCTAGTCTCTGCCCCCGGGGGGAATGGTTGCGAATCATATCATTCCAGGGAATAGAAGGGAAGCAGGTCCTATCGAGCCATGCAAAGCGTATCCGGAGGGGAGGGCGTTCGAAACAATCGGCTTTGCACTCACTGGCTCCGCCTTCCGATTTGCCTCAATCCCCAGCCCTCTCTAGAATGAAAGCTTACCCTCACGGCTCGGAGATTCCAGAGAAAAGCCATGATCCATTTTCCCGTTCCCGAAGCTCTTACTTTTGACGACGTTCTTTTGCTGCCGGCGCGGTCCGATGTAGTTCCGGCGCAAGCCAGCACGCAGACGCAGCTCACGCGCACGATCCGCCTGAACATTCCTATCGTAAGCGCGGCCATGGACACCGTGACCGAATCGCACATGGCGATCGCGCTGGCGCAGCAGGGCGGGCTGGGCATTGTTCACCGCAACCTGACGATCGACGAGCAGGCCAACGAAGTGGACAAGGTGAAGCGCTCGGAGAGCGGCATGATCGTGGACCCGGTGACCATGCATCCCACCGACAAGGTCTCGGACGCGCTCGAAGTCATGCGCAAGTACAAGATCTCCGGCGTCCCCATCACGGAGAAGGGCAAGCTGGTCGGCATCCTCACCAACCGCGACCTGCGCTTTGAGACCCGCTTCGATATCCCCATCGACAAGGTGATGACCAAGAAAAATCTCATCACCGTGCCCGTGGGCACCACGCTCGAAGAGGCGGAAAAGATTCTTCACCAGCACCGCGTGGAGAAGTTGCTGGTGGTGGATGACAAGTACAACCTGAAAGGCCTGATCACGGTCAAAGATATCCAGAAGAAACTGAAATATCCCAACGCGGCCAAGGATTCTCAGGGGCGGTTACGGGTGGGCGCGGCCATCGGAGCCACGGGAGATTTTCTGGAGCGGGCGCAGGAACTGGCCGACGCCAAGGTGGACGTGCTGGCGATTGACAGCGCTCACGGCCACTCGGGCAGAGTGCTCGAAGCGGTAAAGATGGTGAAGTCGAAGTTGCCTCACGTAGACCTGCTCGCCGGCAATGTGGCTACTTTTGACGGAGCCTGCGAGTTGGCTCGCGCCGGGGCGGATGGCATCAAGGTCGGCATCGGGCCGGGATCGATCTGCACGACGCGAGTGGTGACGGGCGCGGGCGTGCCGCAGATGACGGCCATTGCCGAGGCTTACCGCGCGACCAAGGACTTGGGCGTGCCCATTATCGCCGACGGCGGCATTAAATATTCCGGCGACATCACCAAGGCGCTGGCGGCGGGCGCGAGCGCCGTCATGATTGGATCACTGTTTGCCGGCACCGACGAGAGCCCGGGCGAGTTGATCCTGTATCAAGGCCGTTCCTTCAAGTCGTATCGCGGCATGGGTTCGCTAGGCGCGATGGCGCAGGGATCGAGCGAGCGCTACTTCCAGAACAGCGGAGCCGACTCTTCGGCGGCGTCTTCCGCTAGTGATGGCGAATCCAACCGCCTCGACAAACTCGTTCCCGAAGGGATTGAGGGGCGGGTTCCCTACCGCGGCTCGGTCGCGATGATCGTCTATCAGATGGTCGGCGGATTGAAATCGGGCATGGGCTATTGCGGTTGCTCGACGATTCCGGAACTGCTGCAGAAGACGCGCTTCGTGCGCATCAGCGGCGCCGGCCTGCGTGAGAGCCACGTGCACGATGTCATGATCACCCGCGAGGCTCCCAACTATGCCATGGAGTAAGGGCGACTTGCTGAATGCCGGTCGTATTGCGCGGGCACGCTACGGACTGCCGCGAAAGCCTGCCCTGAGCTTGCCGGAGGGGCATCTCTCCGCTTGAGCTCTGACCGTCATCATCTTCTGAAGGCCTGGATCGCGGCGATTCTGTGGCTGATCGTCATCGCCATTGAGTCGAGCCCCTATCTCTCGGCTCACAACACCAGCCGCATTCTCTATCCGCTGCTGCATTTTCTGTTTGGACTCAGCCATTCTCGGTTTGAGCACTGGCATTTCTACATGCGCAAAGGAGGCCACGTTTTCGGCTACGGCCTGCTGAGCATCCTGCTGTTCCGCGCGTGGCGCGAGACACTGCCGGTCGCGAGTGGCGCGAAATGGACCTTCCGCTGGGCGAACATCGCCGTGCTCGGCACCGCGCTGGTCGCCAGCCTCGACGAATGGCACCAGAGTTATATTCCCTCGCGCACGGGAAGCGTGCACGATGTAATTCTCGACACTGGTGCGGGGATCGCGGCGCAGATCCTGGTCTTTCTCTGGGTGAGGAATATCTCGTCTAACTTCCGTCTTTCAAGAACCTCTCTCGCGGCGAGCCCACCCGACGACGGCGGCCGCTGACGCCGCTCGGTTTCCTCTGCTTCTTTCCGCTTGACAGCCACCTCCTTTATATGTTACATGTTGTAACGCTACAATGACTAACACACACCTTGCCCGTCTAAAGAATGTCCGTCTAAAGAACCTGGGCTACGTCGAACAAATCGTCATGGATTACATCTGGACTCATGGTCCGTCTACCGCAGAAGCCTGTCGCGAAGCGCTGGCCGGGTCGCGGCCGATGAAGGACTCGACCATCCGGACTGTTCTGCGGCGGCTCGAGGAAAAGGGCTACCTCACGCACGAAATTCAGGGGCGGACCTTTATTTACAGCGCCGCCGACGCGCGCCAGAACGTGGCTGTGCGCGCCGTGAAGGGCATCATCGAACGCTTCTGTGGCGGCTCGGCCGAGCAACTCGTGCTCGGCATGGTGGACAATGCCGTGCTCGACCGCAAACAACTGGAACGACTGGCGCGCAAAATCGCGGAGAACGACCGTCGGGAGAACGACCGTCGAAAGAAGGTCAGCGAAAGACAGGACCGCGAATAAGGAAGGCTAACCATGATGTTCATCGCCGCTATCAACGAATCCCCCAGCCTTCTCGCGCAGCTGGCGAATCCGGCTGTGCGCGCTCTCGCCCTGGCTGGCGCCGCGGGCCTCGGGCTGTGGGCGTTCCGAGTGAAAGCCACTTCGGCGCGACTGTACACATGGACCGCAGTGCTCTACGCGGCGCTGGCCATGCCGCTACTGGGACGGATGGTGCCACCGCTGCCCGCTCCTATGCCGGCCTTTCTGCAGGATGGCGCCGCACAGCTTGTGCTCAACCAGTTCCGAGGATCGCAGGCTTCCGTCACCGAACCAGTTGCTTCCATGCCCAGAAAAGTATCCGTGGCAGCAAGGAGAGCATCGTCCATCCATGCGAGCCCGCAGGTTCCGCCATCCTTTCAGCCAAGCCAGGCACAGCCGGTCACCAGATCTCGGATATCTCATTCGTCTGAGACGCGATGGTCTTCGATGCCATGGAGCGTAGTTGCGACTGGGATTTATCTTGCTGGCGCCCTGTTTCTTCTGGTGCGCCTAGCCATCGGTATCGTTTTCGGCGGGCGGCTGATGCGATCGTCGCGAAGGATTCACGAATCACGTGTGGCCCTGAGACTTGCCTCCTGCGCGCACGCTTGCGGGCTTGCCTTCGTTCCGCCGGCTGCTGAATCCGAATTCATTGCGGTGCCGGTTACGGCGGGAGCGCTCCGTTCCACGGTCCTGCTCCCTGCAGGCTGGCGGGGTTGGGACGACGCGAAACTCGATGCTGTGGTCGCGCACGAGGTCTCGCACGTGGCACGGCGCGACGCTCTAACCCAGCGCCTTTCCCTGCTGCATCGCGCGGTCTTCTGGTTCAGCCCGCTAGCCTGGTGGCTTGACCGGCGTCTCGCTGACCTGGCGGAGCAGGCCAGCGACGAGGCCGCTTTGTCGTGCGGTGCCGACCGCAACGATTACGCCAGAACGCTGCTGGGATTTTTCGAAGCGCTGCACGCCGCGCCGGGACGAGTATGGTGGCAGGGCGTCGCGATGGCCAAGGCAGGGCAGGCAGAAAAAAGACTGGAAAGAATTCTGGCTTGGAGAGGAGCCGCTACCATGAGTCTACAAAAGTCGGGTCTGAAAAAATCCATCGCGGTCGCGATCATTGCGTTCGCGATTCCTGTCGTTTATCTCGCGGCTTCGGTTCGCCCCGCCGGCCACAACCAAGGCCCGCCGTTTCTGAGACCGGCGCAAACCCAGACGCCGCCAGCACCCAACGTCGCGCCGGCGCCCCCGGCCGCACCCGCAGAGCCAGCCACGCTTGCGCCACCAGCACAGCCCGCGCCGGTCGCAACTGTTCCCATGCTGCCGCCGCCTGCAGCCGCGCCAGCGCGCGGTATGGTCTCGACGAACGGAGCCCTTTGGGTCCGCCCTGTCGTTCCAATCGCTCCAGTCGCGGCTGTCCCGCCAATCCCGCCAATCGCTCCGCGGGCGCCGCGATCGCCGAACAATCCCTTCCAGAGCCATTCTTATGGATACCGATACGGACACGACGACGACCAGCGTTTCGTCATCGTCTACGGCAAAAGCGATTCGCTGACCATGTCTGGCTCAACAGAAGATGCGCGGCATGTCGAGAAACTCAGGAAACAAATCCCGGGGGACTTCATCTGGTTCCAGCGCGACGAAAAGTCCTACATCATTCGTGACCAGGCCACGATCGACCGCGCGCGAAAGCTCTGGGCTCCGCAGGAGGAGTTGGGCAAGAAGCAGGAAGAACTCGGGAAGCAACAGGAAGCACTGGGAAAGCAGCAGGAAGAACTCGGCGCGAAAATGGAACAGGTTTATGTGAACGTTCCTGACATCTTCGCAGACCTCGACAAACTCAAGGCCGAACTCAAGCAACTCAAGTCCAGCGCCACCGTGGACCAGTTAGGCCATCTTCAGTCTGAGATCGGTGAACTGCAGAGCAAGATCGGTGAGAGCCAGTCTCAGGCCGGCGAGCAGCAATCCAAGCTGGGCGAACTGATGAGCGCTTTAGGAGAACAGCAGGGAAAACTCGGCGAGCAGCAGGGCGAACTCGGCCGCCAGCAGGGCGAACTGGCGGAACAGGCTTCGCGGCAGATGAAGGAACTTCTCGACGAGGCGATCAAGAAGGGCACCGCACAACCAGAGCCGTAAAACGGAGGCTCGGGGACGCTGTAATCCGGGGTCAAGTTTTATTTTCGCGGGAGGAAACCAGCAACAGCGCTGAAACCAGCGCGCATCCCGCCGAAAAATAAAACGGCACGCTGGCACCGTAGTGCTTCCACAATGCGCCGGTGATCAGGCTGGCAGCGAGCGTAGCGACGCTGGTTACGAAGAAATAAATGCCCAGGGCCCGGCCGCGGATCTCCTGCGCGACAGCTTCCACTACCAGCGCTTTTAACACCGGCTGGGTGAGCGCGTAGTACAAACCGTAGACGGCCATGCTGAGCCAGATGGCGAGAGTGGAAGGCGCGCGTCCGAAAACAAAGTAGACCGCGGCGAAGATCAGGTAGCCGGCGGCTGCGATGCCGTGGCGCGAGAAGTGGTCGCTGAACCATCCCGCGGGCCAGGATCCAAGCGTGTAGGTAAGGTTGAAGACCAGCCCCAACAGCGGCGCCAGCACTACGGGGATGCCCACGTTTTGCGCTCGCATCACCAGAAACATGTCGCTCGAGTTTCCCAGCGAGAACAGAGTCACGGCAAAAAGAACGATGTAGAACGATCCCGGCAGCGAGTCGTCCGCGACGGGCGCAGGAGCAACTGGCTTCACCGGCTTGGGATCATCGTCACCCGATCTGCGGCGCCGCGTCTCGCGGATGCCTAACAGCGCCACGAGCACACACAGCGCGCCCGGGGCCGCTGCCGCCCAGAAAACGCTTCGGATTCCATACCGCGAGAGGAGAACGAGCGCCGCCAGCGGACCGGCGATCGCGCCGGCGGAATCGAGAGACTGGATCAGACCGTAAGCCGCACCCAGCCGATCCTTCCCGACCGATTCGGCGACCATCACGTCGCGCGGCGCGCCGCGCACGCCTTTGGCAGAACGGTCGATGAAACGAATCAGCAGAATCTGCCACCACGCCGTCACCACGGCGAGCAAAGGCTTCACCGCGTTGGCGACGAAGTATCCGGCCACGACCAGCGGCTTGCGGTGGTCGAGACGGTCGGTGAGATATCCGGAGAAAAGCTTGGCGAACGACGCGACACTCTCGGCGATACCCTCGATGATCCCCAGCTGCGCCGGCCCCGCACCCAACGAAACCAGAAACGCCGGCAATACCCAATACGCCATCTCCGTGGCCGTGTCGTTCAGGAACGACGTGATGCCGAAGGCGTAGATGTTGCGCGCGGCGGAGGGTTGAGGGTCGAAAGAGCACACTGGCATAGAAGAGTTTTACCACGAAGGGTTGCCAGACTGAACGGTTGCGCTGGAGCGTCTGCTTTCGGCGCAGACCTGCCGGGTTTTGCCCGGGCCGGACAGCCGAGGGCGGCTGTCCCCACATCAGCATTGTTACTGACGATTGACTGGACCGAAACTTCGTGTAAGGAAATCTGAGGTCTGAAGTCTGCTTCTCAGTACATGGCGTCGTACTTGGTCACAACCCACTCGCTGACCTTATTTTCCATGGTGAGGGTGAAAAGATCCTGATCAACTCCGGGCTGGTCCGGGCCTCCATTGCTCAGCCGCTGGCCGCGATAGTGGAGGATGACGTACGGCGGGGCATCTTCCCAGTCGACGAGTTGCCACGAAAGCAGGGGGTGCTGCGTTTCGGATTTGCAGATATAGCGCGCGTATTTCTTGTGGTAGTCGTGCTCCCACTTGGCCAGCAGTTCGTCGCAGCGGCCGTCGCGCAGCTCGCGCAGGAACAGGTTGGCGGCGTGCTCGGTGGAGCGATCGCGCAGCGGATTCATCTTGATGCTGACGGGGAGTCCGGTCAGCGGATCGTGTTCGTCGGATCGGGCGAGCACCGGCCCCTGATTGCTCAACCACCACAAGTATCCGACGAAGACCAGCACGAGCAATGCGCCGGTGCCGACGGCAATACCGATCTGGGTCTTAGTAAAGGCCATTAGAAGAAGTTTATGGAGATGCGAAAAGCAATCGCAAGATTACCGTGAGACGCGAGCGTACATGTACCAGTGGGGGAAGGCCGGCAAGGACAAGAGTCGGCAAACCTGTAAAAGAAAAAAGGCATGGCGTATGCCATGCCCGAAATCTGCGATGATTGGGAGCTACTCTTTCTTTTCTTCTCCGCCCTCGGCTGGTGCGGATTCTTTCTCCGCCTGAGCCTGCGCTTCGGCCTCTTCCATGGCTTTCTTGGCTTCGGCGGCCTTTTTGGCGCGGGCTTCGGCACGCTTCTCGCGCTTCTCGTCAAGAATCTTCTCACTGCCCAGCAGCTCGAGGAACGCCCGGTCGGCGCCATCACCCTTGTTCCACTGGGTGCGGATGATGCGGGTGTACCCGCCCTCGCGGTCACCGAAACGCGGTCCGACGGTGTCGAATAACTTCACAACGGCTTCGTCGGTCATCAGGTAAGCGGCGGCCAGGCGGCGCGCGGCGAGATCGCCACGCTTGCCCAGCGTGATCATCTTCTCGACCAGCGGGCGCGCGGCTTTGGCTTTGGGAACGGTGGTCTCGATGCGTTCCTCGACAATCACCGAAGTGACCAGGTTGCGCAGCAGCGAGCGCCGGTGCGCGGTATTCCTTCCGAGTTTGTAGCCTGCTACTTTGTGACGCATGGGAAACCTCAGCTTCTAGCTGCTCAGCTCTTAGCTTCTAGCTCAAAATCAAACCCCAGCGGCTAAAGCCGCCTTCCGCGCTCATCCTTGGGCGGCACGGCTGAAGCCGTGCCCTTCCCAACCCAAGGTCGCCTGCGCATGTGTCTTTGCAACCCTGAAACTCTGAAACCTTGAAACCTGTCTGCTACAGTTGGTCGTCCGGTCCGTAGGCGGACGCGGGCAACGGAACGTTCGACGTCGGTCCGGGCACGGCGTTGCCGTGCTCGTCAATCTTCATGCCCAGGCTCAGGCCCATCGAGGAGAGAATCTCCTTGATCTCATTCAGCGACTTGCGGCCGAAGTTCTTGGTCTTGAGCATTTCGGCTTCGGTCTTCTGCACCAGTTCGCCGATAGTCTGGATGTTCGCGTTCTTCAAGCAGTTGTAGCTGCGCACGGACAGCTCAAGCTCTTCGACGGAACGGTTCAGATTCTCGTTGCGGATTTCGGGTTTGTGCTCGTCGGCGGCCGAAGCTCCGGTTTCGATCTCTTCCTCGAAGTTGATGAAGATGTTCATGTGGTCCTTCAGCAGCTTCGCGGCCAGGCCGATGGAGTCGGCCGGCGTGATGGAGCCGTTGGTCCAAACTTCGAGCGTGAGTTTGTCGTAGTCGGTGATCTGGCCGAGACGCGCAGCCTCGACGGTGTAGTTACATTTGCGTACGGGCGAGTGCACGGAGTCGATGGGAATGAAGCCGATGCCGAGATCCTCGTCGAAATTCTTGT
>Ga0187817_10001604_pt1 | contig 11187 bp, 17 predicted proteins | sample NC_wetland_sal_i_17_FD_132431 | JGI IMG/M metagenome (GOLD analysis project Ga0187817, IMG submission 132431) | Wetland sediment microbial communities from Neuse River Estuary, North Carolina, USA - SO4_2 | ecosystem: Environmental > Aquatic > Freshwater > Wetlands > Sediment | place: USA... | reverse complement strand
TTTTTAATCCTTCGTCTTCAATTGCGCTTCGTTCGCAGCAATGAACGCGCGAATGTCGGCTGACATGTCCAGCAGCTTCAACCACTGTTCTTTATACAGGGTCACAGGAAAGCGCCCCATGCCGTAGATCGAGACTGCTCCCTTTTCGCTCACCTTCATGCGGATACCGGAAGATGCCCCCTTTTTGAGAGCCTCGTTTTCCTTGCGGAGGCGCTCGAGTTCAGCTTTCAGCTCTTCGTCGGACATGGGTTTTTCCTAGTTTGCTCAGCGATTAAACCCAAGTCTATCGCTGCTGGCCCACCGCTCATACCGCTTCTGCCCGCAACTTCCGGCTATAATGCCGTCGACGCCCTCATGTAAGGAGGGCGCGGCCTCTCGACGAGCTCCTTGATGCCCCATCTTCGGGCCAGAAGGAGACATTCTCGTCGGTCGTCAAACGCCGGCACCGCGGTCTACGAGCGGACTTCCCCGTCGGCTTTTTTCGCGATCTTTTTTATCCAAAACCACGACGTGAGAAAGCGCCACGATAACCAACCTTTAGGGCTTTCTGCCGCCGACACCGGCACTCGTGCCGCCTTGCGACCTTCACGCTTTGCTTTTCGGCGTTGTCGCTCTGCCTTTTCTGCCTGTTTCCGCCGCTCTGTTTGCCGAGACATTCGAGCCCTCGTCTCGGGAATTGTATCCCGAGAGGAATGCTATGCGCAGGGGGTAATTGGAGGGCCGCAGGGTTGTGGTTTCCTACCAACTTGTCTCCGACCTTCGCCGACCGCGACGTGACTGTGTGTAGACTGTAGTCGCACATGGCAAAGAACTCCTTTGCATGGAGCAGCCACGCGCAGGCACGAGGCACAATCGCGCGACATCCGATTTTGCGCTGGACTTACCAACGTTTCGAGGAGTGCCTGCGCCGTCGTTCGACGCGGCTGATGGTAATTGGCTATGGATTTGGCGATGATCATGTAAATCAAACGTTGATCGACGCGCATCAAGCCGGGACCTTGGTTCTGATGTATCTTGTTCACCCGAGAGGCAAGGCAATTCTCAATAAATTTCCGTCTGGATCGATACCGGGACCGCAGCCTCTGCTAGACATTCCTTGCATCGAGTGCACCGTGCCAATTTCGGCGGCGTTCAATACCGATGACATGGCACGGGAACTGCTGGAGCGGATATTTGTATAGCGTCGCGCGAAGTACAATTCGTTGAGGATCGATCCGCATGTATGGATTTTTCAAAGACTTCGCGGGCGCTATCGCGACGACGTTTGCCGCGTTTGTCGCTGCCGGGATCACCTACTTCTTTAATCGAGCGCAGACACGACTTGCCGAAACTCAGGCTGATGTCGCGGTGGAAAAACTAAAGCTGGATTTATTTGAAAAGCGGTATGCCCTCTACAATTCTGCAAAGCAACTAGTCGAATACCTCGCTGTGCTGAACGAGTTTGAAAAAGTTGATCATGCCAAGGTCAGGTCGTTCTATGTATCGCTTGACGAGGGGCGGTTCTTTTTACCCGACTCCGTCCGTAAGGTTCTGGATGAGTTGCATCAAACGAGCGAGCAATTTCTAACAGTCCTTGCCGACAGGTCTAATTTGAATGTGGACGATGAAAAAACATGGCATTTGACTGCTGAAAAAGCAGCCACGCTGAACGAAAAGTTGAGAGACATATACGCTAAGGTCCCATCGACGTTCGAGGAAGCGTTGGCATTTAAGCAGATCAGGCGGGATCGAAACTTGAAATTCACAACAGCTTGACAATGCGCGCGCAGAGGGGGTCTCAACCAGAATATAGCGCAACCTCGCCAAGTCCGGATTCGGTACATGCTCGAAAATCTGCTTCAGTCCGCTCGCCGCGCCGCCGCCGAAGTCAAGGACTGTCAGCGTCTCCCCTTTCCGGCTGAGCAATTCGGCTACCAGCAGGGGCAGCAGCAGCAATCCCGGTCCATCCCCCAGCGGACGGCGGGAAATTTCGCAGGCTAGCTTTCCTGTCTCCTTGATCGCGTATTTAGTGAACCAAATATTGGTGCACGAAGGCGCCGAATTTCTAGAGTGGAAGTCGGAGCTTTTTTCCGTACACTGGATCGGTAAAATCAAGGTTTTTGGTATGATGATTTCGCGCGGCGTCTCAATTTTAGTGTGCTTGAGGCTTTAGGTAGTGCTCGAGTAGCAATCGAATTGCGAATAGATAGTGGCGGCAGTAGCAAATTATTAGCAATTAATCGGCAAGATGAAACCGACGGTGAAATCTAGCGGGTCGGAAATCTGTAAGGCGCGGCGCGCACTCGACAGTCTTGGGCATGAGCGACCCAAGCGCGCAGCGCTGCCGGAGAGCCGGGAGAGTGAAACATGCTGCGAGGCTCCAGGCCGGGTGAGCGCCGCGGCGGTCGAAAGCGGGGTACGCCGAACACACGAACGATTCTGAGGGACAGAATCCTCTCGATCGGATTAGACCAACCAGCCGCATCGCAGCGCGCCTTCCTCCTTAAGCTGGTCAAGGACCGAAAGCTGCCAGCCGATACACGGATGGCGGTAGCGCCGAAATGCTTCCCGCGCAAGCGGACGCGGTCGTTTCGGACGGACCGGCCAGGAGCGTCGGCCGGCAGCCGGACCACCATTGCGCAAGAGCTGGTCGTTGGCTCCGCGCTTCCAACGACACTCGCTACTGCCTACTCCAATGACATTGACCGAGCACGCGTCTCGAACGATGGTCGTTTGTTACCTTTCCAAACCGGTTAACGACGAGCATCCAATACGGTGTCTTCGTGCGGCTCTGCGTTCTGGCGAGCTGGCTGAAGAGAATTCATGAGTCTTTTCGGGCTGGGAAGCGTGAACTGAAACACGGCGCCGCGAGGTTCATTCGCATCCGCCCACAGCCGGCCTCCATGGGCTTCGATGATCGATCGACAGATCGACAGCCCCGTTCCAACTCCGCTGGATTTCGTGGTGTAGAAAGCTTCGAAAACACGCTCGAGATTTTCCGGATCAATGGCGTTCCACGTTCTGAGGTGAACACAAAGGGCGACTTCGGGTCCTGTTCGCGCTGAAGCCGCCGCAGGGCGCGAAGCTCGTCTCCGAGCATCGGGTGGGTGCTCGGCGTGCCCCGCTTGACCCTGCGGACGTGCAATGCCCCAGAGACGAACTCGACCTGATCCCATCGGAGGTCAACAAGTTCGGCCAGACGAAAGCCGTGTCGGTACGCTAGCAGGATCATCGTGGCCAATAGCGGACATTCGCAAAGCCTAGGCGAACGCGGTAACGGCGGCTTCCGCGATCTCCTTGCCCCACTCCTGAACGAAGTGACCGCCGTCTAGAATCTCGAGCGGCGAGGGACACCCGCGTATTTGCTGACGCAGTGCTGCCATCACCGTCGGTCCCAGTACCGGGTCTTTCATCCCGACGGCCATGAATGTCTGCCCGCTCCACTCATGCGACCACCATTTAGCGGCGCGCCGCGAGATGTCGACGCCCTCCATCTCGGGCGACACCATCACCAGCTCGGGAAAGCGTCGTACGCCCGCCTTGTATCGCGCGTCGGGAAACGGCGCGGAGTAGGCTTCGGTTTCCGCTTCGCTTAAGACCGGCGTGGTACGCCGCATCAAGCGCGCGACGTCGAAGTCCGGATTGGCTTTGACATAGGCTTTCCAATTGTCGAAGCCGGCACTTGGACTTGCGCCCACCGCAATCGTGGCGTTCATCACCAACAACCGCTTGAACCGCTCCGGCATTTCCATCGGCAGGGTGAGACCCAAGAGTCCACCCCAGTCCTGCACGACGAGTGTAACGTTTCGAAGATCGAGCCGCTCGATCAACCGCACCAATATGTCGCGGTGAAAACCAAACGTGTAGACCGCATCCTTGACTGGCTTGTCGGATCGTCCAAACCCCAGAAAGTCCGGCGCCACGACGCGATGGCCAGCAGCCAGAAACACCGGGATCATCTTGCGATAGAGATAGGCCCAAGTCGGCTCGCCATGTAGGCAGAGATAAGTCTGCATGTCGTTCGCAGGCTTCGCCGGCCGCTCGTCGACGGTGTGGACGCGCAAGCCCTCGTATCCTTTCAAATCGTCGAGGTAATGCGGCCGGAAGGCATATCCCGGCAACTGCGCGAACCGGTCTTCCGGCGTCCGTAACGCTTCGGTGAGCGCAGTCATGTCCGCATGTCTCTCCGCCTCTGAAGCAGCCTAGCACGTAGCAGTGCGATCTTGATCTGGATCAAATCGTCGAATCTTGTGATCTGTTTTCATGTGCCTCGGGTGAGTCAGGCGTAGCATTACGGAGGACAATGATGACCACCCTGAAAACAGTGACGATTGCCGCCGTCCTGCTCGCAGGCGGCGCATCGCCGACGATGGCGCAGAACGGTCCCGCTACGGGCGGCGAATACCCGGTGGCTGGCGGCGCAGCTGGCGGGGGGTATCCAGGTTATGGAAACGGCTATGGGTACGCGGGAGCTCCGCTCTACGATTACGCGGCTCCGGCATACGGCTACGCCGCTCCAGGTTATGCGGCGCCGGCCACGGCAGGAACGACCGTTATTATCGTGATGCCAGCACCGGCCCGCACAGCGCGATCGGTGTACGCGGCACCACAAGTCTACACAGCACCGCCTGTGACTACCGGCTACTACGGTGCGCCTGCGGTTTCTCAGCCGATATATGCCTACGCACCCGGATATGGGTATGGCTACACACCCGGCTATTGGAACCGAGGCTATTGGGGCGAGTACGGGTATGGGTGGCGCTAAGCCCTCACTGAGCGGTGAAGGCGTCGAAATCTAATTCCGCTGGCGTTCTGCGGAACGCGGGCCGCCACAATTAGCAACGGACTCGACTCGTTGCATTTCAATTCCTATTAAACGCCTATGTCGTTGCGTAGTGAGCGTACCCGCCCTGGATTGGGAATAATCGAGCCGTGTTTGAGTCTTGATGACGTGGCTACTTTTCGAAATAAAGGCCCAATTTAATGCTCGTTCGCTCGGATAATCTTGGCTTTGCGCGCGGCACCGTGCAGCGGAAGCTCGATTACCTTATGAAAGTTAAGGCGGTCGAGCGCGTCAACAGGTATCAGTATCGTCTTGGCGAAACGTCCCTCCAAGAGACAGCGCACGTCGAAGGAATAGTGAACGTTGTCCACGCCGTCTGCGCTGCCTTGTCCAAATTGGGCAAGAATTAAGTTGTTTGTTGCTGAGCAACTTTACGCTGCCTTGTCCAAAGTGGGCACAAAATAAGTTTACGCCTGAGCGTCTTCTAGATAGCCGTTAACGCGCGGGGGTGGGAAGACGTGGGCGGACGTCGGGTCTCAAACCGAACGCACATCCCCGGCGCCCGCCTCCTTCATTAAGGAGACCGTTACTTATGACTTATGCGAGCAATCCCTCCATTGACGGCCAAGACCCGATAAACGCCGCTCTTGTTCCTCCTCTCAAGCGCTCGGGCAATGTCCGCCACACATTGACCGCTCTTCCAGCGCTCCCAGAGCTCAGCCCTCTGCTTCGGCGTGAACCGTGTCCGTGCATTCCCCTCCATAACCACACCTCCTCATCTGGCAAGATTAGAAGGTGTTGCTTCGATCGGTTGAAATCGCCGGGATAAAGCGGACATTGCTATTTCAGCGCGGCATGTCCGCTGTTGACCCGAAGCGGATTATCATCATCAGTTCGTCTGACGCTCTTTCAGGGGAACTGAGGAACGCTGGCCTGTAGTAGGAAGCCCCGCGGTGATACTCTCAAGTTCGCTTTCCAAAGCCGCAATGCGACGGCGAAGCTGCTCATCGCTGAGCTTCATAAGTGCACTTGCGGCCTTCTCGGCAAGCTCCGCCAGCATCCAGCGTTCGTCGTGGCTAAGGGCGTTACCGGTCGCATGCGGTCCGTAGAGCGCCAGCCCTAAGCAGCGTAACCGGTCCCCCACAGGAACTGCGAGGATCGGGCGCATTAACCCGCCGGGAAGATCGGTCCGCACGGCGGCTTTGTTGTCCACGTCGTATGGCCGATGACCACGCGCACGTTCGAGTATGGGATCGCGTGGATCCAGTATGCGCGCCGCGTTATCCCACGATTGGTCCGCGGAAGTGCGTCGGAAGGTACGATTCTGTTCGCGAAAAATACTAGCGGAGGTAAGCCCAAGGGCAGCACGCACTCCTTGGACGAGCTGTCCTTCGATCTCACCATATTGCTCCGCCTTCAACACAGCATCGCCGAGCCGTTCTCCCGCTTTTGCAACTGAACGATTGAATAGCCAATCCAGGTAGTGAGCGGCAGAATCGTGAATCTTGGAGATCAAAAAAATAATGGCAGCGGCGAGTGCAATCCAAGCCCAAGCGGGAAGCGTTACGTTTTTGCTGACCGCCTCACGAAGGTGATCAATGGTTTCATGCAAGAAGAGCACTGGGAGACTGAGAAGGAGACCAAGAATGGTCACGCGACGCAGGGGGATACTTACCTTCACGACGTAAGGTCGACGCACAGCCTCGCTGACGAGGAGGCAAAGGACGCCATTGACGAGATAAAGCAGACCCCACAATTGCTCGGGCGGCGAATAACCCGGCCAGAGATGATTGAGAAGTGTCGTCGTCGTACCGGCATCCGCGAACACAAGGGCAGGCAATCCGATCAGGCAACCCCAAATCACCCAGCGAAGGCGTTGATAGTCTTGCGGCGGGAGCTCATTTTGGCGCGCCAACAGGATCAGGAAAGCGCATGCAGCGACGACGATCCCACTCAATACACCAGCCCTGGTGACCGCCTCGGTGGGATAACCGAGCAGATTCGCGTAGCTTAGTGTCAGTAAAACAGCGAGTACTATCGCGATTAAAGGCAAAGACAGTTCAACAGACCGCCAGCGTGATGTCGTTTCATCGTTCGGCGCTCGCAGCGCAAACCAAATAAACCCTGCTGAACCGATGCCCTGTGCGATGCAGCCAACTATGTTCTGCGTCAGAAGTGCGATAGGCGAGGACCGTTGCAATAGCGCATAGTATTGCGCGGACTGACCTGGATTGAACCAAATGACATAAAGGAAAAATCCCCAGGTCATAATCCCTGGTCTTGTCCAGACGAGCCATGCGGCCGCCAGAATGACGAGCACCGCTGCGAGCTGATCAAGTAGCAAAACCGCGAGCACCCATCCATCATACGGGCGTTGATCGGCAATGATGTCGACTTCTCGCGCCGGTCGGCCCGGGGCCGCAGCTATTACAAATTCGGCGTGCTGCTGATTAGCGACAAGGCGAAAGCCTCCCAACGCGGCCATTGCACTCGCGCATCTGAGTGTGCGTATGGGAATGCAGCGCATCTGCTCGAGATTGAGCCTGTCACCAACACGCAGACCGGCCCGAAATGCGGGCGAGGCGGTTTGCTCTAGGAACGGACCTTGGACGTCCGTGATAATGCCGTCGTTGTTTGCGTAGAAACCGAATGATCCCAGCGGTTGATACAACCGATAGAAATCCGGGACGACCATTGCCAGCGCCCAGAATGTGAGCGCCACAAGTAGAACGCGACCTACGATGAGCCTATAACCACGCATCCAATTGTCATTTTCTATGATCGGATGGACGAAGCCAATGCCAAAGAGGACGTGCTATTTGTGCAACGCCTGAATTAGGTTAAACGCGCCAGCATGGGAGTAATTCTCGAAGATTGAGCGATGGCGATGGGGCGTCAGTCGGTCGGGGAAGCGCCGCAGATAAAGCTTTGACTTCGGTTCCGCGCATCGGCTCAAAGGAAACTGGTGGAGATGGAACCGAGATGGAGACCGACGCCGAAAGCCGCATGCCCGGAAATGCTGATGATGCGAGTTACGCTCGGGTGCGGCGTCCTCGCCGCGAAGAAACCGAGTCCGAGCGCGGGTTGCATGACGAACCACGGTACGACAAGGAGCGCGATCGCGAACACCAGTGCGGAGATGAGCGTCGGCCCTGAGCCGAGCACCAAGCGACTTATTGCCAAGTAAAGAGCCGCGTAAGCAATGCCCACCGCATAGTGAAAGCCCCACCCGATCGCGAGTTCGCCACGAATCGAAGGCGTCGCAGCGATCGGCCGGTGTACGAACACACCGCGCGGCATCCATGCCACCCACCGACCGACCAGTGCCCAATTAGCGGGGGGAACGCCGACTATCTGCAGAAGCCATAGCCAAAGATCGGTCGCCAGGGTTGCGATGGTCCCGACCACCAGGGCTTCAATCGCTGCCTTCTCTGGACTGCCACAGGAGCCGATCATCGAAACCAGCCCTATCATTGTCCCCTCCTGATCGCCCTCGAGGATTCGTACAAGGACGTGAGTTTGACGGCCAGCGAAAGGAAAATTGAAATCCAAGCAACTGCTGATGGTTTCGGCGTTTCCATGTACTATTTCAGAAGCAGCTAATTTGCCATCAGCAATTTCGCGTCGTTCAGTACCGTCCGCTGAATACCGCGTAAGCCCATGCAGCCCACAGTGCAAAGAAAACGATCCCCGTTGACGTCATGGTTGCTTTGAAACTTCGAGGCCCGGCTTTGTAACCTAATTTTTCCGTCACCCAAAGGAAACCGTTAACGTAGATAAGCGCGCCAAGGAATGCGAGAGCCCCACTTCCGAGAACTATCAGAACCACCTGACCGGGTTTGTTATGGAAATACTCATTGAGCGCGAAAACAACGACTGCAACCCCAGCTAATATGAAGTAGCCCAATTGTCTTGTCCATTTCCTGCGCTCCCGTCTGACTGCCTCACCAATCCGAGCTTGCTGGCGCCGCGCCTCATCAATCCTCTCTTGCTGAAGAAGGTATTCCCGAATTTGCTCGTCTATAGGCGACTGTTGAACCATCGGCATCTCCGCCAACACTATTTTTGCCTGAGGCGACTTTCGCCTGCAAGGATTACGAAGCCGGTTGAGTAGGGGTCGAGGAATTTCTCACAAAATTTGTGAAGGGGTATTGCGAGCGAATGGCGAGCGAATTTTAGGACTACCTACACATCTATCCCAATAACGTAAATCGGAATTTGGATCGTCGGGAGAGGTCGGCGAATTGGATTGTATCGCTAGTGAGTATTGCCTCCACTTCCTGCTTAATAGCTAACTTGCTATTTAGCACCTGCTCTGCAAAGCGGTACGAAAAGCGTTCGAGGCGGATGCGTTCCATGATGTTCATTTCATCGCTATTGCAGCAATCGTTGCATATCGCCCGCTTGGTGGGTAGTTCCCCCCTTGATCAAGCTTCAACAAATCAGGGCGTCGAGCGATCAGTTCAACTCCAGAATATCTAGTAATAACGCGTCGATGTAACGCTTCGCTCGCCTCACGTTTGTTCTTTCTGTCGCGACGTGAGTTGCGATTGAACTCATGTTTTGCACTGATCGCGTCAATCCTGCGATTAACTCATCAACAGTGTTCGCCGTGTCTTCAGGAACCTCCCGCCCCGACCTTCCAACACCTCGCGCGCTCAAAATAAACCTTACCTTCTGCTTTGTGGTTGGTGTCTTGCGGTCTCCTTCGGGCCTCCAGTTAGGTGCAGCCATCACATCGCTATCTGACGCAAGGTGATCAAGTGTCTCTCGCAGGGCTTCCCTTAGCTCTACCGCTGGGCCTCTGAAAGATAGTCGATCCTTATCTTTGAGATCCCTGATTGCCTGTTGGTAGGAGAGGGCTGCTGACGGAACAAGATCTTTGAGAGTTTGTATGAGCCTTTTTTCCTCAACGCTCAACTGATCGCTACTTTCATCCCCAGCTGTAATCGCGATTTTGGTGGTGACATCTGGGATTAGCTTTCTTATTCGCCTCATCTGTTTTTTGTAGGATGAAAGCGCATTCTTTCCGTGACCGAGTTGGAGCAGAGCAGAAAACGATGACGGCCCGGAGCTAAGGGACTTATGGGACCAGAGAAGCTGGAAAAAGTTCTGGAGAAGCTGGCGACCACGGACAAGACGACGATCGTGGTGGAGCGCCAGGCTGACGGCGAGAACCTTCTGACCGATCAACTGGGGATTTTTTATGGGACCAGAGAACCTCGAAAAAGTTCTTGAGAAGCTGGCAACCACGGACAAGACCACGCTCGCGTCTGCGAGAAAGCGCCGGAAGGCACAATCCGTGTGACGTCAGGCTCTTGGGACGGCGAGAAGGTGATTTTGAAGGGTCAGGTGCTCGAGGTGCGCAATGTCGACGGCCGGCTGGATGTCGCGCGCAAGGAGCACCACCACGACGAGTGGGACCCGCCGATCGCGCCCTATGGCGAAGATGTCATCGATGACGATGAGTAACGTCACCGATGACGCGCTCCATGCGCGCTGGAAGAACAATTCGAAGCGCTATCGATCGCGCCGCGAGCGCGGCCTGGTACCGCTGAAGGTTCTGGTCTCCAGGACCCAATTCGACCAGCTTGAAGAGCGCTTCATGTGGTTGTGGCATCTCGGAGCAAATATTTGGCGTGAGTCAGCAAGCAAATCGACCATTGCTTTTCCATATCGGCGATAATGCCCGCGCATTGTTTTTCGAATACGGGACTAGCAGGGTCAGTAATCAGCCACGCCAACACCACCTTTCAAGAAAGTCCGCGCATGCAGTCTCGGTTTGAAAAATCTTCAAATACACGAGACTTCCAGCAGATATGCGTCGCGTCCCTCTTCTGACGACGCACCACAACGGACATCGGTCGATATTGAGCCAGCCAAAATCAAATTTTTGGGAGGCGGCGCAACGCGTGGTCGCCCTGGGTTCCGTGTGGCTGCGTCCCGACGCCCTCGCACGGTGAGCAATGCCGTAAATGTCGTAGTTGCGAGAGGGGCGATACGATCCCGCCCCCTCGTTCGCGTACTAGCGGCCAGGCGGCGGATGCGCTGCATCCAGTGTTTGAAGCTCCTGCGGTGTTAGTGTCAACGAGAACGCGACAGCGTTCTCCTTTACGTGCGCCACCGAGCCAGATTCAGGAATTGCAATAACGTTACCGCCGCGGATGGTCCAGGCCAGCGACCCACTCTTCACGGGCGACGACAGCGGCTGGACCGGCACGATCATCGGTACATTACCGGCGTAGGCCTGCAATAGTGACCGACGGGTGGGGGGAACATGAGTAAATTGTCAGACTGAAACGCTTGCCGCGTTTTCCGACGGCTCACGCATTACATATCCGCGCCCCCACACCGTCTCGATATAGTCCTTGCCGCCAGATGCGCCGGCGAGTTTCTTCCGCAGTTTGCAAATAAATACGTCGATG
>Ga0187817_10001602_pt1 | contig 11188 bp, 8 predicted proteins | sample NC_wetland_sal_i_17_FD_132431 | JGI IMG/M metagenome (GOLD analysis project Ga0187817, IMG submission 132431) | Wetland sediment microbial communities from Neuse River Estuary, North Carolina, USA - SO4_2 | ecosystem: Environmental > Aquatic > Freshwater > Wetlands > Sediment | place: USA: North... | reverse complement strand
TCCGAGTTGAGGCTTCAGGATTTAAGCCTTTCCTGCAACGGATTGATGGTACGGCGCCGGTTAATTTGACTGCCCGGTTGACTCTCATTTCAGAGAGCACGACCGTTGAGGTCACGGCGGATCGCCTCAAGATCGACCTGTCTGACACGCAGCAAGGCGAATCCATTGCCGGGACCAAGATGGCGGGAGTTCCCTTGAACGGTCGGAGCTTCACCGACCTGGTCGGCATCCAGGCTGGCGTTGTTCCTGCCAGCTCGGCGCAGCCCAACGCCGTGATCATGAGCGGTGTCACGAGCACCCCACCGTCCGGCAATCTGAACGCCGGCAACTTATCCATCAGCGGCCAACGGGAAGCCTCGAATGGCTTCCTCGTGAACGGCAGCGACGTAGAGGAAGATGTGAACATGGGCACGGCAATCGTGCCCAATCTCGACTCGATCCAGGAATTCCAGCTTCTCACTAGCAATTTTGACGCTCAGTATGGCAACTACAGCGGCGGGCAGGTTCTGGTATCGACCAAGACCGGAAGCAATCAGTTCCACGGGGACGTGTTCGAGTTTCTCCGAAATACCAATCTCGACGCCCGCAACTACTTCTCCGATCAGCGCGCCAAGTTTGATCAGAGCCAATTTGGCGGAACCATGGGCGGCCCCATCCGTCCCGAGAAGATCTTTTTCTTCGCCGATTACCAGGGAACTCGGATGGCGCAGGGTGTGGACACCGGAAGGATTTCCGTTCCAACGCTCTTGAACCGTGCTGGCAACTTTATTGACCCGGTCAGCGGCGCAAACACTCTGACCGGCGATGTGAGCGGTGCTTATCTTGCCTCTCTACTTACCCAGGAGTTGAGCTACCCGGTGAGTTCAGGTGAACCATACTCTTCCGTTTTTCCGACCGGAGTAATCCCGCGGAGGGTTTGGTCGGCGCCAGCCAAAGCGCTCCTCGGGTACATTCCAACCCCGAATCAGGCAGGGAACTCGTTCGCCACCGCTGCATACAACGAGACCCTTCGCGATAACAAAGGCGCTCTCCGAATCGATGCCAACACCAGGGTTGGAGAGATTGCAGCGTACTACTTTTTGGACGATTACTCTCTGAATAATCCATACCCGACGGGCCAGGGCGGAGCAAGCGTTCCGGGATTCAACGCAATGACGGTAGGCAGGGCGCAATTGTTGAGTCTCAGTGCCACGAAAGCTCTAGGCGCGAATACTCTGAACGAATTTCATTTCAGTTTTATGCGGTTCGCTAACAACGCCGGTGACCCGATTGGCGGCGTCGGTCCGACCCCGGTTTCTCAGGGTTTTGTTGACTCCACCGGCGTGCCCGGCATCGTTGCTCTCGCTTCGCAGATTGAAGGTGTCGAGAACATTTCGTTCAATGACTTCACCTTTGGCGTCGACACTACCGGACTGACACAGGCGAACAACACTTTCCAGTGGTTGGATAACTTTTTCCGAGTGATCGGTAAGCACATCGTCAGGATTGGCGGCGCATTCCATTTTGATCAGATCAATACGCATCCGGACGTCATATTCAATGGCGCATTCCTTTTTCAGGGCACAGAGACCGGCGTGGACTTCGCCGATTTTCTTCTCGGCGTTCCCAGCAGCTACAACCAGGGTGATTCTCAACCGTTCTACAACCGCAACAAGTACCTTGGAGCGTTTGCACAAGACAGTTGGAAGTTGAAATCGAACGTCACGCTCAATTACGGGCTGCGCTGGGACGTGATCTCCCCGTGGTATGAGAAATACAATCAGTTACAGACCCTGGTCCTGGGTGAGCAGTCGCGTGTCTACCCCGGAGCACCGGAGGGATTGGTTTTTCCCGGTGATGCGGGCGTCCCGCGAACTCTCGCCTCCACGAAATATGACCGTTTCGCGCCGCGCATTGGCATTTCCTACTCACCTGATGTACGGGACGGACTATTGGCAAAACTGTTGGGCACAAAGGGCGAGACTGCCATTCGCGCCGGCTATGGCCTCTACTACACCGCGTTTGAAGGATTGTCGGCAGGTATCATGAGCGCCAATCCGCCTTACGGTTACACTTATTCAAGCGTTGCGCCACCACTGTTCGCCACGCCGTTCGTCACGGCAGCCAGCGGCCAAAGCGTCGGCCAGCGCTTCCCTCTGACCTTCCCTCCCTTTGGCGCTTCGACGGGTCGTCCCAATTCGAATGTCGATTGGGCACCATACCTACCCATTACCGGAGTCCCGTCTTTCTATCGCGGCAACGTGTCTCCCTACACTGAGAGCTACACGATCTCACTGCAACGCCAACTGCCGGCGAGTACCGTTTTGACGGTCAGCTATGTCGGATCAGGGGCGCATCACTTGCTGGTCCTGACCTCGGCGAATCCCGGCAATCCGGCGCTCTGCTTGAGTCTCAGCCAGCCGAGCGAGGTGATGCCCGGGACACCGACCTGCGGGCCTTTTGGAGAAAGCGGTACGTACACCACCTCTTCGGGTGTGGTTGTTGACGGAACACGAGGTCCCTTCAGTTCGCAGTTTGCTGCAGTCACTTACCAGAAGACCATTGCCAATTCGAACTACAACGCGCTTCAGATCAACCTCCGCCATAACTCCGGTCCTCTGGAGGTCATGGCCGGCTACACGTACAGCAAATCGCTCGACGAGTCTTCGAGCCTTGCAGAGGCAGTGAACCCAATCGACTCTGAATCCAGCAAAGCGCTTTCGGCCTTCGACATGCGCCACAACTTCGTGGTGAGCTACAATTGGCAACTTCCAATCAGCAAGGCTCTTAGCCGCGACAACCCGTGGACCGAGGGCTGGGCTCTTTCCGGCATCAGCCGTTTTGCCACCGGTTTTCCCGTCACGCTCTACAATAACGACGACACATCTCTGCTGGGGACGATTCCCAACGGCATCAACAACAACGGCGTCGACACTCTGAACGTTGCTCCCGGCAATTTAGGAATCAACACCAATCCAAGGAACGGAAAGCTTGCCTTTAATACCGCACTCTTCAGCCAGCCGTCGCTGGGCCAAATGGGGAATGCTCCGCGGCGATTCTTCTATGGGCCTGGAATCTGCAATTTTGATATGGCAGTGCGAAAGAACGTGCGATTCTCGGAATCGAAGTCGCTGGAACTCCGACTGGAGACCTTCAACATCTTTAACCACGCGCAGTTTTACGGCCCAGCCGCGGTCGACGGAAACATAACCAGCGCTAATTTCGGGGAAATCGTCAGCGCTGGCGCCCCCAGGCTGATGCAGTTAGCAGCCAAGTTCAACTTCTAATGTGCGGAGCTCGAGCGCCAGAATGCGGCTTCATGTCGGCCGTCCCGTTCCCTTTGCCTGGTGCGAAGATCCATCCTGAATAAGGCCTGGTTGGTCGGCCAACTGGAAGTTATCCAGAAACGGGCTCTTAGGAAGCTGGCGAGCAAGGGGCTCGGCCAGTTGGAGCTATTTCTCCTCATTGTTTGTTGCCGTTTGCTGCAGTTCCCGCTGCAACTGTAACAATTGACGAAGTTGATCTGTGCCGGCAGAACTCGTGGGCTGCGAACTTCCCAATGTGGTTCCTCCTGAAGCTGTCCCGGAACCCGCGGTCTTTTCGAGCACCACATAGATCGCGGTGTTCGCAGGGATCGTAACCACGACATGCTCCGTCAAAGCGAGTCTCGATACCTGCTCGTCCGAAGCTTCGCCGACGTTGTTGCTGATACGCTCCCGCAGCATGTCCTCTTCGCTTAGAGGCTGGTCCAGGTTCCCCCGGCCCACCAGCATCGCCCCCACCTCGCCGATCCCGGACAGGGACCTCATCAGCAGATTCTTTCCCATGTTGTTGCCTTGGACCTTTCCCCTGGGTGGACCTAGGCTCAAGTCTGTCGCGACTCCTCCGATGGGAATGGCCGCCCCGTCTGGCATCATCAACGAATCGAACTGGATCGTCATATACCCTGAGCGGTCGACCTGCTGAATGCGCCCTACGGCTTTTGCCCCGGCGGGAACAATGATCTCCCCTTCCCGTTCGTAGTTGTACTCAATCACAGCCAACACTGGGGTCCTGAGCGCGGTGCTTGCTGCCGATTCCAGACGCGCTCGCAGGCGCGAGCCGGCGGGCAGCCCGAGGTCAATGACAGGCTCAGCGTTGGCCAGTGTTTGAGAACCGCGTTGTTGTGTGGCGGACGCGTTGCGCGCGTAGGCGACCGAAGATTTCTCCAGAGCCTCCTTTTCGGCTTTGCTCAGATCCGCCGGTGGCGCGCTGCCATCAGCCCCTGGTTGATACGGAGGTGCCTGCCATTGCTCGGAAAAAGCTGGCACCGAAGCTAATGCTCCGCTCTGCGTGCCTGACGATGGTCGCGCGGAATTCGACGGAGCCGACTGTCTGGTCGCTGTTCGCTGCAGATCCTGCTCATCAACGAAGCCTTCGTGGGTTGCTTTGGTTGGGGGCCTGCCGGAATCGGTGATCGGCAAGAGACTTGGTTCAACGGAAGAAGATTCATTCGGCTGGGTTGTATCTTGTTGGGCCGTAACCGTTCCTCTCGGCTTTTGAGCCGTGCGTTTGTGCGGAGCCGAGAGGGCAACAAACAGCAGCAGGGCAACCACCAGTGCACCGGCTCCGAAAATCACAAACTTGTTCTGTTGAAATCGTTGCCTGGCCCGTTGCCGTGTCCGTGTGGCCAAGTCAATCGTCTGTGGGGCCGCGGTTCTTGATTCAGTTGCGTTGAGCTCTGTTTCAGGACCCGTGTCCGCCACAGCCGTCCCGTTTCCATTTTGTCCGTTTTGAGAAATCACCTCGACCCTCCTTCTGGCGCCACGAATGCGACCGGGACAAGAACTGGTTGGTCCACTCCTTCCGCCTGGGCAACTTGGAGCAACATTTGTTCACTGGATTCCTTGAAGGAGGGGCGGTCGAATACCACTATCCCGTCCGCCCTGGCGCCTGGCGGCAGACGTCGCATCGTCATCGTATAGTCCCTGATGGGCACGGGATCCGCCTTAACCGTCTTTTTGTGCTTCTCGTTGGATGTGCCCGCAAGTTGTATCTGAGGAGGCAGTAGTTCAATCGTTTTCGACGAAGCATTGAGCACCGAGAATTCCACTGTCATTTGCTGATCCTTCTCGGTGATCCGTCCCACGGCGGCCTGGAGAAGTTTGCCTTGCCAGTGCGGATTCGGATCGCGTTGCGGTCTGAGGGGTTCTTGGGTGCTGGTCGCAGATGTATTGCTCCCAACGGTGCTGGGCAAGGACCCTGGTACGAGACTCTTCGTCTCGGCAATCACGAAGCTCGACTGCAAATTCCCGAGAAGAAAAGTGTGCGGAAGCTCGTACTGAAGCACGAAATCAACCGCGCCGGTATGATCCGCGTTTCCCGCGCTGACTAGGTGCAAGGAGATCTCATGCCCGGTCCTAGTCGTGATCAACGCGTTGGTTTCCGCGCGACTTGAGGTCGTTGGTTTCAGGAACACCATCCGCGGCTCGGCCTCGGAATGCTCGGCTTTGAACGTACCAGGATTCCCCAACACAACCGAACTCACGTCCTCGGGCAATCGCACCGAAGTGACGTACCCGGGCCGCAGGTGCAAGACCGTCACACTCTGCGTATCCAGTGTCAGCCGGACGATTCGCGCATCAGGCAGAACCCTTGCAGCTGAGTCCACCTGGGCTAAGCAATAGGGCAGCGCTATCAAATGCACAACAATCCAACAAATTTTCATCGGATTATTCTTCTCCTCACCCTCGCAGGATCTCCTTGTTCACCCTCTGCAAGTCGTGGCCGACAACTCGCTCTGATTCGAGACACATAGGCCACCACCTCAGGATTGCGGTACGCAAGGCCGCGTCGGGCGACGATGTCTTCGCCGGCAACGTAACCGGCTGCAACTAATCTCAAATCTCCCTGGAATCTGTGCATTAGCCGGGCGAGGTAAAGCACTCCGCCGGAGACGTTCTCGTTAATATTGCAACGGTCTCGCACTCCCAGTCGTGCGGCTGTTGAGGGCATTAACTGCATGAGGCCGGCCGCGCCTTTGCTCGAGACGGCGCACGGATGCCAAGCAGATTCCTGCTCGACAATCGCCCGCACAAAACCGAAAGGCACGCCGTAGTGCCGCGCATACGCCGCTACGTAGTATTCGGCTTCGAGCCGCGTAGCTGTTCTTGGCGGCTGGGCCTGGCAGCACAAAACGCCGAACGTGAACAGAGCGAAACAGAAGCACGTCCTCATGCAGCGCTCCTCAATGCTTCCCGTGCGTATTGCTGGGCATCGTAGATGAGGCTGGCAAAGCCATCGCGCAGCAGCAGCTTTCTTCGGTCAGCCTCCGTTTTAGCCAGCAGGGGCAGTAGAATATCTCGCATTTCTGGTGTGACTCGCTGAGCCCCTAGAACCTTTAAGGCCTGCGCCAGATCCAGGATCTCGGACACCGACGGCGGCTTCTCCAGGCTCCAGCCGCGCAGCGCCTTAGCCAGTCCCGCCATTCCTGCATGAAACTCACAGCTCGAATCTGGCGTTCTCAACGCCACAATCTCTGCCTCCCGCTCAGCCGTCGGGTGCTCAACCCGCAGGTAAAAACTACGTCGTCGCAGCGGATCGCCAATGCGCCTTTCTTCGTTCGAGGTGAGCACAACGAATGGAATGCTGTTGGCTTTGATAGTGCCCAGCTTCGGAATGCTCAACTGCCACACGCTCAGCAACTCCAGCAGCAAGGCCTCAAACGCGTGGTCGACCTTGTCCAATTCATCGATCAGCAGGACGCACGGCTTCTCGTACTGCAGAGCCCGTAGGAGCGGGCCGGCACTGAAGAACTGCTGGCTGTGCAACTCAGCCTGCAGGGATTCCCAATCAGCGTGGGCGGATTGGGCTCTCAGTTCAACGCAAAGCCTTTGCAGGGACTCATCGAACTTGCCGATTGCCTTCTCTTCGTTGATGCCCTCATAGCACTGTAACCGCTCGACGGTCGTGTCTGCTGCTCCCGCAACTGCATACGCCAGTTGAGTCTTTCCGCTGCCAGCGGGGCCTTCGAGCAGCAGCGGTTTGTGCAGCTTTGCCGCCAGGAAGACAGTTGTCGTGGCCACCGAGTCGGCGATGTAGCCAGTGGACCTAAGCCGTTCACCGATTTCTGCAAGAGATGAAAACACCTTAGATTTCTCGTGCCCCGAGACCATGCTTCCGATCTCAATGCGTCAGAAAACGTAGCCCCGAATCAAATTTCGGTCAAATCGGTGCCCCGTTTCCGGCGAAAGGGAGCCGCTGCTGTCTTCGTTTCATTTTTGACCGAATTTCTGGCTTGCTCTACAAACAGTGCAAATGGAGGCCAGTCGTGGCAGTGAGAGTCGGAAACGAAAACAAACGCTTCTTGGGCACAAAGGCGGCAGCCGAATATTCGGGCATTCCAGCCAGTACGCTGCGAGTTTGGAGATCCCAAGGGGGAGGACCTAAATTCTACAAACCCCGTGGACGCGCGCTGTATGATATAGCCGATCTGGATGAGTTCATCCGATCTGGCATCCGCGTTTCCTCTGTGCGCGCAAGCAAGGAGGAACGGAATGTCTATCTATCTGCGGGGTGATGTCTGGTACTACCTCTTCTACGTCAGTGGAAGGCGGTACCGCGGCAGCACCAAAACCAAAAACGAAAAAGAGGCGCTGCGTGTCGAGGCCAGAAAACGAGTTACGGCCGAGCAAGGTGAATCATTGCGGCCGAAACGAGTTCCTCTGCTGCGGGAGTTCGTCAAACCATTTGAGGAATGGCTCGACAAGACCACGCTGGCAGCCAACACCAAAAGCGATTACAAGAACGGCCGCCGTTTGATCCTGAAGACCCCGTTATCCGGCATGCGCATGGATCAAATCACGGCCGATGACGTCGAAACTATGAACTTTCACCAATCGCCCTACAGCCGCAACTGTGCCATTCGGACGCTGCGCCGCATGTTGGGCAAAGCCCGCGACTGGAAACTGCTTCGTGAGGTGCCGAGGGTCAAGACCGTTAAAGTCTTTCCCAGGGACCGGATGATCTCCGTCGAAGACGAGAAACGGCTACTGGCGGCGAAGGCGCCACTGCGAGACGTGCTGACCATCATGCTGGATTCGGGAATGAGAAACGGGGAGGTCATCAGAATGCGCTGGGAGAACGTCCATTGGGACAGCGCGTTCTATTTCAACCCCAAGGGCAAAACGTGCAAAGCTCGCCGGCATGTGCCGTTGAGCGAGCGCGTTATCGCTCTGCTCAGAACCGTCCAGCAGGAGCAGTCGAAAGAGCAGGCAAAGCAACAGTCACGGCCACGCGAAGGATGGGTGTTTCCTTCGAAGAAATCTCCGTCCGGCCATATCGGGCTGAGCGGTCTCGAGCATAGGTTCAGAAAGCTTGCCCGCACGCTCGGGATTCCCGATGTGCTGAAGCTCTACTGTGCGCGGCACACGTTCGGTACGGTGGCCATGGCGGAGACGAGAGACCCGGGGCTAGTCAGAGAAGTCATGGGGCACGAGAGCCTGACCACGACGATGGGTTATCTGCACCCGGAAACGGCGGCGATTAAGGCAGTCATCGATCGTCGCAATCAGCAGAAGCTAAAAGACGCGGTGGTTCACGATGACGGCAGTGAACAACTGATTGAGGAGAAATACGTGATGTAAAAATCAGTTGCACAGCCACAAAAACAGCCACAGCAACTGATTTTGTGGACAGCGGTCTTCGTAAGTGGTTGAAAGATGGTGAGCGCGGGAGGAATCGAACCTCCAACCTACTGATTAAGAGTCAGTTGCTCTGCCAATTGAGCTACGCGCCCATTTCGTGGGTAAACTATTGGTGTGACGAGACTTAATTCACGCTGCCTGCTTCGTCATTCGCGGGCAGTTCTGGGACGACTGTGTCTTTACTGTGCCGCTTCGCTTGTTGAGCCTTGCGATCAAGTCTGGCAGCAGCATCCGCGAGGTCGCTCTAGTCAACGATATTGTACCTGTCGAAGACCGATCTTGTCTTCCATCCGCCGATTTTCATGATCGTCTTCTCGTGAACACCCAAACGCCGCAGGTTCCTGCATCCAGTTCTGCGGAGGTCGTGTACCAAGAGACCAACGTAATGCAACTTCTCACAACCACATTCGCATTTATCGCCCGTCACAGTTAGATCGCATTTGCGGCACGCCATTCTCCCAAGACCAGCATTGCAGCACATCTTGTACCACGTTTTTCGGAAATCACCGATGGGCTTCCCATCCTCGCGGGTGAACAGGAGGTCATCGGGGCCTTTCCCTTCCACGCACATGGAGGCGATTGCGTAAACCTCCTGAGTCATCTTAATGACTCTGGCTTCCTTGTTTTTTGTTGCACCGGGGTTGAGATCAATTGTGCGATTCAGCAGATCGACTTGGCGGACACGTACCTTTCCCAATGGCTCAGACCGTCGCCAACCGAAACTGTTGTACACTGCGACCAAACCGCGCATCCACAGACCGACTTTCGCTGCTTCTGCTGCCAATTTGTCATAACCTTCATCCTGAAGAAAGCCCTCTCGTGTGTTGTCCTCTCCAAGCATGGGGAATGTCGGCACACGAATAACCTTTGGTGGAGTGGCTTCGTAACCGAGATAAAACGCCGAACGCAGCAATGCCAATTCACGGTTGATCGTGGAGTTTTCAGGCGGCTTGTCCCACTTGAGCAGTTGCTTCTTTCTCTCCTTAACGTAATTTCGAAGAAGCTCGGTGCTGATCTGTACTGCTCGAAGATTGCCGAAGAATGGCTCCAGATGCAATCTCCAGTGGCGTTCCTCATCGACAATCGACTTGTTGCCGTCGATCCGGTGCTGATCCAGCACGTCTTTAATCAGTTCCGAGACCATGATCTTCGAGACCGTGTGGCCCGTGTAGTTACCCATCGCGACCTCAGCCTGTCTTGCCCGTAGCCATGACCGCGCCTCTCGCTCACCACGGCAGCCCGTCGAGCAGCGGACTCTGTGTCCGTTCACCCAGTAATCCGCCATGTAGATCGTGCTGTTCTTCGGGAGGTAAACCCTCCCATCACCGCGCATCTGTTTCACCGTTTCCCCCACTGCACTTTGTTCACTGCCAAACACACCTGCGGACCATAGCGTATCCTCCAGTGTTCTTCAACTCATCCTCAATACTTGATCTTGTGCCGTTCGATCCAAGCATCAAGATCGCGCACATCAAATTTCCAACTAGAAGTGTGCTCGCCCGACGAGACGAAGTGCAACTCACTCTTGTTTACTTCTTGTCGGAGACTCCACGGTGACATGCCCAAATAGCGGGCCGCGTCTTTTGTCCTCAGTAATCGTTTTGATCCCCTGTCAGAGTGAGTCGTTGATCGGCATTCTTGTAATTTCGCTTGCCTCCGTACCGCTGAATCCTCTTGCAGACGCTCAACCTCTTCCCTGTACGCCCTGTAGGTCTGCGGCATCATCCCAACTGGCACACCGTCCAGCCACGTACCCAATGTGCTGACTTTTGTTCCCATGACCTTAATTACTCTTTCCATTCCATTGCCGCGACTCCCGCGCAGGTCAATCTTCTTCTTAGTTACTAGGTTTTTCGTCTTTTGCCGAATTCTGCGATTCTGCCTGCCTGGACCCATCCCAACGGCTCCTCCCCTTCAGCCATAGAGCCGGCCCTCAGAAGAATGACAAATTGTGTTACTGAGTTTCCGCCAATGCCGCAGGTGCAGATAACGGAGCCTCAGAAAACCTCAAATAAGATTACGGAGGCTTAAACAACGTCAAATAAGACGACCCGCCCCGAAACCAGCGACCAGAGCGGTGTTTGCTGAATCATTTCATTTTGTGGCGTATCTAACTCTTAGTGAACGTAGCACTGCTGTGGCGGTCATGCAAAGTGGCTCTGTCTGATTCCCTCCCGTTCCATTCTTAGAGTGGAGCGAGAAGGGATCAGAACAAACCAGCACCGACCGACAAGCAGCCAGAAGACGAGTCGCATCGACCGGGGCAGTATCTACGGGAGCATGCTTCCCTCTTGTTCCATTCAGTGAATGGGTCAAGAAGGGAGCATGCGCTTGAGCCGTAGCCTAATAAGCGAATACCGGGATCGGGGCGGCTAGACACGGTACGTCTTGCTCGAAGGACGTGCCGAAATGTCTATCACCCCGAACCCAACCAACAGTTTTCCTGAACTACCGCCAGCAACTACCCCTGAGGAGATTCGCGACATCTGTCGCGAATCCGAACTCACGCCCGGCGAGGTTCATGC
>Ga0187817_10001601_pt1 | contig 11191 bp, 11 predicted proteins | sample NC_wetland_sal_i_17_FD_132431 | JGI IMG/M metagenome (GOLD analysis project Ga0187817, IMG submission 132431) | Wetland sediment microbial communities from Neuse River Estuary, North Carolina, USA - SO4_2 | ecosystem: Environmental > Aquatic > Freshwater > Wetlands > Sediment | place: USA... | reverse complement strand
TTCCGCCGTTTTGTTCGATGATGCGCGTGTAATCGTTGGGTATGACGAACGATTGGGCGCGGTCGATGGCGCCCTTGAGGTCCAGTTCGAGCGCCCCAAGGCGCGCCTGATCGGCATTGGGCCCCTTGGCGCGCTCCGCTTCGAGGCGATCATAAACCGCTTCCACTGCATCCAGGGCCCGCTTCTCACCGGTCCAATCGCGCGTGCCGATGGATTCGGTGCCCTTGAAGGCCATGTGCTCGAACATGTGCGCCAGGCCGGTTTGGCCGCTTGGGTCATCCACTGAACCTGCATTTACGTATGTGTGGAAGGAAACCACGGGCGCCTGATGGCGCTCCACGATGGTGAAGTGCAGGCCGTTGGCTAGCGTGAACTCGGTGACTTTCTTTTCAAACTCTTTCAAGTCTTGCGCCGGCAGGCCACAGACGCCCGCCAGAAGACCGGCACACAGGAAAAGCGCTTTCAAGATGTTTTCGGCTCCCGATGCCTATCAGGATAGCAGGCGATTCCCGCGCGCTGCCGGTTCCGCCGATCTCGATTGGCGCCCCCTTCCGCGCGAGATCAGCGGTGGACTTAGAACGGTGAGTACTTATACCGGTACCGGCATTACTTTGATTACATCCACCGGCCGCGCATAATGGAAACCGAAAGCGGCAATACGGACCTTTTTATGAACCGCACGACCGATTGGGAACTGCCCGGCAATGAACCGGATAAGATATCCGGGGACAGACGGCGCGACAAGCGCTATGAGATCGCCCTGGAAGCGAGGTGGAAGCTGATTCGCCGCCGGAAAGTTCTGGACACCGGTACCGGACGTACCATAGACCTGTCGAGCGGTGGAATCCTGATCGAAGCCGAGCGCCCGCTTCCGGTGGGCCTGAACCTGGAGCTTTCCATCACCTGGCCGGTGATGCTGCACAACATGGCTCCCCTGCAACTGGTCGCTTCCGGCAGAATCGTGCGGGCCAAAGGGAGGCAGGCGGCAATCCGCATGATCCAGCACGAATTCCGGACATTAGGGGTCCCTAGCGAGCATCGCGCCGTGCTGGCCGCCGCGACGCGAACACCATTGGCATTCATGGGCGAAAGTCGTGGAAACATGACGCTGGGAAAGCCGCAGTAAGAAGCGATCCTGTCATATACCTACAGATTCGCACCCGTTGGATTGGTTAGCAGGCGGAAAGGTTAGATCAACCGGTGAGGAACGCTCCAGTGGAATGATTTCCAGAGTAAGGCCGGAAGCACGACCGGCCCTACCCGGAAAGTAAAGGCTATTGATTCCCGGCCATCGCCGCGGACGAAGCCTTGCGGCTCAAGAAGCACTCGCGGCAATACACCGGGCGGCCTTGAGTCGGCTTAAAAGGAACCGTGGTTTCGCGCCCGCACTGCGAGCACGTGGTCATGGTTTCCGTCTTGGTGAAACCCCCGCCGCCAGCGCCCTGCCGCTTCTGTTTACAATTCTTGCAGCGCTTCGGCTCGTTCTTAAAGTTCTTGTCGTGGAAGAAGTGTTGTTCTCCCGCTGTGAAGACGAAGTCGGCTCCACAGTCTACGCATTTGAGGACGCGGTCCTGAAACTCCGGCATAGCAACATTCCCATGATCGACCTGAATAGTTGTCGGATATTAGGACGGCAGAGCTGTCGTGGCCCCGCCGTCGCATTTTACTCAATCTCCCGGCGATTTTTCTTCCGGTTTCGTTTACGGGCCAGCGCTTGCTTGACCCGGAGCTTCTCACCCGGCTTCAAGTAAAAAGAGTGTCGTTTGACCTCTTTAATAATGTCCTCTTGCTGGACTTTTCGCTTGAAGCGCCGAAGGGCGTTCTCTAATGTTTCGCCCTCCTGAAGCTTAACTTCAGCCAAACCTGATGCACCTCCCGACCGGACCTGGATTTTCCTGCGAGGACAAAAAACCCGGGGGTGACGAGGCAAAGCTTGCGGGCGCTCCCGAACGATTTCCTGCCAAACGCATAGAAGGTACTGATATCATAGGGTTTTGACGCGTAAAGTCAAGGCCTAAAATTGGCGCGAGCATCGGACGAGCGGGCCAAAACATCCGAAACTCCCGCTGTTTCTATAGCTTAGAGTACATTACAGGAATTCACACTGGCTATGCAAAATGTGCTAGCAATCCTGCTGGCGGGCGGCGCCGGCGAGCGCTTATTCCCCCTCACAAAAGACACCGCCAAACCAGCGGTACCGTTCGGGGGCGCTTATCGCATCATCGACTTCACGCTTTCGAACTGTATTAACTCCAACGTTCGCCGCATCATCATCTTAACACAGTACAAATCGCTCGACCTGATCCGCCATGTACGCGACGGCTGGAACATTCTTTCGCCCGAATTGGGCGAGTACATCGAAATGCTGCCGCCGATGCAGCGCGTTCACGGGGACTGGTATCAGGGAACGGCCGACGCGGTATTCCAGAATTTTCAGAGTATCGAAGCCGAAGGTGGTGAAGAGACCCTGATTCTGGCCGCCGACCATATTTACAAGATGAACTACCAGGAGATGGTGGACTGGCACAGGGGGCGTCAGGCGGATATTACGGTGGCTACCATCCGGATGGGACCCGAAGAGTCCCCGCGTTTCGGCGTGGCGGAGATCGACGAGAACTATCGCATTGTGGGCTTTGACGAGAAGCCGAAGCCGGAGAATGCGAAACGATCTCGATTCGATCCCGCCATGATCAGCGCCTCCATGGGGATCTACATGTTTAAGAAGGAGGTTCTGCTGAGGGCCCTGCACGAAGATGCACAGCGCTCCGATTCCAGCCACGATTTCGGCAAGGACGTGATTCCCAGGTGCCTGGAACAATGCCACGTGCTAGCCTACGATTTCCGCGACATCAACGCCAAGCAGGCTCGCTACTGGCGGGACGTGGGTACGCTGGATGCCTACTACGAAGCCAACATGGACCTGGTGGACGTGGTGCCGGAATTCAACCTTTACGACCAGCGTTGGCCGATACGCACCAAAGTGACGCAGCAACCTCCGGCCAAGTTTGTGTTCGCGCAGGAAGGCCGCCGGATGGGAGTAGCGGTGGATTCGATTGTGAGCGCCGGCAGCATCATTTCCGGCGGCCGGGTGATGCACAGCGTGCTTTCACCGGGTGTGAGGGTCAACAGTTACTGCGAAGTGGAGTACTCGATTTTGATGCCGGACGTGGAAGTAGGGCGCTACAGCAGGATCAGGCGCGCCATTCTCAATACCGGCGTGAAGCTGCCGGAATCCTCGACGCTGGGGTTCGATCTGGAAGCGGACCGCGCGAAGGGGTGTACGGTGACCGAAGCGGGAATAGTGGTGGTGGGATGACGGGTTTTAGACTTTGGAGCCTTCATTCTGATGACGATCATAAAAGTAGCCGGCCGTGAAATTCTGGATTCCCGTGGGAATCCGACGGTGGCGAGGTTCTCTGATGCGCTGCGCATGGGCGTGGAAGTGTTCCACACGCTGCGCATCGCCAAGTACAACCAGTTGCTGCGCATCGAAGAAGATCTGGGCGGCGCGGCGCGCTTCCCGGGTAGAAAGGCGTTCCGTCAATGATGAAGGTGGTACTGCTGCGCCACGGCGAAAGCACGTGGAACAAGGAGAACCGCTTCACCGGCTGGACCGACGTAGACCTCTCCGAGAAAGGCCGGCGGGAAGCCACCGAAGCGGGAGTGGTATTGAAGGCCGAAGGTTATACGTTCGATGTGGCGCACACCTCCGTGCTCAAGCGCGCCATTCGCACGCTCTGGACCGTGCTGGACGAAATGGACCTGATGTGGATTCCGGTCTATCGTTCCTGGCGCCTCAACGAGCGGCATTACGGCGCGCTGCAAGGCCTCAACAAGGCGGAAACGGCGGCCAAATTCGGTGAGGGTCAGGTGAAAATCTGGCGGCGGAGCTACGACATTCCGCCGCCCGCGCTGGAGCCGGCGGACGAGCGCTATCCCGGCCGCGACCCGCGCTACAAAAGTCTCACTCCCGCGGAACTGCCGCTTACCGAATGCTTGAAGGACACGGTGGCGCGCTTCCTGCCTTTGTGGCATGAAACCATCGCCCCGGCGATCCGGCAGGGACAGAAAGTGCTGATCGCCGCCCACGGCAACAGCCTGCGCGCGCTGGTGAAATATCTGGACAACGTGTCGGAGGCCGATATTGTCGAGCTGAACATCCCTACCGGCATGCCGCTAGTTTACGAGCTCGACAATAACCTGAAGCCGCTCAACCGGTATTACCTGGGAGATCCGGAGAAGGTGAAAGCGGCCATGGAGGCGGTGGCGGCGCAGGGGAAGAAGAAGTGATATGGCGAGCATGAAGGTTGTCCCATCAACGGGCGGCCGCTTCATCCGGCTGATGCGGCAGGCTGTAACGTCTGCACTGTCCGGTTTACGTGGGTAACACAGCCTTGAAAAAGGTTCTCTTATCGTGGAGCAGCGGGAAGGACAGCGCCTGGACGTTGCATCTCCTGCGGCAGCGCGCGGACACCCAGGTGGCTGCGCTGGTCACGACCTTCAACTCCCAGGCGAACCGGGTGGCGATGCACGCGGTCCGGCGTGCGCTGGTGGAGTCCCAGGCAGAGCGCACGGGAATTCCGCTATGGGCGGTGGAACTGCCTTGGCCGTGCTCTAACCAGGATTATGAAGATCGAATGCGCGTCGTGTGCCAGCGCGCAGTTGCGGAAGGAATTACCGCGGTGGCATTCGGAGACCTGTTTCTTCAGGACATTCGCGACTACCGCGTTCGGCAATTGCGGGGGACTGGGCTCGATCCGCTGTTTCCCCTCTGGCAGATTCCAACCGGAGATCTGGCTCTGGATATGATCGGTGCAGGTGTGAAAGCGAAAGTCACTTGCGTGGATCCAGTCAAGCTGGCAAAATCTTATGCGGGTCGCGATTACGATCGGAATTTCCTCCAGACTCTGCCCCATGGGATCGATCCGTGTGGCGAGAATGGGGAATTTCACACGTTCGTATATGAGGCACCCGTGTTCTCTCGTCCGATCGCCGTCCAGTCTGGAGAAGTGGTCGAGCGCGACGGGTTTGTTTTCGCGGACGTACTCGCTAAATGAGTGGCGCCCGCTCCGGGACGCATATGCATGCCCTTCGTTTGTAACGTTTGCGGCAGTTCCAACCAGCGCTCCGCGGAACGGTTCGACCGCGAGGAGCCGAGTTGCGGCTCTTGCAAGGCAAATGTGCGCATGCGGGCGCTGCTACAGGCGCTTTCGCTCGAGCTCTTCGGGATGAACCTGACGCTGCCGGAGTTTCCGCGCGTCAAAAGCCTGCGCGGACTCGGGCTGAGCGATTCCGTGCAGTATGCGGATGGGCTGGCGGCGAAGTTCGATTACCGTAACACATTCTTTCATCGGGAGCCCTTCTTCGATATCACGCAGCTTCAGGACGGCGACTGCGGCCGCTACGACTTTCTCGTCGCGAGCGAGGTCTTCGAGCACGTGACACCGCCGGCGGAGACGGCCTTTGCGAACGCTTACCGGCTCCTGAGGCCGGGGGGAGTTCTGGCGTTCACCGTGCCGTATTCGCTGGAGGCGACCACCGCGGAGCGATTTCCCGACCTTTACGAGTTCGGCCTGGCGCAAGTAGGCGGCCGCACGGTGCTGGTCAACCGGACGCGCGGCGGGGAGGTGCAGTTGTTCCAGGACCTGATTTTCCATGTCGGCTCCAGCGGCAGGGCGCTGGAGATGCGGGAATTCTCGGAGAGCCATTTGAAGTCCATGCTGGAAGCGGCGGGTTTCGGCGCAGTGTCGGTCTATGGCGAGGATTATCCGCCGTACGGAATCATGCACGCCGAATCCTGCTCCTTGCCCATGGCGGCACGCAAGGGGAGCTTCGCCTTGAGCCGCGAAGCGACCCGCGACGTGCTGGAGCAGTGGAGGGAGTTGAAACAGAAATTCGACGGCGACATGCGGCGCCTCGGTCGGTCGTATTGGTTCCGGCTGGGAAGAAAAATGGGTTGGCTGTGAAACCCGGCGAAACTACCACCCCACCACTGCGGCGCTGACAGGCTTCTCACCCACCGGGATCATCGTAAATATCGGCGCGGTGCGGTAGTGTAGCACGCGCGCGGATTGGGATTGGTTCAGCGAGAGCAGACGAATCACAGCCAAGTCGCCGGATTGGGCGTTCACCACCAGGGCCCATTTCTGGTCGGGCGTGATGAGGATCTGGGCGGGGCCGCGGCCTACCTGAACCAGGGCCGCGAGCGTCAGCGTGTCGCCATTGAGCACCGTGATGCCATTGGCGTCCGGATTGGCCACCAGCAGATAAGGCGGCTTGGTGTCGCTGGCGGCCATGGCGCCGGGGGCGTGGCCCGCCAATACGGTCTGCCAGATTTCGGTGTCGTAGGGAAACAGGATAGCCACGGCGTCCATGCCGTCGCCGCTGAGGTAAACCTGGCCGCCGTCGGGGCTGACGGCGATATGGCGCGGCTCAATAGCGAGCGGCAGGCGTACCACGGTTTTACCGGAAGGCACGTCGAAAATCGTCAGGCTGCGCTGGCCGCCATTGCCCACTACCAGGGTTGCCCCGTCGGAGCGAAACAGAACGAACGACGGCTCCGCTTCCGTGGAGATGGTGCGCTCCACGACGGCACGATCGAGCGATGCCAGCGCGATGCTGTGCTCGCGTTGGAAAGCGACGGCGGCGAGGTTTCCCGAGCCGACGTCCAGGCTGTCCGGAGGCGTGCCGAAGCGGATGCGGCGGCCGGACCGCAAGGTATCGAGAGGCAGTTCGACCAGCGCGGCAGGGTCGCGGTAGAGCACCCATAGGGCGTCCTTCCGTGGCGCGATCTTCATGGCGATGGCGGCGGCACCGGTGCGTACCCGCCGGGTGATAGAAAAGGAAGCGAGGTCGATTTCGTAAACCGTGCCGGCCTCAGGCGCCAGGACGAATGCCTTGGGCTTGGAAGGATGCGGCACAATGAGCGCCGGCGCGGCATCGAGCGCGATGCGGCGCCGCAGGCGGAAACTGGTCAGATCGATTACCGCAACGGCGCGTCCGTCGCGGTCGGCCACCAGGCAGTAGCCGCGAAAACCGGCGGCCTTGGGCGGCCCGCAAGCCAGCCAGGCGGCCGGCGCCAACAGCAGGCCGCGGCGGGAAATACGCTTCACGCGGTCAACCCAGCCCCGCTTCCCGCAGGAAGCGTGCCGATTCCTCGGGAGGAGTGGGGTTGATGTAGAATCCCGTTCCCCATTCAAAACCCGCCACCTTGGTCAGCTTGGGAATAATCTCGATGTGCCAGTGATAGTACGGCAGGAACGGATCCTGCACGGGAGCGCTATGCACGATGAAATTGAACGCGGGGTGCTCCAGCACCTTGTTGATCTTGCGCAGCGTAGTGCGCAGCACCCAGGCGAGATTCTGCAGGGTGGGCTGGTCCGATTCCTCGAAGTGGGAAGCGTGCCGCTTGGGGAGAATCCAGGTCTCGAAAGGAAAGCGCGGGGCGTAGGGCTCGATCACGGCGAAGCGGTCGGTCTCGGTGACCAGGCGCACGCCGGAAGCGCTCTCCTGGCGCACGATGTCGCAGAAGATGCAGCGCTCTTTCTGCTCGTAAAACTCGCGGGCGGCATCGGTCTCTTCCTTGGCGCGCTTGGGAATCACCGGCAGGGCGATGAGCTGCGAATGAGGGTGTTCCAGCGACGCGCCGGCGGCCTCACCGTGGTTCTTGAAGAGAATGATATAGCGGAAGCGGCGGTCGCGTTTGAGATCGTTGACCCGGTCCTTGGCGGCGCCCAGCACTTCTTCAATCTGGCGCTCGGGAAGATCGGCAAGGGTAGCGGTGTGGTCGGGTGTTTCGATGATGACTTCATGCGCGCCGATACCGCTCATCTTGTCGTACATGCCTTCACCCTGGCGGTTGAGATCGCCTTCGATGCCGAGTACGGGAAACTTGTTCGGCACCACGCGCACGCTCCAGCCCGGACCGTCGCGCTCACCGCCGTTGCGGTAGGCGAGCACCTCGGGCGGCGTCTTGTGCTCGTTGCCGTAATCGAAGGGGCACACGGTCTGGCGGGCCGCCGGAACGGGCTGGCGAATGAAGTCGCTGGGGCGTTTAGCCCGGTCGGTGGCGATGATCACCCATCGGCCGGTGATGGGGTCCTTGCGTAGTTCGGGCAAGAGACGATTATAACGGTATTGGCGCAGCCTACGAAGCTTTGGCGCGCACTTTCAGCAGAATGGGCGTGCCGCGAAAACCGAAGCGTTTGCGGATCTGGTTGATGAGGTAGCGCTCGTGGGAAAAATGCAGCGCTCCGCCGCGGCTGGTAAAGGCTACGAACCCGGGCGGCCGGATGGAGGTCTGGGTCATGTAGTAGATCTTGCGGTCTTCGAAATGCAGTTGCTCCACGAAGCGGTTTAGCTCGCCGGTGGTGATACGGCGCGAGGCGGACTCGTAGATTTCACGAATCGCGGGAAAAAGCTGTTTCACGCCGGCTCCGGTCTTGGCGGAAAGGAAGAACACGGGCGCGTAGTCCAGGAATTTGAGCTCGTCGCGGAGGTCGCGCTCGAACTGGGATTTCTTTTTGTTCTTCACCTCGTCCCACTTATTGACGCAGAGGATGACAGCCCGGCCGCCTTCGTGCGCATAGCCGGCAATGGTGGCGTCGAGTCCCACGACACCCTCGGTGGCGTCCATCACCAGCAGCACCACGTGCGCCATGCGAATATTGCGGCGCGCCATCACCACGCTCAGCTTTTCGGCCATCATTGTGGTCTTGCCTTTGCGACGGATGCCGGCCGTGTCGATGAACACGTACTCCGCCCCGTCGCGCTCGATCTTCTCGTCCACCGCATCGCGCGTGGTGCCGGCGACCGGCGAAACAATGGCACGCTCCTGGCCGGTGAGCGTATTCAGCAAAGTCGACTTGCCGACGTTGGGACGGCCGATGATGGCCACCTTGATGGGCTGCTGCGTTTCCGGCGCGTCTGCCGGAGCCGCGGTTTCGCCGCCGCGCTCGAAGGTTTCGGTCACATGATCGAGCAGGGCGTCGACGCCGGTGCCGTGCTCTGCCGAGACGGGGTAAACATCGGCGACGCCTAATCCGTAAAACTCGTGCGCGAGGTCCTCCCGGCTGGCCGTATCCGCTTTGTTGACGGCGATGGTGACGGGTTTGCCCAGCCGTTTGAGCATGCGCGCAAGGTCGCGGTCGGAGCCGGTGATCTCGGCGCGGCCGTCCACCAGGAAGATGATGTGCGCGGCGCCCTGGAGGACAACTTCCGCCTGGCGCAGGATCTGGCTCGGAATGTACTCGTGGTCATCGACGACGATGCCGCCGGTGTCGATCACCTCAAAGTGGCGGCCATCATGCTCGGCAAGCCCGTGGATGCGGTCGCGCGTGATGCCCGGCTCATCGCCGACGATGGCGCGCCGCTCGCCTGTGATGCGATTAAAAAGGGTGGACTTTCCTACATTGGGCCTGCCCACAATGACTACTGTGGGTATGGCATGGGACATGAACTTCAATCATAGCAGGGGCTGGATGTTATCCTGCGGGTTGAAACACTACCCTATTTTCCTAAGCCTCAAGGACCGCCCGGTGCTGGTGGTGGGGGCTGGTAAAGTGGCGCTGCGCAAAACCCGGAGCTTGTTGGAAGCCGGGGCGCGCGTCACGGTGATCGCGCCGGAATGGGAAGACGAATTCGAAGCCCTGCCGGTGCGGCTGGTGGCGCGCCGATTTCGCGCTTCCGACCTGGGCGGCTGCGTGCTGGTATTCGCCGCCACCAACGACCGCCTGACCAATCACCGTATCGGCATTGCCGCCAAAGGCAAGGGCGTGTTCGCCAACATCGCCGATTCGGCCGAGGAGTGCGATTTCGTAGTTCCGGCGCGCGTCCACCGCGGCGGAATCCAGATTGCGGTTTCCACCGGCGGCGAGAATCCGCGACTGGCGGCGGATCTGCGGAAAAAGCTGGAAGAGATGCTGTAAAGCCGGTTCCGCGCTCGCGCGCTACGTGTATTTCCATCTGTCTTGCAAAAATGACACGGTATTGTATACTGGTCGTACCGTTATGTCATTTCGCCTGTTTGGGTTGCTCCTGTGTGCCGGCTCGCTGTTCGGACAGGTCTCGGCGGAGCTGGCGGGCACCGTCACGGACCAATCGGGCGCGCTGGTTTCGCAGGCGGCCGTTACGGCCCGCAATACGGATACGGGAGCGGTACGAAGCGCGCTGAGCGACAGTGCCGGCCGGTATCAATTACCGTCGCTTCCACCCGGGCAGTACGAAATCCGGGCCGCCAAACCCGGCTTCGCGGATGCAATTCGCACCGGCGTCCGGCTGGCGGTGGGCCAGCAAGCCACCGTGGATTTGAGACTGCCGCTCGGCGCCTCAGCGGAGCAGATTACGGTGAATGCCGACGCCCCCCTGGTGAACGCAGCCGCCACGGATATTTCCGGGCTGGTGGGTGAGCGCCAGGTGAAGGATTTGCCGCTGAACGGGCGCAGCTATGACGAACTGCTCACGCTCAACCCCGGAGTGGTGAATTTCACCTGGGAGAAGACGGGCGGAATCGGCGTCTCCAATTCCACCGTGGGCAACAATTTCGCGGTTTCGGGAAACCGCCCGCAACAGAATCTGTTCCTGCTGAATGGTATCGAATTCACCGGCGCCGCGGAAAACAATATGCAGCCGGGTGGGACCAGCCAGCAGTTGCTGGGCGTGGACGCCGTGCGCGAGTTCAACGTGCTGCGCGACAACTACGCCGCGGAATTCGGCAAGCGGCCCGGAGCGCAGGTGCTGATCGTCACGCAATCGGGAACCAATCTCCTGCATGGATCGCTTTACGAATACCTGCGCAATAACGTTTTCGACGCGCGCAATTTCTTCGATGGCGGCTCTGTTCCGGGCTTTGCGCGCAACCAGTTCGGCGGCTCGGTCGGTGGGCCTATCCGGGCAGGCAAAACATTCGCATTCGCCAATTACGAGGGATTCCGGCAGCGTCTGCATCAGACCGGCGTGGACCTGGTGCCCGATTCCTCTGCCCGCAGCGGCTATCTGCCTTGCAAGCTGGTCAGCCCAGCGCCCAGCCCGTGCCCGGCATCGGGGCTGGCGTTCGTGGGCGTTTCGCCGCTCATTAACGCATGGGCGGCGCCCAGTCCGGGCGCGCCCGATTTCGGCGGTATTTCAGAAGCGCTCAACAATCCCCTGCAGAGCATTCGCGATGATTTCGGAACCGCGCGGGTGGATCAGATCT
>Ga0187817_10001600_pt1 | contig 11194 bp, 7 predicted proteins | sample NC_wetland_sal_i_17_FD_132431 | JGI IMG/M metagenome (GOLD analysis project Ga0187817, IMG submission 132431) | Wetland sediment microbial communities from Neuse River Estuary, North Carolina, USA - SO4_2 | ecosystem: Environmental > Aquatic > Freshwater > Wetlands > Sediment | place: USA: North... | reverse complement strand
GGCGAAGTCTGGCGCGCCAAAGACACGCGTCTCGGCCGAGCTGTCGCTCTGAAGGTATTGCCTCCGGAATTCGCCGCCGATCCCAGCCGGCGCCAGCGCTTCGAAGCCGAAGCGCGTGCGGTCGGGGCCTTAAATCATCCGAACATCGTGGCCGTGTACGACGTCGGCGAGCAGGGCGGACTCGGCTACCTGGTTTCAGAACTCGTGGATGGCGAGTCCTTGCGCCCGCTCATCAATCGCGGCCCGCTTCCTCTCCGCAAGCTGGTGGATCTGGCCGCGCAGATTGCCGACGGGCTCGCCGCCGCGCACGGCTCCGGCATTATCCACCGCGATCTCAAGCCCGAAAACATTATGATTGCGCGCGACGGCCGCGCCAAGATTCTGGATTTCGGGCTGGCCAAACAAACCATCAAGCCGACTAGTGACGAGACCGCGACCGCGACTTTTTCCGAGCCCGGAACGGTCCTGGGCACCGTCGGGTACATGTCGCCGGAGCAGGTGCGGAGTGAACCGGTGGATCCGCGTTCGGACATTTTCAGTTTCGGCTGCATTCTTTATGAACTGGCTTCCGGCAAGCGCGCGTTCCAGGGCAAATCCGCTGTCGATGTGATGAGCGCGATCCTGAACAGCGAACCGCCGGAGCTAGCCGCTTCCAACGCCACGTTGCCGCCCGCGCTCGAGACCATCATTCGCCGCTGCCTGGAAAAGCGGCCCGAGCAACGCTTCCAATCGGCGGCCGATCTGGCTTTCGCCCTGCGATCCTCGGCGAATCTTTCCGGAAGCCAGCCATCGCAACCCGGTGTGAGAATTCCGCGGCGCGCGAACTGGCTGCGAATTGCGCTTGCCGTGGCCGGCGCCCTCATCCTTTTGGCCGGAGGATATTTTCTGCGCGATCGCACCGCCGTTACGAGCCCGGCGGTCTTCGAGCGTCTTACGTTCCGGCAAGGCCACATCTCGTCTGCCCGCTTCAGTTCTGACGGCCAGAGCGTGCTCTATGCAGCCTCTTGGGATGGCGGGCCGAACCGCATTTACCTGGTGACGCCGGGTAATCCGGAATCGCGGGACCTACAGATGCCAGACGAGGGACAGCTTCTTTCCGTCTCGTCCAAAGGCGATCTTGCTCTGCTGGTCGGCCCGTTCAGCAAGGACGGCTCCGGCACTCTGGCGCAGGATTCCGTTACCGGCGGTCGAATGCGCCCATTGCTCGAAGATGTGTTCTCCGCCGACTGGTCGCCCGATGGAAGTTCGATGGCTGTGGGCCGGCGGGTGAATGGAAAGTGGCGCCTGGAGTATCCGGTCGGCCAGGTGTTGTGGGAGTCGGAGTGGCCGCCATACGGACTTCGCATCTCGCCGGACGGTGAACGCGTGGCGTTCGCGGTCTTTGGTGAGGGTAGCAGCGTTGGGATTATGGCCGTCAGGCGGTCGCGCCAGCGCAAGTTGCTGGGCATCGTGTCCGGCCAGATCTCGACGGTTGCGGGCGCACAACTAGCCTGGACACCCAACGGCCGCGAGATCTGGTTCCGTTCCTTCGATGCCAACGACCTGGGCACCCTCTACGCGGTGAATCTGAACGGAAAACGAAGGGTGGTTGCTCACCTGCCGGGACGCGTCAACCTAAACGATATTTCCCGCGACGGCAAAGCGCTGATCAGCACCGTAGTCGTTCGCCAGGGCATCCTCGGCCTTGCGCCAGGCGAGAGTTCCGAGCGCGAACTGTCCATCCTGGATGCCAGCGATCTGAAGGACATCTCGCGGGACGGCCGTTGGCTCCTGGCCAACACGCGCGGCGCGAGCGGTGGTCCTCACGGGAGCGTCTACCTGCGAAGCACCGATGGCTCACCGCCGGTTCGCGTGGGAGACGGCCAGGCTTATGCGATTTCTCCCGACGGCAAATGGCTGACTGGTTACACTTCCAACGATGCCGCCACGCGCAAGTTTGTGTTAACGCCGACCGGAGCTGGAGAAGAGAAAGAACTGGTCATTCCGCGACTGGTTGGTAACAGCGGAATCGTGGTGGGTTGGCTGGCGGGCGAGCAGAATTATCTGGTGATGGGCGCCCTCCCCGGCACGTCAGGATGGCAGTTCTTTGCCTGGAACGCCGCCCGCGGAGAGTTGCGGCCCGCCTCCCCGCAGCACATGACCGACATGTTTCCGCTGGTTTCACCCGACGGACGCCAGTTCCTGTCTCAAGGGCCCGATCATGCATGGTATGTTTATTCCATCGATTCCGGCGGACCTCGCCCGGTTAGCTTGACTGCGCACGATATCCCGGTCAACTGGCGCGCCGATAACCATTCGCTCTACATCAGAACTCACGCCGACACCAACAAGACCGCGCGTGTCTCCATTCTCGATCTCAACACGGGCCAGAGAACCCCGTGGAAAGAAATCCACCCCGCGCGGCCGGTGGATGACATCAATAATCTCGAGATCACCCCGGATGGCCGTGCGTATGCGTACAACTTCGTCCAGACGATGTCGGATTTATACCAGGCAGAAGGTCTGCAGTGAGCCACAATGGGAGAAGCATGCCATCGTTGCGCGAAGTCTTGACAGAAACGGGACAAAACCATACCGCCGTAGGCCATTTCAACGTCTCCGATCTGGTCACCGTGCAGGCCGTTTTTGAAACGGCTCGCGAGCTGAAGGTGCCGGTCCTTGTCGGCGTCTCTGAAGGGGAGCGCGAATTCATGGGTGTACGCCAGGTGGCTGCGGTGGTCCAAAGCTTGAGGAACGAGTACGGCTATCCTATCTTTCTCAACGCCGATCACACGCACTCGCTGGCCAAGGCCGTGGAAGCAGCGAACGCAGGCTTCGACGCCATTGTCTTCGACAATTCGACGCTACCGTTCGCCGAAAATATAGCCCAAACAACGAGGGCCGTTGAAACCGTCAAGTCGATCAACCCGGCGATTCTGGTGGAAGGTGAGATCGGCGACATCGGCAGCGGTTCCGAGATTCACGACAAAGCACCGGCGCGTGCGCTCAGCACGCCAGACGAAGCCCGCGAGTTCGTGGAAGCCACCCGGGTCGACATTCTCGCGCCGGCGGTTGGGAGCATGCACGGGCTGTTACGCAGCATGGTCCGCGGAGAGGACCAAAAGCGTCTCGATATTCAGAGGATTCGAGAGATCAAACAAGCCGCTCGCGTGTTCATGACGCTGCACGGCGGCTCGGGAACCAACGACGAAGACCTGCGGAGCGCTATCCAAGCCGGCATCAACATTGTGCACATCAACACCGAAGTGCGCCTGGCATGGCGGCGCGGTCTCGAACACGCCCTCGCCAGCCACCCGGATGAAGTCGCGCCGTACAAGATCCTGCCGGGTGCGTTCGACGCGGTGAGCGAAGTTGTTCGCGGCAGGCTCGAGTTGTTCAGCGCGCGCCGCGCCGGCGCCGGCAGATAATTCTGGGCTCCTAAAAAATCCCCCCGGTACTGTCGATTTCGCGTTTTCAGCTTCGACTTCATGATCAGGAGATCCACTCTATGCGAAAAATCACCCCCTTCTTGTGGTTTGACGGTAAGGCTGAAGAAGCAGCGAACTTTTACACCGCAATTTTCAAGAATTCAAAGATCGGAAGCGTCAGTCGTTATGGTGAAGGCGGGCCGGGGCCGAAGGGAAGTGTCATGGTCGTGACCTTCCAACTCGAGGGCCAGGAGTTCATGGCGCTGAACGGCGGTCCGCTATTCACTTTCACTCCGGCAATTTCCTTCCTGGTCAATTGCGAAACCCAGGAGGAAGTGGATCAGCTCTGGGAGAAGCTTTCCGAAGGTGGACAGAAAGACAGATGCGGCTGGCTCAAGGACAAGTATGGCGTATCGTGGCAGATCATTCCTACCGCTTTAGGCAAGATGATGAGCGACCCGGATCGCGCAAAATCGAGCCGGGTGATGAAAGCCATGCTTCAAATGGACAAGATTGACATCAACACGTTAAAGCAGGCGTACGCGGGAGAGTAAGGCACCCCGCCCTACACCATCATCGGCGTAATCACGCAATGGCTGCGGCGTCAGACGCCGAATAGTTCCGTGAAGAACTGCTGCATCGCCGCCCACGATCGCACATCCGAAGGCTCATGGTAGGCTACACCCGGCCGGCCGAAGCGATCTGCCGCGGGGTTGGTGAAGCCATGCATTGCGCCGCCATAAAGAATCACGCACCAATCCACGGCGGCGGCCTGCATCTCGTCAGCGAAAGCCGTGACGTGATCGAGAGTGATGAACGGATCCAGGGCTCCATGACACGCCAGCACTCTCGCTTTCATCTGACCCGGGACGGCCGGCCGCGTGGTCGCAAGGCCGCCGTGAAAACTTACGACGCCCTTTATATCCGCGCCAGACCGCGCCAACTCCAGCGCAGCCATGCCTCCCAGGCAGAAACCGATCGCCGCCATTTGTTTTTGGTCCGCTTGATGTTGGGCGGCCAGGGCGTCCAAGCCCGCGACAGCGCGCGGAAGAAGTCTCTTGTTACGAAATTCCTCGAACGCTGCGCGCCGCTCGGCGTCCGAGGCCTGAGCGATTGGTTCCCCAAACATGTCGCACGCCAGAGCCACATAGCCCAACTCCGCCAGTCGAGTCGCACGCTCCTTCTCGTGATCGGTGAGGCCGGTGTTCTCGTGAAACACCAGGATGCCGGGCCGTGGCTCGCTGTGCGAGTCGTCGAACGCCAGAAATCCTCGCAGCAGTTTGTCGCTCTCCCGATACTCTAAAATTTGCGTCTTCACCACAGGGATCTCCTTCAGATGGGGAAATTGGGGCAGATGTTTAGCTTCGTGCGTCAGCGGTTAGAGGGACATATGTTGAACAGTAGGGAGCCTTCCCTATATCGTCATCGGCAGCGACCGCGGGCGCTTTCCGGTAGCCTGAAAGATCGCATTTGCAACTGCCGGAGCCAGTCCTACGATGGGCGTTTCTCCCGCCCCCGCCGAGGGCAGATCCTTGCGGTCCACCAGCACGGTCTCAATCAACGGCACATCCGCAAATCGCGGAACGCGGTACTGCGAAAGTCTGGGGTTCAGCATCCTGCCGTTTTCAAAACGTATCTGCTCGAACAGCGCGCCGCCGATAGCCATGATGATGGAGCCTTCCACCTGGTTCCGCAGGTGATCCGGGTTCACCACCGCGCCGCATTCGAACGACTGGACCACGCGCACAATCTTCGGCTTTCCGCCTTCGATTGCCACCTCGGCGCATGTGGCCAGATAGCTGCCTTTCTCGAATCCGATAGCCACCCCAAACCCGTGACCTGGCGCGGGTTTCTGTTTCCCCCAGCCGAATTTTTCCGCCGCCGCCAGAAGCACCGCGCGCTGCCGCTGGTCTTTCAAGTTCTTGAGGCGGAACTCCACCGGATCCAGGTTGAGCGAGTGCGCGATCTCATCCATATGGTTCTCACGCGCGAAATGATTGGCCGTGGCGGCGAGCCCTCGATACGAACCCTGGCGCAGCGGCGATTTCGACGGATGAAACAGGATGCGGCGGTGCGGAATGTCGTAGGTGATCTGAGAGCCGGATGGGCCGGAGTTGTAATTGTGAAATTCCCACGCGGTCATGCGCCCGTCGCTCTTCACGCCGCTCGAGATTTCAATCACGCCGGCCGGCCGCACGTAGCCCCAGGTGAATTCTTCCTGCCGCGTCCACACCAGCTTGACCGGCTTCCCCGCGGCCTTGGCCAGCCGCGCCGCTTCGATGGCGCACTCGCCCGAATGTTTGCCGCCGTAGCCCGATCCGGTGTCGGGAACGATCACGCGCACGCGCTCTTGAGGAATATTGAAGGCGCCCGCCAGTTCCTCGCGCACGCCAAACGGCCGCTGCGTCCCGGTCCAGACCGTCAGCTTGTCCGTGTTCCACTCGGCAACCGCGGCGCGCGGTTCGAGCGGAGTGTGCGCGATGTACGCCACGGTGTAAGTTCCGGACAGCTTGCGATCCGCGTCCGCCATGCCCTGCTCGATCGAACCCTGCGCCTGGCGATCCTCGCCTGCCTCGGCATTGGCTTTCAGGTACGCAAACAACTGGCTGTCGGATGGCTGGCCCTCCTCAGTCTTCCATTCCGCTTTGAGCGCGGAGAGCGCGTGTTCCGCGGTCTCGGCATCGGGCGCAGCCACGGCGACGAACTCGCCCTCGTGCGCCACCGTCACGCCGGGGATCTGTTTCGCTGCCGAATCGTCGAGGCTCGCCAGCTTCGCTCCGAACGCGACCGGACGCAGTACTTTGCCATGGAGCAGGCCGTCGCGTTTCACGTCGGATGCAAAGCGATGCATGCCCGTCACCATATCGCGCCCGTTCACCTTGGCGACCGAGTGCCCGGCGATCTTCCATTCGGCAGCCGGAGTCAGGGTGACATCCGGGCCGATCTTCTGAACCAACTGCTTTCCGGCGGTCAACTGGCCCAATCCAGCGGAACGCCCCGCGGCAACAATCTTGCCCTCCGCCACCTGTACCGCCTTGCGGTCCACGCCCCACTCCGAGGCCGCCAGATCGGCGAGGGCCTCGCGGGCCGCAGCCGCCGCTTTGCGAAGCTGCGGAGCCATGGTCGGCGTGGTGCGGCTTCCGAACGTGCCCATGTCGTACGGCGTCAGATCCGTATCGGCCATGACCATTCGGATGCTGGCGACCGGCGTGCGCAGTTCCTCAGCTACGGCCTGGGAAAGCGAAGTTCGGATATTCTGACCCACTTCCGTCTTGCCCGTGTACACGCTCACGATTCCGTCCTCGCCGATGTGCAGCCAGGCCGAGATCTCTTCCGGGCGGGCATCTCCGCCGCCACGCACGCGCCGTCCTGATTCCTGCGCATCCGCGGCTTCAGCCACGCAGAGGATGACAACGCCGCCGCCGAGAGTGGATAAGAAATCGCGCCGCGTGAGTTCGCCGGTCATGCGGTCCTCCCTTGGGTCTTGAGCCGGAGGGCGGCCATGCGCACCGCGGCCACAATCCGGGGGTACGTGCCGCACCGGCAGATGTTGCCCTGCATGCCGTGAACGATCTCCTCATCATTCGGATTCGCGCCTTTGGCCAGCAGCGAAACACCACTCATGATCATTCCGGGAGTACAATAGCCGCACTGCATGGCCCCGGTTTCGAGAAAGGCTTCTTGTAGCGGATGCAGGCGGCCGTCCTGTTCCAGGCCTTCAATTGTGGTGATACGTTTTCCCGCGGCGCGAGAGAGCGGCGTGATGCACGAGCGCACAGCTTCGCGGTCCAGCAGAACGGTGCACGCCCCGCACTGCCCCTCGCCGCATCCGTATTTCGCGCCGGTCAAATCGAGGTCGTCGCGCAATACGCTCAGCAGGCTACGATCGGGGCCGGCATTTACGCGCCGTGCGGCTCCATTTACATTAAGTTCAATAACACGGGGCATAATAGTATTATGATCCTGCGGCGGGCTTCCAAACCGAGCCGCGACGGGACCCGGCGGCGGTCTCAAATACCCCGTAACGCTTTCATGCCCGCAGCCGTCAGACAGTTGAATCCTGGGAATCGTCGTATGCGCTCCCGCTGGCTCACGCTCGGCGCCTTTGTTCTCTTTCTTGCGGGGGAGTTGCCGCTCACGGCCCAGTACCCGCCTGGCGGCTACCCGCCTGGAGGTTATCCGCCTGGCACCTACCCGCCCGGCACGTACCCGCCCGGAAGTGGTCCGGGAGTCCCCATGCCGCGCAGGGGTAAGAAAAAGAACAAGAAGGACGACGACCAGGCACCGCTGTCCAACATGGAGGGTATGCTCCGCAAGCTCGACGACCAGTCGGTCATGCTGGAGGCGGAAGACTCGCGCATCGTCAATTTGAAGCGCACCAGCACCACCAAGTTCCTCAAGGACGACGCAGAAATGAAGCCCGGCGACCTCAAGCCTGGCGACCACCTCCAGGTGGATTACCGCGAGGACGAGCAGGGCTACCTCTTCGCCGTCAATATCACGTTCCAAAAACAAGGGACTGCTGAGGAACGCGCCAGGGCTTCGGAGCCGGTTGAGATGGTCTCGGCCCAGGGCCAGAACAAGCCCACCGGCGACGACGAACGCCCCGTGCAGCGCCGCAAGGATTCGGCGCCGCCCTCCGACACTGACAAAGACGACGAGGAGAAGGCCGCGCCCGCGCCGGCCAAAACAGCTCCGGCTAAAGCCAGCGCGCCGGCAGCCGAGCTTCCGCCCATCGCTCCTCCCGATGCCGGGCTGGATTTGGACCACATTCCCACATCGACGAGCGCGCATGTGGACGATACGGACGACAATAAGCCGCACCACTTGGCCCGTGGCAAACCCAAGCAGGCCCCCAAGCAAGTCGCGTCTAATTATCCGGCTGCGGAGACTGCCGCTCCCGCGGAGCCCGAGTCGGCTCCATCGGCGCCGGGTGTCATTCAGCCGCGGCCTTTGGATGCGCCTCCCAGGCCGGAACCGGCTGCCGTCGTCAACGAAAAACCTTCGGATCCCCGCATTGAAAAGGCACGGGAAGCCGCGGCGACGTTTACCGAATCACTGCCCAATTACGTCTGCCAGGAACAAATGGCGCGCTTCGTCAGCCAGACGCATGTCGTGAGCTGGCAGCCCATCGACATCGTCTCCACCGAGGTGGTGTACGAGAACGGCAAAGAACGCTACCGGAATGTGGCCGTGAACGGGAAAGCCACCAAGAAAAAACTCGAGGACCTGGGCGGCGCCTGGTCCACCGGCGAGTTCGGATCGGTGCTGGTGGACGTGCTGTCACTCGCCACGGATGCGGATTTCCGTTTCCGCAAGCAGACCAGGATCGATAACCGCGCGGCGTACGTATTCGACCTGGATGTGGACCGCGAGCATTCTCACTGGCACATCGAGGCGCCATCGCAGTACGTGCTGCCCGCCTACCGCGGTGCCATCTGGATCGATAAGGAAACCTCGCGCGTCCTCCGCATCGAAATGCAGGCCTATCACCTGCCTGAGCAGTTTCCCTTCGACAAGGTGGAATCCGCCACCGACTACGAATTCATTCGCATCGGCGGCGAGCACGAATACCTGCTGCCGGTTCACGCCGAGACGCTCACCTGCGAACGCGGCACCAACAATTGCAGCCGCAACGTGATCGACTTTCGCAATTACCACAAGTACACTGGCGAAGCCGAGATCAAGTTCGAAAAATAACACGCAGCAGACCGATCAGTCGCCCCAGGCCTGGCAACTGTATCAGATCAAACATTTGGGTGACTTACCGAGCGTGCAGGATTGTCTGCTGGAATCATCTAATCTGCTTATGATGTCTTTTAAGGAGGGATGTTGATGGCGGCTTCTGCTCAACCGACATTTCGTATCGACGTTGCAATTAATGATCTGCTCATGCACTCTGCCCCCGAACCACCCATGCCACCATCAGCCAGGGGAGCCACGCTGCCGGAGCCCATTTTCCCGCAGTACCCGGAAATGCTCGCGGATCCCGGGCCGGAAACACCTCCGGACCGGCGCGACTGGAGCCGGGAACATATCATGCGCAAGGTGCGCGGCTGGCTGGTTCCCTATATGCGATCCCGCGTTATGCCGGGACAGTTTCATCCCATCACGGCGTACTTGTTCATGGAATACAAGTGCAATCTCGATTGCTGGTATTGCTGGGCGTTTAACAACCAGGTCAAGGGCATGACGGAAGACGTGGCGCGGCGGGCCATCGACTGGCTGCATGACCACGGATGCCGCGTGCTCGCGCTCATGGGAGGCGAGCCGCTGCTGCGCCCGCAGTTCGCCCACAAGGTTGTCTATTATGCGGCTAAAAAAGGGTTCTGGATATACATTGGCACGAATGGCCGCTTGCTGAAGCCTGACTTCGCGGACCGGCTGGGCGACGCCGGCGTGGCGGTCATCAATTTCGCCCTGGATGCGTGGGATGAAAAACCCAGCCTGCCCAAGGCTTTCATCCCCTCTCAGAAGAACCTCGAGCATGTGATGCGCAAGCAGTACGTTTACGGCTACATGGTCTTCTTCAACATGAACATCTGCCGGAACAATCTCGAGGACATCCGGCTGCTGACCGAATACGCCCATGAGCATCGGCTGGCCACGGATTACCACCTGAACGAGACACCCATGATCGAACAGGACGGCCACTTCAAGCACCTCAACGAGAACCCAACCTACATCCGCCCCGAGGATTGGCGCGCGGTGGATGAACTGATCGACTGGATCATTGAGAAGAACCGCGCCGGCTATCAGATGGTGAACTCCGTGCCGCGACTTCAGGAAATGAAAGCGTTCGTTCGCATGATGTCGGGTCTCGACCTTCGCCGCGTGGGCTGGTATGGCGACGGAACCGGCACCGGGGAGGAGCTTCTTTCCCGCATTCCAGGCATCAAGTCAGACGGAGACGGCGGGTTGCACTTCACGGACTGGAATTGCCGCGCCGGGCAGAACAACGTGATCGTCCGAACCGATGGCACCGTGGGCCCCTGCTTTCCGATGTATGCGGCGACTTACGACTGGGGCACGATCGATGCGCAGAAATTCGATACCCGCCAACTGGGTGAGATGAAGAAAACCTGCCAGAAACACTGCTTCTCGACGTTGAACCACAATCTCGGCTACTGCTATAACGACGCCCGCGTATTGAAGTGGCTGTGGAAGCAGGCGCGCAGGGGCCTCAAAGGCGGCGCCTGCAGCTTCGAAGATTAAGCCCCGCGCTGCTTGCGTTAGTCTGTTACGATCTGGAAATTAATCCATTCCTCAGCTGCGCTGCCCTTCTGCTTGCCGCCTTTGGCCGGGATCGCGAGGCCGAGTAGGTACTGTCCCGCCGGAGCACTGGGATCGATGTGGTAAGCGCCGCGAAGCGAGTTGCCGTCGGCCTGGATGGTCTCGGAATGGATCGGCTTGCCCTCAAAAAGCACGTTCAGTTGAGCGGCTTCGGGCCGTTCGCGGTCCGACCGGCTCATCAGCACGGCACTATACGAGATCACGTCACCGGGGCGGAAATCACGGATCGCGGGATCTCCGGGAACGGGCACATGCCAGGATGTCTTCTCCGCGGATGCCTGCGGCGGAGCACCTTCCAGGCCAAGCATAATACCGGAGAGCGCAAAGGCGCTGCTGCGAAGATCAGGGGCGTACACGAATTCCGAGGCGGAACCGATGCGGACCGGCGGATGCGTGGCGTTGGGGTCGGAGCTGGTGACGAGCCGCTTCGTTCCGAGAACCGGTCCCTCGCCGGGCGCAGTGTTTCGAACCACCACATGCATTTGGTATGGGCC
>Ga0187817_10001599_pt1 | contig 11196 bp, 10 predicted proteins | sample NC_wetland_sal_i_17_FD_132431 | JGI IMG/M metagenome (GOLD analysis project Ga0187817, IMG submission 132431) | Wetland sediment microbial communities from Neuse River Estuary, North Carolina, USA - SO4_2 | ecosystem: Environmental > Aquatic > Freshwater > Wetlands > Sediment | place: USA... | reverse complement strand
ATCCAACTGACGCGATGCATAAAATATCAGACCAATTGAACGGACTTTCTGAGAACCAGATCAGCCAATGTGTTGAGGGGTCCCGCGACGGCCAACAGCCAGATTCCGCAAATCGGCTACTGGCTGACTATTACCGTTGCCCCGTAAACCTAGTCGGGTTCCTGCCGGTAAGCCAATCGACGCAACGTCCCGGTTATTTTCAGATAGGTCCAGACACGATCTGCTACGGGGGGCTCTCCTCCGGTAATACCGCCAGGAGCCCGGTTGGGAAGCTTTACGACGCCCTCAAGCATGTCGGAGTGGAAGCGCAAAGAATCGAGCTTCCATTCGATGCCGGGGAGGTGGTTGAGAATCTGCGTCGCGAGCGCTATACCGCGCACTTCCGCCAAGAGGGGCGAGCCCTCAACGAAATCTTCCGGAAAGTGTACTATCTCATCCGGCCGCTGCTGGGAGTATCGACGCGCCGGCACCTTCAGAAAATTCGCCTTCGGGGCTGGGATGAAATCAGCTTCCCCGCCTGGCCGGTGGACTCCAGCGTAGAACGTATTCACCGGAAACTGCTGGCCCTGTCCCTTAGGGCGCAGGGTCTGGAAAAGACTCCATTCATATGGTTCTGGCCCGATGGCTTTTCTAGCTGTGCGATCATGACGCATGACGTGGAAGACCGATGCGGCAGGGACTTTTGCGCCAGATTGATGGACTTGGACGAGTCGTTCGGCATCCGCAGCGCCTTCCAGGTGGTGCCGGAGAACCGCTACTCGGTGACAAAGGGTTTTCTGGACAGCATTACGACCCGGGGCTTCGAAGTGAACGTTCACGACCTGAAGCACGACGGCCGTCTTTACGCTGACCATGCGGAGTTCATCCGCCGGGCGAAGCGCATCAACGGCTACGCCCGGGAGTTCGGCGCTCAGGGGTTTCGCTCCGGCATCCTCTACCGCAACGCGGACTGGTACGACACTTTCGACTTCTCCTATGACATGTCGATTCCCAACGTGGCGCATCTCGACCCTCAGCGCGGTGGCTGCTGCACCGTGATGCCCTACTTCATTGGAAAAATCGTCGAGCTTCCAGTCACCTGCACGCAGGACTACACCCTCTTTCAGATTCTCGGTGACTACTCCATCGACCTCTGGAAAAAGCAAATTGATTTGGTTCGGGAACAACACGGGTTGATCAGCTTCATCGTTCACCCGGACTACATCACGGAGCAACGGGCACAGGATACGTACAAGGCCTTACTTGGTCATTTGGCCCGGTTGCGGGCGGAGGACGGCATCTGGACCGCCCTGCCCAGGGACGTGGCCAACTGGTGGAGAGAGAGAAGCAAGATGGAGCTTGTGCAAGAAAACGGCGAATGGCGCGTTGAGGGACCAGGAAAAGAACGTGCTCGCGTGGCTTATGCTTCACTTGCAGGAGACGCAGTGACTTACAGCCTGGCGCGCTGAAGAACTTTCCGCCTCGGTTGATTGATCCCGGATGACAAAAATCTCTGGCAAGGTGCCCGACCGAAGCATGCATGCGGACGTGGGATTCTTGGCAATGGATTTCCTTCAGGCGGTCTCAACCTTGTACCGCTGTGAGAGCATCGGCCGGACTATCCAGAAAATCGTCGTGCTGCCCAGGAAGACAGGCTTCGCGATTCATCAGGACTTGACGGTCCGGGTCCTGGGGGGATACAGCCTGCTGGTGCTCGCCAGATGAAGACAGTCGGGAGCACACTTCCAGCTTCTGGGACGGCGTCGCAATACGACAGGCGAGTGGATGAGCGAATCCTGAAACTGGAACAGCAATGACAATGTGTGATGTGGCGATCATCGGCGCAGTCCCTTACGGATTGTCCGCTGCTGCACAGTTACGAACGATTTAAGGGCTGGAGGTACGCATTTTTGGCAAGCCCATGTCCTTTTGGGAAAACCACATGTCGGCCAGCATGCTCTTGCGCTCCAGTTGGACAGCAACACAGATCGCGGAGCCGCCGCATGATTACAGTCGATTCACTGTCCAATAAATCCGGCGTAAAGCAATGTGCGGAATCGCGGGTCTTCTAAACCTCAATGGCGCACCCGCCGAAGCCGAAAGACTCTGGCAGATGATCCGTCTGCTCGGGCATCGTGGACCGGATGATTCGGGCATCTACATGGACCGAGCCGTTGGCCTAGCCCATTCCAGGCTCAGCATCATTGACATCAGTGGCGGTCACCAGCCGATGCATAACGGTGATCGGTCAACCTGGATCACTTTCAACGGAGAAATTTTCAATTACATTGAGCTGAGCAAGGAACTGTCAAGTAAAGGACATTCATTCTCGACACAAAGTGATACCGAAGTCATTCTGAAACTTTACGAAGAATACGGCCCCGATTGCGTTCAACACATGAATGGGCAATGGGCTTTTGCGATATGGGATACCAAGAAGAAGAGGCTGTTCCTTTCCCGGGATCGACTCGGTGTCAGACCTCTCTTTTATGTGACGGCGCGCAATTCACTGGTTTTTGCCTCGGAGATCAAAAGCCTTCTGCTTCATCCGGGAATCGACGCCGTGATTGACCTCAAAGCTCTTGCGCAAGTATTTACGTACTGGTTCCCCCTGGCTCCCAGGACGATTTTTCAGAATATTTTCGAACTCCCTCCTGGTCACTCGCTCATTGCGGAAAATGGGAAAATCGACGTTCGACGGCACTGGCAGCTGGATTATTCTCAGATCGATCCGACGGTAGAGGTGCCTCGAGCCCGCGAAGAAACATACTCGGAGGAACTCCGCGAACTTCTCCTCGATGCGACCCGGATCCGCTTGCGCGCGGATGTGCCTGTGGGAGCATACCTGAGCGGAGGGCTCGACTCATCGATCATCACAGCGCTCACCAAGAAATTTGTTGGATCCTCGCTCTGCACTTTCTCTGTGGCCTTCGAGGACCGAGGCCTGGATGAGAGCGCCTATCAGCAGGAGGTTGTACGTGTCCTGGGCACAAATCACAGGACGATCCGGTGCACCGCCGCTGAGATTGGTGAAACGTTGCCAGAAATGATTTGGCACACGGAGTGCCCTGTGCTGCGGACCGCTCCCGCTCCGTTGTTCCTCCTCTCGAAGCTCGTCCGCGATAGTGGATTCAAGGTGGTTCTCACGGGAGAAGGTTCCGACGAATTCCAGGGCGGCTACGATATCTACAAAGAAGCGAAGATCCGCGCTTTTTGGGCTGCACAACTCGATTCGAAGCGAAGACCGCTCTTGCTGAAGAAACTCTATCCGTACCTCGCGGGGCTTCAGAGACAATCCCCGGCTTATCTGCAAGCTTTTTTCCACGTGCGGTCGGGGGGAACAAGTGATCCGTTTTTTTCACACCTCCCGCGGTGGGAACTGACGGCGAAATCGCAGCTGTTTTTCTCCGCTGCAGTGCGAGCACAGTTGCAAGATCGTGTACCGTACGCTGACTTGCAGTCACTTCTGCCGCAAGATTTCTCGCGCTGGGACGTTTTTTCCCGGGCCCAGTATCTGGAAGGCGCTTTCTTACTGCCTGGATATCTCCTTTCCTCCCAGGGAGATCGAGTCGCAATGGCCCACTCGGTGGAAGGCAGGTACCCATTTCTGGATCATCGCGTCGTTGAATTCTCCACGAGAATTCCGCCGCGGCTTAAAATGAAAGTCCTGAAGGAAAAATATCTACTTAAGCTTGCTTTCGGAGGTATGGTTCCCCCATCGGTCACACAAAGGCCGAAGCAGCCATATCGGGCGCCGGATGCGATTTGCTTCTTTAACCCGGTAAACGGGCGACCACGGCATCCTTATGTTGGAGAGATGCTCTCGCCGGAACTGATTCGTGAATATGGAATCTTCGATCCGGGGACCGTCCTCAAACTCATCGAGAAGGTGAAGGCGGGCAGAGCCACGAGCTTTTTGGATAACTCAGCACTCGTTGGGATTGTATCCACCCAACTTATTATCGACCAGTTTGTCGTGCACCTAAGGGAGAAACTCTCCGATGGAGCAAATCGAGCGAGAAGTTCGCCAGTTTGTAATTGATAATTTCCTCTTTGGCGAAGGGGAGGCGCAGTTGTCGAATGACGATTCCTTTCTGGAAAAGGGGCTAGTCGATTCGATGGGCATTCTGACGCTAGTTGCCTTCGTTCAGGACAAGTACGCGGTCACGGTTCCGGACGAAGACCTCGTGCCTGAGAATTGGGATTCCGTTAAGCGAATCGCTCGGTTCGTTCAAGGCAAGTCAAGCGTGATTCGGTAAGTAAGCGGGAGATTCACTTGCTGGTAGACCAGTTCCTCGAAAACAGCGCACGCCGCTTCCCGGATAAGACAGCGCTGGTGTATGGCAGCCGGCGATTTACCTACCGGGAAGTAGACTGCATTTCGAACCGATTCGCGAACGCTTTGATAGCGAACGGAATCCAGCGCGGGGATCGCGTCGTGGTTTGTCTGGATAATTCCAGTGAGGCAGTTTTCCTCATCTTTGGAATCCTCAAAGCGAGCGCTGTTTTCGTGATGCTCGATCACACCACGAAGTCAGAAAGGCTTCGTTACATCCTTGGCGATTGCGGAGCGGCAGCTCTCGTGCTGCCCGCAGAAAAACTGAAGAGCGTGGGTGATTCGCTCGTTGCCTCGCCTTATCTTCAAACCGTTTATCTCGCCCATGCGAAAGATGCGCTTCCGGCTGAAGCCAGGCAGCGATTTGTGTCTCTGAATCCCATCTTGGGGGACTCAGATTCTAACGACGAAGCACCGCCGAAGAAATGCATCGACGCCGACCTGGCAGCCCTAATCTATACATCCGGCACAACCGGACACCCAAAGGGCGTCATGTTGACGCATCTCAATATGTTTTCGGCGGCCGATTCTGTCATATCCTATTTGCGGAACAATTCGGACGATGTGATTCTTAATGTCTTGCGCCTCTCCTATAGTTATGGTCTCTACCAGATTCTTACCGGATTCCTGGTCGGAGCGACCATCGTCCTCGAACGTTCACTCACGTATCCCTACTTGCTGATCGATATAATTAAGAAGGAAAAAGTCACAGCCTTTCCGCTTGTGCCGACGATCGCGGCGATGTTGTTGCGGTACGATTTGAAGCAGCACGATTTGTCCTGCCTTCGCTATATTACGAGCGCGGGCGCCGCACTACCTCGGGAACACGCGCGCTGGCTTCAAGAGCTTCTCCCGCATGTACAGATCTTCGTGATGTACGGACAAACCGAGTGCAAGAGGATATCGTATCTACCTCCGGATCAGCTTCTTCTCCGGCCGGACTCTGTTGGCATTGCGATCCCAAACGAAGAGGTCTACATCATCGATGAACAAGGTTGCACCGTAGGTCCCGGAGTCGTAGGGGAGCTAGTCGTGCGCGGATCCCATGTCATGAAGGGCTATTGGGGACTGCCCCAAGAGTCTGAAAGAGCCCTGTGGCCTGGTCCCCTGCCGGGCGAAAAGGTCCTTCACACGGGAGACCTGTTTCGGATGGATCAAGAGGGATATCTGTATTTCGTGAGCCGTCGAGACGACATCATCAAAACCCGCGGAGAAAAGGTGAGCCCGAAGGAAATCGAGGATGTCCTATACTCACACGAGGGTGTGCTGGAAGCTGCGGTTGTGGGCGTTTCTGACCCGATCCTGGGCCAGTCGATCAAGGCGTTTGTAACGCTACGAGAACACTTCCAGATCTCTAAGCAGGAATTGCTACGACATTGTGCCAAGCATCTCGAAGACTTTAAGATTCCTCAGCAGCTCCAATTGCGAGCCGCGTTGCCGAAAACTGTCAATGGCAAAATAGACCGCAAGGAACTTCGGAGTATGGTGGAGACCCAAGCGTGAAGACTCCTACTGCCTTCTCACCCAAAGTACTGGAGTTGGACGCCCCCCGAGCCGCGCAACAAATCGAGGAGAGGATCCGTGAGATTGTCCATCGACAGCTCCGCCGCAAAGGGGCAGTGATCGGCCTTTCGGGGGGAATAGACAGCAGCGTGACGGCTGCTCTTTGCGCCCGGGCCCTCGGAAAAGACCGTGTTCTGGGCGTGATGATGCCGGAGGAGGATTCTTCGCCGGATAGCTTGCGTCTAGCGAATCTGTTGACCCAGGCCCTGGGGATCCCGAGCGTTGTGGAGAACATTCGTCCGACCTTGGAAGCACTCGGATGCTATCAGCGCCGCGATGATGCAATTCGCCTGGTAATCCCGGAATACGGCGAGGGATGGAAGAACAAAATCGCTCTTCCCGATCTCGTCGATTCCTCGGCCTACGCTGTGTATGCCGTGATCGCCCATTCACCTTCAGGGGAAATTCGACGCGTGCGACTGACACCGGAGGCGTACCTGGGGATCGTGGCAGCAACAAATTTCAAGCAGCGCACGCGCAAGATGATCGAGTACTACCACGCCGACCGTTTGTGGTACGCCGTAGCCGGAACTCCGAATCGGCTCGAGTACGCTCAGGGATTTTTCGTAAAGAACGGCGATGGATCGGCCGACTTCAAACCGATCGCTCATCTTTACAAGACTCAGGTCTATCAGTTGGCTGAGTATCTGGGAGTGCCAGAGGAAATCCGGCGTCGTTCTCCCACGACCGACACATATTCACTCGAGCAATCCCAGGAGGAGTTTTTCTTCTCGCTTCCCTTGCGAACGATGGATCTTTGCATGTATGGAAAAAACAACGGAGTGCCCGCCGAAGAGACAGCTGCGGGCATCGGCTTGCCCGCTGAAAAAGTGAAACGTGTCTACGACATAATTGACTCGAAACTCTCTTCGACTCGCTATCTCCAACTCGCGCCTCAGCTGATTGAGCCGGTCGCTGAGGTCAGGGATAAGGATTCTTGATAGGGATTGCCGCAATACAAGATTCATTCTGTAGGACTAATTGTGGAGTAGCGCTCTAGGGAAGGTCTGTACCAGTTCGGATGTACCGATGGTGGCTCCTTGGTAGGACACCGGAGGACGGTTAGTGACTCCAAGGACCCGGATGCCACCAGCGAAGTGCTGAAACATATTCAGGGCGTGTCCAACGCAGCCTACAGGTGTCCTTTGCATCGCCTTCGCTCTTGTCGAGAGCACGCTCTGTGCGAAATAGGTATCGCACGTGAGCAACGCACCAATCATCGGGATTCAGGGCCGGCATCACCAGCACGAGGGTGGCGCCGTCCGCGCAATCTGACCCCCCTTACAAATTCTTCGTAGGTGTGTTCCTCGGTCAATGGGACCGTTACCTCTCCCAGGGCCTCGGCAGGCGGAAGTCCCCAAAAAGTATGTGGCGGCACATTCGTGCTCACTACCGTGCCTGCCTTGATGACGGCTCCCTCGCCGATCTTCACATTCGGAAGGATGACGCAGTGCGGCCCAACGAAGACATTGTTTTCAATAATCACTCTTCCGTTGCTTTGCGGCCTCCTGGGACCCCAGTAGAAGTGAGTGAAGATGGTGCTTCTAAGGCCGATGGTACAGTTATCGCCGATGGTGACTTCTTCCGGGTGAAGATCATCGATGTATACGAACTGGGCAATAAAGACCCGCTTTCCTATCTTTACTCCGCGCAGTCGATGCAGCCATGGCCGCACGCTGACTCCTCCCGGAGCCACGAAGGCTAACTTGTGAAGAAATCGTGCGAATATCTCCTGAAACATAGGTATCTCTCACGTCTCCAGCAGCGGAACTAAGGCAAATCGCAATCTCCGCTTCCACAAGAATCTAGTATGATTCGCTCCCCAGTACACGTCCATTCACAATGTAGTTTCCGGTTGAAGATGGTCCACGTTTCTCTGGATCTGAAGGTGCAGGCTGTGATCCGCAAACGGGGTCTCCTCACACGCCGGGAATCGTTTGGACACATTCAGTACTTTACCAGGGAAATGGCCCTCCAAGCGCTGAAAGACGTGGGCTATGAATTGCTGCACTATTTCGATACGCCGCGTTGCGCCGAGCTTATGACCTACCTGATTCAAAAGGTGCTCCGGTTGTCGAGCAGGATTTGTTTCGCGCTGCACGAAGACTTGGCCGTTCGCCCTCTGGGCGGATACAGCCTGCTGGCCTTGGCGAGATGAGGATGGGAACTCCGGTAAGTTACAGACGCAGGATCTCAGGCAAGGACAGAAACAAGTGGCACATTGCGACGTAGCGATTGTCGGCGCTGGCCCCTACGGATTATCCGCGGCCGCGCATTTGCGCACGATCAAGGGCTTGGAGGTTTGCGTATTCGGCGAGCCCATGTCCTTTTGGAAGCAGAATATGCCCGTGGGCATGTTTCTCCGGTCCAATTGGACGGCGACTCAGATTGCGGATCCGCACCGCGCGCTGACTCTCGAAGCATTTCAGGCTGAGAATGGAGATCGCTTCTCCCTTCCTGTACCCCTCCGGAGCTTCGTTGACTATGGACTGTGGTACCAAGCTCATGCCGTGCCCGATCTCGACCGCCGCAAGGTTGCGCGGGTGGAATCCAGCCCCAATGGCTTTCGGCTCATTCTCGAAAGTGGTGAATCCTTGCAGGCGCGCCGCGTCGTGATTGCCGCAGGCATCGGATCGTTCGCTTGGCGTCCCCCGGAATTTGCGGGCTTGCCTTCTTGTCTGGTGTCCCATACTTCGGAGCACCCAGACTTGGGGAAATTCCAGGGCAAGAAGGTTCTCGTGGTTGGAAGCGGGCAGAGCGCGCTCGAGTCGGCCGCCCTGCTGAGGGAATCTGGCGCCGAAGCAGAAGTCATCGGGCGAGCGCATCGCATCAACTGGCTCCAGGGCGTGCTCTCGAAAACCCTTCATCACCGCCTGGGCAAGATCACAAGGCACATCCTTTATGCGCCCACTGATGTGGGGCCCGCCGGCATCAGCCAACTCATGGCGCGGCCAGATCTGCTCAGGAAGCTGCCGCGCAGCCTGCAGGACCGTCTGTGGAAGCGCGCGATTCGACCGGCGGGCGCCAGGTGGCTGGTCGACCGGCTCTGCGACGTTCCGATCCGGCTTGAAAGCTCGGTGGTTTCTGTCGCGCTCTCCGGCGAGAGTGTGAAAGTCCGGTTGAGTGATGGGAGTGAACGAACCGTCGGCCACGTCCTTTTGGGGACGGGCTACCACGTGGACATATCCAAGTACAGTGTTCTTGATCCTGGAATTCTCCAGTCCGTCGAGAGAAGCAACGGCTACCCCAGGCTCAAGCAAGGTCTGGAGACCTCCGTGCCGGGCTTGCACATCCTCGGTGCGCCGGCGGCTTGGAGCTTTGGCCCCTTGCTGCAATTTGTCTCGGGCACGCGTTATGCCTCGCGCGCATTGTTCCGCTCCATTGCCGGAGGGGTGCCGAGGTGCCATGGGAGTGGAGAACTTTCATGACCGCCGGCGCAGCGGTCCGTTCAGAAGCGTGCCCAGCGCCGGTGGATTTCCCAAAAAATAATGTCGGCGCAGTGGTGGTAGGCGGGGATTATCAAGGGCTCGGAATCGTTCGCAGTCTCGGACGACGAAACGTTCCTGTTTGCGTTATTGACGATGAGCACTCCATCGCGCGCTTCTCAAAGTATACGACCCATGCTCTGACGGCGGTTCATCTTCGTGACGAGAGGCCGACGGTAGATACGATCCTGGAGATAGGCCACAGATTGAATCTAAGGGGCTGGGTACTCTATCCGACGCGAGACGAAACGGTCGCCGCCTTCGCCCGCAACCGCTCGCTTCTGGCGGATTTTTTCCGTGTGCCGACCCCCGATTGGAAAACGACGCAGTGGGTATGGGACAAGCGCAATACCTACCGTCTCGCCAATGAGCTGGGTGTTCCTACGCCGCCTACTTGGTATTTGAGAGACATTGCCGATCTCGAAAAGATCGATGGAGACCCTCCTTTCGTGGTCAAGCCCGCAATCAAAGAGCACTTTTCTTACAGCACAAAGGCCAAGGCTTGGCGCGCAAACAGCCGCGCCGAATTGCAGGTGATGTTTCAACGGGCGGCCGCGCTGGTGGGACCCGGTGAAGTGATGGTTCAGGGCTTGATTCCCGGGGACGGCCGTCAGCAGTTCGCCTACTGCGCGTTTTTCAAAGAGGGCCGAGCGGTCGGGAGCATGGTGGCTCGAAGGACACGCCAACACCCTTTGGAGTTCGGTCGGGCCAGTACGTTCGTCGAGACGATAGACTTGCCGCCGCTCGAGGCCTTGTCGACATGCTTTTTGCGAGCCATCGACTACTACGGCTTGGTGGAGTTGGAGTACAAACTCGATCCACGCGATGGCGAGTACAAGCTGCTCGACGTCAACGGACGTACTTGGGGTTACCACACCCTCGGGTTGGGCGCGGGCGTGGATTTCCCTTATCTGTTGTTTGCCGATCAAGTTGGCGAATTCGTTGCACCCTGCCGTGGCCGCCCCGGGGTTCGCTGGGTCCGGTTGATAACTGACCTTCCCACCGGAATCTTGGAGATTCTCGAAGGCCGGCAGAGCTGGCGCTCGTACTTGCGATCCCTCAAGGGCGTTCATGTCGAATCCGTATTCAGCCGAGAGGACCCACTGCCCGGTCTCGTGGAGATTGCTCTCCTTCCCTATTTGTCTTTCAAGAGGGGCTTTTGAGCTCGGCTTTAGTCCCATCGAGTCCAGGTTGCTCATAGTCTCGAAGGTATTTTCATGGCTTCCGGCAGTCGCAAGGCGGCACGAATAACGATGAGACTCATTTGCCGTCCCCGTGTGTGAGCACCGCAATGCACATGCCTATTCGTGAGATCGACCCAATTCGCGACCCGGCCTGGCTTGACTTAGTGGAAAGGCATCCCCGAGCCTCTGTGTTTCACACGCCCGGCTGGCTGGAGGCGTTGAAGCGAACTTATGGATATGAACCTTTCGTTCTAACCACCTCGCCGCCGGGACAAGAACTTGCTAATGGTGTCGTCCTCTGCCGCGTATCAAGCTGGCTCACTGGGCATCGAATCGTATCGGTTCCATTTACTGACCACTGTGAGCCACTGGTTGACGACCTTGGAGAACTGCTTTGCATCTTGGCGGCACTGCGCGACAAGAGGGAAGGTAATGGATGGAAGTACGTCGAGATAAGGCCAGTCGAGTCCGACCTTGGGGCTTCTCCTCACTTGAGCAAGTCCGAGACCTTCTGCCTGCACCGGTTGGACTTGCATCCCAGTCTCGAGGATCTCTTCCGGGGATTTCACAAAGATTGCGTTCGGAGGAAGATTCGCCGCGCGGAGCGGGAAAGATTGGTCTACCAAGAGGGTCGGTCGGAACCGCTGCT
>Ga0187817_10001598_pt1 | contig 11197 bp, 8 predicted proteins | sample NC_wetland_sal_i_17_FD_132431 | JGI IMG/M metagenome (GOLD analysis project Ga0187817, IMG submission 132431) | Wetland sediment microbial communities from Neuse River Estuary, North Carolina, USA - SO4_2 | ecosystem: Environmental > Aquatic > Freshwater > Wetlands > Sediment | place: USA: North... | reverse complement strand
GAGGTCAATAATCGACAGGCGGCGGAAACCGAAACCCACCGGACCTGAGACGTAGTAGCCCTCATCATCGGGACCTCGATGCTGAATCGCGTCCGCCATTGCCTTCAACAACCCCGGGGAGACCTTCACCCGAGTGTCAAAGTTCAGTTTTCCGCAAATACCGCACACGTTGGCCTCACCTTGGTGCTAGAAGTCTCACACTTGTTGATGGCATCCATCGTCGATTACGAAAGCTAGTCCCAAATGCTTGCACGTCCAACGAGACGATTCAGCTGCTGTCTTCGAAGATAGGCGATGGCAGCTGGATCATCCACCTGGGGGATCCGCTTCAGGTAACCAGTAACATATCCGTACATCAGAGCGAGTGAACCTAGGATGGGCGGCTTTACCGCCAGACGCCGGACAAATTTTCCCAACATGAACAAAGGATGGTAACCGCAGATGTAGTTTGCTCTCCCGTATTTGACCAGTCCGCTCCAGAATCCATCCGCCTCACCCGTGGGGCGATGATGAACGAGGTGCAGGTCTTTGAAACTCCTGGTGTTCCAGCCGAGCGAGTTGGCTTTTACTTCGTCCATGGTGTCCCACCCGGGGGCAGGCCAGAAGCCTCCGATCGCGTCCCAGCAGCTGCGGCGGTATATCTTGGTCGCACCGCGCACGTGGAAGGCTGGGGCCTCCTCGAATTCCTTAATGCCGTCAACCACATAGCAGATGGTTCCACCGCCTACGCCGAGCTTGGGATTGTTACTGAAGTTGCGGAAGCAGCATTCGAAATACTCGGGCTCGAAGGACAAGTCGCCATCAAACTTGACGACAAAATCCCAATCTTTCGTCTGCAGATTCTGATACCCCTCGTTGAAGGCTTCGACCACGCCGCCTCCGGGTTTGCGAAATCCCCGATTGCCCCGATGCACGCCCCGAATCCAAGGGTAGCGACGGGCGTACTCATCAATGATGTTACCGGTCTTATCGGTGGATCCGTCGTTCACGATGATCCACTCGACCGGTAGAATCGTCTGACGAAGCATGCACTCGAGAGTATTGCGTAGGTGAGCTTCTTCGTCCCTGACGGGAGTGATGACGACGTACTTCGTGTCGAGCGAACTCATCGTAATCTGGGAGCACACGCCGGGCTCCTGGCAACACTCTAGGGCAGTTTGCGAAACGTTGTTCATAGGTGATCAGCTTACGGACACATGGCTGTGAGAAGCTGCCAAGCCGAAGGCTGTGTTTAATGATCGAGCTTCCCGATATTCGGTGATGATTTCGCCGTAGAGGTCAAGCAACTTCACACCCGCAGCTGTCCACGTGATTTTTGGTACAGCACGCAGGCCGGCATCGCGCAGCCTGGATAAAAGCGCGCGGTCCTCGTACAGCATCGTGATATGTCGCGTGAGCGCTTCGACATCGCCTATCGGGTGAACCAGCGAGTTTTCCATATGCTTGCAGATGTCGGTGCAGGCCTCGGAAATAATCGGGACACAGCCGCTCGCCATGGCTTCCGTGCAGACCAGACCGAAGCCTTCTTCGATCGTAGGAAGCACGAACGTATCGCTCGCTCGCATCAGGTCAGCGACGTCCTCCCGATGTCCTAGCACCTGAACACTCGGGTGGGAGAGCATAGGTCGCAGTTTCTCTTCGTAGGACGGGATGAACGACCCCGCGATGAGGAATTTGCCGTCTCGACTCGCCGGAGATTGCAACCACGCCTCTAGTGCGAAGTGGAGTCCCTTCCGAACTGCACAGACGCCAACGAAAATCATTGTGAATGAACTTTGACTGGTCCTGGCTGGACCTGGGTGGAACAACCGTTCGTCCACACCATAGAAATGACGAACCAATTGTTCCCGCTTGAAACCCTGGTCGAGAAATGTCTTGACCACAAATTCCGCAGGACAGAGGAGGCGGTATGCGAGATCGTACTCTTCCTCCTCTCGTTTGAGGGTTTCCGGGTTATATGCATGTTCGTGTCCGGGAGGCAAGGCGACGCCAATACGCTGGCACTCCGCCTGGACCACCTCGTAGGCGAACCGTGTATGGGCGTTTGGCCTTTCTAGGACTGTCGGAATTCCCATTTCCTCAGCCGTTCTTGCGGTTTCAGAAGCTCCCAGCGGCCACAGATGAGCGATGTCGATTTTGCCTGCCAATCTCCTCAGGCGACGTGCGACGATCCGGTCGTGCAACGCACAAGTACGAAGAGTCCCGAGCAACTTATAGGGAAGTCGCAGTTTTCCTCGGGAGAGAGTTGGTTGAATCGTCGGATTTCCCGGAACGGGGACCTGGAGAACACCCGGTTGCACCAGTACCTGTGCCCCGGCTTGAACCAGCCCTTTGATTTGCTCCCAGGCGGTGGTCTGAATTCTACCGCCACCGAGTTTGTGGGGGAAGCTGTACAGGACCCGAATAGGATCACGTCTAGTATTCACTAATTCCTCTCACGCCTTTGTCGTAACGAAACCGTATTGGGACCCACAATAGCTAGCAGAGGTCCCGCATGATGCTATACCAAAACGATTCGGAAAAACGTTTGTAACGGCCGGTGCACAGTTCGTTGAGCACTCTCATAAATCTAGAGATCCCGCTGGTAGAACGAGTTTTGGCTCGCTGCATCAGATGCACTTCTTTTTCCCTCAAAAGTTGCAGATGCTCAGCCGTCGCTTGGGCGGTCGGTGGTGCCGAAACAACACGTTGATGAAGTTCACGGAATTGCTCTACTTTTTTCCAAGATTCCTCGCCGGATACCGACATAGAAACTTTGAACACCTGCCAGAACGTCTTCGTCCGCCAGCCGCAAGCCTGAGCCGCATGGCGCCGATAGAGGAGCAGACTCTCAGATACGGGGACGCCGTGAGACAGGGCCGATCCCAGAGACGCGATCCAACCGTCGTGCATCCAATCCGACGGGATCGGGAGAACAACATCCTTTAGCGACGAACGGAAAGCTAACGTGGCTCCAGTAACCAGGCTCTTCTTGAGCAACATCTGCAACTGCCTGGGGCCGGAGAACTTGGCGAGGCTCTTTCGTAGACCAACCGCATCCCAAAGCGTGTAACCTAACGGCGCTCCAAGATCATCCACCATCTCGGCGTCTGAAAACGCATAGGCTGTATCCGGATGTTGCTGGAAGGCCTCTGCTAGCCTCGCCAGCTTGTGCAGCTTCCAGATGTCATCCTGGTCGCTTAGGGCGATGATGTCGCCCCTGCAAAGGCTGATTGCTTTCTCAAAATTCTTTACCACTCCTAGGCGATCTTCATTCACAAATATGCGAACGTCGAAGGGCGCTTGCGTGGCGAAAGCTGAAAGGATCCGGATGGTATCGTCCGTGGAGCCGTCGTCGCAGATGACCAGTTCATCCGGCAGCGTGGACTGGGATGCAATACTGCTCAACTGCTCGCCAAGGTAGCGGGCACCATTGAATGTACACATGGCGATAGAAATCGGAATGAGGCCCATTGCTTTAGTTCTTGCTTCTCGATTTGTGCGCAATGAAACTCAGCCTCGCCGGAAGAGGAGGGCACCTGCTGCGAGCGCTCGCGCAAGAAATAGGTAGTCCGTTCTTGAAACTGAATTCTGCTACGGCACGTAGACGCTCTATAAGGATGTTTTGAAATATCGCATTGCTGTAAAAATCCCAGGTGCGAACATCCAAGTCAGTTCCAGTATGTTTCCTTTTAGACTTGTGGCAAAGTAGTTGGGTGCAAACCCTCTCTTGAATTCGGATCCCGTCTTAGCGTTAACACGTAATCCATAGCTTTCGAGATCAGCGTGCTCATCTTTGCCGACTGTTAGGGGCGGGAGCTTTTCATAGAATCGAGAAACGAGTAGCGCTAGCATGATTCTGACGTCTGAGCTTCTATTGGGAGTCCCTCGATGCCAAAGGTTAGAATATCGTATGACAACATCACCCGGAGAGGAATTGAGGCGAACGGATTGACGACGCACGGCATTGAATTGTGAAATCGTTAATTTCTCCTGATGCGTCCGAGGCCAGACTTCGGTACTCCCATTGTATTCTGTAACCTCACCCAAGGGTACGTTTACGACTAAGAAGTCTGTTCCGAGCCATCCGTCAGCGTGGGCGGGCTGATACCTGCTACCGGGGAGATTCGCATTGCCGCCGAGGCCAACTATTTTATAGTCTTTCCCCAGCGCGCTGTCTAACACTTTCTTAATTCTACTGTTGTATGCTACTTCTCTAATTATCTGATGCGCCAGGGACGGAACATAGTTTAGATGGCCAAACCATTTTCCTCCGCCTGTCCATGGCATTGGACGAGTGGATTCATATTCCGCGAGGAGTTCTTTCAGTGCATTTTCCGTATATTTCACATCGATGCACGATTTCAACAACGTGTAGCCCAATGTTTCAAGCTCTAAAGCGTTTTCTTCAGCTGTTGCCATTGTTTTTCCTTTCCCTGATTTTAGTTCTTGCTCCCTGATTGCTTGTGCGCAATGACACTCAGTTCCTCGCCTGCGGAGGAGGTCACTTTGAGTAATGCCCATTCAAGAATCTGAATTATCCTGCCCGCAATCTTCTCCGAACGTGGTTGTTTCGAGTGCATCGTAAACCGTCCGGAACCACGAATCGACCGGCTCGCAACAAAAAGCGCGTCGGCATCCCGAATCGTGGTGAACACGTTCGCAGCGTTGAACCCGGCTTCCGACAATATCCGCTGCATCGTGCTACGGGTAAAGATGTGAAGATGCCGTGGTGGCTCGAGCGCAAACCATGAGGAGCCGAACATCCGATGGCACAAGGATTGGGCATTCGGAGTTATGAGAGATAGCCGGCCACCTGGCTTCAGTATCCGATGACACTCTTGCAACAGTCGAGCGGGGTCATGCACATGCTCGATTACATGAGACATACACACGGCGTCGAAGTGGTTATCCGGAAAGTGCAAATTCTCCAGGGTACCTAGGCTCGCCTTCAATCCCTTCGCCCTGGCATTCTCCACCGCCGCACCATCAACGTCGATTCCTTCGACCTCCCAGCCGAGCTGCAGCAGTTCATGGAGCAAATGTCCGGCTCCCGAGCCCACTTCCAAAAGCCGTCCGCCTTGAATTCTCGGCAGGAACATGACAGATATGTCCCACTCAGAGCGTCTCCAAGGCATTAAATACGCCAACCACCCTAAAAGGACTGCAGAAGTACCTTCATCAAGGTAATAGCTGTATTTCCGGTTGAGGTATGCCTTTCTCAGCATCGCGATGGTCTGGCGAAATAGACGCCTAGCGAGATCTTGCTGGAGCAGGGTATCGGAAGCGCCGGCGTGTGTGTAGTAAGTGCGATAAGCCTTCCAAACATCGTTTGGGGATGGCATCGGATCCAGCCATAAAAGGCCACAACCCCGATTGGGGCACCTTTTCAAATTCCATAACCCAGGTGTATTGAAAGGACGGTCTCTCAGACCCTCGTAGAGCATCCACCCGGCGCTGCCACACATCAGACAGGCGGGTCGAGATACAGCCTCGACCTGGTCTTCCAACATTTCATTTCTCGGATTTGCTAATACGGTTTCTGCCATACATTTCTTCTCTACAGGTCAAGAGCACGGGCGAAACATAAATCATGCGAGACGGTTGTCATTGCGGCATTGAACTGGTTCGAAGCTGCAGGCCCGAGAAAAGGCGTAGAGGGCTTCTCACCAATTCACGTTCTTGTGGTGTGAGCAGCCACAACCAGCTCGCGGCGGCGAAGGCAGTGTAGACCGCAAGCACAAACACGATCGCGAGCGTAGTGCCTTTGATCAGCACAGAAGCCAGGAAGAGCGGCGTAGCTAAAATGGCCAACTTGGCGAGATGTTGGGCACAAGGCTTGCTTTCACCCAACAACCGACTGGAAAGCCAGAACATCACAACCGAGTCAATCACTGCTCTCAGCATCCAGGCAAGCCCCGCCCCTCCAACACCGTACGTCCTAGTCAAACTCCAGAACAACAGGAGATAGCATGGAAGTTCGATGAGATGTACCTTGGCAGGCAAATCGGGCCTATTAGCCGCCTGAATCTGCCAAAACGGCACCTGAGCCAGGCTGTTTGCAAAGACGCCAACAGCAAGCAAGCGCAGCACGGTTGTGGAGTTCTGCGCAAATGTCGCTCCCAGCCAAAGATGGAGCACCAAATGTCCCAAGGCTAGAGCACCCAGCACAACTGGAAATAATGAAAGAAATATATATTTGACTCCCTTTTCAAACAGGAGTGCGGCTCGCTGTCTATCCTGGACTAGGGCTGTTGCAAATGCAGGAAACAGCACCCCAGAGATTGCGCTCGGTATGATCCACAATTTGGTCGCAGCTTCATAGGGGGTGGCATAATAGGCCACCGCTGTCATCGAGAGGAGGGCTCCGATCAGCACACGATCGATGTTCACCATGATCGGGCCAATGATGTTTGTAACGGTCATCCATCCACCGAACCGGAACATGTGGGACCATGGTGCGCCCCGGACCGTGAGATTGCACCTGAGCACCGGGCAAACATGAAGGCACAGGACGAAATGAATGGCCCAGGCCGCGAACCGCGCCAGAATGAGAACGAAGATGAAAGGCCCCAAGCTTCTTGAAAAAGGAAGAACCGCGAGCGGCACCAGATAAGAAAACAGGCTGATCGGCACCCGAACGGCGCTCAACAGGTCAAACCGCTGATACGCAGCCAAGAGGCCTCGTAGGCCAGCACTGCTGATGACGATCGGGAGTGAAACCGCTACTAGGTGGAACGCGGTTAGAGTCTCGCCTTGGATGCCAACTGGTACTTTCAGCGCACTGTGTACGATCCAAGCGGCAGCGAGGCGGAGGATAGTCGCTCCTACGAGTCCGAAGATTCCCATAATGAGCAAGCAACTCCAGAAAACTGCTGGTACTTCCTTGTCTCGGGCGGCCCCTAGCCTCTCCGCAACGAGCTTTGTAAGCGCCTGGCTAAGGCCCAGGTCAAAAAGACTGAATTGCCCTTCAACAATCCATACCAAGCTGATGACTCCAAAACGATCGGTACCGAGATACTTCAGAAGAATTGGCACAGAGCACAAGGCGATAGCGATGGATGAGACACTCGCTCCAATCGACCACAGCGTGTTCTTAGCTAGTAATCGCCCGCCGGTAAGATAGGGAACGCCTGGAACTTCACTTTTTCTCATATCGAATACTCAAAACTCCATCGCCAAACTACACTTCAAAATTTGAACTCGAATCTACCGTAGACAAGAGAAGGGTCTGCCCGAGCTCGGGTAAGAACTAGATGAGAGGAGTTCAGCGAATGCTACTGCGTAGAGTTCTACTCTTTCTCACTCAACTACTGCCGCCAGACCGGTGGGAGGCGCCGGAATATTGTTGGAGCCATAAACGTAACCGCCGGAGTCCCAGTTATTCGAACCGGACCTGGCGCGAGGATTGCCGGAAAAATCGAAACATAGTGGCCCCAGTAAACCAGAACAAGAAGAGGCGAGATTCTGAAAATGGCTAGTGTTGTCGTGGATCATCGCCGAACCGCTCTGGGGCTGGCCGATGGAGTTAGCCCCGACCGAGTTCGGCGCAAGCGAGTTTGAGTCATTTCCAGTGGAGGCCCTATACTGGGAGAACGTCTGTCCGCCACCATTGTTCCACTTGAAACAGCCGTCGCCCGGGCACGCCACTTCATAGACATTGTGATCGACCGTTCCCGTACCGACGGACACTCCATTGGTGTAGATATACGTTCCGCAATTGTGAATAGCATTGTTGACGAAAGTGAAGCCCGTCACTGCCGTCCCGCCGTTGCCGTACTGGTACGCCCGCTCTCCATTGCTCGTACCGCCACAGTCCATATAGTTGTTGTAGATGTAGAAGTTCTGGTCCCCGGTATAGCCTCCCTCCACCAAAGCTACGCCTCTGTCCTGCGGGTTAAAGAATGTGTTGTTGAAGAGATAGATACCATTGAGCCCGCTGTTGTAATAGACCCAAGCGGTGGCGTCGACTCCAAGGTCTCCGTCCGCGAGATTGTTATACACGTAGAAATTGGTGACGGTGTTGGGAACCGCGGTGTTCTGATAAAAGAAAATCCCGTCGTGGTGATGGTAATCGTTGGTCGTATCCCAGGTAACCATGTTCTTCAAGTGATTGCCGTAAATCAGAAAATTACTGACGTGCTGAGTGCCATTGTTCCCGATCTCGATGCCATGGTTAAAGTGATCAATAGTGTTGTTGTAGAAAGAATCGGCGGTGTCTCCGTCGCAGAATCCATCCGAAATCGGCGATGCCATCTGGTCCAAGGAATTGTCATGCACTAGCGTGTTCGACGTGCATCCCACCTGAATGCCGACCCCCAGTTCATTTGGGTCGCTGTTCCCAGTGATGGCGTACATGTTGGTGATCGCAAAATTGCGTATTTCGCAATTGTTGCAGGATTGAGCATTCAGTGCTGTGGAATTGATCTGATTGGCGAGGCTAGTTCCATTCGCCGTGTCCGTGATGCTTGGACTTGAGCTGCCTCCGTCCAGCAGCAGCCACGTCTTGTTATTTGTGTAGAAACACGCGGCATTATTCTGCCCACAGGCGGGACTCGTGAGCGTTGCGGCGCCATCCCACTTGATCGTAATCGGAGAGCCGGAGCTGCCACTCGCCTGAACCGTTAGAATGTTAGCGTTTACCGATCCCGTAAACATTCCGCAGAGCCAAACCGTGTCGCCCGGACCGATCTTGCCTGAGACCTTCGGGTTGGCCCAGTTGCCGGACGCATTGAAGAAGGAAGACGACTGGGTCGACTGCGATGCGCCGTTGCAAACCAGTTGTCCGCCGCTCTGAGAAACATAGAAGGTCTCCGAGCCGAAGCTGCACACAGCCACCATGAGGATGAAGCCAGCCGAGCAAAGCACTGATCTTCGTTTGCAGCTAAGGGGGATTCGAGATCTCATTATGCGACTATAGTAGCAGGACCGTTTCTCAACAAACACCGGAAGTACATCTCTGCCTTGATCGTTGGGACAATCCCATTTGCTAAGTTATTGAAACAACGCCTTCAAAACATTCCACAGGCACTTCGGTCGGACGGACCTGTGTGACCGAAGAGCCACGCTTCAGCCCAGCCGCATAGTCGCCGAGCGAGGCAATCATTGCCAGCAACAGGTACCAGGCAATGATGTTCTGATCGAAATAAGAGATGGAGAAATAGTTCGTGACATGAGCAAACAGGGCTGCGCCGAGGGACCAAACGAACAGCCGACTTGCCTGAGGCTGGCTGCCGAGAGACCTGACAATGCGACCCACACCGCTGAAGCACCGCACAATGATCGCAATGAAGAGAGAAAACGTGACCAGGCCGCCGTCAATGCCGTAAGAAACGTATTGGTTAGTAATATCAATGTTATGGTCGTAACCAACGTCCCAGTTGTCAACTGAACGCGTGCCCACCAGCCACCAATCGAAGAAGTTTCTATAAGCGATATCAATCAGATGCGCCCGATGCCATCCGGTATTCCCGCTAAAGATGTCGATCTTGGCGATGATGAACCAAACTGGGGGCTTCATAGCCAACTGAAGCACTACAATGGCAGCGACGATTCCCCATCGGATCAGACGCATCTTGCCGCGTAGAGGCCAGAAGAGAAAGCCACAAACACCAGCCAGTCCCGCCAACACCGGGCCGCTTGAACCTGAACAGAAGATCACAACTCCGGCGGCCATGATCCCGATGGCAGCGGTCAACTTAGCTAGCTTAATTTTTTGTGCTCCCAGGCCAAGAAACAGAGGCAACAGGGTTGCTCCGAAACTGCCGGCAAGAATGGGATGAGAAAACGGCCCCTGGCACCGGATCACACCGTCCCGCACCGGAGACATCTCTGGAACGCCGCCGAAATAGGCGAAGAGGTCGTGGCCGGTACGCTTCTCGAACGTCATCAACCCCGCCAGTGGAATGATCATGACGGCTGCAATTCTGACTACACGCCTTGCGTCCTGCAGATCTCGGATTAGAAATCGAAACAGGAAGAAAAAGCCGATTACGTTGTAAGCCAACCCGAGCTTGTTCTTGAACGCATCGTAGGTTCCCCACAGCAACGTGTAGGTGACGAGACTGGAGATGACGAAAGCGATGACCGCCTTATCGATCCGGTTTAGCTTTACTCCATGGAACTCTCGACGAATGATCAGGCGTGTCCAACCAAAGACGAGCAAAAGCCGCAACATGGTGAAATTGAGGCCACCGACGACTAGGTTCGTGCCCATAGTCATGTAGCTGACCAAGGCCAGAATGGGGATGATGGCGTAGCGCCGAGGCAGCGCCAGCAACAGAATGCCCATTAGCAAGGCGAAAGCTATACCTAGCGGATTAGCGTTAGTTTGGGCTACGTAGTAAATCACAAAATTGTGTCGCTGTGGCTAAGATCGTCGGGCGATGCGTTTTCGCCAGCTGGTTTTGACGTAGTCTTCCAGTTTCAGCTTGCGAAGAACCCCTCTCGCACTCTTGTCCACAACTCCAGTCAAGGTTCGGGAGAGATTGAGTGCAACGCCGTGCAAATTCAAGGCATAAAGGTAGCAGGACTTTTCCGTCCAGGAATCGGTGGCGAGGACCTGCTTGTACTGGGCGTCGCCGAGACCAAAGTCTATCTCGGTGATTCGCTCGGGACCAGTTTCCAGGCAGAAATGTTCGATTCCCTTCAGCACAAGGTACATCCCAGGTGAATACTTTGCGTGGGCGGCATCGTATCCCATGAAGTCGCTGAAGAAACGGTTTCGGTACCGAGTGCCAAGCCAGAACGCAGCTGGCTGGCCCGCGAGATAGAGGATGAAGGCTTGCAGCCACCCCTTTCGCGCAGCAAGATCGAATCGGCCGCGCATCTCCGGGGTGTCGGCGAAACCTACACCCAAGCCCCTTTGATAGGTGGTGCTTGCAATCTGATCGATGTGGCGAAAGACTACTTCCAAGTCGTCCGATAGTGTGTAGGAGCGTACCTCAACTTGCTGTTCAAAAGACTCCAACAACTTCTTGGCCTGCCATTTCTGGTTCTTCCTCACTTTGGGCGATAGACCAGCATAGAAAGCTTCTACTGACTCAGGAATCCTCAGTGAACGGTGAAGTTGGACAGCAGGAAAAATCTCCCGCCTGAACCTCCCAGGCACGCTTTCCAGTGACCTCGCCAGCGGTGAATCTTGACGGAAATGACTGAAATATACCGCATCGGCATCACCAATCCTGAGTCGACCCAAGATTGCCCTGACCAACTCGTC
>Ga0187817_10001597_pt1 | contig 11199 bp, 9 predicted proteins | sample NC_wetland_sal_i_17_FD_132431 | JGI IMG/M metagenome (GOLD analysis project Ga0187817, IMG submission 132431) | Wetland sediment microbial communities from Neuse River Estuary, North Carolina, USA - SO4_2 | ecosystem: Environmental > Aquatic > Freshwater > Wetlands > Sediment | place: USA: North... | reverse complement strand
GGCTGCGTCCCAGGTTACCGGAACGTGAAAAGTAAGATGGCTTGCCTCCCGGCCCCGAGAAGGTTTGAGTTATAGTATCGTTTGAGCCGGGTAGGCACGATCCGAGGTTAACCTTAGTGGACTAGAGGTCTGTGACGGGCGAACGTAGCGTCTGGTCGGGCACGTTATCGTGACCCCACTCATTCGCAACGAACGCGAATGGGTGGGCCACCCGCCGGTCTGGTCAGTAGATAGAATTTCTGCGGTATGGGGCGACAGGTAGAGCGAGGAGATTAAGCGAGCGTTGCGCGAAGGCTGTGTATGTGTATCACCGGCTTTCGCCTCATTCCATTATGAGGACGAGTCGTCATGGACACGAGATCTAAGCAGTCAGAGGGATACCGTGTTGTAGACAGGCTCCGTCAACCTAGGTGGCACTGGTCGCTCGCGCTACTCTTGGCGGGCTTTTATGTGGTCCGCTGGCAGTACTCTATCCCCAAATCGCAAAGTCGCGAGCCTTCGCGAACTCCGTCGGTTCTGCATGGGCGCCGTCCATAATCAGACTGCTGCATGCATACTGGGAGTTCTTGCCAATTGGAATTCTTCCCCTGGTGGTCATTGCCATCGGCCTGGCTGTCTTCGGCAAGCCGCGCAATCATTTGGCAACCTCCATGAGCGCCGGCGAACGTGTAGGCTGGCTGTTTCTCGTGGTGCCTTTGGCTGCGTACTTTCTGGGACATCTGGTAACCCATACATTCCACGACCGGTACGTCATCGGTGCGGGACCCGGCATGGTTGTAGGGGTGACCTGCCTGCTGCGGCGGTATTGCCGTGAATCGAAGTATCTCTCCGCGGCTCCCTTGCTTGTGCTTGCTTGCGGCGGGTACGCCGTCACCCAGCAACTGCTTACCCTGAGGAACATCGACCACATACGGTCAGATAGTAGGGACTATCAAGAACGGACGAGACAGGTGCTGGCGATTGAGGATATGCTCCTGCGCGAGGGCAAGCAGCACGTCGTTTTATCTTGGGATGTAGAGTATCTGGAAACATGGTATTACTCAAAACACCGGGCCCAATATGAATGCATCACCTCTGAGCAGCGGTGGACTATCAAGAAATACGTCCCGCTGGAGTTTGCCTCAGTCGAAGAGATTGTTGCCAACGCCCCGCAAACCGCCCTCATCACCCCCGCTCCAGACCTCGCCCAAGCTCTGGCGCGGGCAGGACTTCATCTCAAGGTTCGTTTTGCTCAGCCTCAGTACGTCGTCTATCTTAAATAGCGGCCTACACTATCGGAATGTGGCTTTTTGCTGACGCTTCATTCTTGCAAGCGTCAAAAGCCGGTTTCTCTCGATACCGATTTCCGCGCTCAATCGCAGGATACGGCTGAGTATCTCTGCGGCACTCCGTCACGGCCCAGCCGGGACACAGACAATGCAGACCTACCCGATTCACCTGACGTGCAAGCAGACATAGGAGCAACTGAATGCAGTGCCAACAGATGGCCACCAAACAGCCAAGCCTCAATGAACCGTCTAGTCGTTCTGTTCGGTTTGCGAAACTCCCGCCCTTTTTGCTGGCCACATTCGTTACCCTCACGACCTTGGCGATTTTCATCCCGTTGAATCCAGACATGCCCGACAAAGGGATTGATCAATCATGGATTTCGGCCATGCGTGAAGCTCGCGGTAATTTAGAGCAAGTCACGCCGTTAGTGAAACTTGATCAATCATGGATGATCGCAATGAATGAGGCCGTTGCCCGCCGCCTAAGGTTCGGCAAGGAAATTATATTTACCTTTGGACCCTATGCATCGATCTACACGCGATTTTTTCATCCAGCGACTGATCGCCGAATGGTATTCGGCGGCTTACTCATAGGTTTATCGTATGTAATCGCATTGCTCTATCTTGCGCGTGACAGAAAACCGTACTTACTACTTATACTTATGTTGTTTCTTGCGACCTTTCCCTCCCGGGATGCGCTGCTGCTTTCGTATGCATTCCTTCTAGTAGTTTGTGCACTAAGATTTACTAACTCCGATGATTTCAACAAGGATGCGAATCTCAGTTGGTGGCACATATTTCCAATAATCGTGATGTTTTCAGCTCTGGGCCTGTTACCTCTTATAAAAGGAAGCCTTCTACTACCCGTAGGCGTATCCGTGGCCGTACTTTACGCCTTGCTTCTGTACCGCTTTCCCTTAAGGCAAACCATCCCTTTACTATTGGTTCCGGTTTCGGCCACCATCGCGTTCTGGATTATTGCCGGCCAGTCACTGTCTGATTTTCCAGCGTTCCTGCGCGGCACCTTCTTGTTGACGTCCGGCTACACTGACGCGATGTCCCTCCCATGGGTGGGTTGGCCTAGCATCATCGGCTATGGGTTGGTAATCGCCTACGTGACTGTGTCAGCATTAATATATTTTTCGCTAATTCGTTCTACCCAATTAACTGTCTGGTCGAAATGGTTCCTGGGCTTTTTCTGTGCCCCATTCCTGCTGATCGCGTTCAAACATGGATTTGTAAGGACCGATCACCTATCAATTGCATTCAACTCGCTTGTCATTATTACCTTGATTATTGGCTTCCTTTATATTGACAAATATCTAATCGGATCACTGTTGATTTCTATCCTACTTGTTGTCGCTGTTGATTTCCGCCAAGATCCCGTGCTCATCAAAGAGGTAAGAGAGAAATTTGGGGCTGGCACGGTTGCGGGGCGAGGCAGTCGAGCAGAGATCTTGGCTTTTATCTCAAAAAGGGCAATCGGAACCCTTTCTCGGATCACCTACGAGAGCACCTGCAATACGTACACTGGAGCGTGGGAGGGGATACGCTTAAGACTCGGCGACAACAATGGCTTGCAGAATAGGTTTATAAGAGCGATGGCGACTCTCGGAACCGAATACCCCTTACCTACGCTCAAGGGAAGCGGCGACATCTATTCGTATGAACAAGCGGTTGTCTTGGCATCGAGTAATGCGTGGAACCCACGCCCCATCATTCAGAGTTACTCAGCGTATACTCCAACGCTGGCTGGACTCAATGAACAGCATCTCCGCGGTACAAGTGCTCCAGACTGGGTCCTGATTGACCTCATGGCCGCAGATGGGCGCCTCCCCTCGCTCGAAGATGGCGTGAGTTGGCCCGCCCTGCTTGAGAATTACACATTCGTGTCATTTGATGGTCAGTTTGTTTTTATGCGCAGGAATCAAGTCATGCAAACCACGAGTACATTGAGTGTGATTTGCCAGGAAAAACATCAGACAGGTTTGACAGTTGCTCTTCCCGAAGTGGATGGACCGTTGTTTGCCGAAGTCGACCTTAAGCCAACGCTGTTAGGTAAGTTACTCATAGCGTTATTTAAGCCTCCTCAGCTGAACGTCAGACTAAATTTAAGAAATGGGGAGACCAGGAGTTACCGAGTGATTTCGAACATGATGGCGACTGGTTTCATATTGTCGCCATTAGTCACCAATACAAAGGAGTTCGAATACCTGGCTGTCGGGAATCGGCGCTTCCTGGATGAGCGCAAGGTAGAGGGGATCTCTATCGCACCATCTTATGGGGGCTCCGTCCTGTGGTCAGGCACATATACGCTCACGCTCAAGACGTATCACGGTCAAGTTGCCCGAGGTTCATAAGTACGGCAGTCCGGTCTCCGAATTGTAATCCGGGCTGCCTAGACAGCGTGCCGTCACTGCTGCCACGATACTCCCGGGTAAAGGCTCGGAATGCGGTACGCGCGGTAAGCGTTCCCTCCGGTGATGTCGAGTTGCCAGACAATCTGCTGGCTGGCACCCGGAGCGATTTCCATGACCTGGGAGGACGTAGGATTAAAGGGGTCGGTCATGTCGAACTCCACGTCCTTGTTTTCCAGCTGAAAAATGGAGCCGCCCCAATAGGAATACACCCCAGCTGGATCAGAATGCCAAACTAAGTTGGCAGTTTTTGCGTCTTGATCTATGTCGAAGATGGTGGCACGACTGTAGCAAGGGTTCGGATCGTAGTATGGGTTGCATATGGCAGGGCCACCATCCACTATGCGGGTATCTCCGTTATCCATGACGGCCAGCGTCAACTGCGAGCCGTTTGAAGCTACCAGAGAAGGAAAATGCTGCGCAAAAAACCACTGGGTTGGATCTCCTTGGGTCAAAGTAAAGTCCCCTTGATATCCCAAGTGCCAAAGAATGTCGCCGGTGCCGGATCCATTTTCGTAGTCGAGTTTTAGCAGCCAGCTCTGGTGCCGCGACGACAAGAGGAGGTTGCCATCCGGCAAGTAGACTAAGGCATTGCTGTGGGTCCAGTCCGGGAATTCATAGGGATGCCGATTGATGTCCAAGTGGTCAAATGATGACCAGACCCAAACCGGATTCCAATTGGGATCGAGATCAATCACAAAGTCGCCCAGTACCTCAGTCACACCGGGATATCCGGGCAGATTAGTGTAGGGTTTAGTCGTATTTGCCAGGACAATCCAGTGGCCGTTCGCCAACGGCAGAATCTCATGGTGAAAATTAGCGATTGAGATCGAATAACCTTTTGCGGCCAATTGCTGGTTGAGAGTAGCCGTGGTCAGCTGGCGAATGATGTTCCCGGCGAGATCTATTTCCACAAGCTGGCTGCCGGCCGCACTGCTGTCGATAAGGCCAACGTTGCCGTTCGGCAGAGGTTTCCAAGGCACAATCGTGTGCCCCGCACCGGGGTAGTAGTACCAAATGATGTGACCATCAATGTCTGTGACAAAGGCCCCCAAAAGCGGCGCATTGGCTGGTGCAATGACGTCGATCGCCTCGACACCAGGTTGCGGAGAGAGGCCAGGGGTGGGCCGGGTAACCGTCAGCCCAGGCGGAAAAGGATTAGTGAAGGTTGGGGAGGCCAAACCTTGTCCTGGCAAGGGACCGGTAGTGAAAGTCTGATCCTGATCTACCCAGGTTCCACCCCCATACCAGTCGACGTGCGCGCGCATGTGGTAGGTCGTGTTTGGCAGCATGCCCGCCACCAAGATAGCAGCGGTTTCGCCAAAGTCGGTGGTTGCCGTCGTCGTCGAGGTCTGCCTTCCGTAGGTAGTATCGAGTCCGAACTCTACCCATGCGCTGGAGTCCTTGTGCGGTAGACCCACGTTGTACTGGCCAACCAAAGGATTTTGGGTTGCGATGATTGAGCTTTGGGGATTCTGATATCCGGATCCAGAACCGCAGCCCAAAGTCGCAAGAGTTAACACAGGCATTACAAAAAAAGCAAACCAAACCCTAAGGCTTCGGACCTTCATACCTTTTGTCTTTCCCCCTCCCCACTGGAGCTGCACACAAATGGAAGACATCTGTCTGTTTGCACACATGCCCTTGGAGCGATTTGCAAAATAATACACGATAACAAAGAGTAGTCAACAGGATTCATTGGGGAGGTGAGGTAAATTCGATTGTGTAAAGGGGAGAGGGTGTTAGGTTGGCTTTTTGCCAAGCAAGCGAGAAGCCGCTCACAGAAAGGAGAGCCCGATACTATCCGGGTTTCCAAAAACGGGGTACGTTGTTCAGTCATCATCAGGATCTGTAAGGGGTCTGTTGTCGTCAAGGAAATGCTTTGCGTTCAGCGGCGCTGCAACAGTGCGAAATTGCGCTGGCGGCTGATCGAAATCGAAGCAGTCTGACAGGTTGTCAGCCCGCGAGTCGGCGTATCCGAGTGAAGCCAAACCGAAGGTTTCTTACGTGAACCTGAAGATGCTGCCGAAATCATGCGTAATATGCGAGACGTAGCCGGGTTTGGCGTAAGGAGAGACAACCAGGAGCGGCACGCGAAAACCGTATTCATAAGAGTCGTAGATGAGAGGGGGCCACGTGATCGTAGAAGCCTCCCCAGTCATCCCAGGTGACTGAAGATAGTCGTATTCCACCAGTACTGGCTGGCGCCGATCGCATTGACGATCGCCGCCACCCGGGAAGGGCCAGAACCATCAGTGACTCCCGGATGGTCGGAATAGCGTCCGTCCGGAATCACCCAACTCACGGCGGGTAACTGTCCATTCTCAATATCCTTCAGCATTTGCTTGTTCTGAGCCATAACTTTCGACCAGCCTGAACCAAAACAAAGATGCCGAATTGCGCTAGGTCCATTCCACAACTCGTTCCGGCTGTCACCAATCGACTAGTATCGCCAACTGACGTATTTGGCATCGAGCAAGTCGGGCAATGTGGGATGGTCAAAACAAGAGAATGATTTTGCCGATTCGTTTCCGGAAGGATCGATCAGATTAACCACAGACCCGAGCGGAGCAGCGCAACCAGACGTGCCGCATGAAAGGGTTTTCTGAAGCAAACAGATCGCTGGTCGAAGTCGGCGCAGAAGTTCCAGAAATGATGAATTGATGCGCAGGAAAACTTGGCCCCTGGTTGGTTTGAAACATTCGATCGGCGAAGGTGCATTGTTCCGCCAAGTCGAAATAGGGCGTTACCTCGAAGGGGGAACGTAGACAAATTGAGGATTTGGGGGCGGGCAGCGCACGGCGCCTTTTTACACAAGTTGCGCGAAGCATCGTTTAAATAATTAAGCCGACCAACAAAAGCGACGACATCATGGTCGCAAGGCAGGGCAGAAGCCGTAGTTGCTCCCAATCGGCAGAGGCGCACCTCCGTCTGTAATCTGCCCCGACGCTGGATTGAATGAATACACGTGCAAGCTTGAGTCGCTGGCGAGCACTGCATACACCAGCGTGCCGTCCGGACTGAAGGCAAATCCAGGGGTTTCTGCAGTCATCGGAATGGAATTCCCTGTATCCTCGACCTTTCTAGCGCCAAGGTTCATCCGTGCGATGTGAACCTGTTGTGTTGGCGGGTCGGTCAGGAAAAGATATTTTCCCGATGGATCGATCTGAACGTTGGTTGCAGTCGCGCAAGCAGTGAGCATGGAAGCCGTGCAGCGAAACAAGTGATGTCGTGGTCTCGGAATAAGCGGGAAAACATCAATGTAGCCCGTCGCTCCGGGAGCGCGGTGCTCATCGACCATCACCTGCGTGCCGATCACAAGCATATCCGAACTTGTCCATCCACCAGCAGGTTGATAGAGGACGACATCCAGGCCAATCGTTCCGTCGTCCGTATTCAGGGAGCGCTGCTCATAAAATGGACCCTGTGAATTTTGCCGGCTAAGATAAATCTCGGTTCCATCAGCACTGAAGCCGTAGAGGGAAGCGGGCAAAATGGCGTAAGGGCCGTAGCTGCCTTGGAGCCTTGAATCTTCGCGCAGTTTGCCGTCGGCGGAATTGATGTGAAACAACCGTACTGTCGAGGTATATTCCGCACCCAAAGCGCTTACTTGCACCATGTAGGCAAAGCGTGCGCTACGATGAATGTTAAATTGATAAAGCGAAGACGCATCGACAGTCTGTATTGCGGGTGTCTGCGGAATGCCGGAGGCGTCAGTCGCGTATACGGAAAGATGTTCGCCGTGCGCGGCATCGGACCACAATACGTACAGAAAGTCATCCTGGGGGGCGGGTACGAACTGAACCAGGGAACCAGTTGGAATTAAATTGACGGGCTGCCCCAGGGAAGTGAACGTCAACGCGTTCTTATCAACGGCATAAGTTGAAACAGCGCCATTGTTAATCACATAAAGAACCTTCGAACTCGCTCCGTTGGAAGGTGCACTGTGGCTTTGCATCCCCTGACAGGAGAGGAGTATGCATCCGGAAAGAAGAGTTGAACAAAACCGGAGCAACCTCATAAGTCCTCCTGCAACAGAGAAGGCCAATTCCGGAGCATAAGATGCGAACCCTCGGTGGCGCGTTGTCAATTGCGCCCCGTTTTCGCTAGTCATCCGAAGAGGTCTATTCGCAGACACGAAGCCTCGGGGGGCAAATCAAATGCTGGCTGTCCGTTCCACGCAAAGCGTCATACCCGCGGCTATCAGCATTTTAGCGCAACGCTGCTTTCGAGAACAGGACTCAAGATTCAGTTCCGCAAGTGTGCTTTCCTCGGAGTGGATCGCCCTCTGCCCAGCCTACCGCCACAAAGGAATACTGCTGGATCATCTACCGGGAACATGTCACGGGAGTTGGAGGATAGCAAACGAATCCGTAGAAAAAAGCCCCCGCTCAACTCGCGCGCCTAGAATCTGACTTGCATTTCCGGCGATGTGGTGCGGATCGTGGTTATCGCAAGCAGGGATGTTTTGATGGAGAGGAGCCAGTTGAGGAATAACAATAACTGAAGTGGTGAAGAAGAGAAGCTAGTGTTAGTTGCCATTCTAATCACTCAGAACCAGTTTTGCCGGCCCGCCGCTCTTTCCGTTTGCTCTGATCAATTCCTCGTTGACTCCCTTCAGTTCATCGCCCACGTTTGCGGCAGCCGCTCCTGCCAACTGTTCAAAATGCCGTTGACGGGAAACGTCACAAGCCCCAAGCTGGTTACGTCGGGCTTGAGTGGTCCCAATCTTCATCATTTTTGAACTCACGCAAGTTGGGACCGGAGGCCGAACTTTGGCGTGGCCATCGAATGTTCTCGCCGCAGGGATACTCAGCACCGGAGATAGCGAAAGCACGTCCGCAATTGTTTTATTTCAATGGCTCGAATGCCATTGCATTTAGACCGAAAGTTCTGACACCATGAAGCATTTAATCATCTCGCTCATATTTGCTATGCTTACGCCTTTGTCCGGGGCGCAAGGCACTCACATTGAAGTTGGAAATCTGAACGGCACTCGGTATGCCGATCAGTTCCCAAGTGTACAAGCGGCCATCGATGCTTTGCCACCATCTGGTGGAGAAGTCAGGGTCGCCGCAGGAACTTACGCGGGTCCGACCAACATTCCGAATAACAACACCAGCGTCATTTGCACGACTTGGCTGGGTTGCACCTTCACCTATTCGACAAGCGTCACCTTCGGAAGCGGAAGAACGCAACTGAGCAACATTCGGCTTGATGGAATTATTTTTGATTTTGGGTCGAACGCCGCCGGCCTCACTTTGAACGGCGTGCAATACAGCCATTTTCGGATTCAGATCCAGAACAGCACCGCCAGTCTGCCCGGCGCGGCGTTGAAACTAACAGCCTCGAAGCCCGGCAACACGCTCACCTGGGAGAACAAGTTTGACTGGCTGAATTTCCTCAACGTCGGAACAGGGTTGGTTCTAAACGGCGACACCAACATTACTGGTTGCGGCGGAAGGCAATCAGGAGAGGGCGCGGTTTTTTACAATCAGTTTGGCTATCTCAACATTAACGACGCTACAGGCGACGGGATTGACTTTACTTCCGGCGTCGATTCGAACGACTTCGGCTTTGTCTCCATCGTACTCGCTTCTGGGAACACGAACGGCCACGCGGTGAATTTCGGGACGCGCTGCCCATCGAATTATGGCGATGTAGTCTTTGAGCACTTCTTTACGCTATCCGTGAACGCAGCCCAGGCTGGCTACACCGGACCCTTCTTGCAGTTTGGTGAGTCTGAGGGCGCGATTGAGAACTTCGCATGTGGAGTCAACTGTATCGGTGGAGCATCCGTAATCCTTGGCTACAATTCGCTCGCCCTAGCCGCTGGTTTAATCAACTGGCAGATAACCTATCTCGCAGGGAATCCTTACGGGCAGGCGAGTCCTGTGCTTCAAACCGCTACGCTACTGAATAACGGAGCGTTTTTTCAAATCCCGCTACAAACTGCTACGTCATCGACCAACTATCCTGCCCCTGGAATAAAGTGGCAGAGTTCGGAATGGAATGGGTCTTCTAGGCAGGCTTCAACGTGGGCATTCCTGCCAACCTTTGCACGTTCCGGAGTACCGACTTTTGAAAATTTCAATCTAACTAATTCGGGGAGCGTGACAGGTAATCTCAACTTCATTCTTCAGTATCCCATCAGGCTTGGACTTCAAAATGTTTCTAGGTTCAATACCTTCTTGGTGGCAAATCCAGCCGCACCCAGCGCTGGTGTTACGGTTACGGGTCCGGCAGCGACTGGAACATTAAGCACGGGCACCATTTGCGGGACCGTGGCTGCCAATGGAACTTGCTCAAATACGATAGGCAACGGTATCCGGTCAATCGCGGGGATCGCGGCATTGTCCGGTGGAACGTCGACGATCACAGGAATCTCGCCAGCCTTCACCAGCACTTCATCTTATTACTGCGTTACAAATGACATCACTACCATCGCCAATCCGTCGAAAGGCGTCCCAGCGAGCGCAAGTGCGGTAACATTCACGGGCACTGACACGGATCAGATTCAGTTCATCTGTGTGGGGAATTAGGAGAAGATTGCGATGAGCTTCAGCAACATCACGCAAAACGCGCCACTCGGCTGGATGAATGTGCAGCCGATGGATGCGTGGTACCCGGCTATCGAGAAACTGACTGCCGGAAACGCGGCCACGGAAGCCATTGCGAAAAATACGGTCGTGTTCTGCGAAGGTGAGAGGGGGGCGACATGACAGGCGGCGTAGGATCGCTCTTTGGTTCTGGGCGGCAAGCTGCCTTACGACTAAGTCCTCACCTATGGTGCACATCGGCGTGACACGCAGTACAGAGGGTAATCAGATTCTGGTCAGAATCATCACCGGAGTGGCTGCGAAACTCTTTGTGGTGGACCTCAAGGTTGGACATTGTGCCGCACAACTGGCATCTCCAGCCATCGCGACGTAGCATTTGATTGCGCAGCTCTTCATACAGCTCGGGATCGAGCCGAACGCGTGTACGTTTCGGTCGGAGCGGAGTCATGACGCCTTCTCGGTCACGTGGTGCAGAAATGTCTGCCTCTCTTCGCCTGGGAGGAACTTGAAGAACCGTAACGCCGACTGCAAGAGAATCCCGGAGTTTTCGTTCTCCAGATTCGCTCCCGCCAAGAAGTCCGCACAAATCATCTCCAGACAATAGCCCCGGGATTTGTCACTTCCCAGCATCAGAGCCGCCGTTTCGATTGCCTGCTCGACGACCGGGATCTGACTTTTGTACAGCTTGAAGTAGACCAACTCCGATGGTTCTGTTTCGTGCCCAGTCAATTCTTTCTCGACTTCCTGCCTAAACTGCTCCTTCGGCATCTCGCGGGCTTTGTGCAACCAGGTTGCACAATCGAAGTCCCGCCCGTCTCTGCGCGCCAACTTCGCTAGTTCCAACCCCTTCGTCCATCCGACTTGCTTTAGTTCCCGACGGGCCTGCGGCGGGAGGTGCTCGTGGATCGACATCAGGTAGTAGGCTTTCCTTCTCGATTCCGGGAATCGTCGCGC
>Ga0187817_10001595_pt1 | contig 11209 bp, 10 predicted proteins | sample NC_wetland_sal_i_17_FD_132431 | JGI IMG/M metagenome (GOLD analysis project Ga0187817, IMG submission 132431) | Wetland sediment microbial communities from Neuse River Estuary, North Carolina, USA - SO4_2 | ecosystem: Environmental > Aquatic > Freshwater > Wetlands > Sediment | place: USA... | reverse complement strand
GTGCAGGTGCCCGTGGTTCTGGCGTGCCTGCTTCCGTTTGGATTTGTGATGCTCGGCGCTATGGCGCTGGTACTGGGGTCCACGCGGTCTGGAAAACATCAGCCGGTGGCCACGCTAAAGAGCCCAACTGCGGTGGAGAGCGGGGTAGTGCGCAAATCTGATCCGCAGCCGGTGCTCAACGATACGCCGGTTCAGGTGGTGGATTTCTCGACCGCGGTGCAGGACGTGCAGCGCGTGCAACGAAAGGCCTCACGAGAAAAGGAAGACATTCCGAATCTCAAGCAGGATGCGCGCATGCTGGGGGCAACTCTGAACGGGCGGAAGGTCGACGCCTCGGATGCCATGGTCGCGCACTACTACCGAGCTGTCGCGCTTGCCATGATCAACGGGGTGCATGAGCGGGACGGGGAAGCGATGGACGAGTCGGGCGCGCGCACGGCCCGGGGAGATCTCGACAGAATAATCGGCGCACGCCAGATCCTGACGTACGTGCCGGAAGTGAGTCGGACCAATGCGGAGTATTGGGCGGGTTTGGTGGCGCGGAACCAGTTGCATGATGAGGCGGCAGCCTACTCGTACTGGGCAAAGTGCGCGGCGGACCAACACGCCGGATGCATGAACATCATGGCGGGTGCGCGGATCACCGGCAACGGCGGACAGAAGGTGGATGTGAACGAGGCGCTCGCCCTGCATACGAGCGTGTACAACACCGGGACCAAGTTTCATTGCGCTGGAGCGTTGTCGGCAATCGACATCGCGGAAATCAATTACTTTACGGGCGTGCGTCGTCCCGGAGACGATGAACTAGAATGGATAAAAAAGGCGGACGAACTGCTGGATAAGATTGAGTCGCGCGACAACAACCGGAATGTGTGCGACCGGGCGGAGATCGGAGTGGAAGAATTCCTCTTTCAGTTGAGCCAGGGCCACAGAGACGACAACGTTCTGCAGGACGCCCTCAGCCGCCTGGATGAGAACTCTGCGACTACGAAGGCCGTGATTCAATTCATCTCCGGCGCACTGGACGAAGGCGGGTTTAGTTTGGCGGTAAATTCCAGCAAGTCTCAGGATGAGCGATGCTCGGCCTATTTCAACGCCATGTGGTATGCCGAACTGCGAGGCGAAGGCGCGATGGCGCGCCGCTTTGATCAGCGACTAGTGGATATTGGGAAGTTTCACTGTGGGGAAGGGTTGGTGTACGCGAAGAAGTTCAAGTTCTAGCAGGATAATTTCTGACGATTGGGGAAGCACATGGATTACTTACTGAAGACGGAACCATCTACCTATTCGTTTGCCGATTTGCAGCGAGAGAAGACGACGATCTGGGACGGAGTTTCGAATCCCGTGGCGTTGAAGAATCTGCGGGGGATGAAGCCGGGGGAGCGGCTGGTGATCTACCATACGGGCGATGAGAAGAGCGCGGTGGGAACGGCGACCGTCGTGTCGGTGGATGCGTCGGACGCGAAGAATCCGCAGGTGAAGATCAAGGTCGGGAAGGCGAATGCGAAGCCGGTGACGCTGGCCGAGGCGAAGGCAAACAAACTGTTTGCGGAATCGCCGCTGGTGCGACAGGGGAGACTCAGCGTGGTGCCGTTGAACGAGGCACAGTTTAAGTTTTTGACCGGGGAATGAAAATCAAAAGCCCCACTTCTCGCAAAGTGCGCGAGAAATGGGGCACCCGATTCCGTTCCGCTTCCGGCTCGCGTCGCGGTTACGACGTGCGGGCGTCGCGGCGGATCAGGGTGGAGTCGAGCAAATAGCCCAAGCCCAGGGTGAAGGGAATCGCGCCGAAGGCGGTGGCGATCAGGGCGTCAGGTTCGACTCTCGCGATGATGGTGAACGCCATCATGTAGCCGACGGAGCCGGCGATAAGCAGAATTCCCGCGCGTCTGGAGTGGGCGGCCTCGGTGAGATCGGGCTCCATGGGGACGGTTACGCCCCGCTGCATGGCTGCCAGGCGCTCTTCGGTGCGTAGTTTGCGCACGCGATAAAAGGTGTACATTCCTAACACGGCCGTGGGCATTCCGAAAATCATGATGACCGCAGCAAGACCGGTGATTCCGTCCATGGTAGTTCTCCTTCCTGATGCGCTTGGCGCGCGTGCCGGAGCTGAAACCGCTTTCAAAATTAGATACGCAGGGCACATCCGGAAAGTTCCGCAGCAAGCCAACTCCCACGCGCGTAAACGCTTCCAACCAAGGGCAGTTGGCTGCTTGGCATTCTTCCCGGTTGCCCTTGAGGAGAAAAGATGAAATTAGGAAACTCTTTAAAAGTGGCGGCCGCCGCCTGTCTGGTGGTGCTGAGCGTCACTCATGCCCTCCGGGCGCAACAGACGAAAGAAAAAGTCACGGTCGATGATGTGGGCCGCGACTTTGTCGTCCGACTGCCAAAGGGTTACGACGCGCAGCAGCATTATCCGGTGGTGATCCTGCTGCATGGCATGAATCAGGATGCGGACGATATGCAGAGGCTCACGCGGTTCGACGCGCTGGCCGATAAAGACGGGGTCATCACGGTGTATCCGGTCGCATTGCATGGGCGATGGAACATTGGGGTTCACCCGCAGCAACAGCGACCAATGGGCATGGGACCGGGGAGGCGCGGACGGTACGGTGGAGGCTACCCCGGCGGAGGTTATCCGGGAGGCGGGGGTGGATATCCTCGCGGTGGCGGATATCCGGGCGGCGGTGGACAGCAGGACCCGAACCGTAACCCGAATCAGGAGCAAAGAACTCCGGCGGATGACGTTGCCTTCTTTAGTCAGATGTTGGATCAACTGGGCACCAAGTTCTTGGTGGATTCGTCACGGATTTATGCGGTGGGGCTTTCAGAGGGCGGCTACATGAGCATGCGGGTGGGCTGCGCGTTAAGCGATCGCATTGCCGCGATTGGCGCGGTGGGTGCGGCGATGCCGAAGACGATGATCTGTTTACCCACGCGTCCAGTGCCGGCAGTGATGATCAACGGCACTTCCGACCCGGTGGTCCCCCATGGTGGCGGCACGGAGCACAATCTGAACCTGGCGACTTTGTCGGCGGAAGACAGCGCCAAGGCGTGGGCAAAGATCGATCGCTGCGAAGAGAAGCCGGAGAAGAGCAAGATCTCGCCGAGCGCGAAGGGTGGCATGGAAACCAAAGTCGACACCTACAACGGCTGCCAGCAGAATGCCCAGGTGGTGCTTTACAGTGTGAAAGGTGGGGGGAACACGTGGCCCGGCGGGGAGCAGTACGAGGCGGAAAAAGCGGTTGGGAAGACGAGCCAAGACCTTAATGCCAATGAAGTGCTTTGGAGCTTTTTCGTCACACGGAAGCTACCGGCGTCGGCCACGGATGAGAAGCAGTAGGCCGCGCAGAATACGTACAAATCAAAATCCCCACCCTCCGGCAAACGGCGCGGGAAGGGTGGGGCGCTCACACAGCGAAACTTCGTTCTACTTGTCGTGATGGCAACCGTCATCCCCGCAAAAGGGCGGGGTGAGGCCAGTGTAGTCGCCGATGACTTTGGCGTCGTAGGGGCCGTTCAGCATGTCGAATCCATTTCCGGAAACTGCAATCGTGCCCTGGCTCCAGACGATGCTCTGATTGGGATCGACTTCGATGACCTGCATATTGTACTGATCACTGATAAGGGTGTTGCCGTTCTTCAGGCGGACACCGCGGGTCGGCAGAGGATTGGAAACGCTGCCGGAGCGGGTGTTGGTGTAGTAGGTCCAAACTGGGTTGCCGCTAGGATCGACCTCGATAATGCGGTTGTTGTTGGAATCGGTGATCAAAGTGTCGCCGTTGGGCAGCCGGCTGGCGAAGGCGGCCCCACTGAGGTTGCTGCAAGTCGCGCAGCCATAGCTCCAAACGATCTGCTTTTTGCGAGTCACCTCGATGACGCGGTTGTTGCTTTCGTCGGCGATGAGGATGTCGCCGTTGGCCAGCAGTTCGGCGCTATTGGGATTGTTGAGCTGATTAAAGCCATCGCCAGTGACTCCGGTCTGACCGTACTGCCAAACGATGTGCCGGCCCAGGTTCACTTCGATGACGCGAGCGTTGCCTTGATCGGTGATCAGGATGTGATGGTTGGGGAGCCATGTGTTCTGCACCGGAGTATTGAGTTGATTGGGGCCTGATCCGGTTACGCCCGCCTGGCCGTACTGCCAAATGATTTTGCCGCTGGGGTTCACCAGCATGACTCGGTTGTCGGGACACCCGCTCGGGCAAGTGGGCTCCGCCCCGGCGGGAACGCCGGTGCCGGCGACGAGAGTGATGGTTCCGACGCGCTGCGCATCATTCACACCGACTACCGAAGTAGGTCCGGCTACGCTCGATCCGTCGCCGAAGGTCCATACGACTTCGTTGTTGTCGGGATTCACTTCGATGACTCGATTGTTGTACTGGTCGGAAATCAAAACGTTTCCGGGCTTATTGAAACCGTTTCCCTGGGCCTGGGCGGAAAGAGCGCTAGCGGCGACGAGGGACGCTGCGCAAGCCCAGATTTTCACGTGAGACAAACTCATGACAATCCTCCTGTGGCGATGCCTACCGAATTGAACGTTGTGGTCCCGCCCGCCATCCCGCGAAACTCGGCGCAGGGCTGGGCATTTGCGGGGCACGCGGGGTTGGCGTTAACCACCCGGGAGCGTGCTGGGGATCAGTGTGTTGTGCAGCTGAAAGGGAATTGTCAGGGGCGTGTCAAAAGGGTGTCACTTCTTCACAATTTGCAAACATTTGCACGTTGCAAATCTGCGCCCGCCATCAGCCCAGCGACTTCCTCAGTTCGCGGCGCAGAATTTTTCCGGAGGCCGTTTTGGGAACGGCGTCCACGAAATGGATCTGGCGGGGTTGCTTGTAGTGGGTGAGGCGGTCGGCGACGAAGCAGCAGAGTTCGTCTCCGAGTTTGGAACTGTCGACGAATCCGTCGCGCAGCGCGATAAAGGCGACGGGAATCTCTCCGGCGGCATCGTCGGGGCGCCCGACGACTCCGCACTCTTTCACGGCGGGATGTTCGAGCAGTACAGCCTCGACCTCTGCGGGGGCGACAGCGAATCCCTTGTACTTGATCATTTCTTTGCGCCGGTCGACGACGCGATAGAAGCCTTCGCGGTCGCGCGTGACAATATCGCCGGACCAATACCATCCGTCACGCAGCACCGCTGCGGTTGCCTGGGGTTCCTTCCAGTACCCGAGCATGATTTGGGGGCCACGCATGACGAGTTCGCCGGGTTGTCCCGACGGAGCTTCGGTGAGGTCGGCGGGAGTGACGGCGGGATCAAGCTCAGACTGCGAGAGCACTCGGCAGTCCGTCGCGGCCAGCGGGTGGCCGATGGAGTCGGGACGGTAGAGCGCAGGCTCCAGATAGCCGCAGTGCGTGACGGGCGAGGCCTCGGTCATGCCGTATCCCTGACAGACGAGGATGTGGGTGAGCGCGGTGAAGCGGCGGGCAAGTTCGGGAGCGAGAGGCGCGGCGCCGGACTTGACCCAGTGAACGTGATGGTCACGCGGGAACTGCCCGGCCTCGGCCGCCTGGCACAGCGCGTTCATGGCGGGAGGCACGAGCGGCATCATGGTCACTGCTTCGTCGACGATCAGCTTGGTCATCATCGGCACGGTGAAGCGCGGCACGAGAATGAGCGTTGCCCCCAGAATCAACGAGGGATTCAGTACCACGTTCAGCCCGTAGATGTGGTAGAGAGGAAGACAGCAGAGAATATGGTCGGCGGAGTTGAGCGTGGTCGCATTCGGGCCCAGCAGTTGATACACGTTTGCGATCAGATTGTAGTGCGAGAGCATCACTCCTTTGGGCAAGCCCGTAGTGCCGCTGGAGTAGGGGAGAGCGGCGAGAGTCTGTTCGGAGGACTGATCGGGCTTGGGATAGACCGCTGTACCCGGGTTGAGCAGGTCGGCGAACGGCTCGGTGCCCGACATGTGCCGGCGCGTCGTATAAACGCGGCGCAGGCTGGGCAGCCCGGCAAGGTTGATGCCCTCGATGTTTCCGCCGTCAGTGATCAAGAAAACGGCGCCCGAGTTTTCCAGTTGATAACGCACTTCGCGCTCGCGATAGGTTGGATTGAGTAGAGTCGGAATCGCTCCGGCGAGCTGGATGGCGTGGAATGCGGTACAGAATTCCCAGGAATTCGCGAGGAAGATGGCAACGACATCGCCGGGCTTGAGGCCGTTGGTGATCAAGCCGCGGGCCAGGCCTTCAACGGCGTCGGCATATTCGGCGTAAGTAAGGCGGCGTCCGCAGGATGCGTCTACCAGCGCGGTCTTCGGCGCGTTATGGCGGCAGGAGTCGAGCACGAGATCGTGCAGAAAAAGATTGTGAGGATCCGCGTAGAGTTGGGTGCGCATTTTGCCGGGAGCGATTGTAACGGAAAGAAGCGGACTTGAACGAACAGGTTTAACTGGCTAGCTTGCGCAGAAATTCCTGCTCGTCCATGCGGTACTTGAACGCTTTGCGCCCGTCGATGAAAACGACCGGAACTTCGTCGTTGTACTGGCGGCGGAGTTCAGAATTCATGTCGACGTCGATTTCCTGCCACGTGAAACCTCCCCGGCGAGAAAGTTTCGACAGGCTCTCCTTCACGACCTCGCACAGATGGCATCCCTTGCGGGAATAAACAACGACAGTGCGAGGCTCTGGCATGCAGCTGGGATTTTAGCGCGAGAAAACCGGGTATTTCCAGCAACAAAGTTGGCTGGGGCGAGAATCGAGCAAGGAAGGGTCTGGTGGCTGGACCGCTGTCGCGGCATAGTGGGGAGAACCTGCGATGAACGTGACTGGAATCATTGCGGACAACGCAACGCTTTGTTACTACAGGGCCCAGGAACGAAAGAGCGGGGCCTTCGCGCGGGTGTCGGTAGGGTCCTGAAAGAGGGATAGCGGTGATCAAGCCAAACGGTAAAACTGTGCTCTGCATTGGAAACGATCCCGTTCATCTGAACTTGCGCTGTTCGCTGCTGAAGGAGCATGGCTGGATCGTGCTCAGTTCCGGCAGCGGGCACGAGGGAGTCATACGGTTTAGTCAAGAGGCGGTGGATGCGGTGGTCGTCGATCTTAATCACGGCGTCGCTGAATCCGCACTGATCACGGGAGAGTTGAAACGGTTGCGGCCAGAAGTGCCCGTCATCGTTCTGGTGGCGGCAGGGAATACTCTCGCGGACGGAGTGCCGTACCAGGCGAATGCGGTGATCCTGAAGTCGCAAGAGACCAGCATGTTGGTCGATGCGCTGAGAGCCTTGTTGCCCCCCGAATAACAAAGGACGGTTTCTTTGCCGACTAGACGGGGCAATGCCTGCCTCGTGTACGGGGAATTCGTTGTGTCAGCCTTGAAGTTCAAGGCGCGATAGAATCCCTGCATGCCAGACCATCAAGCGAAACCTCTTCGTGGGAAGACCGCCCTTGTTACAGGCGCAGCTCGGCGACTGGGACGGGCATCCGCGCTGGCGTTGGCGCAGGCCGGTGCCGACGTCGCCATTACATTCATGAACTCGGCTCGCGAAGCGCGGGAGACCGTGGTCGATCTGTCGGGATTTGGCGTGCGGGCATTTGCGTTGAGGTGCGACGTGACCGACGAAGCCAGCGTCCGGGCGATGATGAACGAGGCCGGGCGCGAATTAGGGCGCATCGACATTTTGCTGAATAACGCCGCGAACTACGAGACAGTAGAGTTTGAGAAGCTCACGGTGCGGCAATGGGATGCGATCTTCGCCTCCAATACGCGCGGTCCATTTCTGGTGTCGCGCGAGGCTCTCAAGTGGATGCGGCGGAAGCGCGGGAAGTCAGCGGGACCGCTGGAAGCCAAGATCATCAACATGGGATCGCTTGGCGGGCTACGCCCCTGGGCGACCCACGCCCACTATTGCTCGTCGAAGGCAGCTCTGCACATGCTGACGAAGGTCATGGCGAAGGCGCTGGCGCCTGAGGTCGCGGTAAATGCCGTGGCTCCGGGAATGATCGATCTCGGAGAAAAGTCGGCTGCGGGCTTCATGCGGCGCATGGCCAAACAGACGCCGATGGGCAGAAATGGACGCGGAGAGGAGATTGCTCAGGCAGTGTTGTTCTTCGCGACAGCGCCGCAGTTTATTACCGGACAAATTCTGGCCGTCGACGGAGGACTGGGGCTGTAGCGCGGCCATCTCGCGGGAAATAGCCATTGCTGCCACGGCACGGTATATTGGGGAAAATGAAGAAATCGAAAGGTAAGTCTTCTTCGCGGGCAGGCTCCTCGTCGCCGGTAACGGATTCTCGTTTCATGTCTTCAGATCCGCGCATAGCCGTGGCCATCATGGCAGCGGGCAAGGGAACCAGGCTTAAATCGCAGCTTCCTAAAGTGTTACATGAAGTCGGGGGCAAACCGCTTCTGGAGCACGTAATCCGCGCGGCCATGCGCATTGTCCCCGCAAAAGATGTGTACGCGATCATCGGCCATGAGGCGGAGCGCGTGCGCACGGCGATGGCGCATACCGGTGTCAACTTTGTGCTTCAGGCCGAGCAGCGGGGAACGGGGCACGCCCTCATGGTAGCGCGCGAAGCGCTGGGCGGATACGATCACGTTATCGTGCTCTCGGGGGACGCTCCACTTATCACGCCCGAAACGATTGGACGGCTCCGCAACTTCCATCTGGAAGAGCAGGCGGCTATGACGTTGCTGAGTGCCGACCTGGAAAATCCCACCGGGTACGGGCGGGTGTTGCGGAAGGGGCCACGTAGCGCGGAAGTAAGAGCGATTGTCGAAGAGAAGGCCGCGAGTCCCTCGCAGAAGAAGATTGGCGAGATTAATTCCGGGTTTTATGTATTTTCCGTGAAGGAACTTTATGGGAACATCGGGAACCTTTCGACCGCGAATGCACACCACGAGTACTACCTGACCGACATGGCCGAGGTGTTGCGCAAGGCGCGGCAGCGCGTGGTGGCATGGAAGACGGCGGATGCAAGTGAGGTGCTGGGCGGGAACACGCGAGCGGAACTGGCCGACATCGATCACTACCTGAGAATGTCGAAGTGTCGTCAGCTGATGGCGGATGGCGTGACAGTATTTTATCCGGCCACGTGCGTCATCGACCCGGATGTGGAGATTGCGCCGGATACGGTAATCGAGCCCTACGTGCAGTTGCTGGGGAAGACGCGAGTCGGCACTGCCAGCCGCATATGCTCGTATAGCGTGATCAGTGACACTGAAATCGGCGACGGGGTGATGGTTCGTCCGGGATGCGTTATGGAAGAATCGCGCGTTGGGCCCGGCGCGGTGGTGGGACCGTACTCTCATTTGCGGCCGGGAAGCGACATCGGGGAGGGCGCGCACCTGGGGAATTTTGTCGAGACCAAGAAGATCAAGATGGGCAAGGGATCGAAGGCGAACCACCTGACCTACCTGGGTGACGCAGAGATTGGGGCGGGCGTGAACGTCGGAGCCGGAACGATCACGTGTAACTACGACGGAACCGGCAAGTACAAAACCGTGATCGAGGACGGAGCGTTCATCGGCAGTGACACCACGCTGGTAGCGCCGGTGCGCGTAGGCAAGGGTTCGTATATAGGGGCGGCGTCGTGCATTACCGATGACGTTCCTGAAGACGCCCTGGCAGTGGGGCGCGCGCGTCAGATGGTGAAGGAAGGCTGGGCGCGGGAGAGGCGAGCGGCACGGAAAAAATGATATTCACCACGGAGACACCGAGGCACGGAGAACACAATTCAAACGGAAAAGGCACTGAGAACTCGGATTTCTCCGGTCTCAGTGCCTTCATGAGTCGAGTTTTGTTTAGTGCGTGACGGCCGCGAATAGTTCCGAGTGCATCAGCGACTGGAACTGCTGGTCACTCGCTTTGAAGTGGACACTCAAGTTCGATCCGTCGGAGTCGACGGTGGTGTTCTCCACAGCGATCTTCTCGGCGGGTGTGGCGCTCATCTTCTTCAACATGATGCCAGCCTTAACCAGTGACGACATGGTTCCCGCCGTCATGGAGTCGGAAGTAACCACAGTCAGGTCGAAATTGACGCCGCTGTTGAAATTCATGGTGTAGCGCGAGCCCATCAGTCGCTTCTTAACGGTCTCGTAGTCCGCAACCTTGGAGGCGTCCCCCATGGCAGAGCGCATCATATTCTGCGTCCCAGCCTGGTCAAGGATGCTCCAGACAGGAGCCGAATCGACGCTCGACATCATGTCGGCCATATCGCCGTTGGTATCCAGACCCAGAACCTGCCCGTCGCGGGTATCGAGCGCAACCTTAATGGACGTCGAGTCGCCGAATAGCAGCGTACTGTCGTCGAGGAAGCTCATGACGAATCCACCGTCCATGGGGTAAATCTCAGCCGTGCCGTACTTTTTGGGCACGAACTTCTGCAGCTTCATCTTCTTCAGCACGGCCTTCATGTTGAAGGGGCCGGCTGCTATGCCAACGGTCTTGACGCCTTGCTTGCCGGCGCGGAACGAGGCGAAGGTAAGCGTGTCCACATCTTTGTCGGGATCGAGCCCGATGTTCTTGAGAGCGACCTCAAACTGCTTGATGTTGTCGGGCATCAGTTGCTGCTTCAGGGCCATCGCGGTGGGTGAATCCTTGAGTGCGCGGTAGTCGACCGAAATCAGCTGCAGCAGATCGGCGGGGACACAGGTGCGGGCCGAGGAATTGAGCGGCATGGCGTAGGCCAGGCTCACCAGCAGGAACGAAACTATACAAATCTTGAAGAGTCTCATAACGCCTCGAATCGAAAACGTTTAGGGTTGCGTGTACCTTCACTTGGATGCACGATCAACCCTTGCCGTTATTAGATCGCTTTATTCTATTTTACTTGCACGCCGAGTGAATGGAACAAAAGTACATGCCCATTGACCGGTTGGAGTCCGGGTGGGGGGCGGTACCCGAAACTGTTCCTTAGTCGTCGTCGGGATCGATTCTGGCGCTCTTATCGTTGAGAAAGTAGTCTGCGTTCAGCGGCGCATTGATTGTCTTGAATGTGATGGGCGTCTGGGTGAAGTCGAAACAGTCGGAAAGGTCGTCGGCGTAGGCATCGGCATAGCCGAGCGACGGCAGGCTGAAGGTCTTCTCGACCAGGTGCAGGATGCTCCCGAAATCATGCTTGACGTGGGAGATATATCCGGCTTTGGCGTAAGGCGAGACCACGATCAGGGGCACGCGGAAACCGTAGACATACCCCGATCCCCAGCTTTTGCCGTCGTTGACGATCGCGGGCGGCGCAACGTGGTCGTACCAGCCTCCCCAAT
>Ga0187817_10001594_pt1 | contig 11214 bp, 11 predicted proteins | sample NC_wetland_sal_i_17_FD_132431 | JGI IMG/M metagenome (GOLD analysis project Ga0187817, IMG submission 132431) | Wetland sediment microbial communities from Neuse River Estuary, North Carolina, USA - SO4_2 | ecosystem: Environmental > Aquatic > Freshwater > Wetlands > Sediment | place: USA... | reverse complement strand
CGATTCTTGTGCAGCATAAAATGATTTCCTTCTGAAAGTATGCTGGTAGTTTACTCGCTGCTGCCCTCGCGCTTCTGTTACAAATGTCTGTCTGCCGTGTGAGCCCACGGAGGATCTAAGATTTTTCGCGGCGTCGTTCGCGTTCCCGCTCCGCGAACAGTTCCTCGAACATGAACGGCTCGCCGGGCTTGGGCTTGAGAAACCCCATGATCTCTTTCATCCTCCGCCCGGTCATGTGAGCTAGGACTAGCCGGCCCTTTTCTTCGGTCCAGGTGACGCGAGTGCCCGGCTTGATCTGAAGCCGCTTACGCAACTCGGCTGGAATCGTTACTTGACCCTTGGCGTTGATTACGGTGCGGTACATATTCGATTCTCCCCTCAATCATATCGGAAGTCGTTGGTTAGCTTGTTTCCTTGGGGCTAGGGCAGGTTGTCAGGTACGCTCGATTCAAAACCAGCACCGAGTCACCGTAAGTGGCTATATCACAGTGACTTGTGGCTAGTCTTCGAGTAACCACAAACAGCCTCGACGAATGACCTCTTTGCATCTACAATGACGGCAGCATCATCCAAAGATGCGTACAGGCTCTATCCGCCGAGGCGGAGGGGCACTGGAGGACATTGTGAGTCTCACCACGAGTGGCGAATCCCGCCAAAAGATTACTGCTGCATCCCTGCGAGCCAAGAAAGTTCAACGTGAACCTATCACGTGCCTGACCGCGTATGACTATCCCAGCGCGCGCCTGGTGGATGAAGCCGCCATCGATATTGTGCTGGTCGGCGATTCGCTGGCCATGACCATGCTCGGTTACGAGAACACGCTTTCCGTGACCATGGAAGAAATGCTGCATCACACCCGCGCTGTGCGCCGTGGCGTAAAGCAAGCGTTTCTGGTGGCGGACATGCCCTATGGTTCGTACCACGTCAGCGCCGACGAGGCGCTGCGCAATGCCGCACGCTTCGTGAAAGAAGCCGGGGCGGAGTCGGTGAAGATTGAAGGCGGCGAGAAGCGGGCTGATCTGATCCGGCGGATCATTGATGCGGAGATTCCGGTGACCGGCCACATCGGGCTGACGCCGCAGTCGGTGAACGTGATGGGGGGATACAAAGTCCAGGGCAAGTCACTGATTGCGGTGGAGCAACTTATGCGGGATGCCGTGGCGCTCGATCGAGCCGGAGTTGCGTTCATTGTTCTGGAAGGCATTCCGCGGGAAGTGGCCGCGATGATCACGGCGGAAGTAAGTACGCCGACAGTCGGGATCGGCGCTGGCCCGGAGTGCGACGGCCAGGTGCTGGTGTTTCACGACATTTTGAATCTGACGTTTGCCCCTGCGGCAAAGTTTGTCCGGCGCTATGGCGATGCGGCTGCGCTTATCACAGATGCTGTGCAGGCTTTCCGGAACGATGTGATTTCGCGGCAGTATCCGTCGGATGGCGAGTCGTATCATCTGCCAAAAGAGACGCAGGCGGCGCTCGAAACCGTGATGGAGCGCAAGCGAGGGATGCGGCGGTAAGGCTTTTACCACAGAGACACAGAGGCACAGAGAAAACCGCGGAATTTCTCTTCTGCCGCGTTTTGACCGCTACCCACTCTTTGGCCTGGCCTCCCTATGACCGTCCGATGCAGATTCTGAGAACGATTACCGAGATGCGCGCTGCCTCGCGGGCAGCACGGGGCGAGAGCAGGCGCGTTGGTTTCGTGCCGACGATGGGCGCGTTGCACGAGGGGCATCTTTCGCTGGTGCGGGCCGCGAAAGCGCAGTGCGACGTAGTTGCGGTTTCCATCTTTGTAAATCCCGCCCAGTTTGGACCCAACGAGGATTTCTCCCGGTATCCGCGCACGTTTGAGAAGGATCGCGCCCTGCTGGAAAAAGAAGGAGTGAGTTTTCTTTTTGCGCCTTCGGTCGAAGAGATGTATCCGGCGGGAGCGGTGACTTATGTCACGGTGAAAGGTCTGAGTGACAAGCTCTGCGGCAGGTCTCGCCCCGGGCATTTTCGCGGCGTGACCACGGTGGTGTCGAAGCTCTTTCATATCGTGGAACCGGCGGTTGCCTTCTTCGGCCAGAAGGACGCCGCTCAGGCAGCGATTATCCGCCGCATGGTAAGGGATCTGAATCTACAAGTCGAAATTGTGGTTTGTCCTATCGTTCGCGAGGCTGACGGCCTGGCGATGAGTTCGCGCAATACTTATCTCAGTCCGCAGGAACGCAAGGTGGCGCTGGTGCTGTACCAGTCACTGACGCAGGTGCAGAGCTTGTTCGAACAAGGGGAGCGCGGCGCAGAGAAACTGATTGAGGCCGGGCGGCGAACATTCGCGGAAGAACCGGCCGCGAGGCTGGATTATTTCGAAATTGTGAATCCCGACACGCTTGGTCCCGTCGCGGATGTCGCCCACGGCGCGCTGGTTGCTGTTGCGGCATTTGTCGGGACGACACGGCTGATTGACAACGTCCTGCTGCCTGCTGAGAAGTAGCCAAGCTACGTCCCGACGGAAACGATCACATAATCCTACGCCGGTTTTTTGCCTGATACGAACGCATTTCCCGCGATCACATAGCGCAGCGGACGGTCCGCTGCCTTGGTGATGCCGATGCGGGGCGTTACCAGGATGCGCGATGCGCGATAGCCGTCGTCAGCCAAAAAAAGATCGGATCGCGAGCTTGCCAGATCTTTGCCATTGTCGCGGTTTCGCGTAATTCCGAAGGCTTCAGCCAGCCGTCCCGGGCCACTCGTCAGCTTGCGGAGATCGCGCGTGCCATCCACCGGGAGATTCCGCGCTCTGGCCATTTCGTCAATCCCAAGCATCGGTTCAGCGGCACGAAACAAGATCCCCCCGGCGACTCCGTCCGGCAGGCAAGAGACGTTCAGGCAGTAATGATTGCCATAGATGAAATACACGTAGGCGTAGCCCGGAGGCCCGAAGAGTACTGCATTGCGAGTCGTCCGCCCGGCGGCGGAGTGGGCGGCGGGATCGTCTTCGCCGAGGTAAGCTTCGACTTCCACAACGCGGGCGGCCAACAGCCGTCTTCCCTCGCGCCGCACCAGCACTTTGCCAAGTAGTTCGCGGCTAACCTTGCGCGGATCGCGATCGTAAAACCCACGCCGCAGTGGTGTTCGGAACGGGTCCGCTTGCGTTCTCGCCACAGCAGCCTGCTACGCGGCGTCCTCTGAAATTGCTTTCAACTGCGCCAGGACTTCTTCGGCGTGGCCCTCGGCTTTCACGTTGCGGAAAATGTGCTTGATTTTTCCGTCCGGCCCAATGAGGAACGTGGTGCGCGCCACGCCCATCACTTTCCTGCCGTACATGTTCTTTTCTTTCATTACGCCGTAGGCGTTAGCCACTTTCTTTTCGGCATCGCCCAGTAAAGTAAAGGGCAGGCTGAACTTTTCTTCAAATTTCTTTTGTGCTTTCGGCGTATCGGGCGAGATGCCGAGCAGCACGGCGCCGGTTTTCTGAAGCTTCTTGTAAGAATCGCGGAACTCACAGGCTTCGATGGTGCATCCGGGAGTATCGGCGCGAGGGTAGAAGTAAAGGACGACATTGCGGCCACGGAAGTCCTTGAGCGAGACGTCCTCACCATTCTGGTCGGGCAAAGTAAACTCCGGGGCTTTATCATTGATATCTAGGACGACCTTATCCATGGCAGTATTTTCTCCTTCGGGCATGATCTTGAGGCGGCGAGCCGGACAACGTTCAAGTTTATATCGTATCCTGTGGGCCGCCGTCACCTGCGTGTTCGGGCTGCTGCTTCCGCCAGCCGGTTCTGCGCAGGTGGGACGGCGTCAGACACCCGATAAAGGGCCGCGCGCGCTGGGGCTGCTGGAACTGCCGGCGAAAGGCAAAGCGCATCTAATTCCGATTGCGATCATGATTGACGGGGAGTTCTACGACGCCAGCGCGTACAAGGCTGCGCCCGTCCCCATGGCGCTCTACGCGGGAACGGTTTATGAGGCCGAGCGCACCGGAGTATCGCTGGGGCTGTTTACTATCACTGCCGCTCTCGAGAGCGAAAATAAGAATTGGATGGCGGAAGGGACATGGCAATCCGCCGAGTCTATTCAGGCCAAAGCGGCCAAGAAACCGCCTCCGTCAAAGCCGCGCGGCTGGGATGAGGACGAGGGACCGCCCAAACTGAGGCGCGCAGCGCCCGAGGCGCAAAGCACTCCGAATGCGAGCGCGTCACAGAAAACAGCGGCGCCGTCTGCTCCACAGGCTCAGTCTGCTCCGCAGCAAGCGTCGCCGGCTGCGGCTCCGCCCTCGCAAACTTCTCCTCAGCAGAATGCGTCATCGTCATCTGCCGCGCCTGCCGCTTCCAATACCGGCGCTGCGACGACGGTTGCAAGTAGTGCACCGCCGCCCACTGAAAACAAAGAAGAAGACAAAAATCGTCCGATGTTGCACCGGGGAAAGCCGTCCGCGGCGGAATTAAAAAAAGAATCGGAAGCGGAAGATTCATCGGCCGCGCAGGTGCCATCGGCGTCTGCTGCGTCTGCTTCATCGAGAGCCGCGGCGCAGGTGGCATCAAGTCCGCTGGGCCCCGCTACGGATGCGATTCAGATCATTCCTGCGGTTTCGGATTCTCACGGCCCCGAGGCGCGGCCTTATACGTACATCCTGAAACCCGACGAGGAACAGCACCTGCGCCAGAAGATACTGTCTCTGGCTGCGGTTGAGGTTCGCGCGCGCGACGAAAAGCTGGCTGCAGCAACAACCGGAGCGGAGCAACCCGCAGCGCATCCAGCCAAGCCGACTGGCAAGAACAAGACGGCCAAACCCCCGGAGCCTGCGTTTGAAGATGTGCAACTCCGCGTGTTTGATCTCTTCAGCAACAACGAGCCTGAGTTGGTGCTGATGGCAAAAGCGCGAATGCCGCAGCCGAAAGAAAGCGCCGTGCCGGAGCGGCAGTATCTGGTCACCGTGGTTGCGCATGAGGATATTTACGGAGATCTCCACAAGGCGCTGGCGAACGTCACCGACACGCAGCATCTGGATGTTATCCCACGGCTCGATTTGAACGACGCAGTGGATGCCGACGGAGACGGGCGAGGCGAGTTGCTGTTTCGACAGGTTTCGGATGCAGGCACGGCTTACGTCATCTATAGAGTGATCGGCGATCAGTTGTGGGCGTTGTTTCAGGGCACGCCGCAATGAATATTCTTGCGGAGAGCTGGCTCACTTCGCGCCACCAGTGCAAGGGCTGCGGCGTCCGAGAATCCCACCCATTGAAAACGGCGACGGGGGCAGCCACTCTAGTGTTGGCGCAGAGATACAGCCCCCCGCGCCGGACGATTCATTTACAATTTGCATGCAAGCTGAGGGGGGAAGAAAAATGCGGATGACTCGCGCTTTGATGTGCGCTGCTGTGTTTGTGGCGTGCCTGGCTGCGGCCCAGGACGAGGACTTCAGCAAGGTTCAGATCAAGGTCACAAAGGTTTCCGGCAACGTGTACATGCTGGAAGGCGCGGGGGGAAATATTGGAGCTTCCGTCGGCGACGATGGCATCGTCATTGTGGACGACCAATATGCGCCCATGGCGGATAAGATCAAAGCCGCCCTGAAGGGCATAACCGACAAGCCAGTCCGCTTCATCATTAACACGCATTACCACGAGGACCATACCGGCGGAAACGCCATCTTTCAACAACAGGCACCCATCATTGCGCAGGACAACGTGCGCAAGCGCCTGGAAGAAGACGGAGTCGCGGGAAATTACGGCGGCGTAAGTTTCCCGGTCAAGCCGCAGCCCAAGGAAGCGCTGCCCATCATCACGTTCGATCACGATGTAACCGTACACTTGAACGGCGAAGACATTCGCGCCCTGCATTTCCCCAGCGGCCACACGGATGGAGACAGCGTGATCTTTTTCCCCAAGTCCAACGTGGTCCACATGGGCGACGACTTCGTTACTTACGGTTTTCCCTTCATTGACCTGAGCGGCGGCGGCAGTGTGGAAGGAATGATTGCGGCGCTGGAGCAAATCATCCCCAAACTGCCGCCGGACGTGAAGGTCATTCCCGGACACGGACCAATCTCCAACCTGGATGATGTGCGGCGTTACCTGACCATGCTGAAGGATACAAAAGCGGTTGTCGAAAATGGGATCAAGCAGGGAAAGTCGCTGGACCAGTTGAAAAAAGAAAATGTGCTCGCACCGTGGCAGAAGTGGTCGGGAGACTTCATCAGCAGCGAGCAGTGGCTGGTCACTCTCTACAATGACTTGACGGGAAAGAAGTCAGGGGAGTTCATCAAGCACAATTGAACGATGACCGCGCCTCCGCAGGTTCGTGGGAGGCACGCAGGTTCGTGGCTAAGTTTTCTCGAACGCTTCCTTAGTCTGCGTTTGGTACAGATACCAGATCATCGCAACGCGGACGATCACTCCCAGCCAACTCCAGACCAATCCCACTCGAAACTCGATCACCGCGCTGGAGACCGCAGGGACCAGCAAGACCACGCCGATCATGGCAATGATCAGAGCTGCGCGGCGCGCCCAGCGGTTGAGGCGCAGCAATCCTAAGCCAATAATTGCGCCCAGCCCGGCCATGAGCAGGAACATATAAGGCCCGGCGAGTTCGAGGCCGCTGAGCAGCGGAGCGCCCAGGAACATGGAAACTGTCCCCGGCGCGAGCAGCATGAGAATGCCGAGAACGAAGAGATACGCGGCAGCTAAAAAGAAGACGGTTGCGACGGCGGTCACGCCGGAGGGACGGGCCATAAGTTAAGTAGCGGACGGAGTCCGCGTGGAGCGGCTAGCGCCTATTTCTTTCAGGTTTCCTGGACTCGTGCTTGGGCTTGTCGTCCTTTTTCGAAGACGATTCCGTCTTGACGCCTGCCTCGCTCTTACTTGGCTCACCCCTGCCGGACTCGCTCTTGCCTGACTCACCCTTCGGGGAAGATTCGCCCTTCGAGGAGTCTGGTTTCGATGCCGACGATTCCCCACTTGACGACGAATCTCCTGCGGACTTCTTGGGGTAGTCCGTGACATAAAATCCCGAGCCCTTGAACTGCACGGCAGGCGCGGAGATGGTCTGCTCGACTGGACCGCCGCAGTCGGGACACTTTTTTACGTGAGAATCGGAAAACTTTTGAATGCGCTCAAAGAGATGGTGACATTTCTTGCACTGATATTCGTAAAGTGGCATGAGGCGTTATGTAGGTAAGATCAGGGTGTTGAACTCGATTCTAGGGTTTCGATCCATTCCGGTCAATTTACCAGGGCGATGCGCCGGGTGGGCCGAGTGATAGACTCGGCGACATGGGAGGAGAAAAAACCGCTGCGAACGCCAGCCTGGCGCCGGGTCTCTATCTGGTGGCGACCCCCATCGGGAATTTGGAAGACATCACGCTGCGGGCGTTGCGGGTGTTGAAGGAAGCCGACCTGATTGCTTGTGAAGATACGCGGCAGACGCAGAAGCTGCTGCAGCATTACCAGATTTCGACTCGCACCACCAGCTACCACGAGCACAATGAGATGACGCGCTCGGCGGAGCTGGTTGTCGAATTGGAGCAAGGTGCGCGCATCGCGTTGGTGACGGACGCGGGCATGCCGGGCATTTCCGATCCTGGATACCGGCTGATTTCTCTGGCCATTCGGCATCACGTGCCGGTTGTGCCGGTTCCCGGGCCAGCGGCGTTTGTGGCGGCCCTGGTAGCCAGCGGCCTGCCCACGGATTCTTTCCGCTTCAGCGGATTTCTGCCAGCAAAACGGGGCCAGCGGCGGCAGGTTTTGGAGAGCGTCAAAGAGTCGCCACGCACTCAGGTGTTTTATGAAGCGCCGCACCGGATCAAAGAAGCGCTGCAGGACATTGTGGAGGCGCTAGGGGCAGAAAGACACGTGGTCATCGCGCGGGAAGTGACCAAGATTCATGAAGAATTTCTGCGTGGGCGGGCCGGCGAGGTGTTGCAGACACTAAACGCCCGCGGCGAGGTCAAGGGCGAAATTACGCTGCTGATCGGGAAAGCTGAGGCATCACCAGCTCACGTAGGGGCGGACGTCTCGTCCGCCCGAATTCCCGTCCACCAAAGAATGGAACAGATCATGGCTGAGGAGAAGCTCGACGAGAAGGCGGCGCTAAAGAAGGTTGCGAAAGAGATGGGAATTTCGAAGAGCGAGGCGTATCGAGAGTGGCAGAGAAGAAAGTAATGTTTAGAGGGACACGGCCCGCTACTTTCCCGCCAACTCCTTCTTCACCGCTTCGCTTACCACTTTCCCGTCCACGCGAATTCCCGCGCCGGAGAAGCGGGCCATAACATTTTTCATCACCGCTCCCATGTCCTTCATGGTGGGCGAACCCATTTCGGCGATGACGGCTTTTACCCCGACGATGATCTGCTCTTCGCCGGCGGCCTTGGGCAGGTAGGTCTCAATCAGGACGATTTCGGCGGCTTCTTTGTCCGCCATTTCCTGGCGGCCGCCTTTGGTGAATTGCTCGACGGATTCTTTGCGCTGCTTGATGAGCGTGCTCAGCACCTGCTGGGCCTCTTTGTCGTCGAGCGGCGCCATCTTTTCGATCTCTCGGTTCTTGAGCGCGGTCTTCATCATGCGCAGGCAAGAGAGGCGCTGTTCATCGCGGGCTTTCATGGCGGTGGTGATGTCAGTCTGGATCTGGTCGATCAGGGGCATGCTGGGATTATAGTCTGGCTGGCTTCGGACCAGCGTTGATTACGACGGGCGAGGCGCCCGTCTCCACACGGTCATTGCTAGCTCTTTGCGTTGGGCTGGGCTCACATGGCAGACAGACATTTGTCACAGAAACGTAAGGACGGCTACGAGTAAACTAACAACATACTTTCAAAAGGAACTCATCTCATGCTCCGTAAGAATCGTCTTTTCACTCCCGGGCCCACGCCGCTGCTTCCGGCGGCGCAGACGGCCATGGCATCGTTCGCCATGCATCACCGCACCGCCGATTTTCGGGCGCTGTTCTCTCGTGTGCTGTCCGACATGAAGGAGTTCATTGGCACGAAGAATGACGTTCTGGTGCTGGCCTCATCCGGCACGGGCGTGATGGAGGGAGCGGTTTCCAATCTGACTTCGCCCGGCGACAAAGTGTTGGTGCTAACTGCGGGAAAGTTTGGCGAACGATGGCGTGATCTGGCGAAAGCTTTTGGCTGCGCAGTTGAAGTGGTCAGCACGCCGTATGGCGATACCTTCTCGCAGGACGAAATTCGCGGGAAGCTTGCGGCGGACATCCGGGCTGTCTATGTGCAGGCGACGGAAAGCTCCACTGGGGCACGGCATGACATCGAAGGCATTGCTCGGATGGTGCGCCAGGCAGGCGATAACACGCTGCTGGTGGTGGATGCCATCACCGGACTGGGCACGACGCGCTTCGATGTGGACGGCTGGGGCATTGACCTGATTATTGGCGGCTCGCAGAAAGCGCTGATGATTCCACCCGGCCTTGCCTATTGCGCGATCAGCGAACGGGCGTGGAAGCGGATGGAAACGGCGACGTCTCCGCGATACTACTTCGATTTTCGCAAGGAGCGGAAGGCCGCGGCTAAAGGAGAGTCGGCGTACACGCCGGCGACATCATTGTTTGCGGCGCTGGGAGCCGCGCTGGATTTTATTCGTGATATGGGCGACGGCGATCTTGCAGCCGGGCGCGCAGCTCTGATTGACAACGCCGAACTGGCAGCGGAGATGACTCGCGCCGGAGCGGCGGCGATTGGGCTGAAGCTGTTTGCCGCGTCTTCACCGGCAGCGGCGCTTACAGCAATTGAATCGCCGGCCGACGTTGATTCTGGCGCGATTGTGAAAGAGTTCCGCGAACGCTTTTCCGCAATTGTGGCCAATGGACAGGGAGAGATGAGAGGCAAGCTGTTCCGCATCGCGCATCTGGGGTACTACGACTATCTGGACACGATCGGGATCTTGGCCGCGCTGGAACATGTGCTTGCCGCGGTGACCGGCAAGCCGGTGAAATATGGCGCGGCAGTGAAAGCCGCTCAGGAAGTTTACTCGAAGCATCAACAGACAAAAGCGGCCGTGGCGGCGCGCTGAGATTACACAACCGATAGGGATTTCAAATCTGCGTCAGCCGTGCAGGGCATTCCATTGACTATGAAAATCGTCATCGCCGAAAAGATCTCTGCATCTGCCGTGGATCTGCTGCGCGAGCCGCGCTGGACGGTGGTTACACCTGAACAGCTGGACGGCAAGCTGGCGGAGCAGTTGGAATCGGCGGACGCGCTGATCGTGCGCTCTGCGGTGCAGGTGACTGCCGAGCTGCTGGCGCATGCCAACAAGCTACGCGTGATTGGACGCGCGGGCGTTGGAGTGGACAATATCGAGCTCGAACCCGCCACGCGCAAGGGAATCGCAGTGATGAACACGCCGGGAGCGAATGCCCCGGCTGTGGCCGAGCACACGCTGGGGATGATGCTGGCCATGGCGCGCCATCTCTGCCGGGCGAATGAACTGACCCACGCCGGCAAGTGGGAAAAGAAATCGCTGCAGGGAACCGAGTTGCGAGGTAAGAAGCTGGGCGTCGTGGGGCTGGGGCGGATCGGGATGGAAGTTGCGCGGCGCGCCCAGGCCTTCGGAATGGAAATCATTGCGCACGATCCCTTTGTTTCTGCTGCAGTTGCCAAAGAGCAAGGGATACGGATGGCCAAGCTGGAGGAAGTCTATGCCGAGGCGGATTACCTGACGCTGCACGTAGGCCTTACGCCGCAGACTACGGGCATGATCAACGCTGAGTCGCTGCTGAAAATGAAGCGCGGCGTGCGGCTGGTGAATTGCGCGCGGGGCGAGCTGGCGGATGAAGGCGCGCTGGCAGAGGCGATCAAGACGGGCCAGGTCGCGGGCGCGGCGCTGGATGTGTTCAGCAACGAGCCGTTGAAGAATTCGCCCCTGCAAAGCATGAGCAACGTCATCCTCACTCCGCACATCGGCGGCTCGACGCATGAGGCGCAAGAGGCGGTTGGGTATCAGATTGCTTTGCAGGTCCGGGAATATTTGAAACATGGCGTGATTCAAAATGCGGTCAATGTGCCATCGGTCTCGCACGACGAATATCTGAAGCTGGAGCCTTACATCGTGCTGGCGGAAAGACTGGGTTCGTTCCTGGCGCAGGTAAGCGAGGGCGCGCTGGAGGAGGTTTCGCTACGTTACAGCGGGCACATTGCGGAATGGAAGACAGAGTTGATCCGCAACGCCGCCGTCAAAGGAATCCTGAACGAAGTTTTAGAAGAGAAAGCCAACCTGG
>Ga0187817_10001593_pt1 | contig 11214 bp, 12 predicted proteins | sample NC_wetland_sal_i_17_FD_132431 | JGI IMG/M metagenome (GOLD analysis project Ga0187817, IMG submission 132431) | Wetland sediment microbial communities from Neuse River Estuary, North Carolina, USA - SO4_2 | ecosystem: Environmental > Aquatic > Freshwater > Wetlands > Sediment | place: USA... | reverse complement strand
TTGAGCTGCGGGAGATCACCGGCTGGCACCGCCGTTCGCGGACGCACGATCTCGACGCCGACCGATGCCGGCCCGCGCTCGAGCTTCTCGACGCGCACCAGCACGGAGGCGATGCGCTTGTCGCTCAAGCAGCGGTCGGCGATGCGCTCGGCCATGGTCTCGACGAGGTTGATGTGCCCTTCGGCCACGACGGCGCGCACCGCACCGACGAGATCGTCGTAGGACGGCACGTCCGCCAGCGCATCGCGCTGAGGCGAGGCGCCGGAAGCGACGGCCGCCTCGATGGTGAAGCTCACCTTCTGCGTGACGCCCTGCTCCTCGTCGTAGACGCCGATCGCCACGGGCAGCACCAGGCCGCGCACAAAGATGCGGTCGCGGACCGCTCCCTCGAGCCGACTCTGCCCGGCGAGCCTGCCAATATGCTGCTGATCGCTCATAGCGCGCGTTCCGTTTGCAGAGGCGCAATAGCACCGGCGAGCGCGGGCCCGCAAGCTCGGCGCACGGCCCGCATCGCGGATGCATCGATGGCGGCGGTCCTCGCCCCTTCCCGGCACAGGCCGCCGCGGAAGCCGAGCACGTCCGGGCCGAGCGTCAGCAGGAACGGCACGTGCTCGACGCGCAATGATCCCGCCAGCCCGGCGAACATGCCCACCGAACGCACGGCGCCGACGAAGTCGAGCAGCACGGTGGGCGCCACGATATCGGGCAGCGCGCCGCTGCGCTTGTCGTAGGTGTCGAGCATGACGCCGGCGAAGCCCGCATCCGCCAGCGGCTCAATCAATTTCAAATCGATGCCGCGATCGGCGAGCAGCACGGCCACGAGACGCGCCCGCTTGAGCGACAGCCGGCCAAGCTGGCTCACCGTTTCCGCGAACGCCGCGCCGGGCCAGAAGCCGATCTTGACGAAATCGACCCCCGTGGCCGCCGTGAGGCGAACCGACTGGGCGACGCGCGCCGGGTCGTCGGAAGGATCGCCGATGGTAGCGCTCACCGGAACAAGCGCAGGAAGCGCGGCGCGGATGGCCCTGACGCGCTCCGCCGGAAGCGCGCCAAGCGGGCCCGTCGCGGGGTTCTTGGCGTCGATGACGTCGGCGCCGAGCAAAACGCAGTTGAGCGCCTCGCTCTCGTCGGTCACGCTGGCCAGCAGGCTCACGGGGCGGCGCGGCTTCTGCAATTCCATACTTTGTTCTTGGTTCTTAGAGTTCTTGGGTCTCAGGTCTCAGGCTTCGCCGAAGATCCGCCGCTGCTCGGTCCGCACCTTGTCGCGGTTCGACCGGTCGACGATGGGAAGCGAGACGGGGATATCGCCGACGATAGTCGCAGGACCGGCGGACAGGCGCAAGATGCGGGTTGCCAGCATGACGGCCTCGGTACGGTCGTGCGTGACGAACAGCACGGTTGTGGGGCGCCGCGACCACAGCTCGACGAGGAGCTCGCGCAGATCCTGCGCGGTGGGATCGTCGAGCGACACGAACGGCTCGTCCATGAGCAGGACCTCCGGCTCCAGCACGAAAGCGCGCGCAAGCGCCGCGCGGCGCTGCATGCCGAGCGAGATCATCTCGGGATAGGCGGACGCGGCCTCCGCGAGCCCGACGCGCTGCAAGATCTCGGGAATGCGGGCCAGGCGCGCATCGCCCGGCGGCAGCACCAACGCGATGTTCTCGTAGACCGTGCGCCAGGGCAGCAGGCGCGGCGACTGGAAGACGTAGGTGAGGCCGTTATTCCCCCGACTGCCGAGATCGATCTTGCCTTCGTAGTCGTTGTCGAGCCCGGCGATGATGTTGAGCATCGTCGACTTGCCCGAGCCGGAGGGCCCCGTGATCACCACGAAGGAGCCCGGCTGCACCGTGAAATTGATGTCCTTGAGGACCAGGATCTCGCCGCGCAGGCCGACGGCGGGAAATACCTTCTTGCGGATCGAGACCGACAGCGGGCGGTTCACCGGCGCCATTTGTTCGCCCTTGCGATGAGCGGCTGCAGGATCGTGATCTCGATGATCTGCACGACGATGATGAAAGCGAGCGCGTAGGCAAGGATCATGGGCACGTCGAAAAGCTGGAACGCGATGTTGAGCTGGTGTCCCACGCCGTCCGAGCGGCCGAAGGCCTCGACGACCAGCACGATCTTCCACACAAGCGCCAGACCCGACCGCGACGCCGCCGCGAAATAGGGCGCAAGCTGCGGCAGCGTGACGTGGCGCAGCGTCTTCCACCATCCGAAGCGGTAGACCGCCGCCATCTCCTCCAGGTCCTTGGACAGGCTGCGCGTGCCCTCGCGCATGGTCACGGCGACGTTCGGGATCTTGTTGACGGCGACCGCCGTGATGGCCGCGACCTCGGTCAGGCCGAACCAGATGTAGCAGAGCACGATGATGACGAGGGCCGGCAAATTAAGGAAGAAAATCAACCAGGTATCGAAGAACCGGTCGGCGCGCGGGTGGCGCCCCAAAGCCACGCCGATGGCCGAGCCGATGAACATCGCGACCACGAAGCTGAAGGCGACGCGTGCAAGCGTGGCGGCGATGTTGCCCCACAGCTCGCCGGCCTTGGCCTCGCGCACCATGACCTCGACGACCGCCAAGGGGCCGGGCAGGTAGCGGCTCGCGGCGATCAGCGCGATCAGCTCCCAAAGGGCGACGAGCGCCACCAACGAGGCGAGCGACCACCCGACGCGCCCCAGCCTGATGCCGTGCGCCGGAGCCTTAACTGCCTGCAGCATGGAAGAGCTTCGGGTCGAAACGCGTGTCGCCGCCCATCAGCTCCGCGGCGCCGGCGCTGGTCAACACCTGCGTGAGCTTCTCGGCGGCACGCGTGTCGGCAGCCGACCACGGCGGCGGGATGCCTTCGCGGTAGAAGGCCTTGATCGCGGCAAACTCTGCGTCGTTCTCGGGCTTAACGAGGTTGCGGATGCGGTCCCAGGCGCTGTCCGACTTGGCGAGAATGGCGTTGGCCTTGGCGACCGCATCGAGGAAGGCCACAATCGCGGGCCCGTTCTTGGCTTCGGTCTCCTCGCGCCAGATGAAGCCGACGAGGGAGGGCACCGGATTGATATCGAGGGCCTTCAGCACCTCGTCCATGCCGATGAGCTTACGGTAGCCTGCGCCCGAAAGGCGCGCGGCGTAGATCCAGAAGTTGAGCACGGCATCAAGGCGCCCGCTGCGCATCTCCTCCGTCAGCAACGGCGCGGCGCCAAACACCGGATCGGCCATTTGGGCGACGTCCTTGCCCATGGTCTTCTTCGAGTAGGCGCGCAACAACAGCCAGCTCTTGTCGATGGCGCCGCCGGCAACGCCGAGCTTCTTGCCCTGCAAATCGGCGAGCTGCGCGATGGGGGAATCCTTGGCCACCATCACCGCACCAAGCGCAGAGGAATAGGGTGCGAACTTCAGATGCTCGCCGAGCGCCCGCTGACGCAGCGCCCAGGTCCAGTCGCTGACGATGATGTCCGCATCGCCCGACAGCAGCGCCACCGGCCCCGCCTGATTGGTCGCGACGTCCACGACGACGAGCGTGAGCCCCGCCTTCTCAGCGAGACCCTCGGCGTGGATCGTCTCCAGGACCCAGCTCAGCGAGCCGAACCTCAGCGATGCGACGCGGAGGCTGCCGACCGACTGGGCAGCTCGCACGGGCAGGCCATAGCTCAGCCCCGCAAGTGCGGCCGCGCCGCTGACGAGAACGCTGCGGCGATCGATCATTGCGAGGCTCCTTCTGGGAAAAGCCGCTTCTGCACGATGTAGTGCACGGCGCGCAGCCACATGGCATCCGTATTGCCATAGATCTCGCTCGAGGCCTGGCGCGTCACTTTCTCCTGGCCGACGTCGCGGATATAGACGCTTACTGTGAATAGTACGTCGGAGGCCTTGCGTACGGTGCCAATGAAGGCGACCTCGGCGCCAACTTTTTTCGCCAGGCCGTCCTCGCAGCCGTTGCACTTGTAGATGGGCGCCTTGTCATCGATCTCCTTGGCAATCGTCGTGGAGTCGACGACCTCGTAGCGGCCGCCCCCTTTCAGGAGCTTCGCAAGCTCCCCCGTGATGAGCGCGAGGCGGCGCTTTTCCTCGTCGGAGATGCCCTTCGGCATGACGCCGATCTCGTACTGCTGCTGGCTCTCATCGATGAGATCGAAGGGGAACACGATAGCTTTGGGCCCGGCGAGGGCGGCCGCGGGCGTCAGCATGAGCGCCAGGGCCAGGATACGATTAACGGTCAGCACGTTTCCTCTGCAGCGCAAACGTCTCTCTTCCCGGAGACTTGCGGTTCCGTTGTGTTATTAGGTTACGTGTGCCGATCGGTGTTGGTTTTGCAAGGGGCTTGTTGCGGCCTCTAGCGCCGGAAGAGGTCACAAGTCCGAGAGTGTCGGCAGTCAACCTTGACAAACCCCCCGCTGAGCACCTTTTAGTGCAACATAATAACATGCCACCCGAGAGAAAAGTAAGATGGCGCTCTCGGCGGGAGGAGTTGAACCTGATGGCAGCAACCAAGGCGGCTATACGACGGCGCTTCGCCGGGAAATTCTTATTTGCGCTCTGTGGGTTGGCGCTCGCCTGCGTGCTCGCGCGCGAGCTGGCGATTGGCGTGTCTCCCGTGCGGGCCGAGGACGCCCCTGCGAGCGCGGCACCCACGGAAGCGACCGCGCCGGGTGCCCCCGCGGCACCCGCATCAAAGGACGGCGCCGAGGCCGCTCCGCCTCCCAATAAAGACGCGCTCGTCGTGCCCATGCTCATCGCGCGGGAGATGCGCGACGAGCCGCTGCCCATCTCGTTGTTGGACCTTCCGCCCGCCGATCTCGGCGTCGCCGGCGCCAAGCTCGCCACAGCCGACAACAACACCACCGGCCGCTTCATGAATCAGCAGTTCACCCTCGAAGAGGTGGACGAGCACGATCCAGGAAAGCTCGTCGAGGATGTCGTAAAGAAAGTCGACGCAGGCGCGCATTTCATCCTTGCGGACATGGCGCCGGCAACGCTCTTGAAGCTCGCCGACGCCGTTCGCGGCAAGGACGCGCTCATCATCAACTACGGCGCGCCGGATGATCGCCTGCGCGAGGAGGATTGCCGCGCCAACGTGCTGCATTCCGCCCCGGCCCGCAGCATGCTCGCCGACGCGCTCACGCAGTACCTCATCTGGAAGAAGTGGAACCGCTGGCTGCTCGTCTTGGGGCCGGGAGACAATGACAAGCTGTTCGCCGACGCGATCCGGCGCTCCGCCAAGCGCTTCGGCGGCAAGATCGTCGAGGAGCGGCCTTTCGTCTACGAGACGGGAGCCAGCCGGCGCTCCGATGGCGGCTACGAGCAGATCCAGCAACAGATCCCCACGTTCACGCAGAGCGCGCCCGAGTACGACGTTCTCATCGTCGCCGACGAAGCCAATGTGTTTGGCGATTACTTTCCCTACCGCACTTGGGATGCGCGCCCGGTCGCCGGTACGGCAGGCCTAGTCGCCGCAAGCTGGCATCCGGCCATCGAGCTCTGGGGTGGAACGCAATTCCAGAACCGATTCAAAAGGTTATCAGATCGCTACCTGCGCCCTGAAGACTACAATGCATGGCTCGCCGTACGCATGATCGGCGAGGCCGCGTCGCGGACCAAGTCGAACAACTTCAAGGAGCTCGCGACCTACCTCAAATCGCCCCAGTTCGAGGTGGCCGGCTTCAAGGGCGTCGGCCTTTCGGTGCGCGATTGGAACGGGCAGGTCCGCCAACCCATACCGGTGGTAACTCCAAAGCTGCTCGTGTCCGTATCGCCCCAGCCGGGCTTCCTGCATCAGACGAGCGAGCTCGACACGCTTGGCATCGATAAGCCCGAGACCAAATGCAAAGCCTACACACAATGACCGGCATGTGCCGAATGGCCGGTGAACTCCAGGAGGACGTCGCCTGATGCGTTTTAAGTTCGGTTTTACCCCGTTGCTCGGCGTGCTCGCGGCTGTTGCCGCGCCAACGCCCTCGGCACTGGCCTACACCGCTTTCGTCACCAACGAGAAGGACAACAGCGTCTCGGTAATCGACACCGAGAAGATGGAGGTTACCAAGACGTTCAAGGTCGGGCAGCGGCCGCGCGGCGTCATTCTGTCGAACGACGCCAAGTGGCTGATCGTCTGCACGAGCGACGAGAACCTCATTCAGGTCTACGACACCAAGACCTACGAGCTCGTGAAGACGCTGCCCTCCGGACCCGACCCCGAGCTGCTGACGCTGCATCCGTCGGGCAACCCCCTCTACGTCGCCAACGAGGACGACAACCTCGTCACCGTGATCGACATCAACTCCGGCAAGGTCGTTACCGACATTCCGGTCGGCGTCGAGCCGGAGGGTATGGGCATGAGCCCCGACGGCAAGGTGCTGGTCAACACGTCGGAAACGACGAATATGGCCCACTTCATCGACACCGAGACCAAGAAAACCTTCGACAACGTGCTGGTCGACGCTCGTCCCCGAGTGGCGATGTTCAATAACGCGGCGACCCAGCTGTGGGTCAGCTCCGAGGTCGGTGGCACGGTGACGGTCATCAACCCGAAGGACCGCAAGATCATCGGCAAGGTCAACTTCGAAATCCCGGGCATCACCAGGCAGGCAATTCAGCCGGTCGGGGTGCGCATCACCAAGGACGACAAGCTCGCCTTCGTCGCGCTCGGGCCAGCGAACCGCGTGGCGGTAGTCGACACCGCGACGCTGCAGGTCATCAAGTACCTGCTCGTCGGCCAACGAGTGTGGCAGCTCGCCTTCACGCCGGACTACAAGTACCTGCTGACGACCAACGGCGCCTCAAACGACGTGTCCTTCATCGACGTTGCCGCGCTGAAGGTCGTCAAGTCGGTGCGGGTCGGGCGTTATCCGTGGGGCGTGGTGGTCGCGCCGTTCTGATTTGGCTTCGCGGCCGAAGAGGTTAAATACCTCGCGGAGCTTTGAGCATGGTGGGAGGAAGAGACGACGAGAGCCTTGGGTTTCTGCACGGTTCAAGCCTGATAAAACGTAGGACTTTCCATGTGCTTGACGAGAAACCCTGAGACCGAGCAACCGTCGCAATGGATATGACGCCTGAACCCCAAGTCCCGGCCGAGACGGGCCCTGCCCTTCTCGTCCGCAACGTGAGCCACCGCTTCGGCGACACGGTCGCGCTCGACGATGTATCGCTCGAGGTGCCGCGCGGCGCCTTCGTCGTGCTGCTCGGCCTCAACGGTGCCGGCAAATCGACGCTGTTCGCGCTCATCACCCGCCTCTACGACAACATAACGGGTGAGATTCGCATCTTCGGCTACGACGTCCGCCGGCGGGCCTCCGCTGCGCTGCAGCGGCTCGGCGCCGTGTTCCAGAGTCGCACCCTCGACCTCGACTTGAGCCTCAAGCAGAACATGCTCTACCACTGCGCGCTGCACGGCATCCGCGGGCGCGAAGCGCGCGAGCGTACCAAGCGCGCGCTCGAGATCGTTGGCCTTGCCGACCGCGCCAAAGAGAGGGTGCGCAACCTTTCGGGCGGCCAGGCGCGGCGCGTCGAGATTGCCCGATCGCTTCTGCACCGGCCGCTGCTCCTGCTGCTTGACGAGCCCACCGTCGGCCTCGACATCGGCTCGCGGGAAAGCGTCATCGATATCGTACGCTCGCTCGTCGAACGGGAAGGCCTGGGTGTGCTGTGGGCCACCCACCTCTTCGATGAGGTCCGCAGCACCGATCTCGTTGTGATCCTGCATAAGGGCCGCGTCCTGTTCACCGGCCCGGTGCCGGAGCTGCTGGCGAAGACGGGAACGAAGAACGTCAGCGACGCTTTCCGGGCCTTAACCGGCACCGCGCATTCGGAGATGGCCGCATGACAATCTCGAGCCCGGCGACCGCGCAGGAAGGCTGGCAGTCCGCGCGCGCCACCGCGGGCGCCGCCTGGGATGCGAACCCGCCCAAGCTCGGCTTTCGCGCCTACCTCACCTGCTTCAAGGGCATCGTGTGGCGCGAGGTGCTCCGCTACCTGCACCAGCGCGAGCGCTTTTTCTCGGCCCTCGTGCGCCCCCTCGTCTGGCTCTTAATCTTCGCCGCCGGCTTCCGCCAGACGCTCGGCGTCTCGATCATCCCGCCGTACGAGACCTACGTTCTCTACGAGGTGTTCATCACCCCCGGGCTGATCGGCATGATCCAGCTCTTCAATGCCATTCAGTCCTCGCTCTCGATGGTCTACGACCGCGAGACGGGAGCCATGCGCACGCTGCTCGTCAGCCCCTTCCCGCGCTCGTTCCTGCTGCTGTCGAAGCTCGTCGGCGGCGTCGCGGTGTCGCTTCTGCAGGTCTACGCCTACCTCGCGATTGCCTATTTCTGGGAGATCGAGCCGCCCGTCTGGGGCTATCTCACGGTGCTGCCGGCGCTCGTCCTGTCGGGACTGATGCTCGGCTCGATGGCGCTGTTCCTCTCCTCCGTCATCCGCCAGCTCGAGAACTTCGCCGGCGTCATGAACTTCGTCATCTTCCCGATGTTCTTCGCCTCCTCCGCGCTCTACCCGCTGTGGCGCGTCAAGGAATCGAGCGTCGTCCTCTATCAGATCTGCCGCTTCAACCCGTTTACTCAGGCCGTCGAGCTCATTCGCTTCGCGCTTTATGAGCAGGTGGACTGGAGCGCGCTCTTCGCATGTCTCGCCCTGACGGTGGTGTTCCTCGGCGGTGCCATCTACGCTTACAACCCGTCAAAAGGCCTGATCGCGCGGCGTGGCGGTCCAGGCGCAGGAGTGTGAAATGCCTAAAGTGAGAAGGACTGCCGTCGTTGTCGGTTGCACGGGGCTTACGCTCGCGTTTGCTCTCGTCCCCGCCCCCTACGCGCAAGAGCCCGGCGCGGCAAAGGCGGTCCCCGAGGCTCCGGTCCCAACCCCGGCCGAGATTGCGGGCAGCCCCGATTGGCCGTGCATACAGCCCAAGGTCGAGACCATCTCTCCGGCCCAGGTATGGGACGGTCCTCCCATCGACGACCTCAAGGGCTGGGAGAACGACGACAAGATCCAGGATCTAACGAGAATTCTCGAGAGCCGCCGCGTCTCGCTCGAGGACGCCGAAAAGGCGATCAAGGAGTATGCCGCGGCGCAGCCCGAGGGCGAGCGCGACCAGAAGCTCGCGCTGCTGTTTGCGAGCGTGTTCTCCAAGATCAACTCCGACCGCAAGTTCGTCGTCGGCCGCATTGAGGAATTCCAGAAGCGGCAGAAGGCGCGCGCCGCCGAGCTCGAGCGCGAAGGCAAGGCGCTCGGGGAAAAGAACCAGCCGATACCCTCTCCCGACTCGCCTGGCGCCGGCGCCGCCGACTACAAGCTCACGCCCGAGCAGGAGACGTACAACTGGAATGCCCGCATCTTCCAGGATCGCCAGCAGAACCTGGCGGTTGCCTGCGATATCCCGGGATTGATCGAGGCGAGGGCGTTCGATATCGCCAAGCTCATCCGCGCGCAGATGAAAAGCTGACACGGCACCCGATTGGGGGGCGAGACGCCCCCGAGAGCACAACCGTGGCCGCACCTCAAGGCAGCTTCGGCACGTCGACGAGCGGATAGCCCAGCTCCTGCCAGCCGTCGGTGCCGTCGCGGAACCACATCACGTTGGTGTAGTGAGCCTCGACTGCCCGCTTGGCGGCGTTCCACGACATCCAGCAGTTCTTGAGACAGAAGAAGACGAGTGGCGCGTCCTTCTTGCCCGCCGTGAGGCTCTCGAGGCGCGCGCGGAAATAATCGTCGATGGCGGGCGAGAGGGCGCCGTAGCCAACGTTCGGCAGCCAGTGCGCACCCTCGATGCTGCGGTGGGCGGGGTCGCGCCAAAAGGTGCCTGGCGGCAGGTTTGCGGGCTTGGGGGCCTGCGGGTAGACATCGATGAAGATCGCCCCGGCTTTGCTGTTCCACAGGTCGGCAGCCTGATCCGCGGTCAGCACCTTGGCGCTGCGCAGCGTCGCCGGGACCGGACTTCTGAAGTCGCTCATCCGGTAGTCTTGCGGCTCGGGGACGGGTGCATCGGGCGCAGGAGCCGTAGCTTCGGGAGGCTTGATATTGGGTTCTTCGGCGCGCCCCGCGGAGGCGCCCGGGAGGGCGAGGACGGCGAGCAGGCCGAATGCAGGCCAGACGCTGGCAACTCCGCGTCTCGACCCGCGCAAGCTCAACAACGCGCGCTGCATGCTATCTATCGGGCGAATGTCGGGAAGCCACCCCGTCGATCGCGTCTCGGCTAGCCGCGGGGCTTGGTGAGCGGTTGGCCGTCGTCGTCGAGCAGCGGCACGCCGTAGTCGAGCAGCACGCGGTCGATGTCGCCCTGACGCTTGCGGATGATGTCGTTGAGCTGCCGCTTCCAAAGGTCGTCCCCCTGGCGCACGCCCATGGTTATGCGGAACTCCATGCGGTTGCCCGCCGCGTCCTTGGTCAAGGGCACCACGGTGAGCTTCTCCCCACCCTTGCTGGCGAAATAGCCGCCGATCGGGCCCCAGAGCACGCCGGCGTCAATCTCGCCGGAGCGAATATCCTTCACCATGTCCTCGGCGGGCGAGTCGTACCGGCGGTCGACGACGAGTGGGAACGGTTTCGCCTTCCCCATGAGGCCGGCCTTGGCGATAAGGTTCGATGGCGGCGTTCCCGCGACGACGCCGATGCGCTTATCTTTTAGCCGCGGATCAAACAGGCTGTCGACGCCGTCGAGGCCATGGTTGGGCCTATAGAGCAGCACATAGGTGGAGCCGTAGATCGCGTTGGTGTTGAGCAGGGATGGATCACCCTGCCCCGTACCGATGACCAAGTCGCACCGCTTGGCGAAGAGCGTGTTGCGGATGAAGCCCGTCACCTGCGGAAACCACGTGTACTCGACCGGCACCTTCAGCTCTTCGCTGATAATGTTCGCGATCTTGTTCTCGAAGCCTTCCTTCTTGTCGTTGGAGAAGGGCAAGTTGGCGGGATCGGCACAGACGCGCAGTACCTCGCGGTTGACGAGATCGGCGCGGTGACCCTCGACCGCCTGCGCCGCGCCGAGCCAACGACCGTCGAAAGCGAGAGCGGCGGGCGCGAGTACGAATAGGACGATGACGAAGCGCCTAATCACCAAGGCATGCCTTCTCGTCTGCCTTCGCCGCTTCCGGCTTGTCCTCATGGTTGTGTCCACCGAGCTGCCCGGCGGGAAGGTCTCCGGAAGCCCTCGCCCTCAGATATAGATAGAGGTCGTTGATGTAGCACATGACGTTCTTGTTATCGCCAAACGACGGCATCACGAACTTGGTTCCTGC
>Ga0187817_10001592_pt1 | contig 11218 bp, 10 predicted proteins | sample NC_wetland_sal_i_17_FD_132431 | JGI IMG/M metagenome (GOLD analysis project Ga0187817, IMG submission 132431) | Wetland sediment microbial communities from Neuse River Estuary, North Carolina, USA - SO4_2 | ecosystem: Environmental > Aquatic > Freshwater > Wetlands > Sediment | place: USA... | reverse complement strand
TCCACCACAAAATTCCTCAACGGTCACAGCGATGGTCTCGGGGGCGTAGTGGTGTGCACCAAGGCGGAGCAGGCCGAGCAACTGAGTTTTGTGCAGAAGACCGTCGGAGCGATTCTTTCGCCCTTCGAATGCTGGCTGGTGCTGCGCGGGGTCAAGACCCTCGCGGTGCGAATGGAGCAGCATGATCGCAGTGGCCGCATCATCGCAGAGTTCCTGGCTGGACACAAGAAAGTGAAAAAAGTTTTCTATCCCGGATTGCCTGATCACCCCCAGTTCGAACTGGCGCAGAAGCAGATGACGGGTTTCGGTTCCATGATTACGTTTGAGACGGGGTCCCTGGCGAACGCTAACAAGATGCTGAGAAAAGTACGCATCTGCTCACTGGCGGAATCACTGGGTGGAGTGGAAACGCTGATCTCGCATCCGGCAACCATGACCCACTCCGGCCTTGGTGAAAAAGGCAGAAAGGAAATTGGAATCACCGACGGCATGGTGCGAATTTCTGTGGGGATTGAAAATGTGGAAGATATCATCGCCGATCTCGAAAAGGCACTGGCGGCGATTTGAGGCATCTTGCGTCGGACTGAGACAAACCCGTCGCGCTGGAGTTTTGAAAGGGCACGGCTTCGAGCCGTGCCGTAGGTCCTTTAGAGATGATTGCGGCGCGGCGGAAAGCCGCCCCCTTTCAAAACCTAAACGCCGATTTATGCGTCTTTGCGCAGCCTGCTAAGCGGATCTCTTTGTCGAATCCCTCCCAAACGCGTGAATGGAACGCCACTGACTACCATCGTATTTCCGGACCACAAGTCAGCTGGGGCAAGAAAGTCCTGGCCAGAGTGCAACTGCGTGGTGACGAACTGCTCATGGACGCCGGTTGCGGCACCGGGCGTCTGACGGCGGAATTACTGCAGAACCTGCCGCGCGGGCGCGTGGTGGGTGTGGACCTGTCCCAAAACATGCTGGCGGGTGCACGAGACTACCTGGCGCCCGATTTCAGTGGCAAATTCTGGCTCGTGGCCGCTGATCTGCAAGACCCTCCTTTCGAGAAAGTGTTTGACGGCATTTTCAGCACGGCGGCGTTTCACTGGGTGCTCGACCACGACCGTCTTTTTCGTAGCCTGTTCCGCGCTTTACGACCCGGGGGATGGTTGCGGGCACAGTGCGGCGGTGGCCCGAATCTGGCCCGGCTGCGCAAACGGACGAACGAGCTTGCAGCCACGGCGAAGCATGCGCGGTACTTTGCAGGTTTTCGCGAGCCGTGGACCTACAACGATGCTGAAACTGCCGCAGCGGTTCTGCGGCGCGCTGGATTCGTAGAAGTCGATACCAGCCTGGAACCCGCGCCGACCGTCCTGGAAGACTTACCCAAGTATTCCGAGTTTGTGCGCACTGCCATCCTGCGCCAGCATCTGGATCGGATTCCCGATGCTCTGCGCACCGAGTTCGTCGCTACACTCGCCGGCCAGGCTGCGAACGACGATCCCCCGTTCTCGCTCGATTATTGGCGGCTCAACCTGAGCGCGAAGACTCCCGAGTAGATCGTCCGATTCGGTTTTGTGACCAAGCGGGCAGCCTCGGGGGCTAAACCCATATTCAGAATAAGAAGACGCGTTTGGCACGGCTGAGCCACCCTTTCAAAGCGACCGCGGTTCTGAGCAAGAATTACTTCATCGCTTCCTCGATCCACTTCAAATACTCGGCGCTGCCATCTTCGACCGTCAAACACAGACACTCCGGCAATTCGTAGGAGTGCAGTTCTTTGATGGTGTCGCGCACGCGTGCAAAAGCCGGGGCCGTGGTCTTAATCCAAAGCAGCCACTCTTCGGACTCTTCGCTTTTTCCCTTCCAGCGATAAATGGACACGATCCCGGGAACAATATTCACACAAGCTGCCAGCTTGCGTTCTACCAGGGCCTCCGCAATTCGGCGCGCTTCGTCACGCGATCCAGCTGTTGTTAGGACGAGTCTCTTATCGGTCATATAGAATCGGTTTTCACTGCTGCATCAAAGATTAGCACTTCGAGCGGCGGGAGCGGCAGATGGCGACCCAGATCAAGTTCGGCACTTCGGGCTGGCGGGCGGTCATGGCGGAGGAGTTTACCTATGCCAACGTTCGTCGCGCGGTGAACGGTATTGCGCGCTATGTAATCTCCCAGAAGCCGTCCGGAGCACGCGTGATCGTCGGGCGGGATCCGCGATTTTTGGGGGAGACTTTTTGCTCGATGGCTGCGGACATTCTCTCGGCCAGCGGCATCACCCCGCTCGTCATCGCCGAAGCTGCCCCCACTCCTGCGATTTCCTATGCCGTGATTCGTGAGCACGCCGACGGGGCCATCAACTTCACTGCTTCGCATAATCCTCCTGAGTACAACGGAATCAAGTTCTCCACTCCCGACGGTGCTCCGGCACTGCCGGAAGTCACCAAGAGGATTGAAGCGGAAATCGCCGCCCTGGATCGAAGCGAGGTCAAACCGCAGTCCCAGTTGAAGGCGGCTTCGGAATCTTTGGACCCTCGCGGTGTGTACCTGGACCGGCTACGGGAGATCATCGATTTCAAGATCATCAAGCAGGCGAATCTCCGCATAGTCTTCGATCCATTCTGGGGTGCGGCCCGTGGCTATCCGGATGCGTTGCTGCGCGATTCCGGAGTCGAAGTGGCCACGGTTCACGACTATCGTGACGTGCTCTTTGGAGGTCATGCACCCGAACCCGACGATCGTCTCCTGAAAGATGCGTGCGCCAAGCTGCAGGAGACCAAGGCTCACATCGGCATTGCCACCGACGGCGATGCTGATCGCTTCGGCATTTTGGACGCAGACGGCACTTTCTTTCAGCCCAACTACATCATCGCGCTGCTGTTTGATTATTTGGTCGAGAGTCGAGGCTGGAAAAACGGAGTAGGGAAATCCGTGGCCACGACCAACCTGATCAACGCCTTGGCTGAGTACCACCACATCGAGCTGCACGAAACGCCGGTCGGCTTCAAGTACATTGGCGAACTCATCAAGCAGGACAAGATTGTGATTGGCGGCGAAGAAAGTGCCGGACTTTCCATACGGCATCATGTACCGGAGAAGGACGGCATCCTGGCCGGTCTGCTCTGTTGCGAGATGGTGGCACGCCGTGGTAAGCCGCTCGGTCGTCAATTGCATGATCTATTTGTCAAAGTTGGTTCCTTTTACCCCAAGCGAGAGAACTTCCGCTTGACGCCGAAAGTGAAAGCGACGTTCACTGGGAAGCTGGAGCACGCTCCCCGCGACTTTTTCGGTCGAAAGGTGAAGCAAGTGGTGCGCACCGATGGCCTCAAGCTAGTCTGCGAGGGTGGGTCGTGGGTTTGCTATCGGCTTTCGGGAACCGAACCGGTGGTGCGAGTTTATTCCGAAGCGGGCAGCGAGCAGGAGTTGGAAAAGCTGAGCGCAGCGGCCAAACAATGGATCTTCGAGTAGGGCGTCTCCCCAAAGTTCGGGTTTTGCCGAGTCCGGAAGAAGGTTTGCGAACTCTGGTCGAGCACGCCCCACAGGCGGAGGCCTGGGCAGACCGAACCATGCTGAGGCTGCGTCCAACTCTCGCGGTGCTTTACGGGATCCGCCGGCGATTGGCGACTGGCGCTGTGGCCGGGCTCACAATATGGCTGTTCGTGCACGTTATGTTTGGTGCGAATGGCATGGTGGTGTACCGGCAGAAGAAGGTGGAATACCAGAGTTTGCAGACCGAAATCGGCGGGCTGCAAAGAGAAAATGATCGGACTGCCCAGCAAATCAAGGCGCTGCAGACCGATCCCGCAACCATTGAGAAAGCAGCCCGCGAGCAGCTGCGTTACGCGCGTCCCGGCGAAGTCGTGTACGTGGCGCCGGAGCCGTCCACTCCACAGCGACCGGAAATCAATGCTGCCCACAAATAGATTTCTTTTCGGCGTCAAATTCCCAAGCATTTTTGTGATATAGTTTTCCACACTTTCTCTGGGTGTGATCTCTTGTACGTTGGCTTGCTGGTGCTGATCTTGCGTGGGCGTGGGCCTGCAGCGGGAAAGCCTGCGTGGGTCAGCTTTGGTGTGGAATCCATATCTCTGCGGCTCAGCCGCTAATCGAGGCTTGCGATGAAAAAACTTGTGTTGCTTTGTCTTGCGCTTTGTCTGGTGTTCGTGATGGTTGGTCTCGCGGTTGCCGCTGACACAACAGTCAACGGCATCGTCAGTGATTCGCAATGCGGCGTCAAAGGCGCCAATGCAAATCATGCGGATTGCATGAACAAGTGCCTGTCGAAGGGCGCCAAGGCCGTCATCGTAACCGACGGGGACCAAAAGGTGCTCACGGTGGATAATCCCGATGTGCTCAAGGGGCACGAAGCACATCACGTTGCCGTCACCGGTACCGTGAGTGGCGACTCAATTCACATCAAAAGCGTGAAGATGATCTGAAGGTGAAGTTCTGGTGATCCGGGCGGCCTACCAAGGCCGCCCTTTGTTTTGTGTTCGCTCCGGCCCCGGTAGAGAGGCCTCACCCAAGCCGAGTATCCTCTAAACATGAAAGCGCTCTGCTTCGATGGCCAGCTCTCCCTGCAAGAAGTTCCAACTCCTCGACTCACTCCGGGCTCAGCGCTCATCCGCGTCATTCTGGCTGGAATTTGCGGCACCGACCGCGAGATCCTGAAAGGATACTCGGGCTTCCGCGGAATTCCCGGGCATGAGTTTGTCGGCGAGGTAGTAGAGTGCGACGCGCGCGAGTGGGTCGGCAAGCGTGTGGTGGGCGAGATTAACATCACATGTGGAAGCTGCGAATGGTGCCGCCGCAGTCTCAGCCGTCATTGTTCCTACCGCACAGTGATGGGGATCATCCATCACCAAGGCGCCTTTGCCGAATTTGTAACCCTGCCGGTTCGCAACCTTCACGAAGTTCCTGCGAGTGTCCCGAATGAAGCCGCCGTGTTCACAGAACCGCTGGCGGCTGCCGCGGAGATTCTTGAACAGATGCCCGTTCCTAGCGGAACGAAAGCGGCGGTGCTCGGTGCCGGCCGGCTGGGACTGCTCGTGGCTCAGGTGCTTCGTAACGCCGGAGCGCAAGTGACCGTGATCGGCCGCAGTGCCGGGAAGCTGGACGTGGCCCGCTCATGGGGGTTGACCACAGCGCGGGCTGACGGCCCGGAGCTTCGGCCCAGAAGCTTTCCGCTTCTCGTCGAGGCCACCGGCTCACCCGAGGGTCTGGAGACGGCGCTGCGACTCGTGGAACCGCGCGGCACGGTCGTTATGAAGTCCACTTTTCATCAGCCGGCGCACTTCGATACGGCGAAAGTCGTGGTGGATGAGATTACGTTGCTGGGTTCGCGCTGCGGGGGTTTCCAGACCGCCCTGGGTCTGCTGAAGGAAGGCGCAGTCCAGGTTCAGCCCCTGATCTCGAAAATCTTTCCCCTAGAAGAAGGAGTGGAGGCATTTGCTTTTCTGGACAAGCCAGATTGTCTGAAGGTGTTGCTGGCGAACCAATAGTAAAGGCTTTCGCCGACGCGAAAGATCGAGCAGAAAAGATCGAGTAGAAAAGAGAAACCCCAGCCTACCGCACTACGCCTTCCAACGGGGAGCTTGCGGTCGCGTATAGCTTCTTCGGCATGCGGCCGGCCAGATAAGCTTCGCGTCCGGCAATTACGGCGTGCTTCATGGCCTCGGCCATTAATATGGGGTCTTGCGCGCCCGCGATTCCCGTATTCATCAGCACCGCGTCTGCACCCAATTCCATGGCGATGACCGCATCGGAAGCCGTGCCAACTCCGGCGTCGAGAATCAGAGGCACCCCCGTGATCATCTCGCGCAAAATGCGGATATTCGCGGCGTTCTGAATGCCCAGGCCGCTGCCAATCGGTGCCCCTAGTGGCATCACTGCGCTCGCGCCGGCATCCAGTAGGCGTTTGGCAAACACGATGTCATCTGACGTGTAGGGAAGAACCGTGAAACCTTCTTTGACCAGTACGCGTGTGGCTTCCAGTGTGGCTTGCACATCCGGATAAAGTGTGGCCTGATCTCCGATAACTTCAAGCTTGACCCAATCGGAGAGTCCGACCTCGCGTCCCAGGCGCGCTGCCCGAATGGCTTCGTCTGCGGTGTAGCAACCGGCGGTGTTCGGTAGCAGAAGGTATTTCTTGGGATCAATATAGTCGAGCAGAGATTCCTTGCTGCGGTCCAGATTCACACGGCGCACGGCTACGGTCACCATCTCCGCGCCGCTGGCTTCGAGCGCCCGTGCGGTTTCCTGAAAGGATTTGTATTTCCCGGTTCCCACGATCAGGCGGGAACGAAATTGGCGGCCAGCAATATGCAATGAGTCCGACATGTTTATATTGTAATGAAAGCGGAGCACCGGGGCATAGATTTGTTGGGCGGAGACGAACTCTGCGCCCAGAGCGCCTGGACAGCTATTGCATCTGCGCCAGCACTTCTTCCGTGGAAACCAGGCGGGCGCCCTTGGCCGCAAGCTGGGCGGTCGTCTCTTGCCCTACTTCTTTCTTGAGGGTCTCAATCGCGTCCACCACAATCGCGGCACGGCGCCCGCGATCCAGTAAGCCATTGGCCGCGCAGCGAACGCAATATTCCGTCACCACACCGAAGATGATGAACTCGGCGTTGCTCGGGAATCGTTCAACGATTCTCACGGTGTGAGGATTTCGGAAGACATCGAGAGTTTGTTTTTCGAGGAGCACTTGTTCGTAGACAAGTAGATCGCTCGGCAGGGTAAAGTGTGGGTCGTTGGGGACCGTGAAAAGCCTGTCCGTCCGGGCCTCCGGGATAAGTTGAGCTCCGGGAGTGCCACGGACGCAATGCGGCGGGAAGACCTTGAACTCGGGATCGTCCGGCGTATGCTGACAAGCGCTGGAAATCAGGAACGCCCGGTTGGCACGAGCCAAGTCCACGAGTTTTTGCAGGTTGGGGATGAGCCGCTCCGCCCCGGGAACATAGAGAGCGCCGCCGGGTAGCATGAAGTCGCGTTGGGTATCGACTTCCCAAAGAACGGTTTCTGACTGGGTTGCCATGAAGTTAATCGCCCGCCAACAGATGGGATCGCGAACGACTTTAGCACAATCGGGTCGCTTCGCGGCCAACGCGGGCGAGGGCGTCCGCGCTATACTACAACCTTCCCAAACCATAAGAATTCGTGTTCAAATTACCTCCGACGCTCGTGGGGTGCGTCTCAATGGGCTACCGGGCCATTCCTGACCGGAGGTGCGAATGAGCCTCTACCTGCGCCCGCAGACCCTAACAGACGCCGCGCAAGTTCTCGCTGGCCAGGGTGGAACCATTCTCTCCGGGGGGACCGATTTTTTCCCTGCCTTGGGTGACCGGCCGGTCACGGGCACGGTGGTCGACATTTCAGGCATTCGAGAGATGAAGGGCATCAGCACCACCTCCGCCGAGATCCGAATTGGCGGACTGACTACCTGGAGCGAGGTCGTCGCCAGTCCCTTGCCTCGCTGCTTCGACGCCTTGAAATGTGCGGCTCGAGAGATCGGGGGAATTCAGATTCAGAATCGCGGAACGGTCGCCGGGAACCTTTGCAATGCTTCTCCCGCCGCCGACGGCGTGCCTCCTCTGCTGGCGCTTGATGCCGAAGTAGAATTGGTGTGTACCTCGGGAACCCGGCGAGTCCCCCTCTCCAAGTTCATCGTTGGCAATCGGGAGACCCTGCGGCGCGTAGATGAGATCCTCGCGGCGGTGATTGTGCCGCGCAGGCTGGATGATGCCGCATCCGTCTTCCTGAAGCTCGGCGCTCGACGGTATCTCGTGATTTCGATCGCCATGGTAGCAGCTGTTGTCCAGGTGGATGGTAAGGGGCGGGTCAGCGAGGCACGCGTGGCCGTCGGGTCGTGCTCTGTTACCGCGCAAAGGCTGAATGCTCTGGAGCAGGCTCTGGTCGGGGCACCGGCGCGGACTGGCCTTGGGGCCATTGTCACTCCGCAACACCTGTCCTCGGCCTCACCAATTACGGACGTGCGCGCCACTGCCACTTATCGCGCCGATGCGGCGCGGACCCTGGTATCGAGGGCGCTCGACGCCTGCGTGAGGAGCGGCTGAGGTGAACGTGATCAGTCTGCCCAAACCGAGCGCGCAAACAGACCTCAGTTTCGTGGTCAACGGCCGCAGCGTCTCGGTTTCAGTTTCTCCGGCGGAACGATTGTCACGGGTTCTGCGAGAGCGTCTGGGTCTGACGGGCACGAAAGTTGGCTGCGATGCCGGCGATTGTGGCGCTTGCACAGTCTTGCTGGATGGACAGCCAGTCTGCTCCTGTTTGGTTTCAGCCGCCCAGGCGGAAGGTCACGAGGTGACGACCGTCGAAGGACTCCCCAGGCGGGCGCCATTGTTTGGACGTCTGCAGAATTCATTTCTCGGCCACGGAGCGGCGCAGTGCGGAATCTGCACCCCCGGCATGTTGGTTGCGGCCACCGCCCTGCTTCAACGCAACCCAACTCCTACCGAGACCGAGGTAATGGATGCGATCGGCGGAGTGCTGTGTCGCTGCACCGGCTATCGCAAAATCATCACTGCGGTTCTCCAGGCCAGTTCGAGCGAATGTCCGGAAGTTTCGCCCTCTGCTGGTGAGGCCGTCGGCAAGAGATTGGTCCGCCTCGATGGAAAGCGCAAGGTTGAAGGCACCGAAATCTTCGGCGCCGACGAGGTTCCGGCGGGAGCGCTCGTCGTCCACGCCATCCGCTGCCCCTACGATCGCGCACGTTTTCGCTTGGGCGATCTCGACGCTTTCATGGCTGCTCATCCGGGAATTCATCGTGTGCTCACCGCCAAAGACATTCCGGGAGTGAATTGCTACGGAGTGATCCCGCGCTTTGCCGATCAACCCGTATTCGCCGAGAGCGAAGCCCGCTTTCGAGGTGAGGCTGTGGCTGCCGTGGTTGGTGAAGGCGAAGCCGTCGAAACGCTCGATCCGGCGAGCTTTCCCATTAGCTGGCAGGATTTGCCTGCGCTCCACACGATCGATGCGGCCTTGGCGCCCGATGCCGTTCTCGTTCATGCCAACCGCGAAGGGAACATCCTGGTTCGTGGCCGAGTAGTTCGCGGCGATGTGGACACAGCGCTGGCAGAAGCCGACGTTTTGGTCGAAGACAGTTACGAAACAGGCTTTGTCGAACATGCATATATAGAACCGGAAGCAGGCTTTGCGCGGCGCGTTGGAGATCAGATCGAGATACAGGCCTGCACCCAATCTCCTTACATGGATCGCGCCGACCTGGCGAAAATCCTGGCAATTCCGCCCGAGGCGGTGCGGATTATTCCAACCGCCGTGGGAGGAGGATTCGGCTCCAAGCTTGATTTGTCGGTGCAACCTTTTGTGGCGCTGGCTGCCTGGCATCTTCGCCAGCCGGTGCGCATGGTTTATACGCGCGTAGAGTCGATCCGGTCGACCACCAAGCGGCATCCGGCCCGCATCCACATGCGCGCCGGCGCCAACCGGCAGGGCAAGCTGGTTGGAGTGGATTTCACGGCGGATTTCAACACCGGCGCGTATTCGTCGTGGGGGCCGACAGTGGCCGCGCGAGTGCCGGTGCACGCGTCAGGACCCTACCTGGTCCCCCACTATCGCGCGCTGACCAGAGCGGTGCATACCCATCTGGTTCCCGCCGGAGCTTTCCGCGGATTCGGCGTGCCGCAAACTGCGATTGCTCAAGAACAACTCTATGACGATCTGGCCGATCGCATTGGCCTCGACCGGTTGGAATTTCGCATCCTCAACGCGCTGGACGATGACACTCCCACTGTGACCGGCCAGGTGCTCGGTGAAGGCGTGGGAATCCGGGCTTGTTTCGAGGCGTTGCGTCCCAAGTGGAAGTCTGCCCGCGCCGAGGCTGCTGCCTTCAACGCAGGCGCCACCGGTCCGCTTCGTCGAGGTGTGGGGGTTGCAGGCATGTGGTACGGCTGCGGCAACACGTCTCTCCCCAATCCTTCGACGATTCGCGTGGGATTGAAACCCGATGGCCGCATCGCACTTCATCAGGGCGCGGTGGATATTGGACAGGGTTCGAACACGATTGTTACGCAGATCTGCGCCGACGCACTGGGAATGCCGATCGATCGCTTCGATCTGGTTTCTGGAGATACGTCGATTACGCCGGATTGCGGAAAGACGTCGGCCTCGCGCCAGACTTTTGTTACCGGCAAAGCGGCTCAACTCGCCGGCGCCGAGCTGCGCCGCGCGATCCTGCAGCTGGCGGATGCCTGTGAGTGGGCAGTGATTGCACTGGCAAACGGGCGCATCGTCGTGCAAGAGGGAGAGAAGCAGCGTGTTGTCAATCTGCGCGACCTGCCGGTTGATAGGTACGGCTATGTCCTCACCCGCGAGGCGACCTTCGATCCGCCGACCAGTCCGCTCGACGAGAACGGTCAAGGAATTCCTTACGCTGTTTTTGGCTTTGGCGCGCACTTGGCCGAAATAGAGGTCGATGTTGAATTGGGCACGGTGCGGGTGTTGAAGATTACTGCCGCCCACGATGTTGGTCGCGCCATCAATCCGACCCTCATCGAGGGACAAATCGAGGGCGGCGCGGCACAGGGTCTGGGGCATGCGCTCATGGAGGAATTTTTCCCTGGCAAGGGTGAGAATCTGCATGATTACCTGATTCCGTCGGCGGGCGACATGCCTCCGGTCGAATCTATTCTTATCGAGGATCCGTCGCCCGTCGGTCCGTTTGGCGCCAAGGGAATCGGCGAGCAGGCCGTGATCCCCACGGCTCCGGCGATCCTGAATGCGATCCACGATGCCATCGGCGTGCGTATCCGCCGCGTGCCCGCGACCCCAGACCGCATCCGTGCTGCGATTCTGGCGGCTCGTAACGGAGAACCTCGTAACGGACAATCAGGTCACGGAGAATCAGGTGCCTGAAGACGACGCCATCCGCTGCGACGCCTGCCCGGTGCTGTGTTACATCAAACCGGGGCGGACGGGTGCATGTGACCGCTACGGCAACCACGATGGCCAACTGGTACGGCTGGATCCGCACATTGTGCTCGACCGGGCTGTGTCTCGCGGCGATTCGGTCGTCCCGTTCCTCGACCGCGATCGTGAATGGGATGGTAGCCTGGTAAGCAGGCCGGAGAATTTTGTTACCGCAATCGGCGCTGGCACGACTTATCCCGATTACAAGCCGGCTCCCTTCATCATCTCTTCGGAAGTCCAAGGCGTGGACATGGTCACGGTCGTCACTGAAGGGATCTTCAGCTACTGCGGAG
>Ga0187817_10001591_pt1 | contig 11223 bp, 10 predicted proteins | sample NC_wetland_sal_i_17_FD_132431 | JGI IMG/M metagenome (GOLD analysis project Ga0187817, IMG submission 132431) | Wetland sediment microbial communities from Neuse River Estuary, North Carolina, USA - SO4_2 | ecosystem: Environmental > Aquatic > Freshwater > Wetlands > Sediment | place: USA... | reverse complement strand
CCGGCCAGGCAAGCCACCGAGAGGGCGCCGAGCGACAGGTACGGGTTCCCGATCACGGCCTGGATGATCAGCACCAGGATCACGCCGCCGAGGTTCCCGGCCAGCAGAAGGAACCCGGCCGCCCCGCCCGCACGCTCGGGCCCGGCGCGGAGTTCCGACCAATCCAGCACGACCGGCAGCCCGGCCAGCAGGAAGAAACCAACGACGAACAGGACGACGCCGCCGAAGACCGGGTTGTGCACGGCAGCGATCGCGGCGAACGTCACCCCCGTCACCACTACCGCAACCTCCAGCATGCCCCGCCGCTGGTTACGCGCGGCAACGATGCCCGGCAGCAGCGCGGCGCCGGCGATCCCGCCAACGGTCATGATCGCGATCAGGTAGCCGCTGGCGCCGCCGTGCCCGAAGTGCGTGAGGATGGAGTCGAGCCACGTCGCGACCGCGTTGAACACACCCATCCCGACGAACAGCAGGCCGGCCAGCACCCACATGAACCTGTCCCCCCGCAGCCAGCGCAGGGACACCGCCACCGACGGATCGCCCGGGAACACCGCGGGCGCCCGGGCCACGGCCAGCACCCAGACGGCGGCAAGGACCGCCACTCCCGCCTGGACCCGCAGCAGGAGCGTCAGGCCGCCAGCGTCCAGCAGCGGGCCGCCCGACAGGACGGCGGCGAGGATACCTGCGAACAAGGCCACGCTGCCGATGGAGACCGCCATGGTCCGCTCCCTGGCCGGGAAGTAGCGGGCCGCGACCTTGGTGATCGAGTTGAGCACGAACGGCTGGCCGGCCGCGGTCACGAACTGGCCCGCGAGCGCCCAGCCGTACGATGACGGGCCAGCCAGGCGCAGCAGCCCGCCGGCACCGGTCAGGACCGCGCCCAGGCTCAGCGCACGCGCGAACCGGGCGTCGAGCCAGCGGCCGGCGGGCAGCGCCAGGATCACGTAGACGAACGGGAAGATCCCGGCGAGATCGCCGACCGCTCCCTCAGACACCCCCATGAGCTGATGGGTCTGCGTCGTGATCGGCGCGTAAGCCAGCCACAGCCACTGCGTGCACGCGGTCAGCAGCGCAAAGCCGACCAGGATCACACGCCGGTCCACCCGCACCGATGCGACGCTCTGCGTGGCCACTGCCCACTCCGCTCCTGTACGCGCCCTCGCCTTCCTAGGGCCATCTTCGTTCCCGCGAGGCCGCGCCGCCACCGCCGCCTGGCCACGATGAACGGCCACAATAAGCCACAGCCACCACCGCCAGGAAACTCGGCGCCTATCTTGATGCCAGCAGGCGGTCCGGCCCGGCCTCCAACAGCAGCGAGCGCTCGGAGCTACCCGCCGCCCGGCGGCCGACAACCACCGCACCCGCTGTCCCGGCGCCGATAACGACAGTGTCCACTGCCACGGGGAAGCGTGTCGCGTCCTCCGCGGTCAGCCCGCCACCATCGGGATACCTCATTGTCCTGGCATAACGCAGCCCACGCCGCCACCGCTAGAGCTCGTAAACCCCCGCCTTTTGAAGTTCTTTTTAGGTGCGGCCGGGCAGCCGTTGCAGGGCCCGCATGGCCACCGTCATGGCCTTGGCGTAGATCGCAGGTGGCGTGGGGCCCGGCGGTGCGATGGGCAGGAGCCGCTGGAGCGAGATGGTCTGAGCGTTGGTGTACTTGAGTATCCCGTGTTCGCCGTGCCTGCTGCCCACACCCGAGTCCTTCCAGCCGCCCATGGGGGCATCGACCGAACCCCAGGTCGCCGCGTAGGCCTCGTTGACGTTGACGGTTCCGGCCGCTAGCCGACTCGCGACCTGGCGGCCCTTCCGGGCGTCGCGGGTCCAGACGGAGAAGTTCAACCCGTAGCAGCTATCGTTGGCGCGCTTGATGGCTTCCTCTGCCCCACTGACTCGGTACAGGGAGATGACCGGCCCGAACGTCTCGTCGGCGTAGAGGACCATACCGGGGGAGATGTCGGTGAGCACGGTGGGTTCGTAGAAATAGGGACCGATATTAGGCCGGGCCTTGCCCCCGGCCAGCAGCGTTGCGCCCTTGCCGATCGCGTCGCTGACGTGGCCGGCGACCGTGTCCAGTTGCTTCGCCGAGATCAGCGAGCCCATGTCCGGCTTGTAGTCGAGTGAATGACCCAGCCGAAGCGACCTGGCGGCCTTGGCGAAGCGCGGGACGAAGGCATCCCACACCGAGTCCTCGACGTACATCCGCTCCATCGAGATGCAGAGCTGGCCGGTACTGGAGAACGCGGCGCGCACCGCCCCGGGCACAGCCCGGCGGAGGTCGGCATCGGCTAGCACCAGAATGGCGTTCTTCCCGCCCAGTTCCATCGAATACTCAATGAGCCGCCCGGCAGCCTGGGCGGCGACGATCCGCCCGACCCGGGTGCTGCCGGTGAACATCAGAAAATCGCAGTGCTCGATGAGCGGCCCGCCAAGTTCCGGTCCCGAGCCTGTTACCACCTGCAGCACGCCTGGCGGCAGGCCGGCCTCGGCTAGCAGTTCCGCGGCCCACAACGCCGAGTACGGCGTCTGCCCGTCCGGTTTGGCGATGACCGCATCACCCGCCACCAGCGCGGGCAGGGCGTCACTGATGCCCAGCGTCAACGGGTAATTCCACGGGGAAATCACCCCGACCACACCCTTGGGATGGTGATACTCCCAGGTCTGCGTCAACCCGGGAAGGGCACCCGCGCGCCGCTGCGGGCGCAGATAGCGTGCGGCCGTGCGGGCGTAGTAACGGCTCGTCTGCGCCACGTCGATGATCTCCTCGAAGGCATGCCGGCGGGCCTTGCCGTTCTCAAGCTGAATCAGGTCGAGCACCTCATCCTGCCGGCCGAGCAGGAGCTCGGCGAACCGGAGCAGCACCCTCGACCTGTCGGCGACGTCCACCCGAGCCCAGCCAGGCTGCGCACCGCGGGCTACCTCGGCGGCCGCCGCGACATCCTCCCCGGTGCCGTGCGGGACGTGCCCCAAGATCTTGCCGGTCGCCGGCATCTCGATAGGTACCTGGTCCCTGCGACCCGCCACGGTGGCGCGCGCCGCCAGCCGGCCGAGCAGCCCGGCGGTGATTCGCGGGCCAAGCAATTCCGGCCCCGCGCTGTCCGGGCTTGCCGCGCCTTCGGGGTTTTCTGCTGGTGCCGTCATGACCATGCTCCTTCCGGCGCCCTGCCGTGGCTCGGCTGCCACCCAGCAGATCCCCCGCCCCACTGGTCCCCTTCCATGGTGCGGAGGGCTACGCTCAGACATCAGCCGGCTACCTGCACCGCTGGGGCGCTAGCTACGAAAGTCCCGCCCGGCCGGGCCACTGGTCCCCAGCACCGGGGCCTGGCCCAGCCCCCTCTGCCAACCACCGCCCCGGCAGCGCCTCCCGCCAGACCTGGCATACACTCCGCCGGGCTGCTGCATCGGCTGCGGGGCCCCCGGCGTGCCAGGCACGACCACCTAAGCTAAGCGATCGCACATAACTGGCCGCCCGGCGCGAGCTCAGCGTCAGATGGGCACCGCGCGTCGTCGCGCCAGTATCGGCGTTACGCGCCAGTACCCGTTTGTCAACCTAGCCAGATGCCTACTCTCGGTAACGGTCACTGTTCAGCCGATAGCCGTGACGGGGGTCCCGGCCGGGTTGCGGGATCGGTCGCCTTCCATCCGGCCCGAGCCCGTGCTACAGGCCCGCCAGGGCGGCGGTGGGGTTTTTACCCTGCCGGGCTATCGTGATCTTGGGCGCTGCTCCGGGAACCACTTTCGGGAACCACCGTGCAAACTTCCCCAGGCACCCCAGGACATCTCCAGCCATGGTTTCCGCAGGTCAAGCGGATCAATCGCCTCTCTGAGCTGGGTAAATTCCCGGCCCTGTTTCGCCTTACAAGCGAGGGGTTTCGTAGGTTCGAATCCTACTGCGCCCACAATTTTCGAACACTTTATTCGGCGTGTCGCAGCGCAACGCCAAGGAATCGGAGATATATTGCCTAAATGGGGCAAGAGCGGTGCGACAAATGGATGCCGTGAAAGAAGACGACATGCGCCGGCCGGGCTGGCCAGATGCCAGCCCGGTGACCCGGGCTGATCTACCGCTCTGGCCCGCCTCACCGCCCGGGTCATGAGCGCGGGTGTCAGGAACGGGTGATCCGGTCTCGTCGTGATCGCCGATCGGAACGCCGGTCCGCCCGCAACTGCTGGGGCGGCCCGCCGCGGCGGATCCGGACCCCACCGACCAGGCCGAACGCGCGGATATGGACGGTCGGTGCACCGGGGCGGGGTTCTGGCCCGCCGTAGAACCTGGTGCCGCCGATCAGGCTGAAGCCCGACACCTCCACCCGGATCCCCGCAGGCACCCAGACCCGGACCCCGCCCACCAGCGACACCTTGGTCAAGGTCACCTCCGGGGCGGCCAGTTGTACCTGGCTGAGGTCGAGCCGGGTGCCGCCCACGATGCTGACCACGATGACTTGGCGATCCATCCGCCACGGCCCGTAGACCCGTAGGCCGCCGACTGGCAAGACGTGCCAGGACGGCCCTGCCGGGGCAGGCCCGGCAACCTCGGTCCCGGCTGTGGCGGCGGCCGCGGGAAGATCGGCCACGAGCCGGCCAAGCTCGGCCTGGGTGCGTGCCGAGGTGGCCTGCTCCATCCGCTGGCTGAACTCCTCCAGGGTCAGACGGCCATCGCCGGTGGCCGCGCTCAGCCGCTCGACGGCCGCGTCCCGCTCGGCGTCGGAGGCCCGGATGCCCCCGGCGGGCTCGCCGTCGCCTGTGGCGCCGCCCATCATTGCCTCCACCCTTCGGGGCACTGCCTCCTCGCGACCACCATAACGGCCCAGCGGTACACCCGCACATGCGGAATCTCGAGCGTCAGCGAGCAGGTCACGGCCGTCCCGGCCATCAGGCCACGTTGCATCACGAGCCCCGCCTCCTAGCCGAAGAATCCAGACTCGTCCTGATGACAGGCCAGGAGGAGGACGAGCTGGCAGCAGCCGGGCATCAGGAGACCGGGACCTTCTTGGCCGGGTCCAGGAACGGAATGGCCGCGGTGTGGCCGGTGACCGAGCCCTCGGATGCCTCGATCCGCAGCTCGGTGCCTGGGCCGGCGTGCTCGACCGGGACCCAGACATAGCCGATGTTCTTGCGCAGCCGCGGCGACCATATCAGGTCGGTGACATGGCCGACCCGGTCCCCGTCGCGGAACGCGGGCCAGACCGCGGAAATCTCGAACTCCAGCGGGTCTCCCGCCACTTCAACGCCGACAAGCTTGCGCGTGACGCCCTGCGCGCGCACCCGGTCGAGCGCGGCCTTGCCGATGTAGTCCGCCTCCTGCGGCTCGACCAGCCGCTCCATGCCGGAGATCTCCAGCGGGTTATTCTCCAGCGTCATGTCGGAGTTGTAGTTAAAGATACCGGCCTCGATCCGGCGCGCCTCGCACGGCGCGATCGGCCGGATCTGGTATTGCTCGCCCGCGGCCATGATCGCGTTCCACAGATCATCGCCCCTGGCCGGGTCTCGCAGGAAGACCTCGTATCCGACCTCGCCGGTCCAGCCCGTCCGGCTGACCAGGACCTGAATGCTATCCAGCGACGCGTCCGCGCAGAAGTAGTACCGCAGCCCGGCGATCTGGTCGCCGAACAGGTCACGCACCAATGGTTTCGCCTTGGGTCCCTGGATCTGGACCGGATAGACCGCAGGTTCGTCGATGGTGACGTCGAGGCCCGCGCCGAGCGCCACACCGCGCGCCCACAGGCCGGCGTCGCTGTCGGCCAGGCAGAGCCAGAACCGGTCCTCGGCGACCCGCAGCAGGACCGGGTCGTTGATGATCCCGCCGTCGGCGGTGAGCAGCGGCGCGTACTTGCCCTGGCCGACCGCGCACCGGGTCAGGTCGCGGCAGGTGAGCATATTGGTAAAGGCCAGCGCGTCCGGCCCGGAGATCTGGATGACCCGCTCGACGCCAACGTCCCACAGCGTCACGTGCTCAAGCAGGTGCCAGTACTCCTCGACCGGATCGCCGTAGTAGCCAGGCAGGTACATGTGGTTGTAGATGTCATAGGCCCGGCAGCCAGCCCTGAGCGTCGCCTCGAAGAACGGCGAGCGACGGTACCACGGGCCGAAGTAGAGCCTCGCCGAGAACTTGGCGTCGTCCATGGGATACCTCCTTGCGTGACGATCCAGAACAGTCCATCCCGCGCCCAGCCAGGCTGGCTATGCCAGGCACCGTGGCCAGGCACCGCGCCCTGCACCCGCGGCCGCCCGCCTATCCTGACTGACCGTTCAATCAGTCCTTCCATTATCGGCCGCGACCCGGGTCGGCGCAACCCGTGACTTAGTGCACCTGTTCGTAAGTTCGCCGGGGGGGTCCTTGGCGTTCTTGCGTGCTCCTCGCGTTACCGCGAGCGACTCTCCGCGTACCGGGTGGTGCGCGGAGCGGGCCGGAGAACCACCGGTGCATCCTCTCTGGTATCAGCAGCACCATCTGCGTCGCCGCCCCGTCACCACCGGTCCGTGCCCCGGCTCACGATCCGCACCAGCCGCCGGCCCTCATCATCACCGATCTCACCAGCTCGGAGACGTTCTGTCACCGGCCCAGCCTGCGGGATCACCACCTACCATGTGACCGGTCACGGCACTAACATGCAGTTATGCCCCCCGAAATCGGCATCGTCGCGGAGTAGAGGCAGGTCGCTGATCGGCCGCGCAGCGGAGTGCGGCGAACTGGATTCCCTCCTGGAGGCTCGGGGTGAGGGCCGTGCACTGGTGATCCGCGGCGAGGCGGGGTAGGCAAGACGGCGCTGCTGGGATAGCTGACCGAGCAAGCTGCGGATTGCCGCGTCATGAGCGTCCAGCTGTCCAGTCGGAGATGGAGCTCGCGTTCGCGGCGTTGCACCAGATGTGCGCACCCCTGCTCGATGAACTTGACGTGCTCCCCACCGAGAGCAACCCGAGTCTCCGCGCGCCGGCGCAAGTATCCCTGCCGATATGTACGCTCGGAGGCGCGATCGGCTGAGGACTGTTGTCGTACAGATCGATCATTCTGTTCTTGCCGTCCGCTGGCAGGTAATGGCGCGGCGGCGGGGCAGCCTCTCGTGCTTCGTCCAGGTGCCCGGCTACTCCGGGACGAAGGACCCTTGGCCGGTGGATGGCAGCGGCGAACACTGAGCTCAGATCGATGGAAGGAGAGCCTGGCGGCTCGCTTGGAGGTGCCAGCGACGGCTCAGGAGAACACCATGAAGGCAATCGTCTACGACAAGTACGGCTCGCCTGATGTCCTCGGACTCAGGGATGTCAGCGAGCCTGACGTCAGGAACAGTGAGGTGCTGGTGCGCATTCGCGCGGCTGCCGTCAATCCAGGTGACTGGTTCTATCTGCGGGGCGAGCCGTACATCATCCGCATTGCGGCGGGGTTGCTCACTCCAAGGAACGGGGTTCTGGGGCGGGCAGTGGCCGGGCAGGTTCAAGAGGCTGGCAGCAACGTGACGCGGTTCCGCTCAGGCGATGACGTGTTCGCCGAAATCTCCAAGGGAGGCTTCGCTGAGTATGCGAGCGTCTCAGAGGACGCATTGGCGCTGAAGCCGGCGAGCCTTACGTACGAGCAAGCGGCAGCCGTACCTCTCGTGGGTGTCACCGCCCTGAAGGGCCTTCGTGATCACGGGAAGATCAAGCCGGGGCAGAAGGTGCTGATCAATGGCGCATCGGGAGGCGTTGGCACCTTCGCTGTGCAGATTGCCAAAGCATTCGAAGCGGAAGTGACCGGGGTGTGCAGCACCAGGAATGCGGACCTGGTCCGGTCGATCGGCGCCGACCATGTCATTGATTATGCGCACGAGGACTTCACCCAAGGCGGGCCACGGTACGATCTCATCCTTGACAATGTGGGGAACCATTCGGTGCTGGACTGCCGACGTGCCCTCACCCCTTCGGGGACGCTCCTGCCCAACAGCGGTGCGGGCGGCCGGTGGCTCGATGGCCTGCCTCGCTTTGTCGAGGCGTTCGCGTTGTCACCGTTCATGCGTCAGAGGCTCCGGCCGTTCATTCCGGCGGGCAAGGGCAAGGACCTGGCCGTTCTGACGGAGCTCATCGAGGCCGGCAAGGTTACCCCGGTCATCGACAGAACGTACCCGCTGAGCGAGACTGCTGAGGCTCTCGCCTATTACGGGCAGGGACATACTCGGGGCAAAGTCGTCATCACCGTATAAGGCACAACCCGCATGGCGAGGTGGCCATTGTGTAACGTCGTGAGGTCGGGTTCCGGCTGGAGTGGGCCACGGCGGAACACGCATATCCCGTTCGGGCTCCCGCCCATCCGTCAGCGGCCGCCCGCCATGAATGTGCGGAACAGTTCTCATCCTGATCACCCGTCGCGCCACGGCAGCCAGGGCCGAAGGTCCCCTCCAGGACGCGCCCGGCCCTTGGCCGGCCCGGATTCTCAGCCCGGCGAGTGGGTGCGGTTAGCTGCGGCTGACATGATCGAGGCGGGGGCCTATGCCACACCCTGTACCTGTTCAGAAGGCGGCCCTCGATCTCGACGTCACCCTCGAGGTGGCCCAACCACCAGACCAGCATCGGAGGCGTTACCCCCTTGAGGACGCGGTGCTTCACCCAGTACCGCTTGCGACCACCCGGAAGCGTCTCGGACCCGACCATGGCCGAGGAGATCGGCTTGAGCTCCCAGGGAACGGAGAGCGGAGGCGGAAGTATTACACCCATAGCGCCTGTCCTTTCTTGCCCCGCAGATCGAAGTCTTGTGTGGTTCGCACCTGTCGCCCAGGGCCGAAGGTCCGTGGGCGAGCAGGGCCTCGGGCCCAGCGGCCCTGAAAGGACCGGGTCCGCGCCGGCGGCATTCGGGCCCTTTGCGCCAGGCATGCCGGGACCTCGCCTGCCAGCGTCTCCGGGACGCGCTGATCGCGGTGGGGTGAGATTCCCGGCGACCCCATGGTGCAGCCGCACATAGCGCGGGGCCCGCCGGGCCGGGTGCTGGTGAACCTTGCTTGCCGCCCTGATGATGTGCTGGTCGTGGGCGCTGGGCGCCGCGGCGCCCCGGCCGGCGCGTCTGGCCTTTCTCCAAGGTGAGCCGCTGCTGCCTGGCCCACGCCCAGTGCTCGGTCCTGGACATCCTCCCGGCTGGAGGAGGGCGTCCTGGACCGCCCGATCCCTGGGCCGTGGATCGCCGTTCCCGAGCCGGGCCGTGCACGGAAGGCGGTCAGCGCGATCACGCTGAGGGGAAGGCCAACGGGACGTTAAGCGCACCAACCAGGCGGAAGACGACGAGGATGAAGTGACCGGTCGGCGAGGTGTGCATCAGCGCCGGTCAGCTGCGGCCGGTGTAGTGCTCATAGCGGGAATGAGCTGACCGGGGAAAGAAAGGCGCAAGCGCCCCCCGGACATGGTCACGGCATCAGCGGCTGCGATCACCCTGGAGGCGGTCCGATCCGGCGAGGGTCATCACTGGCTACCGGGCTCGAGCACGAAAACTGATCGCTTGCCCCCGCGGTCATAGAAGGTCTGGTAGGCGGGCCACAGCTTTACCAGCCGGGGCCAGTAGCGGTCCAGCTCGTCGCCGGACGCCGCGCGCGCCCGCACCGTGGTGGTGTCGCGGCCGATCTGGACCTCGGCGCGGGGGTGGGCGCGCAGGTTCAGAATCCACGGGTTGGGCCGCTCGAACCCGGGATTGACGTTGCAGATGACCACCCTGTCCTCGTCGCGCAGGTACAGCAGGGGCACCGTCCGCGCCTTCCCGGTACGCCGCCCGGTCGTCGTCAACAGCAGGACCGGGGCGCGGCCGGTCAGCGAGAGTCGGCCACCGGTGCTGCGGTAAAGCTGCCGCTGCAGCGGCGACACCACCCGGCCGATGACAAGAACCCCCAGGCGTGTGCCACCCAGGCGCTTTGCGAACCCGCCAACGGCGTTACCGATCACATTCAAGGCCATACCCCTCACCATTGACGGGCTGTTACCCCGGTCACTAGGGCCAGATGTCACCTCGACAGCATCGCTGGATGGGCAGGAATCAGCCCTTCGCCAGGTCGCCGCGATCGGGACGGCGTAGGTGCCCGCGACCCGGTCGTGAGCCATCGCCATCGACCCCTCCGGGGCCAGGACCGTGATCGGACAGGCTGGAGCCGGGAGCACCGCCGGGCGCGGAGCGGACGCGACCGAGTGCGGTCTGCGGGCGGGCGTCTGCGGGACCTTCGGCCCTGGGCGGAGCCGGGCAGGCGGGCGCACCGTTGACGTGCGGGGCAACGGCCGGCCCGGGGTGATCGGGCCGCCCGGGATGTGCCCGGCTCGGGAAGGGAGATCACCATGGCGTATGTCAAACCGCCCGCCTTGACCCGACGGCTGGCCAATCCGCTGGCCATCAGGCTGAACGCCCGCGGCGTGACAACTTTGACCCTGGCCGGCCGCCGGACCGGCCAGACCCGCAAGGTGCCCGTCATCCCCGTCGAGGTCGCCGGGAGCCGTTACCTGGTATCGCCCTACGGGGAATCGGACTGGGTCCGCAATCTGCGGGCCGCTGGCCAGGGTGAACTGAGCTGCAGGGGCCGCGCCGAGGCCTTCCACGCCGTCGAGGTCCCAGTCGGCCAGCGGGGACCGGTCATCGCCCGGTATCGCGAAGTCGCCGGCCGCGTCGTGGGCCCGGCCTTCGCCAAGCTGCCTGATGCCCGGGATCATCCGGTGTTCCGGATCGACAGCGATCCGGGCCGGTAACCCCGGTCAACGGGCCGGGGCGGGGAACCCGGCGTCTTGCACAGGCCGCGCGGGTCCCGGGTCCGGATCCGGGCCGACGTGCTCAATGCTCGCACGGCGTTGTCGTCATCCCGCTCAGCGTTCCCACTGCCCGGCCGTTCGTCCTGGATACCGTCGGCCTACCCGGGGCCAGGCCGCCGCTGGCGTACAGATCTGGCTGATAAGTGCTCTGCGCCCATCTCAGCCTGGAGCACAGCGAGGCGCACCGACTCGCCGTTACGTGCGAGTACCCGTTTGTCAACCTAGCCAGGCGTCCACTATTCGTGACGGTCACTGTTCGGCCGATGGCCGTGGCCGTGGCGGGGGAGTCCCGGCCGGACTGCGGCATTGATGGCTATCCGGTCCGAACCTGGTACTACAGGCCCGCCAGCACGGCACCCAGAGCCTTTTACTCCATGTCGGCCTATCGTGATCTTGGATGGTGCCCCGGGAACCACTTGCGGGAACCACCGTGCAAACCTTCCCAGGCACTCCAGGACATTTCCAGGCACGGTTTCCGCAGGT
>Ga0187817_10001589_pt1 | contig 11229 bp, 13 predicted proteins | sample NC_wetland_sal_i_17_FD_132431 | JGI IMG/M metagenome (GOLD analysis project Ga0187817, IMG submission 132431) | Wetland sediment microbial communities from Neuse River Estuary, North Carolina, USA - SO4_2 | ecosystem: Environmental > Aquatic > Freshwater > Wetlands > Sediment | place: USA... | reverse complement strand
GCTGGAGAATCACCGAACGGCTAAGCATGAGAGCAGGGCAGGCCCTCGCCTATCAGGGAATTCAACTTGGTGCCGGGAGGGGGAGTCGAACCCCCAAGGGCCGAAGCCCGGCGGATTTTGAGTTCACAGGTGAGTTCTGAACCGTTATGAAAATTCTCTACTCTAATTGATTCTTCAACGACTTACCAGCAACTTGATTTGCTCCGTTGTGATCCGATCTGCTCGGTTATGAACATAGAACTACTACAGTTTTACTACAGAGCCGACACTCGCGATTGTGTACTGCGGTGCACTATACCTGACTCCCTCAAGTTACAGTGCCGCTTGTTGTCGACGAATCCCCATTTTCGTCCAACGCTGCAGCCCGATAGACCAACCGAAAATCTTCAACCACCTCCTCCCCGTGAAGTACACCCAAGATCGGTGGAGCACGACTCCGCCAGCCAAAGCGACGATCACGATCACCAAAAGACGGAGTAGAGATGCAACCCCAACGCTCATCTTGTAGACCGCAGCATAGACGTTTCCTTTTGTCTGCCTAAAAAACACCGCAACCGACTCTCGCCCCATGGTGGCAGCGAAATCACTCCTGTCCTTGGGTGGCGTATTCCTCGCGCCGTGGTGAACAACCGTGCCCTGACCGATGTATTCGATGGAGTATCCAGCCCTTCTCAGCCGGTAGCACAAGTGCACGTCCTCGCCGTACATCCAATATTGTTCGTCGAACAGGCCGACTTCCTCGAATGCCACTCGGCTTACCATCAAACAAGACGCTGTGATTACCTCAACTCCAGTGCTGTTGCTACCGGTATCTGATCCAGGCGTCGGTGCGACAGGGTTCCACATGGAAAGCGTGCGTTTCACTATTTCCGCATCCAAGAACTGATTACAGATTGTCGGGAAGGGCTGCAGATGCCAAGTCTGAGGTGACAAATCCGAATTTAAGACACGACAAGTGACGGCGCCTACGGACGATAAACGCTGCATATGGAGATACATTGTCGTCACCGCATCATCGAGGAGTTTAGTATCGGGGTTGAGAAATAAGATCATTTGCCCCCGAGACTGCCTGTACGCCAGATTGTTCGCTCTGGCAAAGCCCAGGTTGGAATCGCTCTGAATGAATATCGTAGTGGGAAATTCGTTCGATAGCAGTTCAGCAGAACCGTCGTATGACGCGTTGTCGACTACGATAACCTCGATGCTGACACCTTTAACGTTGTTATAAATAGAGGAAAGACAGGCCTTCAGGTATTGCGACGAGTTCCAATTGACTATAAGAATCGTCACGTCGATACCGGTGCGTGCGAAGCCTGTCTGGTAACCGTGATCAATCATGGGTGCAAAGGACCGATGCTACGCTTTTCGCGAAATGGCCTTCCATGCCACCCTTTCTAGGGTGTAATTTGGCTTCCCTGAAACCGGAACAGACTTTAAATCCGCAGTCTGGCTCTTGGTGTCAACTCGGGTAACTATAAACTTCCTGGTATATCGTTGTACTGTCACGGTGTGGTTTACCTTCGGAGTGTAGTTTCCCATGAACACCGCTTCCCACGGGCTCAACCCGATTGCCAGCCCTGTGGATTTCAAACTGCACCGCTACCCCTCGAGAACACACCGACTCAGAAGTCAATTGCCCGCAAATCGTCCGTTTCTATCAGGCTGCCACCAGCAAATCGAATCCGGCGGCACAGGTAAGGCCCAATGGCTCCGATGCGGGCACGATTAGCGATGGCTGCATTGATTGCAGCAGCAGGAAGCTTTAGACACTCCCAAAGCAGCGGCCCAAGAGGTGTGCCGACGGGTTCGAGTTGATAACCTGCGTAGCGCATGACGCGCCCACAACTGGTCTGGATAATCGCTATCTCGTGCCTGCTGAGATTGGTGCGCCAACGACAGATAAACGGTTTGGCGAAACCTGCGGACTGTTGGAATCTGAGATAGGAGCTGTTGGTTATGGGAGCATTGAGCATCGCGGGACAATAGTCGATCGAAAGCCATGCAGCCAGCCTAGCCAGAACCGACGGAGGATCGAGCACCAGATCTTCGTAACGCTGAATGAATACTCGATCCGCCGTGAATCGCCTTCGAGCTTCCAGCGCCGCTTGGACACTTCCCGACCAAAGCAAGCAGGCAACTAGGATGTTGTATGAACGCCGGAATCGCCGCTGGTCCTGTTCCAGCGCCGCTTTGCGCTCTGGATCCTTGTCATGATCAAGGCCGTTCCCGTTTTTCGCGTCACGATAGGAGGCCACTACCCCTCTTGGATCGCGAACCATGCAGATTACCTTCGATCGGGGAAAGGTGGCAAATATTTCCGGCAAACAGAAAACGTGGCGCGGCGTTTTCTCACCCCACCGATATGCCCCTTTTTGTCTCGCATTTATTCGGCAAAACGCTTCAAAAAACGAATCTGCCCCACTTCCAATCTTAGCCGCCGTCTCGCGGAGTGCCTCTCGGGAGAGTTGCGCCTTATGGGGCTGGCCCCGGTGTCCATAAGGACGGTGCAACAGAGCCCGAAAGTGGTCCTCGCATTTGCGAGCTTCTGTTCCTGTCAGTCCTTGCCGCTCTCTTCCTCGCAGTTTGGCCCGTAAGTCATCGAAATAGTGGGTTTCGGGACTAATGCAAACAGACGGATGCTGATTCAACGTAGATCGCATCAGTTCTGTGCCGGATCGGGACGCGCCTACAATAAAGATCGGCGAATCATGACATTCAATCCCCATTTGACTAGTTTATCTCGGTGGCAAAATTTGACTCAAAAGGCTCCGTCGCTCGGCATTCCTGAAATTGAGCAGTTGTCGACGGAATGTGTAGCACAGCGCGGCAAATGATGCTAGTAATACGCTGGGCAGCGTATCCGTCGCCGTAGCATCTCAGGCGGCGCGACATAAGTTTATACGCGGAAGAATTGGCGAGCAGGTATTGCGTCTCAGTAACAATTCGTTCTGCCTCCATACCCACGAGCTTGGCTGTGCCAAGATCAACAGATTCCGGTCGCTCCGTTTCAGATCGAAGTATCAGAGTTGGTTTGCCTAATGCAGCAGCCTCTTCCTGCACGCCGCCTGAATCCGTAAGCACGACATAAGATCGGCGCATCAAATCAATAAAGGAAATGTAGTCGAGCGGCTCGACTACATGGATACGTGGCTGGTGCTCTAAGAGGTTTGAGACTGGCATAGAAATATTAGGATTTCTGTGCAACAGAAACACAATCTGTACCTCTCGATTCCGTTGTATCAACATCAGAAGCGCCCGGCAGAGTTCCCTGATTGGACGGCCGAAGCTTTCTCGGCGGTGTGCTGTAACTAGAACTATTCGCCAACGGGTGTGATCGAGACTCCTCGGAAAGTTCGTAGAAGGAGTCGATTGGCTTTTGACAGTCAGCCAATTCAGTGCATCCACCACTGTGTTGCCAGTCATAAAAACATTCGCGGGGGACACTCCTTCTTTAAGCAACGCCGTGACCGCAGCGGGCGTAGGAGCGAAATGGTAGCTGGCTATTCTCCCTAGTAGTCGGCGGTTCAGTTCCTCTGGAAAGGGAGAATCGTAACGCTCAGTCCGTAGTCCCGCCTCTATGTGCCCAACAGGGATTCCCGCACAAGACGCAACTAGTGCTCCAACAATTGCGGTCACGGTGTCTCCCTGAACAAGGACCAGATCTGGCTTTACCTTTACTAAGACCTGAGTAAGCTCAATAGACGCCGCTGCAGCAAAGGTTTGGGGAGTTTGGTTGGGTCGCATCAAATTCAGATCAATGTCAGGGCGGATGTTGAACACTCGTAGCGCGTCGTCTAGCAGTTCCCGGTGTTGGGCCGTAACACAGAGGACCGATTTCAGCCCAGATGCTTGCTCCTTCGACAATTCTGCCAGCACCGGAGCCATCTTGATTACCTCGGGTCGCGTCCCCATCACCGTAAGGATGATCACAACGCACCGCCGGACAGTGCGTGAATGTCCCGCCTCGTCAAACTGGCGTACATCGGCATTCTGAACATTACCAGCGTTCGAGGAAGACGTGCGCGAGGGTCACACATAAGCCGAAAAAGCCATTCCGCGCCTACAAACTGCACCCATTTGGGAGCTCTTCTACGCAGCCCCGCGACGACATCGATTGTTCCTCCGAGCCCGTATGCGCACCTAACGCCCAGTTCTTGCAACCTGGCGGAATTATTGTGGATCCAGGTCTCTTGTTTGATGGGGCCAAAACAGACCACGAGATGTTCGGGGCGGGCGTTCCGTATCTGCTCCAGAATGCACTGGTTTCTCGAATAATCGAATTGATCGGCCCGCCACGGCGGCGCAAAGCCCGAAATTTGAATCCCAGGAAATTGCGTTTGTAAAGCACTAATCGCGCACTTATTTGCCTTCTCTGTGGCACCGAGCAAGAACATCTTCTGGCGGTTCTTCTGACAGTGCCGGGCTAATTCATAGATCAAGTCCGCTCCGACGACTCGTCGAATTTGTCGACCCGGATATATCAATTTGCAGACTAGCTGCAATACACGACCGTCGATAGTATTGACTGTAGTCGCGGTAATGCGCCTAAGCACGTCGTTGTTATGAGCCAGAACAAATAGCTCGGCGTTCACTGTCACAACGTGGGTGAAGGGTCGGCTGGATGAGAAGATTAGCTCTTCCGCAACGGAACTAAGGAGCACTTGGCCGCATCTGAGTGAGCAGTAACGCGGTCTTGCATCAACCATGTCTACCTCGCCGACAAGGGCCGTTCGGAAGTCCGAGTACATCTACTATCTGAGCCGCACGGTGCTCTGCTTCGTGTTTCCCAGTCCAGGGCTGCGCGGAACTCGATCCCTCGCGAAAATGCTCACGCATTGGGAGAGCCGTTCACCCACAGCTTGGAGCCCATACCGAGCGAGCAAAACGCCGACTGCAGTCAGACCAACGCGTCCCGCTGGCGCATACTCAAAGAGCGTTGGTATGAACCGCAGCCTGCCGTTAACCGAAGATGTGAGTGGCATTCCAGTGCTTTTTATAATGTCACGCGCCGCGGACTCGGCAAGAGAAGAACGCAACGCTTTGGCAAGGTATTCCGCGATCGACAGATCTACACAGTGTTGTACGCAGGCGTCAGATACGTACACTGGCAAACGATTTTCCCGCATCAGATGAGCGAGTAAGACAGTATCTGAACCGCGAGAGGCGCGGACGTCGAATAAATCTCCCGGCAGGCAACCCGCGCGGCGAATGGCGAATGCGGCCGTATCGATCCATGGAATGTGACCATCAGTTCTGAGTTTACGAGCCTGGACCGAACACAATCTACACTGTTCAGCCAATCCGATAATGCTGGAAGGGGTACCCTCTATGCGAAGTTGAAACACAGTGTCTGTCGACAAACGTGACATCGTTGCTTGTAAATGACGAAGGCAGTTGCGGTCCAAAACACAATCAGAGTCGATGAAAAGGAGGTTTGGGGCGACAGCGACGCGTACGCCGATATTGCGAGCAACTGGAATACCGGAATGGTCTTGTCGCATGATCCGGATCGGGAATGGCGTGTCGAGGGGCCGTTGGGCAGTGCACGGTGTGTCGCTGCCATCATCTACAACAATGATTTCGGCTGTAGGTGGTTCAACTTGAGCTGCAATGCTTGTTAGACAACGCTCGAGTGCTTCCGCACTGTTGTAAACGGGAATTATTATACTGAGGTATGGCATAGTGATGTGACCGAAGCCTCCTCAAGTTGCGGAGTTTAGTTGATGTCCATGAGTCTCGGGAATGGCACTCACGTGGGGGTGTGCGGGTGGCTTGTCCTACAGAAAGTGTTAACGCCCCCGGCGGGGATGGGTGACCGCTAATTAGAAAACTACACTTTTCTAACGCTAGGCAGTGATGTGTGAGAAACCAATGTTTATGCGGGCTTCAAGAAGCCGAATTCGGGAGGGTTTTCTAACAACTTCAGAAATCTAATGGTTTTCTTAAAAGTTCGCATCCCACGCTCGATGAGGGCGTTCCGAACTGACTAGCAGGCTGCTGAAAAACCACTCCTAATCCACAGGCCGGTATGGTAGGAGAAGGCATGCGGGGAGCGGATCAGCAGCAGAGTCACATCTTCAGTTATGTTTCGCCGGAGGAGCGGGTGCGGAAAGATCATCCGCTGCGCACCGTCCGGGTCATGGTGGACGAAGTGCTCAAACAGTTGTCGCGACGGTTTGACATGATGTACGCCAAAGTGGGGCGGCCGTCGATTCCGCCGGAGCAACTGTTGCGAGCGCAGTTGCTGCAGTTGCTGTACTCGATCCGCAGCGAGCGTCTGCTGATGGAAGAGATCGATTACAGCGTGCTCTTCCGTTGGTTTATCGGATTGAACTTGGACGACGAGGTGTGGGACGCGACGGTGTTCACCAAGAACCGCGATCGGTTGCTGGAAGCCGACGTGGCCAAGGAGTTTCTGGCGCACGTGGTGGAGCAGGCGCGCGGCCAAGGTCTGACCTCGGACGAGCATTTCACCGTCGATGGCACGTTGCTGGAGGCCTGGGCCGGCGCGAAGAGTTTTCAGCCGAAGGACAAAAAGCAAGCGCCGCCGGACGATCCCGGCAATCCCACAGTGAACTTTCGCGGCGAGCGCCGGTCGAATGAGACGCACGAATCGAAGACCGATCCGGAGTCGCTCTTGGCACGCAAAGGCGAAGGCAAGGAGTCGAAGTTGAGTTACAGCGGGAACTTGCTGGTGGAGAATCGCAACGGACTGATCGTGGACGCGGAAGTGTTTCAGGCCAACGGCACGGCGGAACGCGACGCCGCGCTGGTGATGCTGGAGAAGCTTGCTGGCACGCAACCGGTAACCGTGGGCGGAGACAAAGGGTTCGACACGCGCGACTTCGTGAAGGAGTGCCGCAACCTGCGGGTGACGCCGCATGTGGCGCAGAACCACGAACGCCGTGGCGGCAGCGCGATTGACGGCCGCACGACGCGGCACGCCGGTTACGCCGTCAGCCAAAGAAAGCGGAAGCGGATCGAAGAGTGCTTCGGCTGGCTGAAGACGGTCGCGCTGATGCGAAAAGTTCGTCATCGGGGAGTATGCAAAGTGGATTGGATTTTCACCTTCGCCTGCGCAGCCTACAACCTGGTGCGCATGCGCAACCTGGTCGCTGCAGTTTCGGCGGCTTAAGTCAGGGCCGAAGTGTGTCCTGCAGAGCTTGCAGTTAGACTCCGAGACTGCCAAAACACCGAAAATCAGATCGCTCGACATGGCGAAAGATGAGAAGCAGAAAGAAAAACACGCTACAAATCAATTTTTCCGCAGCCTGCTAGCCAATCGTCCCAAAGAACTCGTTTGTCGCCGAAGGAAGAGACCTTTAAATATCCTGCCCCCGAATACAACACGCAAGGCCGCATGTTTGGTAAAGTATCGAAAAACAAAAGGGAGCAATGAGCGCGCCCGCTGGGAATCTATCTTCGTCCGTTTCATCCGTTACGGCATACCACGCCAAGTACTACGCCCATGATTTGACGAGACGTGCCAGGAGCGGTCTGGATCGCATAGAGAACTTGAGGAATAAACAGATCGAAGATGATCCGATGATCCGGCCTTTCCTGAAGCGCTCATTGCGGATGAGGAAATTTGAAGACGATCTTCTCGACGAGATTCTTAGTGTCAGCGTGGAAGAAGGTGCCACCGGCTGGCCAGAAAGCCGCCCACAATCGATTGGCCCAAGTTGGGCGACGAAATCCGAGTACTGGAATGGCTGGCAACCTGGGCACGCCGTATCGGGACAGACACAAGGCCCAGCTTGAACGCTTCAGCAAGCGATTCTGGTCGATCACGCGTTTCATCCTCGACAAGCGGGCTAATTTCGCCGAATCTGCGCTGGCGTTTGATCTTGAGCAGCCTCCACGGGAAGCCATTTCCCATGGCCGTTATCACTTCATCTCCAAATCGGCTCCCGCGCTAGCCAAACAGAAGGTGAGAAACGTGACTCATTCCTCTGAGGGAAAGCCCAAAAGGGGGCCTTCCTGGGTAAATCGCCGAGTCCACGTCAGGCCGAGGATGGTGCGACCCCGTCATAATTCGAGTAACAGTCTTTCCCACCAAGTAGCCACTCACAACCAATGGGCACGGAGATGCGCTTCGTCATCGAAGGACAGCGAGGAGCGGGCCACGTCCCGGCAGCGCTGCCCAAAAAATCTTTTTTCCAAGGTGTTCTGCAGCGACTAGCCCGTGGTGTAAGCTTACCCTTCCCCCGGTTGGTGACGACTGAAACGGAGTTCCTGTGAATGGGGCTAACCTGGCAGGTCTCCCGTTCTGAAAGCAAAACGTTCACAAACGGTCAATCATCATGACGAAATGAAAGTCCCTTCATGGTTGACCCTAGAACTGACTCAGATGCCGTTGCATTGGAGCGGGGACCAACTTTCAAAAAGTCGGAGAATCGAGCTCCGGGCGGTCCTGATTGAAATCGGAGTGCCCCTTTAAGAGTTGTTGCGAAGTCAGAAGAGATGCCAACTGAGTCCACAACACGAAAGGAAATCATCGACTTCCGTCTTAAAGAAGCGGGGTGGAACGTTGTTGATAGGACGCAGGTCATCGAAGAGTTCTTTGTATCGCCGGATGAGGGCGGTCGTGCGGCAAGTCCCGTCTTGCACGAGAAGTTAGCCGCCTACGGCGCCGAAGAGTTTTGCGACTACGTTCTCCTTGGCAAGAACGGCAAACCTCTCGCCGTTGTCGAGGCCAAGAGATCTTCGAAGGACGCCGAACTCGGTCGTGAGCAGGCTAAACAATATTGCCATAACATCCAAACGCAGCTTGGTGGCGAACTACCCTTCTGCTTCTACACGAACGGTCACGAAATCTTTTTTTGGAACCTCGGCGAAGCCCCTCCGCAAAAGGTTCACGGTTTTCCCACACGGCAGGACCTTGAACGTCTGCTTTACATTCGGAAGCACAAGAAAACCCTCACCAATGAGCTGGGCTGGTGGCGGGATTCTCGTAAAAGCGTTGCCAATCCTGCCCAGAGCCAAGGCGGTCATAGAAACGCTTCGCCTTTTCTGGCCCAAGGTAGCGACTGGATGGCTCGCGAACGCTCACACGCGAATCTTAGCAGCGTCCGTATTTCCGCAGGCCCTTTTTTTCTCAGACGGCGGACTTAGCAAGCTGGTTGTAGAGCCAAGCAAAGACAGCGCCAGCGATGAAACCATCGACGGCTCCATAGAGAGTCCCCACGATGACCTCTGCAACGCTGCGCGTGGCATGGTAACCGGGATAAACCGACGCCATTGTCTGGAGGAATTGCTGACCATAGCTGCTCCAGATCAGGTTCGCCAAACCCATGCCCAGCATCGCAAGGCCCCAAAGGATTCCAGATGCCATTGCCAGACCTCTTGTGCTCAATTTCATGGCTTGCCCCTTCCCTTCATTTTAGGGCGTTGCCCTAATCAAGCGGAAGCACGTAACCCGGAGTCTTCATGGAGCCTCCGAATAACATGTCGTCAAGAGTGCGCATATCCCATCCATACCAACCTGTGGGTGTCAGTTTGAGTGTGATGTCGTCCATTGCGGCCATCGTACCGCCTGCACGGGGATCGGCTATTGCTGCTTCGCTCATGTAACGGCGGTGAATGCGAGCGTTGATTTGCTTTGAGCTTTCGCCTCTGATGACTTCTGCCGTACAGACCGCCACCAGACCTCGTTCCGAGGCTGGCGTTCTGATGTCCACCATTAGAGTGGCTTTCGGTCTGGATAATACGTTGCGAGCCTTGCGACTCCGTGAAGAAGTTGCCACATACAAGTTGCTACCTTCGAAGAGATACCATACAGCCGTAAGATGTATGGAACCGTCCTCGCTCTCTGTTCCCAGACTCGCGATGAAACGTCCCATCAGAATTTCCTGAAACCCCGGAGGTATTGTGCTTTGCATTGATAAGCCTTTCCGCCCCGCTAAATGGGGCATCCTTTAGCGCAGCCTGCCCTGTCAGTGAAGTTCAATCACGATCGCAAAATCAAACTGTGGATGATACTCCTTTCACGTTGCTCGTGGGGGTTCCGATAGGAGGCGAGGCCGGGCGGATCAACTTGTATTACGATCATCTCCGGCTTGAGGAGGGGACATGGCCGAGGCAAAGCAACGTCACCATCATCCAGATTACGATCAGCGCATCACGGCACTCGAAGAGCAGATCAAGAAACTAGAAAAGGAAGTTCGCGACTTGAAACAGAAGTTGGAAACCCACGATCACCCGCACACCCATTGAGGGACGGTGCTGGAACCCGGCAGTGACTATCGATGACTTTCAAATCGAGGTTGGCACTTCGGTTTTTACTCGCGTTAGGTGTGTTGGGAGCTTTATTGTTCATTCCCGCTGGTTCTTTGAGGTTTTGGCAGGGCTGGGCTTATATAGCGATTTCGTTCGTCCCCGGTCTTTTCGCTTTCACGTATTTCTACAAACACGATCCCCAACTGATCGAGCGCAGGATGCAAATCAAGCAAAAGGTGCGCGAACAGAAGCGCATCATGACGTTCGTCTACATCGCTTGGCTGGTCGCTTTTGTTCTTCCCGGTCTCGATCACCGATTTGGTTGGTTCGTCTCCTCAACGAAGAAAAAGTCCTGCGCCAAGAACTACCCGGCTATGCGGAATACTGCGTGCACACCCGCTTCCGGCTGGTCCCATTTTTCTGGTAAGCGACTCATTCTCTAAAGCACGTCGATGACGATAAGAGTGATGTCGTCTTGCTGCCTTGTGGATGCAAGCTGCCAGTGCCGCAGTTCAGAAAGCAATCGGTCGGATAGCTCAGAGGGAAGGCGTGATTGATTGTCACGCACAATCTCTTCCAACCTGCGGTCGCCAAACGACTCGCCGTTGACATTTTCTGGCTCAATCAAGCCGTCTGTGTAGAGCAGGAAGCGATCACCTGCCGTGATTGAAATCTCACGAACCGGATACTCGCATCCCGACATCACGCCAAAGATAAGGCCATTGCTTTCTATGCTCTCCAGCTTGCCTTGGCTCCAGCGCAGAAGCGGCGGATGTCCGGCAGCCGAGTAAAGCGCCTTGCGATTCTCAGTGTCGAGCCATAAGTATGCAGCGGAGACGAACTGACCGCGTAGCTGCGCCGACAGGGCGCGTTCCACTCCGCGCAGCACGGATGACGGATCGTCTGCGCACGTGACCACCGACTGCATGGCGACCTTAATCATGGAAGCAATGAGGGCTGCTGGAACACCGTGTCCAGAAACGTCGGCGACCAAGAAACCAGCCCGGTGGG
>Ga0187817_10001587_pt1 | contig 11238 bp, 8 predicted proteins | sample NC_wetland_sal_i_17_FD_132431 | JGI IMG/M metagenome (GOLD analysis project Ga0187817, IMG submission 132431) | Wetland sediment microbial communities from Neuse River Estuary, North Carolina, USA - SO4_2 | ecosystem: Environmental > Aquatic > Freshwater > Wetlands > Sediment | place: USA: North... | reverse complement strand
TTGACCTGATCATAGGTCAGATATCCCTTCTCTTTGCCTGCGTCGATCAGCTTTTTTATGTCGTCGTACTTGTCATCAAGTGCCAAGCTAGATTATCCTCGGGACGTTCGCCGGTAAGCGGGACGCCATCGTCTCTTCAGCGGTGGGAGTTGTAACGGAGTTGCGCGCAAAGCGCACAAACCTTAAAAGTATAGCACGCCGACTGTTCCTCATGTCGGTAAAAGTCGAGGTTTGCGAGTCGAAGTCCGCGTCAGCCTGCCGAATGCCACTGCCGTACGTATCTCTTTTTCCGCTAATTCGTTAGATGATGTTCGACCCTGTTTCGTTCCAACGCTTCGCTGCGGATTAGCACGCCTAGCTGGCTTTCTCGCCCATTCCAGGGTCCATCAAAGCCCGCTTCAAACGCACTTTTTCCTGCAAGAGCGCCTGTTTTTCGGCCATTGCGAGTCCCGGACGCTGCAAAGCGCGCTGCACTTCCTCCAGCCGCCTTCGCAGATAAATCCTCCGCAAAGCCCTGACCGCGCCTTCTACCGTCTCGGGCGTCAGCTCTTCCTCCTCGTGCATCAGGATGGAAGCCAGCAGCCGTCGGTCTTCCTCCGTTTTTGGCAGCGCCAGAACATCTGCTGTCTCGGGTCCCGCCTCCAGCAGAGCCTCGATCAGAGTTTCGATCAACGACTGCGAGGCCAAACCCTCATAGAGATGCTCCGACTGCAACGCATATCGCGCCTGCCGTGCTGGATCGAACTCTTCGTCGGTGCCATCGCGAGCCGAACTCCGCGTCCCGCCGGCTTGCATCTCCGTCGCCGAAGCCAGCGCCCGGATCAGGACTCGTTCCGCGCCGGTGATTTGTGCCTCAGCCAAAGTCTTGACCTGGGTGGCCGAGCGCGTGGTGGCGGCATGCTTCAATTCCTGGCGCAACACCGCGGAATCAATTCCCAGCTTCTGCGAAATCTCCAGTGCCAGTTCGTCGCGCACAATCCGGCTCGGCACCCGCTGAATGTGCGGCAGAAGATGGTTGATGGCCTTGACCTTGCTCTCCGGGTTGCGGGCGGGAAACATGGCCCGCGCCCGATCGATGAGATAGTCAAAATATTTCTGCGAATGCTTGAGGGCAGCGGCATAAGCGTCCTTGCCCTTGCGCCGGATGAAGAGATCGGGATCGAATCCCGTCTCCAACGTGAGAACCTTAATGTCGAATTCCTCTTCAACCAACAACCCAAGCGTCCGCTCCGTGGCGCGCGCTCCGGCGGTATCAGGGTCGAAGTTGACCACCACATTCTTCGAGAATCGCCCAAGCAACTTCGCCTGCAGCTCCGTGAACGCAGTGCCCGAACTCGCAATCACATTGTGGAAGCCTGCCGCGTGTACGGAAATGCAATCCATCTGCCCTTCGACCAGGATGGAATACTCCAGCTTGCGGATCGCTTCCTTAGCGTTGTCCAGATTGAAGAGGACGCGCGACTTCGAGTAAATCGCCGTCTCCGGAGAATTCAAATATTTTGGTCCTGCCTTCTCGTCCGCCGAAAGCGTACGCCCAGTGAAGGCAATCACTTTGCCCTGGTCATTGCAGATCGGGAACATCACGCGATTGCGAAATTTAGAGTAGATGGCGGAAGAGCTCTCAGCTCTCAGCTCTCGGCTCTCAGCAACCGCCCCACGATCAATCGGCTGTCGTCTTTCACCAATTTCACCAACCCCAACATTGTCATCCGGAGCGGAGCGAAGGACCTGCTTTGCCTGAGAGCTGACCCCTGAGAGCTGAGAGCTTTCCTTCCACGAAAACAACCCACTCTCCCGCAACAACTCCTCGTCAAACTCCCGCCGCAAAGCATCGCGCAGCAGGAATCCGGAATCCGGTGCATATCCGATGCGAAATCGCGTAATCGTCTCCTCAGCCAGGCCGCGAGTCTTCAGATATTCGCGGGCATTCGCGCCTTCGGGCCGCCGCAGGCATTCCTGAAAAAACGCGGTAGCGCGCACATGCACGTCGAGCAGCGCCGTCCGAACATGGGCGTCCCGAGCCTCCGCCGGACTGGAAAAGCTCACCTTGGGCATCGGCATGCCCAGCTTTTGAGCGATCAGGCGAACCGCCTCCGGAAAGGTGATGTTCTCAACCTTCTGGATAAAGGTAAAGACGTCTCCCGACTCTCCACAGCCAAAGCAGTGAAAAAACTGCCGCGTGGCATGCACCGAAAACGAAGGTGTCTTCTCGGCATGAAATGGACACAGCCCGGAGAAATTCTGCGCCCCGGCCTTCTTCAGCCTGACGTAGTCGCCAACGATGCGGACGATGTCCGCCTGCTGCTTGAGGATCTCTTTGAAGTTGTCAGAGGAAGTCGAAGTCATTGAGGGCGCATCTCTACTCTACAACGTGCTGACATTATTCGTAGATAGGCCGCGGCTAAGAAAAACAAATGCGGCCTGGGCCAGCCACCCAGGCCGCACTGTTGTCGCGGACGCTCTGACTGCCACCTTTCGCCGGGGGCGAAAGATCATCGCGCAAATTGCACTTCGAAAAGTGCCCTGCCGCAATGCTCACCTGAAGCTTGCGCTTCAGATTAAGATTCAGCGCGTTCATCCTCCTCGGAAGGAGGATTCGCAGGAGGCCGCAAAGCCTGGGCACCGACACACTGGACATGCGCCGAATTTTCCCCCGGTGATTCACTCTCGAAAACCACCGGCAACGCTGAACCCTTGTCAGAACAGTTTCAGAACACCTCACGCTTTTGACTGCAAGCACTTTGCGTGAGCGGGAAAATTAACGCAACGGCAAAGTGGAGTTCCGTTGTGTAAAAACTGTGGAGCGAAGAAACTTCCTGTGGAAAGGAAAGGAAAAGTGCACTTTATCCGCTCGTCGCCAGAGAAACTTGCAACGTCGCTCTATCCGCTTGCGGAAAAACTCTAATCTCACGAACGCGAATGGGACGAGTTTCACTCGTGCCATTGCGTAGTTGAAAATGTGTGCGCGCTTTAGCGCCTGAAGTACGCCTTTGTAGCCAGGTCTGGGTGAAATTCACGGCGCATGCCCACAGCGCGGCTCATTCCCGCACTGCCGTACAATACGACCAATGATTGCGCATCTGCGAGGAAAGCTGCTGGCGAAACATCCGAATCAGGCAATCGTGGAAACTCACGGCGTCGGCTATGACGTTGCCATCAGTGTGCCGACGTTTACCGAGATGCCGGTGGCAGGCGCCGAAGTCGCGCTCCACATTCACACCCATGTTCGCGAAGATGTGCTCAGCCTGTACGGATTTCTGCGCCTTGCCGAAAAGCAGCTTTTCGAGAAGCTGCTGACGGTCAGCGGGATTGGTCCGAAACTCGCCATTACGATTCTGAGTGGCATGCCGGCGGACGAGATGGTGGCGGCAATCCGGCGAGGAGATCTGGCACGGCTCACACGCATTCCCGGAATCGGCAAGAAGACAGCGGAACGCATGGTGCTGGAACTGCGCGACAAGCTGTCGCCGCCGGCAGGGGTGTCCCAAGCGAGCGCAGTGCCGGCGAGCCCCGTCGAGGAAGACGTTATTTCCGCGCTGGTAAATCTGGGCTATCAGCGTGCCGCAGCGGATAAAGCGCTACTAGCGGCGCGGGGCGGCAAGAGTACCCAGAATTTCGAGATGCTGTTTCGCGAGGCACTGGGAGTGCTGTCGAAATGAGCCAATAAAACCAGGCCCTTCTTCTCCATCAGACGAATTGCTACCTTGAAATTCAGGAGGTTTTGTGGGCAGACGCTCAGTCCAAATCATTCTTCTGGTCATCTGCATCGCGGTCTTGTTCTTCGAGGAGATCCCGCGACTTGTGGACATAAACCAGAATAAGCTGGTGAAGAAGCCGCCCTATACGGCGTCCGAACCGGCGCTGAATCTGCACAAGCAACTCACCATCGCCGATCTGCACGCCGATTCGCTTCTCTGGGGCCGGGATCTGCTGGCGCGCAGCAAAACTTACGGCCAAGTGGACATTCCGCGTCTGGCAGACGGCAACGTGGCCTTGCAGGTTTTTTCTCTGCCTACTAAGAGTCCGCACGGTTTAAACATTGAGAGCAATGAAGACAAGAATGATGACATTTTCTGGCTGGCGATTGTGGAACTTTGGCCGCCCAGAACCTGGAACAGCCTGACCGAGCGCGCGCTCTACCAGGCGCGGCGTCTACATCAATTCGCGAAAAGTTCGCAGGGCGGCTTCGTGGTGATTGAGAGTTCCGCCGATCTCTCCAGCTACCTCGAACGCCGCCGACGCAATAAACGCCTCACCGCCGGCTTGCTTTCGATTGAAGGAGCGCACGCCCTCGACGGCAAACTGGAAAATCTCGACGTCCTCTATCGGGCCGGATACCGAATGATGTCCCCCAGCCATTTTTTCGATAACGATATTGGAGGATCAGCGGCCGGAGTTCATAAGACCGGCCTCACCGAAAAAGGCCGCGAGTGGGTGCGGCAAATGGAAGCCCGGCACATGATCGTCGACTTGGCGCACGCGTCAGCCAAAACCATTGAAGATGTTCTGGCGATTGCCAGCCGTCCAGTAGTCGTTTCGCACACCGGCGTAAAAGGTACCTGCGACAACAATCGCAATCTCAGCGATGACCAGATCCGAGCGGTAGCGGCCAAGGGCGGCTTGATCGGCATCGGCTATTGGGACACGGCAACCTGCGGCACCGATGCGCAGGCAATAGTGCAAGCAATGCGCTATGTTTCCGATCGCGTAGGCGCGGAACACGTGGCCCTCGGTTCCGACTTCGACGGAGCCATCACAGCCCCGTTTGACACCACTGGTTTAGTCAAAATCACCGACGCCATGCTGCAAGCGGGCTTTTCCGAGCAGGAGATCCGCATGATCATGGGAGAGAATGTCATGAACTATCTGCAGGCAAATCTGCCCGAGAAATAACTCACGTAGGGACGGACGCATTCGTCCGTCCGGCCCGAGCGAAGCTCGGCGCAGCCAACGTCACCTAAGAATCGGCGATGATGCGCTTTCAACTGCATACTTACCCAGAATTGTCGTTAGTTGCCCACGAAGCGCAGATACAGATCGCGGTCGTGGCGGCAGGTCTCGGCCATGTGCTTCACCTTTTCCCAGGCCTCCAACTGACTGTCATCGCGCACGCGCTCTTTCGCCTGGTCCCATTCTTTGAGGAAGGTCTCCATCTGCAGGTGATTGAACACAGTCTTACCGAACGGATCGATGCCGCTGAGCAGCACCAAATCGGCATGGCTGGCGGCGGGAACCACTCCATGCAACATAACCCACTCGCTGCGTTCGCCGAGATCGTCTTCGAGTTTCACGACCAGTGACATAGCTGGCCTCGCTAATCACAACCGACCGATGCAAATCTACTGGCGGAAATGTAACAGCACCGGAGCGCGTTGTCCAAGGCGAGCCGGGTATCGAAAGTAACTCCAGGCTTAATAACAGGAGAGCGAGCCGCTTAGCGACGTTTTCGCAGGAAATTCACACTACGCAGCGGAACATTCGAAACCCGGCACCGGAATTTGCTGCTGCGCGCAGCGTTCGGTACGATGCGCTCAGGAAATTTCGAAATGACACGGAAATGGCTGGCTGTATTTGTCGTAGCGCTCGTGTTGGCGTGGGTCCCTCCGCCCACTATCGCTCAGACGACGAAGGATTGTACGCCAACAGTCGTGGGGACACTGGAAACGTTCGAGCTGCCGAGCAAGGTCTTCGATTACGCGCGAACTGTCCGCGTATTTCTGCCGCCAGGATACAACGAGCCGGCGAACCGCGAGCGCCATTATCCCGTGCTGTATATGTTCGACGGACAAAACCTGTTCGATGCCTGCCTCGCCTACGATCACGTCCACGAATGGCAAGTGGATGAAACTGTCACGCGTTTGGTCGGAGAAGGCAAAATTGAACCTCTTATCGTAGTCGGCCTCGACAACGCAAAAGAAAAACGCGCCTTCGAGTACCTGCCCTGGAAAGACAACATCCAGAATCCGGGCGGCCCCGCGTCTGGCGGAGACCGAATGCCGGAATTCTTGATCAACGAGGTAATGCCTGCGATTGCAGGTAAGTATCGAGTCGCGACGGGGAAGGAAAACACCGGTATCGGCGGATCGAGCTACGGAGGCATCGCCGCTCTTTACGTTGGAATCAGCGCACCGACCGTCTTCGGGAAGGTTCTGGCGGAGAGTCCGGTTTTGTGGCCGGGCAACGGAAAGCTCGTCCGCGAAACTTCGTTTCTGGCGATGGCGCCGCAAAGAGTCTTCATGGCCTATGGCGGAAAGGAATGGGATCTTCCCGGAGCCAATGCCGCCGAGGTGCGGATGATCCAACAGGTCGAAACAAATCTGAAGAATTCGCTGATGTCGCCCTCGGAGGTCAAATTCGTGTTCGATCCGGAAGCTCACCATAACGAAGAAGCGTGGGCGAAGCGCTTGCCCGAAGCGATGAAGTTTTTGTTCCCGGCACGGTGATGTCAGGGACGGACGCTCTCACAAGCCTGCCCCGGGCGAAGCCTAAGGGCCGGAGACGACCGTCGCCCGCCCGCTCGGTACAGTCACAGCCGCTCCGGATTCACTGTAGAATCGAAGCATCCGCATGGAAGCCTCTCGCATTAGGAATTTCGCGATCATCGCGCACATCGATCACGGGAAATCCACGCTCGCCGACCGCTTGCTGGAGCTGACCGGATCGCTCGCCATGCGCGAAATGCAGGAGCAGGTCCTCGACTCGATGGACCTCGAGCGCGAGCGCGGCATTACCATCAAAGCCCACGCCGTCCGCATGTTGTATCCCGCTCAGGATGGCCAGATTTACCAGCTCAACCTGATCGATACCCCGGGACACGTCGATTTTTCCTACGAGGTCTCACGCTCGCTCGCCGCCTGCGAAGGCGCGCTGCTGGTGGTCGACGCGTCACAGGGAGTGGAAGCGCAGACGCTGGCGAACTCGTACCTGGCGATCAACCACGGCCTCGAAATTATTCCAGTGATCAACAAAATCGACTTGCAGAGCGCCGACGTTCCGCGCACCAAAGAGATGATCGAGAGCGCGGTAGGCCTGGACGCCTCCAACGCGTTGCTGATCAGCGCAAAAACCGGCCAAGGCGTGCCCGATGTCCTCGAAGCGATCGTGAAGCGCATTCCACCCCCAAAGGGCGTACCGGAGCGGCATCTCCAGGCGCTGCTGTTCGATTCCTGGTTCGATCCCTATCGCGGCGTGGTGGTGCTGGCGCGAGTGTTCGAGGGCACGCTCCGCAAGGGGCAGAAGATCCGTCTTTGGTCGAACGGACGCGTTTTTCAAGTGGAAACTCTGGGCACGCTCACGCCCAAACCGGTGGAGATCGACGAACTGGTAGCAGGCGAAGTCGGATTCATCATCGCAAATATCAAGAACGTCGCGGATACGAAGATCGGCGACACGATCACCGACGACGACCGGCCGGCGCTGGAACCCCTGCCCGGCTTTGAAGAAATCAAGCCCATGGTTTTCGCGGGACTGTACACGGTCGACGCGCACGAACATACTCAGTTGCGCGAGGCGCTGGAAAAATTGAAGCTGAACGATTCGTCGTTCTTCTTCGAGCCGGAAAGTTCGGTCGCCCTGGGGTTCGGCTTCCGCTGCGGCTTTCTGGGCCTCCTCCACATGGAGATCATCCAGGAACGTCTGGAACGCGAATACAATCTCGACCTGATCACGACCGCTCCGGGCGTTCGTTATCAGATCACCAAGACCGACGGAGAAGTAATCGAGGTGGACAATCCGTCGCGTTGGCCCGATACCAGCGAGATCGCCAAGGTGGAAGAGCCGGTGATTCTCGCCGTGATCCTGACCAACGAAGAATATGTAGGCGGCATCCTAAAGCTGGTCGAGGAGAAGCGCGGGAAGCAGAAAAGCTTTGAATATGTCAGTTCGTCGCGCGTGATGTTGCAGTACGAGTTGCCGCTGAACGAAATCGTGCTCGATTTCTACGACCGCCTGAAGTCGGTATCGCGAGGCTACGCTTCGCTCGACTATCATCTCTCAGGCAACTGGGTGTCGCCGATGGCCAAGCTTGACATCATGGTCGCCGGCGAGCCGGTCGATGCGCTATCCACCATCATCCATCGCGACTTCGCTTACGAGCGAGGACGGGCTCTCGCCGCGAAGATGAAGCAGCTGATCCCGCGGCAGATGTTTGAAGTGGCGATCCAGGCGGCAATTGGAGCGAAGATAATAGCCCGCGAGACGGTCCCGGCGATCCGCAAGAACGTGCTCGCCAAGTGCTACGGCGGCGACATTACCCGTAAACGCAAATTGCTCGAGAAACAAAAAGAAGGCAAGAAGCGCATGAAACGCATCGGCCGCGTCGATATCCCGCAGGAAGCGTTCCTGGCCGTGCTGAAGGTGGGCGAAGGCAGCGACTAACATTGTTTTCTAGCAAGTTCGTGACACAAATCGATCTTGTCATCCTGAGCGAAGCGAAGGACCTATGTATTTTGAATTCGCTTCAGCAGATCCGAGAAGAATTTTTTAGAGTCCAATTAGGGTTGCGTTGAGTCGCATATACGATAAGGAGAAACCCATCGTGCCTGAGAAAGCTTCAACCAGTGCTCTACTAGATGAAACCCAGTCCGCGAAGAAAACCTATCCGGCCAAAGTATACTCAGCTCAAAGCCCGACCTCGGGCTTAGCGCCGGGCAAGATCCAACGCCGCGATCCGCGCCCTCAGGATATCCAGATCGAAATTCTCTACTGCGGAGTCTGTCACTCCGATCTGCACCAGGTCCGCAACGAATGGGAAGCCACCATGCCCACCGTCTATCCCTGCGTGCCGGGACACGAAATCGTTGGCCGGGTCGTGAAAGCCGGCAGCGCGGTCAAGAAGTTCAAGGAAGGCGATATTGCAGCCGTAGGATGCATGGTGGATTCCTGTGGCGTGTGTGCGAGTTGCCGCGCCGGAGACGAGCAGTTTTGCGAGAACGTCGCGACCTTCACCTACAACTCCGAAGACAAGCAGCTCGGAGGCGTCACCTACGGCGGGTATTCGGAAAGCATTGTGGTCACCGAGGCATTTGCGCTCAAAGTACCCAAGCAGATGGATCTAGCCGCCACTGCGCCGCTGCTCTGCGCCGGCATCACGACGTACTCGCCGCTGCGTCACTGGAATGTGAAGAAAGGGCAAAAAGTCGGCATCGTGGGACTGGGCGGCCTGGGTCACATGGGCTTGAAGTTCGCTCACGCCTTGGGCGCACACGTAGTGTTGTTCACGACTTCCGCCAGCAAGATGCAGGACGCGCGGCGGCTCGGCGCCGACGAGGTGGTGATCTCGAAGAATCCGGCCGAGGTGCAGAAGCATCTGGCGAGCTTCGATTTCATCCTCGATACCGTCTCCGCCGAGCACGACCTGAACGCATACATCGATCTGCTGAAGCGCGATGGGACGCTCACGTTAGTAGGAGCGCCTCCCACGCCGCCGCCGATCCGAGGTTTCGGCCTGATTTTCAAGCGGCGTCGGCTAGCCGGTTCCCTGATCGGTGGCATACGCGAGACGCAGGAGATGCTCGATTTCTGCGCCGAACATGGCCTCGCCGCCGACATCGAACTAATCCGGATACAGCAGATCAACGATGCTTACGAACGTCTGCTCAAGAGCGACGTGAAGTATCGTTTCGTCGTCGACATGGCATCACTGAAGTAGAAGGCTCCAAACCGCGAATTCAATTCGCAGAGAAGAGCGGGAAAAGCGGATTCCGAGCAGCGCCGGGCAAGCGAACCCGGCGCTTGTTCGCTTGGCGCTGGGCCCGGCGAAGCACGGTATCGTTCAATCCCCAGCTTTTCCGCACCCGGGCGGGCCTTCCGGGACGACTTAGCCGAGCGTCAGCCGCTCCTGATGCGGGCTACAGCCTTTCGGGTTATGTGCAAATCTCACATTTTGTGACAAAAGCGCTGATTCGCAAGCGGTTCCGCTGATCGCCCGCCAAACGCCCGTTAACCAACTTAAAAAGATAGCTTTAGGAAGATCGGGACGAGTGTGCAATCTCCCCACCAACCGGTCGGTGCCGCAAGATTCCAAGAGGGAGCCTTATCATCCACAAAGTTTTCCACAGGATAGAGGTGTCCCAGGATCGGATTTCGGTAGCTCCCGGTAGTCTTTTGGGGTTACGTAATTCGGGGTCCAGGTCGCGGCCTGAATCTCGCGCTACTCGCCCGGTTCGCTGTTGCCTTCTAGCAGATTGGCGAAGCGTGTGGAATTGTGCAGGAACGCCAGATTGAACTTGCCGATCGGCCCATTGCGCTGCTTGGCAATGATGATCTCCGCCCGGCCCTTAAGGTCGGGATCGTCCTGCTTATAAATCTCTTCCCGGAAGATGAACATGACCACGTCCGCGTCCTGCTCGATCGAACCCGATTCGCGCAGATCGGAGAGCTGCGGCCGATGATCTCCGCCCCGGCTCTCAGGAGCGCGGCTAAGCTGCGACAAGGCGACCACCGGAACCTGAAGTTCCTTGGCGATAGCCTTCAGTCCGCGTGAAATAGAAGAAACTTCCTGCGTCCGGTTTTCGAAGCGCTTGCTCCCGCCCGACATGAGCTGCAGGTAGTCAACCACCAGCAGATCAAGGTGTCCCTGCGACTGCTTCAGCCGGCGAGCCTTGGCGCGCATTTCGCTAAGGGAGATGCCCGGCGTATCGTCAATAAACAGCAGCGCGTTCGAGAGTTCCTCCATGGCGCGGACGATTTTCTTCATGTCGTCGCCCCATAGCGAGCCGGTCCGCATCTTATGCGCGTCAACAATGGCGCGAGAGCAGAGCAACCGCTGCAGCAAAGCCTCGCTCGACATTTCCAGCGAGAAGATGCCGACGACCTTGCCGTCATCGATAGCGGCATTCTCGGCAATGTTCATGGCAAACGAAGTCTTGCCCATTGAAGGCCGAGCCGCCAGAATCACCAGGTCGGCCTTCTGGAAGCCGCTGGTCAACTCATCCAGGTCTGTATAATGCGTGGCCAGGCCTGTAATGCGCTGTCCGCGTTGCAGCAAAGCATCGACCGAGCCAAAAGAGTTGCGGACAATCTCCTTGATCCCCTGAAACCCCTTACCAATGCGCTTCTCGGAAAGCGCGAAGACGGCCGCTTCGGCGTCGTTAAGAATTTCGTCGGCAGGTTCGGCCTGTTCGCTGGCCTTGGCGATAGCCGTATTCGAGACGCCGATCAGCCCCCGCAGAATCGCCTTGTCGCGGACGATCCGAACATAATGCTCAATAGAAGGCCGGTCCGGAACACCATCCAGCA
>Ga0187817_10001586_pt1 | contig 11243 bp, 11 predicted proteins | sample NC_wetland_sal_i_17_FD_132431 | JGI IMG/M metagenome (GOLD analysis project Ga0187817, IMG submission 132431) | Wetland sediment microbial communities from Neuse River Estuary, North Carolina, USA - SO4_2 | ecosystem: Environmental > Aquatic > Freshwater > Wetlands > Sediment | place: USA... | reverse complement strand
TTTTCTGACACTTGCTGGCGTACTTTTCGGAATCAGTGTGATTGCACCGAATGTCTTCGCGTTTCTGGGCGGGAAGTAGGAGGACCGAAGGATGCCCTCAAAAGACAAAGGACACAGTTCGATCACCTCCTCCGATCAGGAACTGGTTTTGTCGTCGCTCGAGCCGGAACAACTCGCCGGGCTGAAAAAACATCCCGTTCCGAGACGCCACCTGAGAGGGCTTGAGAAGTTCGTTGTGTGGTCTCTTCGAATCTATCTGCTGTTCATGATGGCGGTAGTTATATATGAAGTGTGGACCAGTCTACATTAGGCCGCTGGGCGGTCATGAGGACAGGGCAAAGCCAAACGTAAGCATCACACGCTGTCCCTGAGATATGAATCTCACGAAACAAGGGCCCGAAGTCTGCTTCTGGGAAGTGGAAGACTCATTTGGAGCTTGGTGCTGATTGCGGGCGGACGAATCGACCCTGTGGGACGAACACTGGCACAACTTCCAGGCGGACTGGTTTGTCAAGAGTGTCACCAAAGGCGCCGCGAATTGGAGCGCCGCGCTAGACGAGGTTGGGTCGAGGTTCTCTGGGAGGACAACCCGCGCTGGCAACGCTTGGGGCCAAGGATAAATGACATCCAGATGAGTGAGATGGCTCGAGTCCGGTGAGGGCCCTGAACACGCGTTGTAGCTGTTGCTCACAGCGACAGGCAAGGAGTTAGAACTAACAACGCTTGGCGGTACACGCTCGACGATCTTGGACGATAGGCAGTATTCTTAAATCATGGATCGAAGGGAGACCGAACGCCTTCTCAAGGTCGTTCGTCAAGCGCGTGCAGCCGGTGAGCGTCTGGCGCTGGCTACCATCGTACGCGTAAAAGGCAGCGCATACCGGCGCGAAGGCACTCGGATGGTCGTGCGTCAGAACGGGACGTACGAATGCGCGCTGTCGGGTGGCTGTCTTGAACCGGCCGTGGCCGACGCCGCCGCACGCGTGATCGCCACAGGCGAGCCGGTCGTCGTGAGCTACGACCTTGCAGATGATTCGATCTGGGGATTGGGCATCGGCTGCAGTGGCGCTGTCGACATCCGTATCGAGCGGCTCGATGACGACGCAATCGCAATCGAGTGGCTGACGGTCCTTGAACGTGGAGAAGCAGCTGTGCTTCTAACGCCGCTGTCCGGCGTCTCAGGGCGGATGATCGTTCGTGGCGCTCACGCGTTCGCCGGAAGCTTGAGCGATCCGCTCATCGAACAGGAGACGATCGCTCGCGCTGACAGCCGGCTGCGGGAATCTTACCCGCGCTCTGGCCCCGAGCGGGTCGCCGGGGCGGAGATATTCTTCGAGCTTGCTACGCAGCCGCCGGAGTTGGCAATCTTCGGCGCTGGAGACGACGCCATACCGGTGGCGCAGCTCGCGTGGACGCTCGGGTTTGCGGTGACCGTCATTGATAGCCGTGAGTCATTCCTCACACGGGATCGTTTTCCCCACGCAACACTAGTGTTTGCGCATTTCAGTCAATTTGCAGACAGAGTGAATTTACGAATCGGAACCTTCGTGCTTGTGATGAACCATCATGTCGAGCGCGATCAAGAGAGCCTCCGCTTCAGCTTGGAGTCGGATGCCGCATACATCGGCGTGCTCGGGCCACGTTCGCGCTTCGAGATGCTAGTGGCAGGTCTGGCGCGGCAGGGTTATGTGGTGGATTCCTCGAAGCTCTCGCGAGTGCGGAGTCCTGTTGGGCTTTCGCTGGGTGCGGAAACTCCACAAGAGGTAGCGGTTTCGATTCTGGGAGAGATTCTGGCACTTCGATGCGGGTTCGAAGGTGGCTTCCTCAGCGGCTGGGTCAACAGTATTCACCGTCCCGAAGACAGCCGGCTCTTGGCGCGTTCGTAATCCTCCGGCGTGTCGATGTCCAAGAGGAGTTCGGGTAAGAACTGGAGCACAATCGTCTGGTCGCGATGGCGCTCGAGCACAGGTCGAGCGCCACGCTCGAGTTGTGCGAGTTCCGGGAACAAATCATGAGCGAACAGGTGCGGCGGCGCTGTCACGTCGCCGTAGCGAACGCTGACGATGGCCGGAGTATGTTGGCGGTAAGTGTCGAGAATCGCCCGATATTCTTTGGCCGTGACGAACGGCTGGTCGGCAAGCGCGAACATCGCCGCAGTGCTATTACCTAGATGCTCGATAGCCGTACGGAACGAGCTGCCCATGCCGGTTTCGTACTGCAGGTTGATTGCATGGCGAACCGGCAGTCCTTCGAGTGCAGCCGAGACCTTTTCGTGCTCGTTCCCCACGATGACCAGCACATCGTCGAAACCGGCGTCGCAGATCTCGCGCACAGTTCTCCGCACGATCGGTTCGTCGCCAAGCGGTAACAGGAGCTTTGGTTGCCCCATTCGCGTCGAAGCACCTGCAGCGAGAATGACTGCGCTCACCATCGAGGTCGTCCACTGTACCCTAGTTCCGTGCGCTTGTAGTAGAGTTGTCCTTTCCGAGCAGCGCACTTCTAGACGCCCACGTGGCAACTTTCACGTGCGAGGCAATAGAGGTAGGAGGTTCGCCGTGATTCCCGCAGCGTTCGAATACTTCCGACCACATTCCATAGATGAGGCGTTTGCCTACCTGCAGCAGTACGGAGGCGACGCCCGAGTATTGGCAGGAGGGCAAAGCCTCATCCCCGCAATGCGGTTTCGCCTAGCGCGTCCGGGTGTTCTCGTCGACATCAACGCAGTGCGCGATGTGAATTACGTACGAGCGAACGGCAAAGTGCTTGCCATTGGCGCGATCGCGCGAGATAGCGACATCGAGCACGCGCCGTGGATTGGAGAGCGTCGCTGGAGTCTTATCCACGACGTGTCCCGCGTGGTAGCCGATCCAGTCGTACGGCAAATGGGCACGCCCGTCGGTAGCCTCTGTCACAACGATCCGGCGGGTGACTGGACGGCGACTGCGCTGGCCGCGCGAGCCGAAATCGTCGTGCGCGGCAAGCCTGGACCGCGCACGGTCGCGATCGACGATTTTCTCATCGATAGTTTTGCAACGGCGGTCGGCGAAGGCGAGATGGCGCTGGAGGTTCGCTTTCCGACACCCGACGATCGCACGGCCGGCTCATACCAAAAGATCGAGCGCAAGGTAGGCGACTTCGCCACGGCGGCGGCTGCGGTGCAGGTTTCATTGAACGGAGACAATACGATCCGCAGCGCGGGCGTGGCGCTGTCTGCGGCAGGGCCTTGCGCCGTGCGCGTCGAAGAGGCCGAGCATCTGCTTGCCGGCAAGAAGCCTAGCGCAGAATTGATTCGCGCCGCAGCCGACGCAGCCTCGCGCCGCAGTTCGCCTCAGGCCGACCTGCGCGGCAGCATCGAATACAAAAAGAATCTGGCCGGTGTGCTCGTGGCCCGGGGATTACGACAGGCTCTCACGCGTTTGGGGGTGCAGGCATGAAAGTCAATGTGAAGGTCAACGGAATCTCTTACGAGCGGGAGGTCGAGCCGCGCACTCTGCTCGCGTACTTTTTGCGGGAAAGCTGTGGGTTGACTGGCACGCACGTCGGCTGCGACACCTCGAACTGCGGCTGTTGCGTGGTCGTGATGGATGGCGACCGGGCGGTCAAGTCGTGCACGATGTTCGCGGCGCAGGCGGATGGCCACGAGATCCTCACCGTGGAGGGCCTCGCCGGCGGCGGGCAGCTCCACCCCCTGCAGCAGGGTTTCTGGGATCAACACGGACTGCAATGCGGCTACTGCACGCCGGGCATGCTGCTGACCTCCTACGCGCTGCTCAAACACAACCCCAATCCGAACGAGGCTGAGATTCGCGAGGGACTTGCTGGGAACCTATGCCGGTGCACGGGATATCAGAACATCGTGAAGGCGGTGCAGCAGGCGGCGGAAACGCTGCGCCAACCTGTTGCTGCCAAGTGACGCGGTACGCGAGGAGCAATCATGAGCACTCAACAGAAACCGGTAGGCTCGCTGGGCGTTGCGATGAAGCGCAAGGAAGACCCGCGCTTCATCCAGGGCAAGGGTCACTACGTCGACGACATTTTGCTGCCGGGCATGCTGTATCTGGCTCTGGTGCGAAGCACGTATCCACACGCCGAGATCATCTCGATCAACGTCAGCGAAGCGATGAAGGTGCCGGGCGTTAAGGCGGTGATTACCGGCAAGGATCTCGACTCCGCGGGGCTCGGGTGGTTGCCAACATTCCACGGTCTCGACAAGCAGATGGTGCTCGCGCTCGGCAAGGTGCTATTCCAGTATCAGGAAGTCGCCGCTGTATTTGCGGAGACGCGTGGGGCGGCGGCCGATGGCGCCGAGGCGGTGCAGGTCGAGTACAAGCCGCTGCCGGTTGTCGCGGATCCGTTTACGGCGAAAGCGGACAAGGTGATCTTGCGTTCTGACCGCGAGCGCAAGACGAATCACATCTATCATTGGGAGGTCGGTGATAAAGACGCCACCGCACGCGCGCTTGCGGCCAGCCCCAAGCGAATCAGCCAGCGGATCTGGTTCCAGCGCTGCCACCCGGCTCCTCTCGAACCGTGCGGATGCGTAGCGCTGTTCGACACAATGGGGCGATTACAATTCCACGTGACGTCGCAGGCGCCGCACGTGTACCGCACGGCGCTGGCCATCGTTACCGGAATCCCCGAGGATAAAATTCACGTGATTTCGCCCGATCTTGGCGGCGGCTTCGGCAACAAGGTGCCGGTATACCCCGGCTATGTATGCGCTATCGTCGGCGCGCTCAAGCTCGGACGGCCGGTCAAGTGGATCGAGACTCGAACCGAAAACCTGACGAGCACAGGTTTTGCGCGTGACTACCACATGGACGTGGAAATCGGCGCGACGCCCGACGGCCGCGTCACGGCGTTGCACGTGGCAACCGCCGCCGATCATGGCGCCTTCGACGCTGCCGCAGATCCGTCCAAGTATCCGGCCGGCATGTTCGGGGTGGTCACGGGCAGCTATGATTTCCCGGTCGCTCACGCGGAGGTCGACGCGTACTTCACGAACAAGGCGCCCGGCGGGATCGCGTATCGCTGTTCGTTCCGTGTCACCGAAGCAAGCTTCGCGATCGAGCGCGCGATGGACATCCTAGCCGACGAGCTCAAGATGGACTCGGTGGATCTCCGCCGCAAGAACCTCATCCGAAAGGAACAATTCCCGTACCCCTCACCTCTGGGCTTCACTTACGACAGCGGCGACTATCATAAGACGCTCGACACTGCGCTCGAGAAGATCGGTTACAAAGAGCTGCTCAAAGAGCAGGCGGCCAAGCGGGCTCGGGGCGAATTGATGGGCATTGGCGTCTCAACGTTCACTGAGGTCGTCGGCGCGGGACCATCGAAGCACTTCGACATTCTCGGCATCAAGATGTTCGACAGCGCGGAGATTCGCATCCACCCGACAGGCGCGGGTATTGTTCGCACGGGCACGAAGTCGCAAGGGCAGGGGCACGAAACAACCTGGGCGCAGATCGTGGCCGAAGAACTGGGGCTCGATCCTCAGAACATTATGGTGGAAGAGGGCGATACCGACACCGCGCCATACGGTCTCGGGACGTACGCGAGTCGCAGCACACCGGTCGCCGGAGCTGCGATCGCCATGGCGGCCCGCCGCATCCGTGAGAAGGCGCGCAAGGTTGCCGCGCACCTGCTCGAGGTCGGCGAGTCTGACGTAGAGTGGAAAGACTACCAGTTCCAGGTAAAGGGTGTGCCGGCCAAGAGCGTCACAATGAAGCAGGTGGCGTTCGCCGCGTATACGAACATGGCGCAGAACGAGCCGGGCCTTGAAGCGACGTACTACTACGACCCGCCGAACATGACCTTCCCGAACGGGACCTACGTGGCCGTCATTGACGTCGATCGCGAAACTGGCGAGGTGAAGGTGCGGAGGTTTTTGGCCGTGGACGACTGCGGCACGATCATCAATCCACTCGTCGTCGAAGGGCAGATTCACGGCGGCCTGACCGAAGGGTTCGCCATCGCCTTCATGCAGGAGATCCAGTACGACAACGAAGGCAACAATCTAAACACGAACTTCACCGATTACCTTGTGCCGACCTCGCTCGAGACGCCGCACTGGGAAACGGCCAAGACGACCACGCCGAGTCCGCATCATCCGATCGGCGCGAAGGGAGTTGGCGAGAGCCCGAACGTTGGCAGCCCTGCGGCGTTCGTCAACGCCGTGATTGACGCTCTCTCACCACTCGGCGTCCGGCACATCGACATGCCCGTGACGCGCGACAAAGTGTGGCGCGCGATTCGCGAGGCGGAAGCCAGGAAAACGCAGTCATGAATCTCCAGTACAGCGGTGAAGAGAAGATCGCCGCCAGTCCGGCGACTGTTTGGGCGTTCGTTCAGGATCCCGAGAAGGTGGGACGCTGCCTGCCCGACGTGGTCGACGTTGCCGTGCAGGACCCGAAGCATGTCGATGCCGTCGTGCAAGTGGCCGTCGGGCCGGTCCGCGGCAAGTTTAAGCTGAAACTCGAGCTGATGCCGGATCCCTTGGGTCGTCGGATCGACATGAAGGTTTCCGGCGGAGGATTTGGTAGCGCCGTTGATCTGACGGCCGGCGCCGATGTGATCGATGCGGGTAACGGCACGACGCTGTTGAAGTGGAGCGGTCAGGCCGTCGCGCGCGGTCCCGTCGCGGTCATCGGCGGACGCGTGCTCGATGCTCAAGCCAAGAAACTGATCGAGCAGGCGTTTGCCAATGTCCGCCAGCAACTCTCGACCTGATTTGGCCGAACGCGAGAGAATGCCCAGGGTCACACTCCGCGAGCGATTCTTCCCGTTGTATCAACCCGCCGATGTGGATCGTTTCCTTGACGAGTTCCCGTGGTGCGTTATCTTCAAAGCTGGGACGAGTGACAAGACGTTCGACGCGTGGCTCGTAGCGCAGAAGGTGCTGGAGCCACGGTTGGACGTCGCCGTCGGATTGCTCCGTCTTCCCGAGGATCGCGCCGCGAGTGAACGCGTGACCACACTCTCCGGGATCGCCCACCGTAGTCCGCAATTCATCCTGTTCAATCACGCACAAGCGCGCTTCCACTTGGACGAGCTCGCGATCACGCCCGATCAACTCGTGCCTCTACTTCGTGAACACCTCCCATCGGAGGTGGGCCCGCCGGTTCGCAACGAGGCCGTGGTCACGCTCGAGCCGTACCGCGTACTCTTGTCGGAGTACGTGAACGGGAACCTCCCGGAAGAGCGGTTTCAGTGGGCGTACGTCGAACGTCTGGAGAAAGAGGCGATCTGGCGCGACGATGAGACGTTCGAGTTGTTGAATGGATTGTTCGAAAACCCGTCGGGACGCGATGTGCGCGCGGCTCGCCTCGTCGCGCTCGAGTTTCAGGCACAACTGGCGGGACGCCTGGAGCCCCTGAAGAACAGGGCGGCACGCATGCTCGGGCGGTTGTTGGGTCGCTGAGGCACTGGTAGCATGAACGCTATGGACTTCTTCGAGCAGATTGTGGCCTTGCAGCGCGAGGGGCAGCCGTTCGCCGTCGCCACCGTCGTGGCGCGTCGCGCCCCCGTGTCGGCTCACCTTGGCGACCGCGCGGTCGTGTTCGCCGACGGCCGCATGGAAGGGTTCGTCGGCGGCGCATGCTCGCGCGAGATCATCAGGAAGCAGGCGCTCGAAGCCATCCAGGCTCGGTGCGGCCGTCTGGTGTCGATTCGTCCGGACGCGAGGGAAACGGCTGAGTCGAGCGCAGAGCACGTGTTCGTGCCGATGACCTGCGTCTCCGAAGGCGCGATCGACGTCTATGTCGAGCCGTTCGTGCAGCCGCGACGACTCATCATCGTGGGCGCCACACCGGTTGCCGAAGCGTTAGCACGGCTGGCACGCAGTATGGATTACGATGTTGTGCGCGCGGTAGAGGGTCGCGAACGGCATGATATTGAGCAAGAGACCACGAGGCTTGACATAACTGTTGTCACGCTCGATGCACTCGAGAAATTGTTGCGAGAGGGCAGCTCCGCGGGTGCTGACCAGGCGGCCGTCGTCGCGTCGCAGGGGCACTACGACGAGCAGGCACTCGAATCGATTTTGAAGTACGGTTTATCGTATGTCGGACTCGTGGCGTCGCGCAAGCGCGGTGCCGCGGTTCAGGAGATCCTCAAAGCGAGCGCTGTGCCGGGCATCGAGACGATCCGAAATCCAGCGGGGATCGATCTGGGCGCGCGAACCCCGCCGGAGGTCGCGCTGTCGATCCTCGCCGAAATCGTGCAGTCACATCCATGCGGCGCGCCCAAGGAGGCGGTTGCAGCGACAACAGCTGCCGCCGCTGTCGCGACACCAGCGCCAACGAGCGCGGTGGATCCGGTGTGCGGGATGCAGGTCGAGATTACGACCGCACAGCACTCGGAAAAAGTGGACGATGTGGTCTATTACTTCTGCTGCGCCAGCTGCCGCGCGCGATTTCTTAAAGATCCGTCGCAATATCGAACCGGCACCCGATGACAGATGCCTCAACCATTCGTGCGCAGTTCCGCGAGCGCGGGTTTGTCGTTGACGAAGCGTTCGCGACTGCATTGCAGATCATGCTCGCGCTCGAGAAGCCGCTGCTCATCGAAGGGCCCGCGGGTGTTGGCAAGACCGAGAGCGCCAAAGTTCTGGCTGAAGTGCTCGACACTCGGCTGATTCGCCTTCAGTGTTACGAAGGGCTCGACGCGATGGCGGCGCTGTACGAGTGGAATTATCCGCGCCAGATGCTACATGCGCGGCTCAGCGAAACCGAAAACTTGACGCTCGAGGAACGTGAAGCGCAGATCTTCAGCGAAAAATTTTTGCTTAAGAGGCCGCTGCTCGAGGCGATCAGCCAGGAGCGATCGCCGGTTCTGCTGATCGATGAAGTAGATCGCGCCGACGAGGCATTCGAAGCGTTTCTTCTCGAGGTGCTGGCTGAGTGGCAGGTCACGATTCCCGAGTTGGGCACGATTCGGGCGCGGCATAAGCCTCACGTCGTCGTCACGAGCAACCGGACGCGCGAGTTGTCGGACGCCCTTCGTCGGAGATGCCTCTTTCTCTGGCTGCCGTACCCGTCGCTGGAGCAAGAAATCGACATCTTACATGAGCGCGTGCCTGGACTTTCGGATCGGCTCGCACAGCAGATCGCACAAATAATGCACGTTCTCCGCGGCTTGTCGCTGCAGAAGGCGCCAGGTGTGGCCGAGAGCCTCGACTGGGCCATGGCGCTCATGAGCCTGCACCGCGATCATCTCGACGGGGAGACGCTCGAGCAAACGCTCGGGTGTGTGCTGAAAGTGCACGAGGACCGTGAAATCGTTGCTGCACATCATGCGGGAATCCAGCCGGTTCTCACCGGTGCCCCCACACGCGTCGAATCGCATATCGTGGCCGACTTTGGCTTGGGCTCGGTCTCGACGCCCACTTCCTGATGTACCCGTTTGGCAGCCTTCCAGGCAATCTGATCGCATTCGGGGACTTCTTGCGTTGCGAGCACGGATTCCAGATTGGTTCCGGCGAGCTGCACGACGCTGCGCGAGCACTCGAGGTCGTGGATCTCGCCAACGAACTCGCCGTGCGCAATGCACTCCGCCCCATTCTGAGCAGGACGCTTGACGACGCCAGCGTTTTCGATCAGGCATTCACAACGTTTTTCTTTCCGGGGCCGACGGGTGTACGGCAGTCGGCGCTGAAGTCCGTGCGGCGGGAATTCGAGTCCGAAGCTACTCGAGACCAGGCGTGCGTCGAGGTCGAACCCCACGCGGCGCCGGACGTGACCGAAGAAGAGGAGGGACCTGAGGTAGCCGGTGGGACCATCGCACCGCTTGCGACAATCGAGTCCGGAGCCGCTCCGGCGATCCTCGCACGCGTGAGCTACAGCCCGCTCGAAGCCGAGCCCGTCGGAGAGGTACCCGAGTTGAGGCGTGTGGAACCCGCGTGGCACGACGCCGCGCGCGTGCTCGTGCGCCGTCTGCATCTGGGGCTCTCACGACGGTGGCGGCCGGCGGCAAGAGGACCGCGGTTCGATCTTCGGCGGACGCTGAGGGCTAGTCTGCAGACAGGCGGCGAGGCGCTTACGGCGCGATGGTTGCGGCGCCCAAGGCGCACACCGAGATTCGTGCTGTTGATTGACGGCAGCCGCTCCATGGGACCATACACGCGCACCGCCCTGCAGGTCGCGGTCGCGATGGCCAGCGTGACGATGAGACTTGAGGCGTTCACATTTTCGACAGCACTCCAGCGCGTAACGAACGACGTGCGGCGCTCAGCGGCGGGAGAGACACGCCGACTCGAGCACTTACAGCATGCGTGGGCCGGGGGCACCAGCATCGGTCGGTGCCTCCGCGAATTCCTCCATCGATTTGGCGAACGAATGATGGGACGAGCTACTGTCGTAATGATTGTGAGCGACGGCCTGGACGTAGGCGAGACCAATGTGCTGCGCGACGCCATGCGCGAACTGCACCGACGATCGGCCAGCCTCGTGTGGTTGAATCCTCTGCTCGAGACGCCCGGGTACGAGCCGACAGCCGCGGGCATGAGCGCGGCCCGCCCCTACGTCACAACCTTCGCCAGCGCCAATGACGTGGCGGGGTTCGCGCGGTTGTCACGTCTGGTGCGCGTGCGGGCTTGAAGGTCTCATCCGTGCATCCTCTTAGAATCGCCTGGGACCTGCAATTAGAGTGGCCACCGAAACTCCAAAGAAACGCGCGACACGCACAATGTCCCAGTTCTCGTCATCTGTTAGTGCGCAGCAGCCCCGGCGATTCAAGACGAGTGGTCGCTAGCCTTGATCGGAAACGCCTCGGCCAAGGAGTTCTCCGGAAGACGAGGAATTAGACCCGAGGCGTTTTCGATAAGGAGACTAGGAGGAAACCGCTGGCGTTTGCGGCGGACGCGTTGAGTTATCGGATTTGAATGGCAGTGTGGTAGCCAGTCGAGAGCGGGAAGAGCACCGGCGAACTGGAAGGACTGCAGGGAGATCGTCCTCAGCACCGCAAGTGCAGGCAAGGACGGGTACGGAAAGTTGTGTGAGAGCGTGTCGACAGGGAGTGAACACACGGATGGATCGGCGTGCGAAAGCACGTCTGCAAGCCACGGCTGAGGAAAGCGCTACGAAGAATCGAAGGAAGCACATGTTGATAATTCCGCAGCGGTAAGTCTCTGAATGACGATCATGGCCGCGCCGCAACGCGGGCAGTACCAAAGGGTAGAACCCTCGGAGGGGCTTCGACAGGCTCCGGTTTCTGCGGATGCAGGGGAGCCGGATGCCAGCAGT
>Ga0187817_10001585_pt1 | contig 11244 bp, 10 predicted proteins | sample NC_wetland_sal_i_17_FD_132431 | JGI IMG/M metagenome (GOLD analysis project Ga0187817, IMG submission 132431) | Wetland sediment microbial communities from Neuse River Estuary, North Carolina, USA - SO4_2 | ecosystem: Environmental > Aquatic > Freshwater > Wetlands > Sediment | place: USA... | reverse complement strand
TGGTGCCACAGATGAGTTCGAGGCCGGCCAAATCCACGCCTGTGGCAAGGATTCGGCCCAAAGCATGAGCGATGGCACCGGCTGGATTGCGCGGCGTGGAGGGAATTTTCAGGATTTCAAGGCGTCCGCCGCGAAGAAAAACACAATCGGTGAATGTCCCGCCGGTATCGAACGCGATGCGCATGGAACCGGGGATTGTAGCGCAAGTTGCGAGGGCACAGTTGAGGCGTGGGAGGCATGCCAGTTTCCTGGAATCCCTTCCCTCGGAACCTATGCCAAGCATTGCTACCTGCGAAGCGCGCAAGCGCGCCAATGCAATTGGAAAGGGGCGGACGTCGTTATTTCACCAGATATTCGTACTCAAGAATGGCGAATCAATCAACAATTTGGGATAAAATTACAATTCTTAGACATAAAGTCCAGCGCGCTATTCCGGGCCTGTGATATAAACTCACTCACTTACGGTGAAGAAGCATGGGTGGGTGAGTTCGTCGATCCACATGCGGCACCGGATACTGCCGGAAAGCTTTTGTATTTGTTATCGGCCCCCTGGGTTGACGTGTGGGCGCGGCTGTCATTTCATGCGTCGATGAAGCATCTGCGCTGACTCCCCGGAAGGGAATCTAAAATCGATCTATGGCGGACAAGCTAGAAGTGGACTTGGTGGTGGCGAAAAGCCAGTTGCAGTACGTCAACCGGAATGACTGGGTCCTGATCCTCGACAAAGCCAAGTCTCTGAATTTCAAAAAAGATGAAATATTGATCCAGCTGGGGAAACAACCCGCGATGGTGTTTGTGCTCATGAAAGGCAAGGCACAGATACGGAATGGTTTCGGAGTGAAAATTGCCGAAATTAACCCGGGTGAGATCTGCGGCGAGATGGCCTTCCTTGAAAACGCCAAAGCCAGCGCATCGGTGATCGCAGAAGATGCGATGGTCGTGTACGGAATTGACTGGCCCGTCCTACAGGACTTGTTTGAGTTGTATCCTCAGCTTGCCGCCCGATTCTACCGTTCTCTCGCCGTAGGGCTGTCCCGGCGGCTTCGGGGGCAGATCTCCCGGTTAGCCTCCTCCTGACGAAAGCCAATGACGAAGCAAGGGCTTCAACGAGTTGACGGGGATCGCGGCCGCGCGAAGGCTTCGAAATTTCAAGGCTTCCGCCACGAAGAAGAACGCAATGAAAATAGCGCCACTCGGAACGGCAGCAAGCGCCAGACCAGCTTGTCGTGCGTGGCAGACTGCCGCAGCGAACGTTCGGGAGGGAGTACGTGAAAGCGCCAGTCCTCTACCGAATCTCTTCTGTTCTTCTGCTGCTTTTTGCTTTCGGACATACGATCGGTTTTCGTCAGTCCGATCCCACATGGGGAGTTGATACGCTTCTTGGCTCGATGCGGTCCATTCACTTTGACGTGCAGGGGGTCAGCCGGACATATTGGGACCTCTTTCTCGCGGCTGGATTCTCGGTCGGCGTGTTTTATCTATTCTCGGCGGTACTTGCGTGGCAGCTGGGTGGCCTTGCACCAGAGACTTTGGCGCGCATGCGCGTCACAGTATGGGCTCTGGCTCTTTGCTTTGCCGCCGTCACGGTTGTGAGTTGGAGATACCTCTTCATTCTCCCAATTGCTTTTTCAAGCGTGGTCACGGTGTGTTTGACTGCGGCGGCATGGCTTTCAGCGAAGACCGGCTGAACTTTGATTGGGAAACCGACAGCTCCGATCTTGGGGGATCGCCTGCGAATCGGGAGCAATATGTTTCATCCATCACGCGCCGCGCTGGCGTCGATTTTTCCGCTTCCTGCCATTTCGTTCCATCGGAAACTTCTACGTTTAACATCAAAGCGTGATAGCAGCTACGCCAGACGAAGATTTGGCTCGGCGTTTAAATCGAACGGGGCGAGATGTCCGGCGAGCAAGTGGGGGTAAGCGGCTGCGGCGATCATGGCGGCGTTGTCGGTGGAGAGGGCGCGGCTGGGGAAAAAGACGCTGATACCTTTGGCCGCCGCCTTGGATGTAAAGCGGTCGCGCAACTCGGAGTTGGCAGCTACTCCGCCAGAAACCAAAACGGTGCGAGAACCTGTTTCTGTCGCGGCTTCGAGCGTGCGCTCCACCAGGTCACGGACGACGGCGGATTGAAACTTGGAAATGACGGCGAGCGTTCGCGGACTGCACGATGGGAAGAGATCGGCGGCTTTGCGGCGGCCTTCCAGAAGCGCTTTCTTGCGGACTTCGATTTCTTCTGCGAATTCGGGATGCGCCCGGACGTAGTAAAGGACGGCGGTCTTGACCCCGCTGAAACTGAAATCGTAGGGATTGCCTTTGATCTTCACGGGGCCAAAATTCGGCGCGTCCTTGTCGCGAAATTTCTCTCCGGATGCGGCCTTTGCGGCAAGTTGGTCGACGATCGGCCCGCCGGGATAGCCGAGCGCGAGGAGCCGGGCGACTTTGTCGTAGGCTTCACCGGCTGCATCGTCGCGCGTGCCGCCGAGCCGGCGGAATGCAAATCCGCGTGTGGCTGCATCGCCGTTCCCTCCGGCGCTGTTTGCCGCGGCCTGCACGTGGTACAGCAACGTGTGTCCGCCGGAGACGATCAGACAAACCGCGGGCAGTTCCGGCACTTTCCCTTCCAGATGCGCTTCGAGAAACACCGCGTGAACGTGGCCTTCAAGGTGATTAATGGGCACGAGCGGTTTTCTCAGTTCGGTGGCCAGGACTTTGCCGTACGTGACTCCCACCAAAAGCGATCCGACAAGGCCCGGCCCTTGGGTTACGCCGACGGCGTCGATATCCGCAAAATCGAGGCCCGCTTGCAGCAGCGCCTCGCGCACGACGGGAACAATTTGACGCAGGTGCTCGCGCGAGGCGAGCTCGGGAACAACGCCGCCGTATTTGCGGTGAACGTCGAGCTGCGAGGAGACGACGCTCGACAGAATCTCGCGCCCATCCGCGACGACCGCGGCCGCCGTCTCATCACACGAAGACTCGATTCCAAGAATGCGGGTTGGCATAGCCCTTTCCTAGCCTGGGGAAATGTTTATGTTAGCACAGGCGTGGAAATTGGCATCGCGACCGAAGAAATTGGTAAGTGGCGTATTTCGTTTGGGCGAGATTTGTGGATGAGCAGCGCGCCACCCATTAACGAAAACGGAGCATTCCAATTAATCGTCATTTTTTGTGCCATTGAAATGATACTATCCCGCCGTACCACACGCACCCTTCCGCCGTGCCCATATGGGCGTCGGTCTTTGAACCAGCAGAACTGAATCAGGAGCACGGATTGACAAACGAATGCAGGAGACCGTCGTAGCCTGCCTTGCCTGCATTTCGTTGGAAAAGAATGAAACGATGAAAATTTTGCTTTATAGCCCCGACAACGGCGTCACGAAAAATTTCATGCCACATTTGTGGATGTTTCTGCTGCAGTCGCTCACTCCTGCCGGCCACGAAGTCGTGCTGATTGACGGAAACGCGCAGCCGATGGATGAGGCGGGCATCGCGCAATACGTCCGCGAGAACAAAATTGGGCTCGTCGGCATCGGCGCCATGACGCGCATGATCGCAAAGGCCTATCGCGTGGCCGATGCCGTGCGTGCCGCTGGCGTGCCGGTGGTCATGGGCGGGCCGCACGTCACAGAAATGCCGGACGAGGCGCTCGGGCGGAAGACCGGGAAACGCCACGCCGACGCGGTCGCTCTGGGCGAGGCCGATGAAACATGGCCGAAGATCGTGGCGGACGCCGAGCGCGGGCAACTCAAAGAGACATACGCTCCGGTGGATGAATTCGGCCAGGAGCGCAAGCCAAGTCTTCAGGCGTACCCGCCTATTCCATGGAATTCGCTCGACCTGGAACAGTTCAACATCGTTCCAAAGTTTGCGGCGCCGATGCTCAAGCGTTTCCGCGACGGTTGGGGATCGCTACGCATCATTCCCGTGGAGTCAGGGCGCGGATGCCCGTACGGCTGCGAATTCTGCACGGTGACCGGCTTCTTTGGAGACTCGATCCGCTTTCGCACGAATAAAAGCGTCGTGGATGAATTACTTCTGCTCAAGGCCCGGGCAAAAAGCGAAAGCGGGCAGATCGCCGTATTCTTTATCGACGACAACTTCGCGATCAATCCCAAACGAACGAAATCCCTTCTGCGCGACATCATTGCCGCGAACGCCCAAGTCCACTGGATCGCGCAAATCAGCGCCAACCTCTTGCGCGACGAGGAACTGGTGGACCTTATCGCCGCCGCCGGCGGCAAGTGGATCTTTATCGGAATGGAATCCATCGATCCCACGAACCTCGCCGATGTGAACAAAGGATTCAACAAGCCCGGCGAATACGCCGCCGTGCTGCAGAGGTTGGCTGACCGCAACGTCTTCGCGATCACATCCTTTATGTTCGGCATGGATAACGACACCGTTGGAGTGGCCGAGCGGACGCTGCAGCAAATTCGCACCTGGCCCGCGGGATTGCCGGTCTTCGGATTGATCACGCCGCTGCCGTCTACGCCCCTCTATGCAAGGCTCAAGGAGGCGGGCCGCTTGACGCGGCCCAAGCATTGGGAGGAATTCATCCCCTTTGCGATGGCTCATACACCGCTGAAAATGAGTATTGAAGAGGCTCACGCCGAGGTCAAGCACGGGTGGGCCCAGGCTTACAGCCCGGACGCAATCGCGCAAGCCGTGCGTTCATTCAGTCACAAGCCATTGGCCTACCGCATCAACATCCTCGTCGCGCGGCTATGTTTCCGCGGGATTTATTTTCCGCAGATGGGGCCGCTGGCGTGGATCAAGGTGATCGGCGAAAACATGCAAACAATTTCAGAGATCGTGAAAGAAGGATTTCGCGATTGGTTGAGCGGGTTCTGTAAACAGTCCTCTCATTCTGCAACAATGGGCACGCTAGGCAACTGAAACCGCCGTCCCCCGTCGGATATTTTGACCGGTGTGCGGGCATTCGCACGCGCGGGCCCATGTTCCCGCACCAAACCCTCCAAATGCGATCCCACACGCTAAAAGAGAATGGATTTTAGGAACCCCTCGGGTAAACGATGGATTGACACTGAACGCGCGCGCCACGTAAGGTGGCAGCAGACTGAGAAGGCTATGGCCGAGAAACCAAAACGCGTTCGCAAAGCAGTTCTCCCCGCCGCCGGACTGGGCACGCGATTCCTGCCCGCAACCAAAGCGCAGCCCAAGGAAATGCTGTCTGTAGTCGACAAACCGCTCATTCAATATGTCGTGGAGGAATGCGTCGCGTCCGGAATCGACAACATTATTGTCGTCACCGGCAAAGGAAAGTACGCGATTGAAGATCACTTCGATTCCTCGCCCGAGCTGGAACATTTTCTGGAACAGAAGGGCAAGCCCGATCTGGCGAAACTGGTGCGCGACATCGGCAACATGGTGCACTTCAGCTATACCCGGCAGAAGGAGCCGCTGGGGCTGGGGCACGCCGTGCTGGTCGCCAAGGAACTCGTCGGCAACGAGCCGTTCGCCGTGCTGCTCGGCGACGTGATCATTCCAGGACCGAATCCCGCCACCAAGCAGCTGATCGACGTGTACGAAAGCACGGGACTGGGCGCTATCGCCGTTGAAGAAGTGCCCCGCGAAAAGACCGGCCTGTACGGCATCGTGGACGTGGAACAGAAAAACGGTGCGGGCGCGAACAAGCGCATCCTGAAAATACGCGACTTGATCGAAAAGCCGAGTCCTGCCGAGGCGCCCTCGACCCTGGGCGTCACCGGGCGGTATTTGTTGCCCCCTGAAATTTTCGATTGCCTGGAGCGGACCAAACCCGGTCGCGGTGGAGAGATTCAGCTGACGGACGCCCTTCGTCTGCTGGCGCAAGAGGTCGGGCTGCTCGCGTATGTCTATGAAGGGAAATCGTACGATGCGGGAGACAAGCTCGGTTTCTTGAAAGCTACCGTCGAGATCGGCCTGGAAAACCGCGACTTCGGCAAGGATTTTCGAGATTACCTGCGCGCGCTGAAGCTGTAGCGCCTGCTCCACGCTGCTCAAAAACTTACAATTTTGTCATTCCGAGGTGCGCCGCGCGCCGAGGAGTCTCTCTTTTTTTGGGTCCCAATCAAAGAGAGATTCCTCGCTTCGCTCGGAATGACAAAATGAATTACATTTTCAGCAGAGTGGTTACGCTGTCTGGTTTACCTCGCAGCGAAAAGTCAAAACCAGACAGGCTAAAGCCTATCCTACTTTTCTTTCGATGCGCTTCCGGTCTTCTTTTCTTCTTTTGTTGAGGAAGTGGATTTGGTTTCGGATTTTTCAGACTTCTCAGTCTTCTCGGACTTTTCGCTTTTCTCAGACTTGCCCGAATCACCGCCGGACGTTTTCTTCGCGTAGTCGGTGACGTACCAGCCCGAGCCCTTGAACTGGATGGCGGGCGCGGTGATCACGGACTCGACTTTCCCCCCGCAGTGCGGGCACTTCTTCAAGTGCGGCCCGTTCAGATTTTCGATCTTATCGGTGTGGCGCTTGCACTTGAGGCAAGCGTATTCGTAGAGCGGCAATTCCGGTCTCCTCCAGAGTCCAATTGGAATTCATTATCTTAACACGATGTTCCCGCCCATAGGACATGCGCATCGCTCGGGCATGCTAAACTCGCAGCCAAGAGGAAAGCATGACGACGGACGCGCAAGACAACTCACCGACGGGCTGCCTGTATCTGGTAGCGACGCCGATCGGCAACCTCGAGGATATTACGCTGCGGGCGCTTCGCGTATTGAAGGAAGCGGACCTGATCGCCTGCGAGGATACGCGGCAAACCCAGAAATTGCTGCAGCACTATGCGATTCACAAGGAATTGGTCAGCTACCATGAACACAACGAGCTGACACGCGCGCCGGAACTCGTGATCCAACTCGAACAGGGCGCTCAGGTGGCTCTGGTCAGCGACGCAGGCACTCCCGTGGTGTCCGATCCGGGGCACAGGCTCGTCGTCATGTGCCTGCGCCATCATATCCCGGTCGTGCCGATACCGGGGCCGTCCGCGTTTGTGGCCGCGCTGGCCGCTTCGGGCCTGCCCACGGAGGAATTTCTGTTTGTAGGATTCCTGCCGCCACGAGCGGGCGCGCGCAGAAAGAAACTCGACGCGTTGAAATCCGAGCCCCGGGCGCTCGTGCTCTACGAAGCGCCGCACCGGCTCGCGGAAACGCTCTCGGACGCCTCCGACATTCTTGGATCGCGCCACGCCGTGGTGGCCCGGGAAGTCACCAAGATTCACGAAGAATTTCTGCGCGGCACTCTCGCCGAACTGCGGGACGCGGCGCGCAAGCGCGCTCCGCGAGGGGAAATCACACTGCTGATCGGCCCGGCGGAAGAAGGAGAAGCGCAGGCGGTCCCATCGGTTTCTCTCAAGCAGCGCGTGCAGCAACTGGAAGCGGAGTCGGGGCTCGACCGCAAGGCGGCACTCAAACAGGCTGCGCGCGAAAGAGGACTCGGTAAGCGTGAGGCGTACAAGCAGCTTCTGTTGGAGCGTTGAATGGAAGCAAGGAACGCGCAGCAGTAACTCGCATCCGATCCGGTCAGCGGCTAAAGCCGCATTCATCCCGCCGAGCAAATGTCTCGGCTGAAGCCGTGACCCACAAACCAACGCTATCGCAGGCACAGAAATGTAGGCAGGTACAAAAGCGGCAACTAAGTCCCTTCGGAAACGAACATGCGATTGAAGCGTGGACCTGTGAATTCGACGCCCACAATCAATTCTTTCTCATCGCTTCCCTGCTTCAGATGGACGATGCGGCCGCGCGTGGAAAATTCCGTATCCTGGCTGGCGGCCGTGGGCGGCACCGGAATATTTATTTCCAACTGGCTGCCAAGGTTGAGCGGATAGCGCGTGACGAAAGCGGCGCCGCCGCGGCAAAGGTTTTCGCTGGAAGTGCGTTCCTCGAATGACATTCCTGTGAGGTCGGTGCCGCGAACAACGATGGGAAGGTGGACGGGGACCCGGCGTTCCCGCCGGCGCTCGAGTGCTGGGGTCGAAGCGCTAACCGCGGTCATCAATGGCCTCCTCAGGCCACAGTTTGTGTAAAAAACGCGTCCACTCGATCGAGAATTTCGGCCGAAGTGCGGGCCGTGTGCACGTTCCTGCGCAATTCGCTGCCGTTTCGCACGCCGTGCGTAAAATAAGTCGTGAACTGCTTCATTCTTCCAATCGCATCGGGCCATTCGGTATCGACCAGGTTGCGGAAATAAGCGGAAAGCAACTGGTAACGGTCCCACTCACTCGGTTCGCCATAGGATCCCGTCGCGGTGAATTGGGAAATCTGCCGGAAAATCCATGGATTGTTCGATGCGGCGCGGCCGATCATGACGGCGTCGCATCCGGTTTCGCGCAGCATGCGCATGGCGTCCTCGGGGGTGTTGATGTCACCGTTGCCGATCACGGGCATGCGCACGGCCTGCTTCACATCGCGAATGACGTTCCAATCGGCGCGACCCGTGTATCCCTGCGCGCGAGTGCGCGGGTGAACGGCGATGCCCTCGACGCCAATTTGTTCGGCCAGGCGCGCGACCTCCGCGGCCACGATGCTGTTTTCGTCCCATCCGGCGCGAATCTTGATGGTCATCGGAATTCGCACTGCGGAGCGCACGGCGCGCAGGACTTGTTCTAGTCCTTTCAGGTCGCGCAAGAGCCCCGAGCCGCCGCACTTTACCACTTTCTTCGCGGGGCAGCCGAGGTTGACGTCCACAATATCAAAGCCCAGCTGTTCGACCATCCCGGCGGCGCGCCCCATCACATCCGCGTCGGCACCGAAGAGCTGGCCCGTGATCGGGTGCTCGTCCGGATCAAAGAAAAGATAACGGGAAGTGCGCGAGTTGTTGCGCGTGATGCACTCGGCGCTCGTGAACTCGGTCATGATCAGGCCGCAGCCGCCGAGGCCACGAATCATGCGGCGAAAGACCGTGTCGGTGACTCCCGCCATGGGCGCGAGGACCGTTCCGGGGGAAATGATTTTGTCGCGAATGGAGAAGGACGCGGGCAGCATTTTCTTTAGAGTAATGTCTCGTCGAGATTCTGAGTTGGCAATTCTGCAACAGGAGTAGCGGGGGCGTCAACGGCGGCAGTCGAGGGAGATGGAAACTCGCGGGCGGCGCTTCCCTGAGAGCCCGCTGAAGAAAGATGCGCCGCGAGGGCCGCGGGCGAGCCGTCAAAAAATCCCTGCACGATTTTCTCCACCGCTTTCAGGCGAGCTTCTTCGGCGCTCAGCCTGGCCCGGTAGTGATAAGCGCGTCCCACTCTTGTGCGGGTCACGATTCCCTTCTGCTCGAGCCGGTCCATGATGGTCATCACGGTGGTGTAGGCGCGGGGGCGGGACGCGGCGAGCGCGCGATGAATGTCGCGCACGGTGCCTTCGCCCATTGGCCAGAGCACGCTCAGACAGTCCAGTTCGAGCGGTGCGAGGTCGAGAATCGAATGGCGCGGCCCTGGGGCGCGCGATTGTCCGGCGCGCTCGCCGCTGTTATTCATGTCCATCCGAGGTTCTCCCGCCGCCGGCAGCGGCTTGAGCCGTGGAGTTTTTTTCCGCGGGCGCGCCTGAACCCGCAAGGAAGCGATCCGAACGCAGCAGGCGGCGTTCGAGAGCGCCGCTGAACGCCGTCCAATTCCCTTCTCCCTCATCGGAATCGAGAGCGGAACGCATCGCGGCCATTTTGGAATCGAGATCGTCCAGATAATGCAGCAGCAAGGCTTCGCGGAACATGGGCAGCTTCGGCGAACCAAATTCATACTGCCCGTGATGCGAAGCCAGCATGTGCAATACGAGCGTTTTAAGCGCGGGCGGAAATCCCTCGATGGCATCCATTTTTTTCGCGACCAGTTCGTATTCAATCAGGATGTGGCCGAGAAGCTGGCCCTCGTCCGTGTAGCCCAGGGAGCGTTCATAGCTGAGTTCCTGCAATTTTCCGACGTCGTGGAGGACCGCGCCGGCGAGCAGCAAGTCGGCATCCGCTTCGGGATAATGGACGAGGACCGCCCGGCAAAGATTGCAAAGGCTGAGAATGTGCTCGAGCAGCCCGCCGTAATAGGCGTGATGCATCACTTTCGCGGCGGGCGCGCGCTTTAGACGGGGAACGATTTCCGGGTCCTGTACGACGCTTTCGAGAAGCTGGCGCAGCCAGGGATTCCCCACCAAGGCGACTACCTCGAGCAGCTTCGCGTACAGCTCGTCCACATTTTCTTTGGTGTGCGCGAAGAAATCCGCGGGGTCCACTTCGCTTTCTTCCACGCGGCGGATTTTCTCGATGGCCAGCTGGAGTTTGTTGCGGTAATTTTCGACGCGCGCCTGCACTTTCACAAAATCATCGCGCTCAAACGAGGCGGCCATGCGGTCAAACCCTTCCCACATGCGCGCCTCGACACGCCCGGTGGCGTCGCCAAGCTCCAGGCGCAGGTAAGCCTTGCCTTCGCGAGTGGCGCGAATCTCTTTTGCACAGACAAGAAAGTGGGAGGTAACGGTCTGGCCGTCCTGGAGGCTCGAGACAAAACTCTGTTTCATGTGCCCGATTTCTTCTTGGGAAAGATGCCGAATTTCTTGCCGGCCTTGGATTTAGAATCGTCCTTGTCGGGCGTCGCGGCAACTTCCTCGATCGGCTCGGCCTTCACGGCGGCCGTATCGGTGTACCCCGGCTTGATCTGGACGTAGCTGTCTTCGCGCAGCGTCTCCAAATAGGCGCGCAAGCCCGGCTCCATTTTTTCCTCGTACAGCTTGTTGCTGATTTCGGGTTCGACTTTGTCTAGCGGCTGGTCGCCCGCATCGTATCGCTCGCGGACCTGGAGGATTTCAAATCCGGTTTTCGTCTCCATGACCTCGGTCATCTGGTTGCGGTTAAGGGCAAACACTTTGTCTGCGATCTTGGGGTCGAGCTGCGAGCGTTGGAAAGCGCCCAGTTCGCCCTCTTGCTGGGCCGTAGGGCTGTCCGAATATCGCTTCGCCATTTCCCCGAAATCGTCGCCGTTATTCATCACGCGGTCGCGCAAATTCTCGGCTTTCTTTCGCAGCGCGGGAATGTCGGCGTCGGGCTTCCCTTCCGTCGACACGAAGATTTCGCGAAGGACAACGGTTTCCGGCCGCACAAAGTCGCTCTTGTGCTCGGTGTAATATTTGACCACATCTTCGTGGCTGATGATGATCTTGGAGCCCACTTCCTTGCGAATCAGTTCCTGCGTCAAGAGCTGATCGCGAAGCTGGCCTTTGAAATCTTCGAAGTCCTGTCCGCTCTTGGTGACCTCCGCTTCCAGGGC